>Ga0079224_100005090_pt1 | contig 17203 bp, 12 predicted proteins | sample Stecom2015_FD_80414 | JGI IMG/M metagenome (GOLD analysis project Ga0079224, IMG submission 80414) | Agricultural soil microbial communities from Utah to study Nitrogen management - Steer compost 2015 | ecosystem: Environmental > Terrestrial > Soil > Agricultural land | place: USA: Utah... | reverse complement strand
TACGGTGTGGTGCCGGTGGAGAATTCCACCGAGGGTATGATCAATCACACCCTGGATATGTTCATGTCCTCGTCGTTGAAAATCTGCGGTGAGGTTCAGCTTCGCATTCATCATCATCTGCTGGTATCGCCGAAGCACAAAGATGAGGAAATTACCCGCATCTATTCCCATCAACAGTCGTTCGCCCAGTGCAGGCAGTGGCTGGATACACACCGCTATGGCATTGAGCGTATTACCGTTTCCAGCAATGCCGAGGCGGCGCGCCGCGCGGCAGAGGAGCCAGGTGCTGCGGCGATTGCAGGGGATATGGCGGCGGAGCTGTACGGCCTGGAAAAGCTGGCCAACAGCATCGAGGATCGCCCGGACAATACCACCCGCTTCCTGATCATTGGGCGGGAAGAAGTGCCGGCCAGTGGCCATGACAAGTCCTCGATTCTGGTCTCCATGCGCAACAAGCCGGGCGCTCTGTATCAGCTGCTTGAGCCGTTCCATCGTCACGGCATCAGTCTGACACGGATTGAAACGCGGCCTTCGCCCAGTGGCACCTGGGCGTATGTTTTCTACATTGATTTCGAAGGTCACATGCAGGATGACAGGATCAGCAAGGTGCTGGCTGAAATTGATGAAGAAGCCGTGGAGCTTAAGCGCCTGGGGTCCTATCCCATCGGCGTACTTTGATTTCGAATATCGATCCTGAGGAGAGTTCAATGGCAGTGGATTACCAGAGTCTTGCGGTAAAAGGTGTTCAGGCTCTGTCTCCGTACCAGCCCGGCAAGCCCATTGATGAGTTGGCCCGGGAGCTGGGATTGAATCCGTCGGAGATCATCAAACTGGCCAGCAATGAGAACCCGCTGGGGCCCAGTGAGAAGGCGTTGTCCGCCGCCCGAAATGCCCTCGATGAAATGTGCCTGTACCCGGATGGCAATGGCTTTGATCTGAAGCAGGCCCTGGCCCGTCGCTTTGGCGTAGACATGAGCCAGATTACCCTAGGTAATGGTTCCAACGATGTGCTGGAAGTCATTGCCCGGTGTTTCGCCGACGCTGATAGTGAAGTGGTGTTCTCCCAGTATGCCTTTGCGGTTTACCCGCTGGTAACCCAGGCGATTGGCGCCCGAGGCGTGGCGGTGCCTGCAAAAGATTGGGGGCACGATCTGGATGCCATGGCCGGTGCGGTGACCGGGCGCACCAAGCTGGTGTTTGTCGCCAACCCGAATAATCCCACCGGTACCGTGCACACCGCCGATGCGATTGAAGCGTTTCTGGATCGTATCCCTGAACAGGTTCTGGTTGTTCTGGATGAAGCCTACTGCGAATACCTCGTTGGTGACGAGTATCCGGATGGTATTCGCCTGCTGGACAAATACCCGAACCTGATTGTCTGCCGCACCTTTTCCAAGGCGTGGGGGCTTGCAGCGCTGCGGGTGGGCTACAGCATCAGTTCTCCGGCCATTGCTGACATCCTGAACCGGGTTCGCCAGCCATTCAATGTCGATACCGTTGCCCTGGCGGCGGCCACAGCAGTTCTTGAGGACGAGGCCTATCTGCAGAAATCCCGGGAGGTGAACGAAGCCGGCCTGCGGCAACTGGCGGAAGGCTTCGATCGCATGGGACTTTCTTACATCCCCTCGGCCGGCAACTTTATTGCCGTGGAAGTGGGTGAGCCCGCCGCCGGTATCTATCAGGCCTTGTTGGCCCATGGCGTGATTGTGCGCCCGGTTGCCGGTTATGGTATGCCCCGCCACCTGCGCGTTTCGGTTGGTCTTCCGCAAGAGAATGAACGTTTTCTCGAGGCGCTGGCTGAGGCATTGGCGTCAGTAGGGTTGGGGGCGTGAAGTGACAGTTCCTAGTGCGCCTTTTCGTCGGGTTGCGGTTATCGGCTTGGGGCTGATAGGCGGTTCTCTGGCCAGCGCCATACGCACGCAACAGCTTGCGGGTACGGTGAGCGGCTTTGATACCCGACAGGATGAACTGGCTCTCGGCGTTGAACTGGGTGTAATTGACGAGGCTGCGGATTCCATTGGGCAGGCCGTAAAGGGCAGTGATCTGGTGGTGTTGGCCGTTCCGGTGCGGGCCACCCGTGCGGTGCTGGAACAAATCCGGCCCGTCATCGAAGAGGGCGCCATTCTTTCTGATGTGGGTAGCACCAAGTCCAGTTTTGTTGCCGATGTGGAGGCGGTATTCGGAGAACTGCCGCCCTGGGTGATACCCGGCCATCCCATCGCCGGTTCCGAAAAGAGCGGTATCCGTGCGGCCCGGCCCGATCTCTTTGCCAATCACAAGGTAATCCTGACGCCGGCGCAAAATGCCGACCAAGACGGCCTGAAGCGTTTGCGGACCGTCTGGGAAGGTGCCGGTGCGACCGTGCTTACCATGTCGGTGGGGTATCACGATGAGGTGCTGGCGGCCACCAGCCATTTGCCCCACCTGATCGCTTTTTCGCTGGTAGACACTCTGGCGGGCGAAGATGAGAATATGGATATCTTCCGCTATGCCGCAGGTGGGTTCCGTGATTTTACCCGGATTGCCGCGAGCGATCCGATAATGTGGCACGACATTTTTCTCTCCAATCGGGATGCCGTGCTCCGGGTAATTGATCATTTTACCGAAGATCTGTATCAACTCCGTACTGCCATTGCCAATGGTGATGGTCCTACGTTGCTCCGGGTTTTCAGCCGCGCCAAGGCGGCGCGGGAACATTTTTCCAAAATGCTTTCAGGACAGGCGTACGTGACTAACAACAGCGATAAACAGGTGACTTTCCAAATGCAACCGGGCGGCACCGTGAAAGGTGACATCCGGGTTCCGGGCGACAAATCCATGTCTCACCGTTCCATCATGCTCGGTGCCCTGGCTGAGGGTACAACCGAGGTGAAGGGCTTCCTGGAGGGGGAGGACAGTCTTGCCACCCTGCAGGCGTTCCGGGATATGGGTGTAACCATTGAGGGTCCGGATGACGGTTTTGTGCGCATTCACGGCGTAGGTATGAAAGGCCTGCAGGCGCCCCGTGGCCCGCTGTATCTGGGCAACTCGGGCACTGCCATGCGTCTTTTTGCCGGATTGCTGGCCGCCCAGCCTTTCGATTCCGAACTGACGGGCGATGCCAGTTTGTCGAAGCGGCCCATGGGGCGCGTGGCAGATCCGCTGCGTGCCATGGGAGCGGTTATCGACACTGGTGAAGGTGGTCGGCCGCCGTTGAAGATTCGGGGTGGACATGCACTCACGAGCATTCATTACGAAATGCCGGTGGCCAGTGCCCAGGTGAAATCCTGCCTGCTGCTGGCGGGACTCTACGCTGAGGGTGTTACCTCGGTGACCGAGCCGGCGCCAACCCGGGATCATACCGAGCGCATGCTGGAGGGTTTCGGTTACCACGTTCACCGCGACGGTGCGACTGCCAGTGTCACCGGTGGAGGCAAACTGTCTGCTTGCGCCATTGATGTGCCGGCTGATATTTCCTCGGCCGCGTTTTTCCTGGTGGCGGCCAGTATTGCCAAAGATTCTGACCTGACGCTTCGCCACGTTGGCATGAACCCCACCCGTGTAGGTGTAATCAATATCCTGAAACAGATGGGTGCCAACATTGAAGTGTTCAATGAGAAGGTCATCGGTGGAGAGCCGGTAGCCGATCTTCGGGTGCAGTCAGCCCGTCTGAAGGGCATCGACATTCCGGAAGAGCAGGTGCCGCTGGCCATTGACGAGTTCCCGGTACTGTTTATCGCCGCTGCCTGCGCGGAAGGGCGCACTGTTTTGCGCGGCGCCGAGGAGCTTCGGGTGAAAGAGAGTGACCGTATCCAGGTGATGGCGGACGGTCTTGCCGCTCTGGGTGTGGAAACCACCGTAACACCGGATGGCATCATCATCGATGGCGGCCAGGAAATCGGTGGCGGTACCGTGGAAAGCCATGGTGATCATCGCATTTCCATGTCGTTTGCGGTGGCATCATTGCGCGCAACCGGAGACATCCGGATCAACGATTGCGCCAACGTGGCCACATCGTTCCCGGGCTTTGTTGATCTGGCATTGCAGACAGGTATTCGAATTAACGCAGAAGGTAGTGATTGATGAGTGATAGCAAGGCACCGGTAATTACGGTTGACGGCCCGGGCGGTTCTGGCAAGGGTACCGTTACCCAGATGTTGGCCCGTAAGCTGGGCTGGCATCTGCTCGACAGTGGTGCCTTGTATCGCCTGACCGCCCTGGCGGCGGCCCGCCAGGGTGTTGCGCTGGACGACGAGCCGGCCCTGGTTCGTGTGGCCACCGGCCTGGATGTCACGTTCCAGCCCACGCCGCCGGGTGAGCCCGCGAAGGTTCTGTTGGCCGGGGAAGATGTTACCTCCGAAATTCGCACGGAGACCTGCGGCGATAACGCGTCAAAAGTCGCCGTGATGCAACCGGTGCGCGATGCGTTGTTGCAACGCCAGCGGGATTTCCGGGTAGGGCCGGGCCTGGTGGCCGACGGGCGGGACATGGGTACCGTCGTGTTTCCGGATGCGCCGGTCAAAATCTTCCTGACCGCCAGTGCCGAGGAACGGGCCCGCCGGCGCTACAATCAGTTGAAGGAAGCAGGTGTCGATGTTAACATTGACGCCCTTTTAGAGGAGATACGGGTTCGTGATGAGCGGGATATGAACCGTTCGGCGGCCCCCCTCAAGCCTGCGGATGATGCGCAAGTCATTGATTCTACGGGTTTGAGTATCGAAGAGGTGTTAGACAGGTGTATGGCCGCAGCAGGCCAGGCCTGACTACACCTTTTTGTCGTTGAAATGCCGGAACAGCGTACTCTGCCAGCCGCTGGCTGATTCCGGACATCGTTAACAGACCGTGTTGCTGGTGACACGGAGCACACTTGCGTTGATCATATAGGGCACATAATGAGCGAGAGCTTTGCGGATCTTTTTGAAGAAAGTCTAAAAGAAATTGACATGCAACCGGGTTCCATCGTCCAGGGAACCGTAGTTGACGTCGACAACGACTGGGTCACCGTTAACGCCGGACTGAAGTCCGAAGGCGTTATCCCCGCCTCCCAGTTCCTGAACGAAAAAGGCGAGTTGGAAGTAGCTGTCGGCGATGTTGTCGATGTGGCTCTCGATGCAGTTGAAGACGGTTTCGGTGAAACCCGTCTGTCCCGTGAAAAGGCCAAGCGCGCTGAAGCGTGGAAGGTTCTCGAGAAGTCCTTCGAAGCTGAAGAAGTGGTCAAGGGTATTATCAATGGCAAGGTCAAAGGTGGTTTCACTGTTGATCTGGCTGGCATCCGTGCCTTCCTGCCGGGTTCCCTGGTAGACGTTCGTCCGGTTCGCGACACCGCGCACCTGGAGAACAAAGAGCTCGAATTCAAGGTTATCAAGCTGGACCAGAAGCGTAACAACGTGGTTGTTTCCCGCCGCGCCGTTCTGGAAGCTGAAAACAGCGAGCAGCGTGAAGCTCTGCTGGAAACCCTGACCGAGGGTCTGGAAATCAAGGGTATCGTCAAGAACCTGACCGACTACGGTGCGTTCGTAGATCTGGGCGGTGTTGACGGCCTGCTGCACATCACGGATATGGCCTGGAAGCGTATCAAGCATCCGAGCGAAATCGTGAATGTGGGCGACGAAATCAACGTTAAGGTCCTGAAGTTCGACCGTGAGCGCAACCGTGTGTCTCTGGGTCTGAAGCAGCTGGGCGAAGATCCCTGGGTCGACATCAAAGGTCGTTACCCGGAAGGTTCCAAGGTTACTGCTCGCGTTACCAACCTGACCGACTACGGCTGCTTTGCCGAGTTGGAAGAGGGTGTTGAAGGTCTGGTTCACGTATCCGAAATGGATTGGACCAACAAGAACATCCATCCGTCCAAGGTTGTTCAGGTAGGCGACGAAGTTGAAGTGATGATTCTGGATATCGACGAAGAGCGTCGTCGTATCTCCCTGGGTATCAAGCAGTGCGTTGCCAACCCGTGGGAAGATTTCTCCAGCAACTTCAACAAGGGCGACCGTATCTCCGGCAAGATCAAGTCCATCACAGACTTCGGTATCTTCATCGGCCTGGACGGTGGCATCGATGGTCTGGTTCACCTGTCTGACATCAGCTGGAACGAGACTGGCGAAGAAGCTGTTCGTGAATACAAGAAGGGCGACGAAGTTGAAACCGTTATCCTGTCTGTTGATCCAGAGCGTGAGCGCATCTCCCTGGGCATCAAGCAGCTGGAAAGCGATCCGTTTGCCGAGTTCGTTCAGCTGAACGACAAGGGCTCCATCGTTAAGGGTACCGTGTCTGCGGTTGACGCCAAAGGCGCCACCATTGCCCTGAACGAAGAAGTTGAAGCAGTACTGAAGGCCTCCGAAATCAGCCGTGACCGCGTTGAAGACGCGCGTAACGTTCTGAAGGAAGGCGAAGAAGTTGAAGCCAAGATCATCAGTATTGATCGCAAGAACCGCGTGATCAACCTGTCTGTGAAGTCCAAAGATGTTGAGGACGACAAGCAGGCTCTGGAAAACGTGCGCAGTAAGACTGCAGAATCCTCAGGTGCCACCACTATCGGTGACCTGATCAAGGAGCAGATGCAGCAGCAGAACGCCAACAAGGACTAAGTTTCCAGTTGGTATCAAAAAAACGGGCTCTAAGAGCCCGTTTTTTTTGTGTTTTTTTCTGGTTTGGCTAAACTAGAGGCATTGGAACCCGGTAATTTGCTGCGGAATAATAACGACAGAGGGAAAAGCCTCATGACGAAGTCCGAACTGGTTGAACTGATCGCGTCGAAGCAGACTCAGCTCTCCGTAAAGGATGTTGAGCTCGCGGTGAAAAGCATCATAGAGCATATGTCTCAGTCCCTTGCTGATGGCCAGCGAATTGAGATCCGTGGATTTGGCAGTTTTTCCCTGCATCATCGGGCTGCCCGCACCGGTCGTAACCCGAAAACCGGAGACGCCGTGCAATTGCCTGCCAAGTTTGTGCCGCACTTCAAGCCCGGCAAAGAGCTTAGGGAGCAGGTGAACGACAGCATGAAGAAAGGTTTCTGAGGCCCGCGAAGGCAATTTCTACACGAAACCTCACATACCGGGCATCTGACCCGTTTGGAGCGCTTAAGACATGGCAGGACTGCGGAAGATCCTAATTACCTTATTGGTTCTGGTTCTGATTCTTCTGGCGCTGGTGTTTTCCCTGAATAATCAGATGGCGGTATCGCTCAACTTCCTGTTGTTCGAAACCCAGCCCCATGGCGTTGCTGTCTGGATCATCATGGCGTTTGTGATCGGCGCTCTGGTAGGCATTCTGATTACCTCCATGGCCACTGTCCGTACCTCGGTGTCGCGCCGTCATCTGCAGAAGCGTCTTGAGCGAACAGAGCAGGCACTCGAAAAATCCAGGGCACAAAACGACCGGGCACTTTGATGGACATGCTGTTTCAATGGCTGCTTCTGACGGCGGCCGTTGCCGCTGGCTGGGCTGTAGGTCGATACGGAAACCGCTCTGGCCGCGCCTCCCGAGCCATTATGGACGAGGATTCCGTTCGGGATCGTCTGCAGTTTCTCTTTACCAACTACTCTGATCAGGCCGTCGATAACTTCGTTCAATCCCTTGCCGTCAACAAAGACACCGTCAGCTTGCATCTCTCCATTGGCAGCCATTTCCGGAACAAGGGAGAGACAGACCGCGCCATTCTGATTCACCAGAATCTTCTTGCCAGGCCCGAGCTGCCGGCCCGTTATTCGCCCCAGGTTACCCTGGAGCTGGCAATGGATTACCTTAACGCCGGATTGCTGGACAGGGCCGAAGCATTGTTTCATCAATTGATGGGCGACCGTGAGTACGGGCGCCGATCGGCCACGGCCTTGATCGAACTCTATCAGCAGGAGCGGGAGTGGGAGAAGGCGGCCCAGGTGGCGAAAACCCTCACTCGTGGTGATGCGGATCCTGCTAGCTTCAAGGCGCTTGCCTACATTACCTGTGAATTGTCTGATACCGCCCTGAGCCGCAACGACGACCGCTGGACCGCACAGAAGCTGGCCAAAGAGGCGCTGGATTACGACCGCTCTTGCGTGCGGGCAACCCTGTTACTGATGAAGCTCCAGATCCGGCAGGGGAATTTTCGGGAGGCGGCAAACCAGTCCCTGAAAGTTTTTGACCAGAACCCGGAGTTCGGTCCTGAAGCGATAGACAGACTGATGAAGCTGGAGCGGGAGCATGGTGATGTTTCCCGCCTTTATAAAAAGCTCCGCAAACTCTATGAGCAGTATCCCAGCACCAGCCTGTTGTTGGCCCTGGTGGAATCGGTCGAACGTTCCTCCGGCCGGCCTGCGGCCATTGATCTGCTGCGAATGGAGCTGGAAACCCGGCCTTCCGTGCGGGGGCTTTTGCGGTTGGTGGAGATGGCTGGTTATGAAAAAGGCATGACCACCGATGAAGGGCGCCTCGTCAGCCGGATAGGGCACCTGATTCTCGCCAATCGCCCTATCTACCGTTGCGTAAGCTGCGGATTCTCCGGCCAGCAGTTACACTGGCTGTGCCCAAGCTGCAAACAGTGGGAAACCGTGCGCCCCATCCAGGGCGTAGAGGCGGAATAACCCCACTTTGACCCATCCCGAGTACCTCTACCCAGGAATCTGAACGTGCAAAACCCGAACGACCCGAAAATCATCGTTGCGCTCGACTTCCCATCCCAGGATCCCGCCTTGGCCCTGGCAGATCAGCTTGATCCGGCAAAATGCCGTCTGAAAGTGGGTAAGGAACTGTTCACGCGCTCAGGCCCGGATCTGGTAAAAGCGCTCCAGAGTCGCGGGTTTGATATCTTCCTGGATCTGAAGTTTCACGATATTCCCAACACCACTTCCGCCGCCGTGGCTGCAGCCGCGGAACTGGGCGTGTGGATGGTGAATGTGCATGCCTCAGGCGGCGAGAAGATGATGGTGGCCTGCCGTGAACGCCTGGAAGCGTTCGGCGCCGAGCGCCCGCTCCTGATTGCGGTTACCGTGTTGACCAGCATGTCTGACGAGGACCTTGCTGGTATCGGTATTACCGGTTCGGCAGAAGCCCATGTTTCCCGCCTTGCAACCCTGACGAAAAACAGCGGCCTGGATGGCGTCGTCTGCTCCGCTCAGGAAGCTCCGCGTCTGAAGGCGGAGCAGGGCAGTGACTTCCAACTGATCACACCGGGAATCCGGCCACTGACCGCAGACAAAGGCGACCAGCAACGCATCATGACCCCGGTCGATGCTCTCAAGGCTGGTTCCGACTACCTCGTCATCGGCCGGCCCATCACCCAGACGCCGGACCCCTTGGCTGCTTTGGAATCCATTCACGCTGAGGTCGTGGCGGTCTAGGTTTCTCCCCCGTTTCGGGTCCTGTCCCTAGCTTTCCAGGTTAGTGGGTAGGGCACGGACGGGTGTCCCTCCCGAAAACCGCTACAAGCACATCCATGTGCGCTTCTCTCCGGCCATCCATGGCCTCCGACATTTTCGGGAGGGACACCCGTCCGTGCCCACCAGGCGAATGGAGGTGTAGTCTTGGAAAGCTGGAGGAGCTGTTCGACTTCTTGCAGTGCGGAGGAAGAATGAATCGCGTTTCCCGTTCCGGGTATCTGGGTTTAATTTGCCTATACTTGTGCGTTCTCAATGACAGGGTGGAATAGCCTTTCCAAAAATTTCGGAGGCCATGGATGGCCGGAGAGAAGCGCACATGGATGTGCTCGTAGCGGTTTTTGGAAAGGCTATTCCACCCTGTCACCCCACCGGAACATGCAGGTTAGGGCAAGAGGCTGACAAACCACCAAGCCTGGCAGGCGATTATGCGAGTACGAGGTCAAACGAAAAAAGCCCGCTAATTCAGAGAACTAGCGGGCTTTCGAAATAGTGGCTCCCCGAGCTGGGCTCGAACCAGCGACAAACGGATTAACAGTCCGTTGCTCTACCAACTGAGCTATCGGGGAACGTCGTCATGTGACGAGGCGCGTATATTAAGTTGGCCATACCGCCCCGTCAACCCCTCAGCTTAAAATTTTAGCCGAGAGCCTTCTGCAAACGCTCCACCGCCTTCTGCAGGTTGTCCATGCTGGTGGCAAAGCTCAGGCGCATATGCCCCGGGCAACCAAACGCAGAGCCCGGAACCAGAGCCACGCCGGCTTCGGTCAGCAGCTTCTCGGCGAATTCCACATCGGTGCTCACGCCGTCAGTGGCATCAATGGCGCCCTGGAAGCTCGGGAACACATAAAACGTGCCGTCGCCGTTCAGGCAGTCCACACCAGGCAGCTTGTTCAGGGCCGCTACCAGCCAGTCGTGGCGTTCCTTGAACGCCTTGACCATCTCGCCCACGCACGCCTGATCTCCATCCAGTGCGGCTGTTGCGGCGGCCTGGGAGATAGAACAGGGGTTCGAGGTGCTCTGGGACTGGATCTTCTTCATGGCACCGATGATTTTTGCCGGGCCAGCGGCATAGCCGATGCGCCAGCCAGTCATGGAGTAGGCCTTGGAGACACCGTTCAGTACGAAGGTGCGGTCATACAGTTCCGGGCAGGCGTTCAGGATGTTGCAGAACGGCTTGCCAGTCCACAGGATCGGCTCGTACATATCGTCGGTGGCGACCATGATGTTCGGGTGCTTTTTCAGCACCTCACCGATGGCCTGCAGCTCTTCCATGGTGTAAGCCATGCCGCTGGGGTTGGACGGGCTGTTGATCACGAACAGGCGGGTACGCTCGGTAATGGCGTTTTCCAACTGTTCCGGGGTGATCTTGAAGCGGGTCTCTGCGGTGGTTTCGATGATCACCGGCTTGCCTTCGGCCACCAGCACCATATCCGGGTAGGAAACCCAGTAGGGTGCGGGAATGATGGCCTCGTCGCCTTCATTCAGTGTCGCCAGGGCGAGGTTGAAAAAGCTCTGTTTGCCACCACTGCTTACCAGTATCTGGTTGGCTTCGTATTCCAGGCCGTTGTCCCGTTTGAACTTCGCAATAATCGCTTTCTTCAGTGCGGGCGTACCATCCACGGCGGTGTACTTGGTCTGGCCGTTATTGATGGCGTCGATAGCCGCCTGTTTGATGTGATCGGGGGTGTCGAAGTCAGGCTCGCCAGCACCGAGGCCAATAATGTCCTGGCCGGCCGCGCGGAGTTCTGCGGCTTTGTTGGTAACTGCGAGGGTGGGGGAAGGCTTGATCGCCTGTACTCGGCTGGAAAGTTGAAGGTCCAAACTTGAGCTCCTTAAAGCTGCGTCTTATTGGGCTGCGATCGGCCGGGCAACTGGAGCCAAAGTTACTGGCTGATTTTTCACCCAGCCGTCGATCGCACAGATGGTATCATGAAGCTGCCAGAACGCTAAATTTCTTGAGGATGCGACGCAAATATTCCGTCGTTTCCGGTGTCCGGAGGTTAGAACGCCAGATATGGCCAATAAAGCATCCAGCGCAAGGGAAGGGGCCTTTCGAGTCGACTCGCCCTACCAACCTGCAGGTGACCAGCCCAAAGCGATTGCGGGACTGGTCGATGGCATTGAATCCGGGCTTGCCCATCAAACCCTGCTCGGGGTAACCGGTTCTGGCAAGACCTTTACCATTGCCAATGTGGTTCAGCAGGTCCAGCGGCCAACCATCATCATGGCCCACAACAAGACCCTGGCAGCCCAGCTCTATGGCGAGTTCAAGGAGTTTTTCCCCGATAACGCGGTGGAGTACTTTGTCTCCTACTACGATTATTACCAGCCGGAGGCCTACGTACCGTCTTCCGATACCTTTATCGAAAAAGACGCTTCTATCAACGAGCATATTGAACAGATGCGGCTGTCCGCCACCAAGGCCTTGCTGGAGCGGCCGGATGCCATCATTGTTGCGACGGTTTCTTCCATCTACGGTCTGGGTGACCCGCAGTCCTACCTGAAAATGATGCTGCACCTGGACCGGGGCGACCAGATGGATCAGCGTTTTATTCTGCGCCGGCTGGCCGAACTGCAGTACACCCGCAACGACATTGAGTTCCACCGTGCCAATTATCGGGTGCGGGGCGATGTCATTGATGTCTTCCCGGCAGAGTCCGAGAAGGAAGCCATTCGCATCGAATTGTTCGATGATGAAGTGGAGAACCTGAGTTACTTTGATCCGCTGACTGGCGAGGTGCTCAGGCGGGTGCCGCGGGTGACCATCTACCCGAAGTCGCACTATGTCACGCCCCGGCAGACGGTGCTGGATGCAGTCGAGCACATCAAGCTGGAACTGGATGTGCGTCTGCAGCAGCTACGGGATAACAACCGGCTGGTGGAAGCTCAGCGGCTGGAGGAGCGTACCCGCTACGACATCGAGATGATGCTGGAGCTGGGCTACTGCAATGGTATCGAGAACTACTCCCGCTACCTGTCCGGGCGAAATCCCGGCGAAGCGCCGCCCACGCTGTTTGATTACTTGCCACCCAACGCCTTGCTGGTAGTGGACGAGTCCCACGTGACCATTCCGCAGATTGGTGCCATGTACAAGGGGGACCGGTCCCGTAAGGAAACTCTGGTGGAGTACGGTTTCCGTCTGCCTTCTGCCCTGGACAACCGCCCCATGCGGTTTGAGGAATGGGAGCGAATTGCACCCCAGATGATCTTTGTCTCGGCCACCCCGGGTAATTATGAAGCGGAGCATGCCGGCCAGGTGGTGGAGCAGGTGGTACGACCGACCGGGCTGCTGGACCCGGAGATTGAGGTTCGGCCTGCCTCTACCCAGGTGGACGACCTGCTGTCGGAGATTCACCAGCGCGTCGGGGCGAATGAGCGGGTGCTGGTCACAACGCTCACCAAGCGTATGGCTGAGGACCTGACCGACTTTCTGATGGAGCACGACATCCGAGTGCGTTATTTGCATTCTGATATCGATACCGTGGAGCGAGTGGAGATTATTCGGGATCTGCGGCGAGGTGAGTTCGATGTGCTGGTGGGCATCAACCTGCTGCGGGAAGGACTGGATATGCCGGAAGTATCGCTGGTGGCGATACTGGATGCGGATAAAGAAGGCTTTCTGCGCTCAGAACGTTCGCTGATTCAGACCATTGGCCGGGCTGCCCGTAACGTGAACGGCAAGGCCATTCTGTATGGCGACAGGATCACGGGCTCCATGCAACGGGCCATTGATGAGACCGAGCGCCGTCGTGCCAAGCAGATGGCTCATAACGAAGAGCACGGTATTACGCCCACCGGCCTCAACAAGAAGATCGCAGATATCATGGAAGGTGCCGCTGGTGGTGGTCGTGGCCGACGCAAAGCTGAGCGCCCCGGGCAGAAAGCGGCTGAAGAGGCCGAGGATTACCGCGTGAAGGTGGGCAAGCGGTCGCCGGAAGAAGTGCTCAAGGAAGTGGCGAAACTGGAAGACGATATGTACAAAGCCGCCGCCGATCTGGATTTCGAAACCGCGGCTCGCCTGCGGGATCAGATTTCGGAACTGAAGGAAGCGGCCCTGCGGACCGGTTGATCAGTGACGTTTTGGGCCGACAATCACCGCCGCCTGCAGCGGCTGGTTGCGGCCATAGCGGGACATCTTGTCGAACACCCGTCGGTCGATGGGCAGGTATTGCTTGTCGGCCACGGTTTCTCCCTCTTCGGTATCGATTTCCGGGTCGTGCAGGTACACGAAATCCTCGTCGATGGCACACACGGTTACCCAGTGCGGCACGCGGCTTCGGTTTAGCTGCCAGGTGCTGATCAGGATGACTGGGATGCGCCCCTCGTGCAGGGCCGTCTCCATTGCTTCCAGAGTTAGTGGGTCGTGATGCAGCTGGATTTCTGTCTGCCCGATATCGTGCAGAAACCCTTCGTGCACGAGTTCCAGAACCCGCTTTTTATCGTCGTTGCGGACAGTGTCCTTGAACAGTGCGCCTTCCTGGCTGATCCAGGCACTGGCTTCGAACCCCCGGTGGCAGGCAGATAGTGCCAGCCCATGAGGGCCACAACCGCCGTGCCCGGCCAGCATGAAGATGGTGGTGGCTTCACGCCAGATTTTCAGCTCCTCCAGGGTGCTCACCTGTTGCTGTTCATCCAGGGCTGCCATGGCCATGATTAATGCAGACGGGCCACAGGTGAATTCGGTGGTCTGAGGGTAATAGGGTACGGGAAGAAATTCGCGGGACGGCTCGTAGTAGAGAATCCGGCGCTCGAACCGTAAAGCATCGCCGTGGTCTTCATAATAGTCCCGGTAGGTGCCAAACTGGCGATATCCCAGCCTGCGATAAAGGGCAATGGCCCCGGCATTGTCTTCCCGCACTTCCAGCCGCATGATGATGCGGTCCGCCTCAACGGCTTCTTTCTCCGCTTCCCGCACCAGTTGCTCCCCGACGCTGCGACCACGTGCTGCCGGCGATACCGCAATCGAGTAGATCCTGGCCAGTCGGGTGGCTGCGTTCATCAGCACCAGGCAATAGCCTACGAGCTCACCATTCAGTTCCGCGATGATCAAACGGTCCCTGGGCATCTCCAGAAAGCGCCGGAAGCTGCGACGGGATATCCGGTCTTCGCTAAAACAGCGGTTCTCCAACTGAACGAGGGCATCCAGATCACTGGCGTGGGCTTGGCGGAGCATTACATCGGTCATGGTCTGGTGAACCCGGTCAACGAAAAAAGGCAGTGCCTGGCGGGCACTCTCATTGCCGCTATTATGGTAGACAGATGCCATCCCGTCATAGCGGCTGATCATGCGTAAAAGCACGCATCTTCAGGCGATTGTCTGGCAAGGGGATGGGGCGTATTGTTGCCGGAATTTTCCGGCTTTACCTTCAGGGAGGAATGCCGCTTTATGTCCCGATTGCTCATCGTTGTAGACCGTGCCAAAGACTGGGCACCGTACTATCCCAGCGAAGACGTGCTTACCTTCGATCAATACCTTCAGTTTACTGCGCCGGCCAACAGCCGCGTGCGGGTGATTAACCTGTGCCAGAGCGCCAGGTATCTGAGCCGGGGCTATTACTGTTCGTTGCTGGCCGAGGCGCGCGGGCACCACGTGGTGCCATCGGTGATGACGCTCAACGACCTGAGCCGGAAGGGGCTGTTTTCGCTGGAACTCGAAGAGCTGGACAGCAGTGTTATCCAGTGGCTGGAAAAGTCAGCCTCCGAAATCGATCCCGCCACCGATGACCGGGACGCCACCCATGAAGTGCGAATCCGAACCTATTTTGGCCAGGCCGAACATCCGGACCTGAAGCCCGTGGCCCGTGCCTTGTTCGAGCGATTTCCGTGTCCGATTCTGGAAGTGGTGTTCCGTCACCGCAAACAGTGGCAGATCGAGACCATGAAGCCGGCGGCACCGGCGGATCTTGATGAGCGCGAGCAGGATCTGTTCGCCGCCGCTCTGGACCGTTTCAGCAGCATGATCTGGCGCAAACCCCGCACCCGGCGTCGCTACCGGTTTGATCTGGCCATGCTGGTGAACCCCGAAGAGGAACTGCCACCTAGTGATGAGGCTGCCCTGAAACGGTTTGAGCGAGCGGGGCGAAAGCTGGGCATTAACGTGGAGCGCATCACCCGCCGGGATTACATGCGCTTGCCGGAATACGATGGTTTGTTTATTCGCGAAACCACGGCCATTGACCACCACACCTATCGGTTTGCCCGTAAGGCCGAGGCCGAAGGGATGGTGGTGATTGACGACCCGGTGTCGATTCTGCGCTGCACCAACAAGGTGTTTCTGGCGGACCTGCTGAAAAACAACAAGGTACCCACACCGAAAACCCTGATCCTTTCAAAAGACCAGAAGGACGCGGTACAGCAGGTCAGTAATGAGCTCGGCTTTCCTGTGGTGATCAAGATTCCGGATGGCGCCTTTTCCCGCGGTGTGATTAAAGCCAAGGACGAAAAGGAACTTCGGGCCGGGCTGAAAGACCTGTTCAAACAGTCTACGCTGGTGTTGGCTCAGGAGTACTTCTACACCGATTACGATTGGCGCATTGGTGTGCTTGGCGGCCGGGCCATCTATGCCTGTAAATATCTGATGGTGAAAGGTCACTGGCAGATTTACCAGCACGGTGGTGCCACGGTGGAAAGTGGTGGTTTTGAAACCATGCCCACCTACGAGGTGCCTCGCAATGTCATCCAGGCGGCGCTGAATTCCACCCGGTTGATCGGTAACGGGCTTTATGGTGTCGACATCAAACAGGCCGGCAACCGGGTGGCGGTGATTGAGGTGAATGACAACCCGAGCATCGACTCGGGGGTGGAAGACAAGTTCCTGGGCGGTGAACTGTATACCCTGGTGATGCAGGAATTCCTGTCCCGCATGGAGGAGAACCGGCGCCGTTAGAACGGCGCGTCAGGTGGCAGCGACCCAGACCCGGACGCTGCCAAACCAGGGATAGTTTGCCAGAACGGCCCGAACCTGCTCTGTGGTCAGGTCACGCCCCGAATGGTTTTCATCCAGGAAGATTTCCAGGTGGATGCGATTCTTGAGGTAATGAAGCCGAAGCCGGCTTTGCGGCGGTAGCTCTCCTAGTTCCTTTGTCAGCAAACGGCGAAGAGCTTCACGATCGGGCAGCCCCGGGTCGGTGGAGTGGGGCACTTTTTCATCGTTTTCAGCGTCGATGTGGAAATTGATATCCCGAATGTTCTCCAGGGCATCCCGCATGCCTGTGACCACCTTCATACCAATCTGATGCCCTTCGGAAACGCTGATTTCCGGGCGGACTACCAGGTGGACGTCCAGCAGGATATCGTGTCCCATGCGCCGGCTGCGCAGTTCATGAACATTGCGCACGCCGTCGGTTTCCAGAGCAATGGTTTTCAACATCCGGGTATCGTCTTCGGACAGTCCGGTATCGACCAGTTCTTTCACGCTGTCCCAGGTGAACCTCCAGCCAATGTGCACAATGATGGCGGCAATGACGACGGCGGCCACCACGTCTAGCCAGACGAAACCCAGCATGGCACCAATGGTGGATACCAGAACCACTACCGAGGAAAACGCATCTGTGCGGCTGTGCCAGGCGTTGGCAATGATCAGGTCTGAGCGGATCTCCATGCCAACATGGCGGGTATAACGGTAGATCCATTCTTTGCCGGCTACCGAGACAGCCGCCGCGACCAACACCGGCCAGCCTGGAACCAACTGCTCTTCACCGGTGAGCAGCCGAAGAATGTTCTCCCAGGCCAGAGCGGCGCCCACGGCAATCAGAATGCTACCCAGTACCAGGGTGCCCAGAGTTTCGATTCTCTGGTGTCCGTAGGGATGATCGGCATCCGGTTCTTTTCGGGACAGCCGCATGACCGCCAGAACCACCCAATCCGATGCC
>Ga0079224_100005089_pt1 | contig 17203 bp, 13 predicted proteins | sample Stecom2015_FD_80414 | JGI IMG/M metagenome (GOLD analysis project Ga0079224, IMG submission 80414) | Agricultural soil microbial communities from Utah to study Nitrogen management - Steer compost 2015 | ecosystem: Environmental > Terrestrial > Soil > Agricultural land | place: USA: Utah... | reverse complement strand
GTTAACGCCGACATCGTTCTGGATACGGATGATTTCAGCCTTAGCCTCTTTCGTCATTTTCCGAACGTAACGGTAGAAATGGAAAATCTCGGGGTCATAAATCGTGAACCCTTCGAAGGCGAAGTTCTCTTCGCCACAGAACGGCTGGAAGTCGTGGTTAACCTGGGCGAAATACTCTTCGGTGATCAGCTGCGCATTAACGGAATCCGTCTCATTCGCCCCATCGTAAACATTAAAGTTCTGGAGGATGGAAGGGCCAACTACGATATTGCCATTCCCTCGGCCGACACTATCGCTGATGAATCCAGCAGCGAATTTTCATTCGCTATCAACCGGTGGGAAGTCGTCGATGCTGATGTCGTTTACGATGACCGGTCCATTCCTTTCACGCTTACCCTGAACGGCCTGGATCATGAGGGGAGCGGCGACTTTTCAAATATCGAATTTGATTTGACCACCCATTCCGTTGTCGACACACTTACCGTTGCCTATGACGGTACCGAGTACATCACCAATAAAAAAGCACAGATCGACGCGGTGCTCGGCATCAGTGAAGAGTACTCGTTATACACGTTCCGGCAGAATGTTGTTAAGATCAACGACTTTCTCACAACGTTCGACGGTTGGTTTCGAATGAATGAGGACAACTATGAAATGGATATCAATTTTAAGACTCCTGAAAACACTTTCAAGAGCCTGTTGTCCCTGGTACCCGGAATGTACACCAGCAGCTTTGACGGCATTGAAGCTGACGGCGATGTGGCCTTTAGCGGAATGGTAAAGGGAACGTACAGTGAAAACCAGATGCCTGCATTTAATATCGCTCTGCAGGTAAACGATGGAATGTTTCGTTATCCCGACCTGCCCCAACCGGTCGATAAAATCAATGTCGATCTCGTTGTCGACAATAAGGATGGGGTCGTTGAAAATACTTCCATCGACCTGAAACAATTTCAAATGAATTTTGGATCTAACCCGCTGGAGGCGCGGGCCACCATTGCCAATCTTGGCGATTACCGTATGGACGCTAATGTGCTTGCTCAGGTCAACCTCGAAGAGATGATGCGGGTGTTTCCGATGGAGGGGCTTGAACTCAAGGGCAATTACACACTCGACCTGAAAGCAAATGGCATCTACGACTCGGTGCGCAACATCATGCCCTCGGTACAGGCCCGAATGGTGCTGGCCAACGGTTACGTCAAATCAGATTCCTTACCCGCCCCCCTGGAGGATGTTAGGTTCAGGGCGATGGTTAACAACCAGTCGGGCAAGATGCAGGATACCCGCATAAATGTTGAGGATTTTTCAATGCTCCTGGAAGGCGAACGCCTCAGCGCCAATCTTTCGCTTGAAGATTTGGTGGACTACAAGTGGGACCTTGACGTCAAGGGTGCGGTAGATCTGGCAAAAATGATGAAGCTTTTCCCCCAGGAGGGCATGACGCTGTCCGGAAAAGTGCTTGCCGACATTACCACCAAAGGAAGATACTCCGACCTGAAAGCGGAACGGTACGACCGGATGCCTACGAGCGGCACGGCGTCTCTTGAAGGATTTACCTATGCCTCTAAAGACCTTCCTTACGAGGTGACCGTCAGTCGCGCTGCAATGAATTTTGATCCCCGTCAGATTAACCTTCGCGAGATGACGGGTGCCATTGGAAATAGCGATTTCAGTGTCAACGGATCGGTGCTCAATTATATTGGTTACGTCCTTGGCAAGGGCGAAACCATTCGTGGTGTCGTCAACTTCAGTTCAAAGTTGCTTGACCTTAACCAGTTCATGACGGACGGCGAAGAGGCGGTTGCCGATACTTCCAGCTACGGTGTCATTCCGGTGCCGCATAACATTGACTTTGTTCTTCATTCGTCTGTCGGGCGTGCGCGCTTTATGGATTTCAATATTACAGACGCCACCGGTGATATCGTCGTGAAGGATGGTATGGCCAACTTGCGTGGCCTGAAGTTCAGGATGCTGGGCGGTGCCTTCGCCATGAATGGCACTTACGATCCCAGGAATCTGAAGCATCCGAAGTACGACGTGGATGTGAAGGTGGAAGGATTGTCCATCCAGCAGGCTGCACAATCGCTGACGCTGGTCCGCACGTATGCGCCTGTTGCCGGATTGGTGCAAGGAAGCTTCTCGACGGACTTCAAGCTTAGCGGTGAACTTACCCCCACTATGTCGCCTAACCTGGGTACCATCAATGCAGAAGGCCTCATCCGGATTGCACAGGCGGCACTCACACAATCGAAACTCATATCGGGTATCACGTCGTTGACGAAACTCGACAATACCGACCAGGTCACCTTGCGCGACGTCCTTATGTCGGCAACCATTACGAACGGAAGGTTAAGTGTAAAACCTTTTGATATCAGACTCGGCGATTACAAGACATCAGTAAGTGGCAGTACGGGTTTGGACGGCTCTATCGATTATACCCTCAAGATGAATGTGCCGGCGGGCAAGGTGGGCTCCCAGGTACAAGCGTTTATCAATAAGAATACAGCGTCCGACAATCCCACCGATGTTATTCCGGTCACCATCGCACTGGGCAATACCTACGACAACCCTGAGTTCCGGCTCATTGCCGACGAGCAGAAAGAGCAGGTAAAAGAGGCCGTTGCAACCGCTGCCAAAGAGCAGGCCGGGAAGGCTATTGGAGAGGCGGTGAAAGGGACAGAGGCGGAAGACCTCGTAAAGGGCATTCTGGGGGCTGGCAAGAAGGATACAACAGCTGCCGGCAGCCAGCAGGATACGACGGGAACAGCGGCCACTCCCGATGTGAAGGAACAGATTAAGGACGAAGCCCGAAAAAAGATACAGGACCTGCTGAAACGGAAATGATTCGCACGTTCCGCTACCTTCTCAGACACCCGAAAAACCCCGTTTTTCGGGTGTTTTTTTGAGTTTTTCTCTGAAGTAACCACCTGTAATCGCTTTCCGTCGGTTCCATCTTCCTCCTGTCGCCGGAAATCCCCCCCAACCGGCATAATCCGGGTGTGCATGGGGTAGGTCGGTATAAAGTACCAGACCAACCCACATGCCTATGAAAAGGACATTTTACGTGCTGATTGCGTTTTTGCTGTTGTTTACGGGGGTCGCCATGGCCACCGGTGGCGGTGGCAAGAAGAAACATTACTGCGATGAGGACGATTTTTCAACCCGCGTAGTTGAGGCCAAAATCAAGGATAATGGCTGCATTCGCTACACGCTGGAAGTGACGCATGACGGTAAGGTGGCACGCGCGCTTTCACATTATACGGTGGCCGTATCGTGTGGTAAAGTATATCACGTCACCAACTCGGAAGGGTGGAAAATTGAGTACGGATATGACCGCAAAACCGACCTGACCGGTTTCAAGATCGATGATATACCGAACTTCGGTGAGACGCGCCTGAAAAAGTTCAGGGTGTCTTTCACGGTATGCCAGGACGATGGACGGAAGTGCGCTACAAAGGATGGCTGTTGTTATCCCATTGTCGCCTATAAAGCCGGGCAGTGTGTGTACTATGAGAAGCTCAAGAATGCGTGTCCCGTTCCGCCCGACGATCCTCCGGCCGCTGAGTTGAAGGCGTCTCTAGAAGCACAGCATATCGATTGTGATGAGAACGGCACCGGTGCACTCTGGGTCAACATTGAGCAGGGAACTGAACCCTACACCTACCTCTGGTCAACAGGCGCTACCACAGCCCGCATTGAAAACCTGGCCGCGGGTGAATATACTGTTACTGTAAAGGATGCCGCAGGCAAAGAGCTTAACCTCTCCGGTACAATCAGTGCGCCGGAAGCGCTGGAACTTACGGGAGCCCTCACGCATGAAGGATGTGGCAACGGAAACGGAGGAATCGACCTCACCGTCGCCGGAGGGACCGCGCCCTACACGTACACGTGGAGCAACGATCAGACGTCGGAAGACCTGGCGGACTTGCATGCCGGAGTTTATAGCGTAACAGTGACGGATGCCAATGGCTGCTCTGCAACGCAAAGTTTCGAAATACTCAACCAGCAACAACTTGCGATTACCACACAGGTTACGCCGCCTGCCTGTGGGCACACCAACGGCTCGATCGACGTAACGGTAAGCGGGGGCGCCGAACCGTATACCTATGCCTGGTCAAACGGTGCAACGACGAAGGACCTCGCTGATGTCGGTCCCGGCAACTATAAAGTAACGGTTACGAATGCGAATGGCTGTAGCGCTGAACGCCTCCTGAATGTTAAGGAAAACAATACGCTGAAGCTGTCATGGGCAGCAACCCAAACCAGTTGCCAGGACGACGGATCCGGTGCGATTGACCTTACGGTACAAGGCGGCACCGCGCCCTATACTTATCAATGGTCAAACGGACAAACTACAGAAGACATCAGTGGCCTCACTGCGGGCATCTACGACATCACCGTGAAAGATGCCGCCGGATGTGAGGTTACCGGAAGAGTGAGTGTTTCGAAGAAGTCGTTCGTGGTCAACGATAACATAACCCAGCCCGCATGCGATGGTTCATTCGGTGGTACGATCGAATTGTTCCCTGGCACTTTCGGTGAGACCTACATGTATGAGTGGTCTAACGGGGCTACGACAAGCAGTATCTCCGATCTGGAGCCCGGAATCTATGAGGTGACGGTAACAGATGGCACCGGTTGCAGCCGTCAGCTGATCTACGTGATCATGAATCCCTCAGGCATCACGGCCAGCGCTACGGTGACGAATGACCAGTGTAATGCCGAAGGCGCTTACCATGTTGACTTGACTGTAAGCGGGGGTACCGCACCGTACCAATACGAGTGGTCCAATGGCAGCACGTCGGAGGATCTGACCGGGGTGAACACAGGTACTTACACGGTGACCATAACGGATGCCGGTGGGTGTTCCACTACCCATGAAGTTCATGTTACCGGGACACCGCCCGCCTGGGCGTGTACGATCAGCCCTGCAGAAGGCGACGTGATTTGCTCTTCCGAGGGGAACATCCTGAACTCAGCTGTGGTCGGAGCTGATAGCTACCAATGGTCAGTGGCGAGCACTGACAATCAGTGGGTGATCACCTCGGGATCCGGCACATCATCCGTGACTTATAATGCCGGTGCAGCAGGTAGTTCTGCTACTTTTACGCTGACAGTCACGAAGGACGGATGTACACAAACGTGCGAATACGAGGTTGCTTTGTGCCGCGATGATGAAGAAAACCCCGGAGAAAACCCAGGAGAGGATCCGGGTGAGGATCCCGGTGAAGACCCGGGAGAGGATCCGGGCGAAGATCCTGGTGAAGAGCCGGGTAGTCCCGGTGGTGGCGATGAAAGTTGCGAGGAATGCTTCACAACGGAAATTGTGAGCGTGGATCGCGACGGTTACTGCAGGACGTACACCATGAAGGTAAATACAAACGGTGCCTGTCGTTATGAACTCTCCCACTGGACGATCGCTCTTCCGTGTGGCAAGCCGAAGCATTACACCAACTCGCAGGGTTGGAAGATGGAATATGGCAAAGATCCGACGACTGGCTTGTATGGGTTGAAGGTCGATGACATCGATGATTTCGGGAAGACGCCTGACTATTTCACCGTGACCTTCACCGTCTGCGCGCAGGACTTCGAGTGCAAGGACAAACTGAGCGATTGGAGTCCCAAGGTTGCCTACAAAGCCGGCAAGTGCGTAGGATATGAGCGGATAGAGGGCGCCGACGAAATTGACGAAGATCCTGATGGCCCCGTATGTAAGGCCTATCCCAATCCCTACGTGGACAGGATGTGCTTTGAATGGACAGCTGACCGGGATGACGAGGTGTGGCTGGATCTGCTCGACATGAACGGCAACCACGTTAAGTCGCTTTATCGCGGCAAGGTGTATCGCGGGGAGCGCTACAAAGTTGAGTGCGGCGATCTGACACGTTCGATGTATATCTACCGGTTCAAGTCGAAGTACAAGACTTCATACGGAAAAGTATGCAAGATCAGGTGATGTAAGGTTGAGGCGAACTGAAAAAGAGAGGCCGGCACCATGAGATGCCGGCCTCTTTTCTTTTTGTCCCGGACAAGTTTGGGGTCAAGTCTCAGGCAAGCTGAATTTCCTCTCCCTCACGGTTGAGGAACTTGAATTCTGTTATAGCGAGGGAACTATCTTTTTCCATACGGAGCCATCGCTTGTACTTGAAGTACCAGCGCACGCGAATTGAAATCAGGCCATTCGTAAAGTATGCATAAAGGTACGGGTGCAACGCCAGCAATAAGTACCGTTCATTTTGTTTGGTGATCAGGTGCTCCATATATTTTTCTATTTGATCGGACACCAGGATTGAAGCGGTGATCTTGCCGGTGCCATTGCACGTGGGACAGTTCTCCTTAGTGGTGATATTCATCTGCGGCCTCACGCGTTCCCGTGTGATCTGCATAAGGCCGAACTTGGAAAGTGGCAGGACGGTGAATTTTGCCTTATCGTCCGCCATCTCCTCTTTCATCGTCTTATAGATCAACTTCTTATTCTCGGGGTTCTTCATGTCGATGAAGTCGATCACGATGATACCCCCCATGTCGCGAAGGCGCAGTTGCCGGGCGATTTCCCGGGCGGCTTCGAGGTTGACGGAAAGCGCTGTTGTTTCCTGGCTTTCCTCCCGGTTCGACTTGTTACCACTGTTGACGTCGATGACGTGGAGCGCTTCGGTGTGTTCGATGATCAGGTATCCGCCTCCGCGCAGGCTTACCGTCTGCCCGAATGCGGTTTTGATCTGCCGCTCGATCCCGAAGGCCTCGAAGATCTTGGCCTTGCCGGAATAGAGCCGCACAATTTTTTCTTTTTCCGGAGCGATGGTTCTGATGTACGACTTGACCTCGTCGTAAATTCTCCGGTCGTCAACCTGGATGCCGTCGAACGATTCGTTGAGGAGATCCCGAAGCAGGGCTGATGTTTTACTGATTTCGCCGATGACCTTGTCGCGGGGACTGGCGCCGATAAGGCGTTTGATTCCGTCTTCCCAGGTCTTTACGAGGTTGCGGAGGTCGCGGTCGAGTTCTGCGACCTCTTTGTTTTCGGCTACCGTCCTGATGATGACCCCGAAATTGTCGGGCTTGATGGATTGCATCAGCCGGAGGAGGCGTTTCCGCTCCTCGCTGCTGGTGATTTTTTTTGATACGCTTACAGTGTTGGAGAAAGGCACCAATACCAGATACCTTCCTGCCAGGGACAACTCACAGGATAGTCGTGGTCCCTTCGTGGAGATAGGTTCCTTGACAATTTGAACCGGGATGACATGACCCTTGGTCAGTTGCTGACCAATTTTGCCATGTTTGTCGATGTCCGATTCAAGTTTAAATTTTTCCAGCTTGATACCGTTGATCTTGCGGTTGCGTGCCAGCTTCGTGAATTTTTGCAACGAGCTGAATTGCGGTCCCAGATCAAGGTAATGGAGGAAGGCATCCTTGTCGTATCCGACATCGATGAAGGCGGCGTTTAACCCCTGGACAACCTTTTTAACGGATCCAAGGTATATGTCGCCAACACTAAATTTGCTTCCTCCTTCGTCCTGGTGAAATTCTACAAGCGTCTTATCTTTTAGAAGGGCTATTCGACATCCGTTCTGAGTTCCATTAATGATCAGTTCATTACTCAAAACGCAAGAATGTTTAAGTCAATCAAGTTCCCTTACTTTTTCTTGTGCCTGTTCTTTCTCAGGCGTTTCTTCCGCTTGTGGGTTGCCATCTTGTGTTTCTTCCTTTTCTTTCCACTTGGCATAGAAATTTTTTGGTTTAACCGCCTTGCGGCGGAACGTTGAACAAAATTATTTCAGGTCCTTCAGATAGGAATCGACCTCTGCCTGCACGGCGGGGTCTCCATCCATGGACTTTACTTTCTCAAACTGTTTCCGGGCCCGTTCTTTTTCGCCGGCATTAAGGAGCGCTACACCCAGCAGTAACTGTCCCTGGAGGTGGGTAGAGTCCACCTGTGTCAGCATCTCGAAGCGCTCAATGGCGAGTTTGTACTGCCCCGACTGAATAGAGAGCAGCCCCATATTGAAAAGGGCTTCGGGATGTTGCGGATTGGTTGCCAATACTTCCCGCAGCATCGCGATACCCTGCATCGGATTATCCGAACTCAGGTAAGTCATGGCCATCCTGGATTTTACGTCGAGGTTGGAAGGATCAGCCTCCAGTACCTTTGCGTAATACTCGCGGGCCCTGGCAGCCATTTCCTCCTGACGGGCGGGGTCCAGTGCGAAGGTATACGCTTCATAGTACTTGTCACCCGCCCGGATCCAGCTTTCCTTTGTGTCGAAGAACGATGCAGCCTCCCCGGCGAACCAGGCGGCGCTGTCAAATCTGCCAGCTTCCTTATACCGGCCTGCCAAAGAGTCGGCAAAGATAGCACTTTTTTCTTTCTGTGCAGAGGTCTCCCAGGCCTCCCTTAGGGATGCAATGGCGGATTTCAGCTCCTCAGGCGGTTCAGCATGGGCGGCCTGCCCTACAGAATCGGCAGGTGTGCCCTGGTCTTCATTGCTTACTACGTGTTTGGGCAATTGAAACAGCAGCCAGACCACCAGTAGGCTGACCGCAACAAGCAGAATTCGGGTTTTCAGCATGGCAGGGGCGGATGGGCGACATCAATCCACATCCATATCCTTGAGATTGGCCTGCTTCTCGGCCATCTCCTTTACTTTTTCACTCGTCTTGATCTTGTTGACGAAGATCTTGGCTGGCTTGAAGCTTGGGATAAAATGCTCGTCGATAACGAGCGCTGTGTTTCTGGATATATTTCGGGCTATTTTCTTCTTGCGCTTCTTGTTGACAAAACTCCCAAAGCCGCGAATGTAGATATTATGCCCATTTGCCATCGACGACTTAACCACACTAAAGAACGCTTCAACAGACGCCGTCACATCGGCCTTGTCAACACCGGTTTTCTCCGCAATCTCGTTAATTACATCTGCCTTGGTCACTTTCGGTAAAAGTTTTAATGATTGAGAAAAAATTAAGGGATCGCAAAGTTAATTTGCAGCCGCCGATTATGAAATCAATATTGAAAAAAACTGATAATCAGGAGGATGGAAGCCGATATTTATCCGAAAAAATCGTTGAATGGTATCATGTGAACCATAGAAAACTGCCCTGGCGGGAGACCTGCGATCCCTATCGGATCTGGTTGTCCGAAGTAATCCTCCAACAAACGCGGGTCGCGCAGGGATTACCCTACTACAATCGCTTCACGGCCCACTATCCAACCGTGTATGCGCTGGCCGCGGCACCCGAGGAAGAAGTGCTCCGCCACTGGCAAGGCCTCGGATATTACACGCGCGCGCGAAACCTCATTCGCTGTGCACGGGTGATCGTCGAGGAATACGGGGGCATCTTTCCAAAAACTTTTGAAGAATTGCGACGGCTCCCCGGGATTGGCGACTACACGGCGGCAGCCATCGCCTCGATCGCCTTCGGAGAACGCGCGGCCGTGCTCGACGGAAACGTGTTTCGCGTTCTCGCACGCTATTTCGGATTGCAACACGATATCGCCGCACCATCGTCGCGAAAAGTGTTCGCCGACCTCGCCGCCACACTGGTGCCCGCCGATCATCCCGGCACCTACAACCAGGCGATCATGGAGTTCGGCGCGCTCTGCTGCGCGCCAAAAACGCCTCAATGCTCCGATTGCGTGCTTGCTGCAGGGTGCTATGCACTGCAAAACAAGGCCCAGGCCTCCCTGCCCGTTCGGAACGTCAAAAGGGGCGCCCGCAAGCGGTATTTTTACTACTTCGTTTTCATCAGCGGGAACCGTATTGCCATGCGCAAGCGATCTGGAAGGGATATCTGGGAGAATCTTTACGATTTTTATGCTGCCGAAACTTCAGGGCGGCAGACGCTCCGCAAAGTGGTCGAAAACGACGAAAGATTGCGTGCGCTGGCGGCGCGACTGCCGGAGCTCGAAGTAACGCCCACCTACAGGCACAAACTTACGCACCAGGAAATCTATGCGCGGTTTGTCGTAGTCCGGCCCCCTTTCAAACGTGCAGCACTACCCGGCGGTCTGACTTTTTTCTCCCGGCAGGGCCTGGATAAGCTCCCCAAGCCTGTGTTGATAAGCCGTTTCCTCGCAGATCGGAAAATTTTATAGTTACCCCTAACTTTGGTACTTTTACCCTAAGCGGATGGCTGCGGGAAACCGAACCCGACGGCAATCTGCGACGTTCTACCGAGTAACAAGCAGTAAATCCAACTATCTGTCAGGTGTAAATAGAGTAATCTTGGTGGGTCGGCTTGGAAAAGACCCTGAAGTAAGAAATTTAGAGAGCGGGGTCGCCGTGGCAAACTTCAGCCTGGCTACCTCTGAAACGTATAAGGACCGAACCACGGGTGAAAGAAGAGAAACCACCGAATGGCACAATATTGTATTGTGGCGTGGCCTCGCCGAAGTCGCTCAGCGCTATCTGCACAAGGGCGATATGATTTATATCGAAGGCAAACTCCGCACCCGGTCCTGGGAAAAGGATGGCATTACCCGTTACACTACGGAAGTAGTCGGCGACAACATGACTATGCTCTCTTCACGGCAGAGTGGTGGCGGCGCGTCTCAGCCCGCGGAAATGGGCAGTTCATCAATGCCTGATCGTAGTCAGGAGCCGTACCGGGCGCCTGTCGACACGAACAGTACGGATGATCTTCCGTTCTGATTGTAGTACCAATGTCAATCCGCTTTGGACGAACCTCCCAGTTACGCATTATACCTTCCGGCTAGTTCAGGCATCGGCTTGATTTACATCCTGGGCATCGCAGCCCTGTTGCTGCTTGGGTTGTCAGCCCTGATAACCGCTTCTGAAACCGTGTTGTTGCACGACGAAGGAAGCAAGCGCAATGGGCGTTCCGCCTACCTGAAGGACACGTCGCTCCTCCCGGCAACGATTCGAATTGTCCGGCATGCGCTAGTCATTGCCGTGATCACACTCTGTGCCGGCATGCTCTGGATATCATACGGAGAAATGTACGCCCGTAACGCCACGACGCTGGCCATCATTATTGTTACTACGTTCGCTCTCGTCGCTTTCGGAGACCTTACACCGCGGGCTGTCGCATCACGATACAAGACCCGCGTGCTCCGCGTTATGCTTCCCTTCTGGAAGTTCGCCCTTAACGCGTGCAGGCCATTGGCTGTGGCGCTTTCCGGCATGGACCGTGCCGTGGAAAAACGACTGCAAAGCCAGGTGCACATCGCACCCGGTCCGCAGGCTTCAAACGGCATTAATGGAAACGAACCAGACTTTCTGAAAAGGATCCCCGGCTTTGGTACATTGACGGTCCGTCAGGTCATGCGCTCCCGCATCGACATTGCCGCAGTGGACGTCGCGATGAATTTCCATGAGTTGATGGATTTTATCAACAAGACCGGGTTCTCGCGGATGCCCGCCTATCGTGAAACGATAGACCACATCGAGGGCATCCTTTACATAAAAGACTTATTGCCGTTTACGGAAGAAGATGAGAACTTCAGATGGCAGGACCTTCTCCGCCCCGGGTTCTTCGTGCCGGACAATAAAAAAATTGATTCGCTGCTGAAGGATTTCCAGGAGAAGCGCGTTCATATTGCGGTGGTCGTCGACGAATATGGTGGAACGCTGGGGCTGATCACCCTTGAGGATATTATCGAGGAAATCATCGGCGAAATCAACGATGAGTTCGATGATGAAAGCGAAGGGTTTCGAAAAATCGACGACCATACCTATGTGTTTGAAGGAAAGACGCTGTTGCATGATCTTTGCAAGACACTTGAGGTGGATGGAAGCACGTTCGACGAGGTCAGAGGCGAAAGCGAGTCACTGGCAGGTCTGATCCTCGAACTTACCAACGACCTGCCAAACGTAGGCAAGAAGATCACGTTCAAACAATTTATGTTTACTATCGAGGCGGTCGACAAGGGAAGAATTAAGCGCGTGAGGGTACATATCCATGAACATGAGGAATCCTGATTTCGGCAACGGAAAGCCGACTGTGTATGCGGCACTCGTCATGCTGTCGTGCCTCATGTTTTCATGTGAACGGAGTTATGTTCCCAAGCCGATCGGTTACAATCGTCTCGACCTTCCGGAACCGGCCTATCACGCCATGCCCGACACGTTGCCATACTGGTTCGAATATTCGCGGCATGCGAAGATCCTGAAGGACACTTCTTTTATCAGCGACCGCGAGTGGATCGAGGTATACTACCCCTTGATGAAAGCGACGGTGCACATCACATACAAACCCGTTAACGATAACCTTGAACTGCTTAAGGAGTATGTTGACGACTCCTACCGGCTGACGGCAAAGCATCAGATCAAAGCTTACGCTATCGACGAGATACTCGTGAGCACACCGTCCGGAAAGACCGCAGTCATAGAAGAGATCGAAGGGGAGGTGCCCAGCCAGTTTCAATTTACGGTCACCGATTCCACACGCCACTTTCTCCGTGGTGCACTATACTTCAATACTAAGGTCCAGAACGATTCCCTTGCACCGGCGATCGAGTATGTAAAGAAGGACATTATGCACATGATCAACACACTGGAGTGGAGCAGCGAGAGAAGGGGGTCGTGAAGATGGAATTTGCCCGCCGCTTGGTCTGCAGGTGAGGAATATATAATTTGCCCGCGAACTATCGCAGAAAAAATTCCATCGATGAAGTACACACTCCTTGTTTTCGCTGTCCTCGCCGCGGCCAGCATTACATCCTCATACGCACAGTCGTCCGGTCGACAGATCTATGAACTCAGGGTGTATGAGCTTACCATGGGCTCACTGGGCCATATGGAAAATTACCTCGGCAAGGCGCTGATCCCGGCGCTTAACCGAAGTGGAGTAAAGAACGTGGGCGCGTTTCGCGAAACGGGAAAGAACGAGCCACCTAAAATATACGTCCTCATCCCCTATGCGTCGATGGCAGACTACGCTCGTGTCAGGAAAGCGCTTGAGCGGGATGAAGCGTATCAAAGCGATAGCGAAGCCTATCGTAAGCTGCCTAAGGCCGTATACTTCCGGTACAAGAGTTCCCTGTTGGAAGCTTTTGCCGGACTTCCCTCGCTAGTCGTGCCTCCTTCCGGAGAGCGCATTTTTGAGCTGCGGATTTACGAAGGATACAGCGACGATGCGGTGTCGCGAAAAGTGAAAATGTTCAACGAAGGTGAAATCGATATCTTTCGAAACACCGGGCTGAACGCGGTGTTCTTTGGCGAGACCTTATCAGGGCCTGACATGCCCTCCCTTCAATACATGCTCACCTTCCGGGATATGGAGGAGCGCGATAAGAATTGGCAGGCATTTATTGCTCATCCCGACTGGGCGAAGATGTCAAAGGACCCGCAATACGCGAACACGGTATCAAAAATCATCAGGGTGTTTCTCGAACCTATGGCCTTCTCGCAAATCTGACCCGCTACTTCGTGTTGTGGTCCCGGGCATAGTGTTCCCTGAGGATGTCGTAGGCGAAGTCGTCGGTCAGATCGCGGACGGCAGTATGCACGTGGTTGGCGTTGTTTTGCGTGTTGTCGTATTCGATCAGTAGCATAGGCCCCTGGATACGATAGTAATGTCCCGCACCGGGCTGGAGGCTGCCGGCCCATGCAAACGAGAGGTTCTCAATGCCGGCGTCCTGGATCTTTTTCATCAGGCGGCTCGAAAATCCGAACACATAATTTTTGACGTACACATCCAACAAGGTGAGCAGCATTTTCTGCTGGGCCGTTGTCATGTCGCGGTAGGAAAGTCCTTTGGGTTCGAGCGGGGTTGCTTCCCGTTCTGCCAGGGTAAACATTTCATGCGGGGCCGTGTCGGAGAACTTTACGGTCTTGAGTTGCGCGTCGGTAAACGAATTCACCAACTGGAAGCCCAGATCGGTCTCCAGCCTGAGAATTTGCTTTCCCTCCTGGGGGCCGCGCGGCACGGTTGCAGGATTGGCTCCAAAGGCCGAAGGTGTTGACGAAACCAGGCTACCGTCAATGGAAAAGAAATTAAGCGCGACGTGGTGGCCCTCCAGCCGCCAACCCCAGGGCTGTTTGGCCGACGGCGTTCCGAAGATGCTGACGTAATAGTTTTCCGGGTCGCGGTGGGTGTCGTCCGGCCCGCGTCCTTCCAGCTCACGCAGAATGACCTCGTTCGCCATAATTTCGGTGGCCTTCGTGTAGCCCTGCTGACTCAGCGACGCACGAAGCAGCTTGAGTGCAGCCTCCCGTTGCGAAGCATTCAGGTGTTTAAAAGGTACGCCTTTTCTGGGCCTGGGAACTATGCTCCAGTTGGTACGTTCTTCCGTTTCAACCGGAAAGGACACTTTTTCCAACTGTTCCGGAGTTAATGTCGAAATGAATGCCGTTGCCGTTTCCGCCAGATCCTGGGCTATGACCGAAGGTGACACGCTTGTAGCCAGCGCGAACAAAAGCACACAGGTTATTCGTTTCATAGGGGGTGCCGTTATCGGATGTGTTACTAAAGATAGACTCTTTTTCGCAACCGGGGTATTATTGTATGAAAGCGGTCACATAAGTATACAAGTCGTATTTTTGGCTATCCTTTTTGCCCGGAAATGCGAATGGACGCGAAGCAATGACTATGTATGATGTAATAATAATCGGCGCAGGTCCAATTGGACTTGCCTGCGGAATAGAAGCTAAAAAAGCCGGCCTGGAATATCTCATTATCGAAAAGGGATGCCTCGTCAATTCGTTGTACAACTATCCCCTGAACATGATGTTCTTCTCCACCTCGGAGCGACTTGAGATCGGCAATGTGCCTTTCATTTCCCATCAGCCCAAACCGAATCGCTTTGAGGCGTTGGAATATTACCGGCGCGTCTGTTCATCGTGGGAACTCGACGTCCGGCTATACGAACGCGTCGAACGCGTTGAAAAGAAGGCGGATATCTTTGAGGTCGAAACGATAAAGGGAAAGTATCGCAGCCGTGCCGTAGTTCTGGCGCTCGGCTTTTACGACCTGCCTTTTCTGCTTAACGTCCCGGGGGAAGATCTCCCTAAGGTCAGACACTATTACGACGAACCTCATCCCTACTACTTACAGCGCGTCGTGGTTGTTGGCGCGGCCAATTCGGCAGTGGATGTAGCGCTGGAGACGTATCGCAAGGGCGCTGAGGTGACCATGGTGATCCGCGAGTCAGGCATTCGCGACACAGTTAAGTATTGGGTGCGACCCGATATCGAAAACCGCATCAAGGAGGGATCAATCAAAGCCTACTTTAACTCGCAAGTCCTCCGCATAACACCTGAGACCGTGGTCATCCGCACGCCGGAGGGGGAGGTAACAATAGAGAACGACTTCGTCATGGCGATGACGGGCTACCAGCCTCCCTTTGAATTCATGGAACGTTGTGGTGTTCAGTTCCAGAACGACGAGTTTCATACGCCGGTGTACGATGAGGCTACTATGGAAACGAACGTTCCGGGCCTGTATCTCGCCGGCGTGGTTTGTGGAGGCCTGAAAACCAACAAGTGGTTCATAGAAACCTCCAGGGTTCACGCCGAAGTCATCATGAACAACTTAGCCAGGGTGCTTGCCTGACGGATCAGGAAAAGCTGCGCAGAATGCTCCGGACGTCGTGAAGATAGCCGCCACCGAAAAGGTTGACGTGTACGAGCAGCGGGTACAGCTTGTAGATATCGAGACGCTCGCCGAGACCCGGCGGGTTCGGGAATGCGGCCTGGTAAGCCTCATAAAATCTCCGGTCAAATCCCCCGAACAATTCGGTCATAGCCAAATCAATCTCACGGTGACCGAAATATACCGCGGGGTCGATGAGACACGGATTGCCCGCGTCGTCAACGATCAGATTACCGCTCCATAGATCGCCATGCACCAGCGACGGCGTCTCCGTGCTGAGGATATCCGGCAGCCGCTTGTAAAGTGCGTCGAACTGTGCGACCACGTCACGACCTATGCTGCCCGCATCAACGCCACGCTTTAGCTGAGGATCAAGGCGCTGTTCGATGAAGAACGTCACCCACTCCGCACCCGGCGTGTTTTGCTGGGGAAGCGCGCCGATGTAGTTGTCGTGATCGAGACCGTATTGATGCCAGGACGTCCGGTGCAGTTTCGCTAACTGCCCACCGAGCATCTCCCAGTAGTCGCCCACCCTCGGTGCAGAGGGGATAAACTCCATAAGAATAAACTGGTAATCATCGGCGATGCCCGTTGTCGAAACACGCGGTATCCTGATGGCCCCCGTGTTATGGAGCAGGGCGAGGCCTTTTGCCTCGGCTTCGAACATCCCCGGATAACGTTGCGCGGAGTTCCATTTTAGAAAGAAGTCTCCTTGCGCAGAACGCAGACGTCCCCCATTGTTGATGCATCCACCGCCGGTTGGTGTAAAGTGGAAGGGCCCGGAGCCTTTGTCCGTGTTTTGCAACACTTCACCGACGGCACGAAGGACGGGATCAGGAACGTGGCTCACCGCTGTCGTGGGCGAAAATTCAGGCTGCCTTTTACACCGACAAAGATCGTCCGGGGTGGTGCGGGATTGTAGTAACGGCCGCCGAACGCATTCAGGTCGTGCCCGAGGCTGTACGTCTCGTCCAGAATATTCTCGGCGCCGGCGAATAATTGCAGCGGAAGGCTGCTGCCAGCGCGAAAGCGGTATTCCACCTTTGCACCCAGTAGTGTGAAGGGATCGGAGAATGCCGAGTTTGCGTCATTCAGCGGTATGCGATCAGTATACGTACAGGTAATGTTGACATGCCAATCGCGGTGTAAAGAAGCGCTCGCGCCCCCCACTATAATGTTGGGCGCCACGCCCGTAAGCTTGTTACCGCTGTAGTCGTTGACGTCCTGGATGTACTCTGAGAAATGATAACGGTTAAGTGTGTAGGATAGCCAGGGCGTAATCAGCACGTCAGGTCCGATCGCGAGTGTTTGCCAGGTGAGCGTGACTTCCATACCACGCTGCGTAGTCTTGCCGGCATTCACAAAGTAATCGGCGTCGTCGTCGGTACGGCGGACGACTATCGTTTCATCAAGACGGAAGTCGTATCCGGTAATGTCAAAGAGCAGACTGTTTCGCAACAGACTTCCGCGTATCCCTATCTCGAAGTTGGTACCTTCTTCGGGGTTGATCTGGTCGTTGAAGGTGGAAGTCGAAGGATATATCTCGGCGACCGTCGGGGGTGAGAAGCCCTTGCTTACACTCGCGTGCGCGGAAATGTTTTCGCTGATCTTCTTTAACAGCGCGATGCGGGGCGAGAATACCGGGTCGAAGTCC
>Ga0079224_100005088_pt1 | contig 17208 bp, 11 predicted proteins | sample Stecom2015_FD_80414 | JGI IMG/M metagenome (GOLD analysis project Ga0079224, IMG submission 80414) | Agricultural soil microbial communities from Utah to study Nitrogen management - Steer compost 2015 | ecosystem: Environmental > Terrestrial > Soil > Agricultural land | place: USA: Utah... | reverse complement strand
TTTTATAAGAATTACGACGCTGCTACTGATCAACAAGTATTTGATACCTTAATCCCGTTTTATATGGCACAAGAGGCCGATCTGGTTGTTCCTGCTTTGAAGAAGATTAAATACAATGCCGGAAACAATTACACCTCCTGGAGCAATAGTGTATTCAAAAACAGCATTACTGCCGATGCTCAAAAAATGAAGCTGTTGCTCAACTCATCAAAACCTGCCGATACCCTGTCGATTAAGTCTGACCCTGCCTATCAAATTTATGCAGCAGTAAAAAAATATAATGATAACAACATTGCGCCTGAACTAAATCAGTATAAAGCAAGAATCCAGCCCTTGGACAGGATTTATATGAAACGCCAAATGGAATACCTGAATAGCGGTCGTGCTTTTTATCCGGACGCTAACCAGACCCTCAGGCTGAGCTATGGTCAAGTACAAGCTGTTCCTCAGGTGGGCTACGACAATTTCCTAACTAATATCGACCAGTTAATCATTCGGCATGATGCCTTTGTGGAAGAGTTCAATATTCCGCAAAAACTTCGCAACCTGCATGCTCAAAAAGATTATGGTCGTTGGGCTGTAGCCGGTACCGTACCGGTAAACTTTCTGGCCAGTAACCACACCAGTGGCGGCAATTCCGGCAGTCCGGTTTTGAATGATAAAGGAGAACTTATAGGCATCAACTTCGATAGAATTTGGCAGGGCACCATGAGTGATATTTTTTATGACCCAAAAATTTGCCGTAACATCAGCGTGGATATTCGGTATGTATTGTTCATCATCGAAAAATTCGGAAATGCAGGATGGCTATTAGAAGAAATGACCCTCGTTAAATAAAGTGCTGCAGCAATTTTCCTTCAGGAAAAACAAACCGTAAAAAATTACGAACTTTGTTTTAAACCGGGTCGCTCTGGAGGCGACCCGGTTTTTATAACGAAGCCTTTAAACAATGAAAAAAATAGCACTAATCCCAGCACGTTACGGAGCTACTCGATTTCCCGGGAAATTGATGCAGCTTTTAGAAAATAAAACTGTCATATTACGTACCTACGAGTCTACCTTAAATACCCAACTGTTTGATGATGTAGTGGTAGTTTGTGATAGTGATATTATTTATGAAGAAATAACCAAGCATGGTGGTAGGGCTATTAAAAGCCAAAAAGAACACAATTGCGGCACGGACAGAATTGCGGAGGCTGCCCACCAATTAGACGAGTTTGAAATTATCGTAAACGTTCAGGGAGACGAACCCTTTACCAGTAAAGAGCCTTTAGAAAAACTATTGCAGGTTTTTGAAGGAGAAGAAGGCCAGTCTATCCGGGTGGCCTCCCTAATGCAAAGGCTGGAACAACCAACCTTCATCACCGACCCAAATTATGTAAAAGTTGCTGTAGATTTAAAAAATAATGCTTTGTTTTTTTCCCGCTCGGTCATTCCTTATCCCCGCGATACCGAAGCAGGACTCACTTATTTTGAACACATAGGCATTTATGCCTTTCGTCGCCAAATGTTGTTGGATTTTGCCGCCATGCCTACCAGCCCTTTAGAGGCTGCTGAAAAAATTGAATGCTTGCGTTTTCTGGAAAATGGTATTCCTTTGCGCATGGTAGAGACGAAGTATATGGGTGTAGAAATAGATACCCCCGAAGACTTAAAAGCAGCTTCTAATTTTTTAAACAACCAACACTAAACATTATTAAGAATAGAGCCATGACAAAATTCAGAAACTTCAAAATGGTGGACTATGTCATTTATGGACGGGCTTGCTTCAGCCAGCTGCAGGAAATCATTGCCCACACAGAAAAGAAAATCAACCCATGATTTTCTTTGTGGACGAATACTTTAAGGATAAACAAGATTTTCTAAATCGGATTCCAATAGAAGGGAACGACAAAATAATAATCATTGATGTAAGCGAGGAACCTAAAACAACCTATGTTGATCAGCTAAGAGATGATCTGACTGCTACGTTCGGAAAAGTAAGCGGTATTATCGGAATTGGAGGAGGCTCTGTGATGGACATGGCCAAAGCTGTGGCACTGATGATGACCAACCCGGGTTCCTCTGCCGACTACCAAGGCTGGGATTTAGTAAAACAGCCCGGGGTATATAAAGTAGGTATTCCTACAATTTCAGGGACAGGAGCTGAGGTAAGCAGAACCTGTGTGTTAACCGGACCCCAAAGAAAGTTAGGTATGAACTCTGACTTCACTCCCTTTGACCAGATTGTTTTAGACCCTGAACTAACTAAAACGGTTCCGGCTCAACAACGATTTTATACCGCTATGGATTGCTTCATTCATTGCGTAGAGTCACTTACCGGAACCTACCTGAACTCCTTCAGCCAAACCTATGGTGAGAAAGCTCAGGAACTTTGTGAACAAATCTTTCTTCAGGAAGGGCCATGGACTGATGAACATGATGATCAGCTCATGATGGCCTCCTATGCCGGAGGCATGAGTATAGCCTATTCCCAAGTTGGGGTAGCACATGCCGTAAGTTATGGATTAGGTTATTTATTAGGAACCCGCCACGGCATTGGCAACTGCATCGTTTTTAATCATCTGGAAGAGTTTTATCCTGAGGGTGTTGCCCAATTCAAAAAAATGCTGGCCATACAAAACATAGAGTTGCCGACAGGTATAACCCAAGGATTGTCAGATGAACAATTTGACACCATGATTGATGTCTCTTTAGGTATGGCTCCACTTTGGGAAAACGCCTTAGGTAAGGACTGGAAAACGATTATGACCCGACAAAAACTTCGCGCACTTTACGAACGTTTATAAGCCAACTAAGAGGCTTCAATAAACATTGCTTTTAGTTCATTTCTATTTTTACTGCTGCATGCATTGCCATCGTTTGTTATTTCTGTTGATTTTATTTTTTGCCTCTTCGCTACGCCTTCAGGCGCAGCTGAGCTTTGCACCTTTGCAGTACCAAAAACAAGCGTCAGATTCACTGGCAGGTAGCTTGCAATTTAATTTATACAGCAGCAATTTTTTCAGAAACAACGAATATTTTAGCGATCTGAATGTAGGCTACACTTTATTTGGAACCCAGGGGATTGCCCGGCTAAAATATGTGGCTCATCCTAACATTTCACTTTCAGCAGGACTTTATTACCGGATGGACTTTGGTCATGAAGGCTTTTACAAACTGGCTCCTTACTATCGCTTACAATTATCAAAGAGTGGCTTTACCCTTAATTTTGGAAATATTGATGGCCAGTTAAACCACCGACTTCCGGAACCCATGTTTCAAATGGAACGGTTCATTACCCACCATTTGGAGCAAGGGGCACAACTCATCATCGATCGTAAAGAAATATGGGCAGACACCTGGGTTAATTGGGAAAAACAACAATATCCCTTATCAGATTTTCAGGAAGTAATTTCCGGAGGACATAGCTCCTTGACCACCCTTTGGAGCAATCAACTAAATGAACTTTCTTTACCGGCACACATTATGCTGCGCCACTACGGAGGCCAGTTAGACACCATTATTGCTCCCATTATAACCAGCACCAACGCCGCTGTGGGTCTTCAATTCAAACATACTTTAGCAGACTCGGGCCTGGCTTTAAAATCCATAGCTATTAACTCCCAATTTCATTTGTTTCACGCAGCCGGGGCAGATGAGGTGTTACCATTCGTAGATGGATACGGAGTTTTCAGTAACGCAGACCTGGTATTGGGAAAGTATTGGAAACTAAATGTAGGACACTGGTACGCATCAAATTATTATGCCCCTTTAGGAGGTCATCTATTTTCAAGCTTAAGCAGCAACCCCCTACTCCCCGACCTGACGGAACCCAAGCGGCATCTTTTATTTACCGGAATTGCTTACCAAAGAAACATCTGGAAAAGTCTGCATGCCGACATTCGCGTTCAACCGGCATGGGATTTTCTGAATCGTGAAATTCAATATTCCTACTCCTTGTTCCTCACCTTCCAGCCCAGCATTTTACTCCATCGATTCCAAGCTGCTACCACTTGGTAATTCCTGATTAGTCCTTTAGTAAAGCCAGAAGATTTTTATCTGACAGGTTAATCCGACTCCATACCTTGAGGTGTATTTGCCCTGAAGAATTAAAAAATGTTTTTAAAAAATAATTAAAGACCTTTTTGTCTTTTATAAAATATTGCTTTACCTTTGCCTTATCAAACAAGGAATCGGAGAGCCTAACTAAACCGGAAACTCCTACATCAGTAAAAGCTGCCGCTCCTATTGCAATAACCTCATAACTACCAGTAATGATCAAAACAGAAAAATTAGATGTTACCCAGATTGAGCCCAGATTGAAGCATCCTACAATCTTTGAACACTTTGACGCATTAGCAGCTGGCGAGGGCTTTGTCATTCACAACGACCATGACCCCAAACCCTTGTACTATCAGTTATTGGGTGAGCGAGGACAAATTTTTACTTGGGAATACCTTAGCCAAGGGCCGGAAGAATGGGAAGTACGCATTGCTAAAAACAAAGCTGAAGAAGGGGAAACTGTAGGTGCCTTGGCAGCTGCCGATTACCGCAAAGCCGAAGTATTTAAGAAAATGGGTATTGATTTTTGTTGCGGGGGAAATAAAACCTTGAAAGAAGCCAGCAAAGAAGCCGGCATCAGTGAAGAAAATTTAAAACAGGCATTGGATGCGGTTCAACAAAGTGAGAAAACAGGAGCCCATGACTACAATACTTGGGAACTGGATTTTTTAGCTGACTACATTGCCAATACCCACCACAAGTACGTAAAAGAAAGCGCACCTATTATTAATGGTTTGGCTCAAAAAGTAGCCAATCATCATGGCGATCATCATCCAGAGCTGTGGAAGCTAGCTAAAAGTACCGAGCACTTTTTGAATGATTTGCTGAGTCATGTACATAAAGAAGACCAAGTATTGTTCCCTGCCATTAAAGAAGTAGTCAGGTTAAAAAACCAACAACAGGATACCCAAAGTATCAACATTCAGGCACCGATAAACCAAATGATGAAGGAGCATGAAGTTTCAGGTGAAGACCTTCGTTTCTTCCGTCAGTTGACTCAGGATTATCAGCTCCCCGCGGATGCATGTAACAGCTACCAATATCTTTTTGAAAAGATGAAGGAATTTGAAAATGATTTATTTGAACACATTCATTTGGAGAATAACATTCTTTTTCCCAAAGCACTCCAGTTAACTAGCTAAACAAAACAACAGCTGCCCGAAGTAAGCCAAAAATGTTGCAAAGAATAAGGCACTATACTTGTAGAAGACTTTTGAATCAATAGGTATTCTAAGCAACATTTTACTTCCGGGTAGAACAAATCCGTTCAAAATGCAAGTAAAGGCCGACACGAAAATATCCGCAATCATTAAGGCCAATAAAGCAAGTATTGAAGCTATTGCCCGGCTTGCACCTCCCTTTGCCACACTGCGCAATCCTATTCTACGCAAACTTTTAGCCCCTAGGGTTACTCTTGCCGAAGCCGCAAAAATAGGCGCTTGCAAACCCGAAGATATTATGCAAGCCTTGTTGCCATTAGGTTTTACATTTACAGCAGAAGCTGCTGATGAACCGTTTACAGAAGATTTTACCCTTCCCGATTGGTTGCAAACAGCATCCAAACAAAGCATTCAATATTTTGATGTTCGGCCTATGCTAGCTGGCGGCAAAGATCCTCTTAAAGAAATTATGCTGCGTTTTAAGCAGCTGCCTGAATCACAAATTCTTTGTATCGTCAACTCCTTTGTTCCTACCCCACTCCTCAATTTATTAGGCAAGAAAAAAGCACTGACCTACAGCAAAGAAGAGCAGCCCGGCATCCACTACAGTTATTTTTACAAAGCCCCGTCTTCTATGCAGCAAGCGGCAACAACATCCGGGCCTTCTACCGAACCGGCAATGCTGGATGAAACGGCTTTTACCAAATTAGTAGCAGAATGGCCAAAACACCAACTTACTGAAATTGATGTTAGGGCCTTGCCTATGCCACAGCCCATGCAAACAATTCTGCAGGAACTGAACAGGCTGCCTAAACAACACGCCCTTTTGGTACACCATAAGCGGGTGCCCATATATTTACTGCAAGAATTGGCCAGCAAAAACTATTTGATAAATATTCATTCGCTTTCAGAAACAGAAGTGAAGTTGCTCATCATAAATCCTTAAACTATGGCCGAAATTGAAATAGGGAGAACACCTCCCGGCATAAGCATTCTGCCATTTTATTTTACCGGAGCCCTAGCTTTTGTAGCCCTAACTGTATTTCTGTTCCTCTCTTCCGATTCGCTTACCGGTCATTATTTCAGCCCACATTTATTGGCTTTGGTACACACTGCCGCGTTGGGTTGGGGAAGCATGGTTATCTTTGGCGCTGCTTATCAGTTATTACCTGTCATTTGTGAACGCGATTTGTTTCAACCCACCTTAGCCTTTGCTTCCTACCTATTCTTAACCATAGGCACTCTTTTGCTGGTCATTTCCTTTTGGGATTTCCAAGTTGGTCTTATAATGATTAGCGGAGGTGCATGTATAGTTCTGGCAGCTTTATTGTACCTGATTAATGTGCTGGGCACCAGCGGTGCAATCCGGCAGTATTCAATTCAGCATTTATTCCTAAGTAGTTCTGCATTTTGGTTATTGTTTACCACACTTATCGGACTTTTGTTAGCGATTAATTTAGCCTTCCCCTTCTTCATCCGCAATCATTTAGATATCTTAAAGTTGCATGCCCATGCTGGTTTAGCCGGTTGGTTTCTGCAATTAATAACCGGAGTAAGTACTAAACTAGTACCCATGTTCTTACTCAGCACTTCCGAAAAAAAGGGCCAGTTAGTCGTGGCTTTTTGTTTACAAAACATCGGACTAATGGGTTTTTTGGCAGATGCCTTTTGCAGCCAATCTTTAGCACGCGCCCCTTTGTATTTAAGCTTGGTTTTGCTGGGAACTATATTTTGGTTAGTCTTTTTATTTGATGTTTTTAAAAAAAGGTTACGTAAAAAAACAGACCTGCAAATGCAACATACCCTGGTGTCGATAATTAGCCTGCTGCTGGCTTTTTTAACACTGGGAATGGTGCTGAATCAACAGGACAATCGCTGGACTTTACTGTATGGCATGCTGTTGTTTATGGGTTGGATCAGTAGTTTGATTTTGGGGATGACTTTTAAAACTTTACCCTTTATTGTTTGGAGCAATCATTATAAATTACTGAGTGGAAAAGTGAAAGTGCCCTTACCAAAGGACCTATACCATGAACGCTTGGTGAAATACCAGTTCTATCTTTTGATAGGTTCCATAGCATTACTTACGGTGGCTATCCTCATACAATCCAACATGCTGCTTCAGGTAGCGCTGTTTTTCTGGATGGCTCTTGCTTTTGTATATTTTTACAACACCTTGCAGGTATTGTTTCACAAAACCAACATACTGCCATGATTTCGAACATAAGCGACCCTCATTTCGCAGATCAAATGAAAGCCCGTGCGGCATTATATAAGGTTATCGACCCTGAATTGTATGTAAACGTTGTGGACTTAGGATTGATCTACCAGATTGACTTTGTAACAGCACAATCTATTTCCGTAACCATGACCTTATCCACCCCACATTGCCCAATGGGAGAGGCTATTACCAATGGTGTACGCAATGCATTGGAAGCCGTCTTCCCCGATTCGACAGTGAAAGTTAACTTGAGCTTTGATCCACCCTGGTCATTTGAAAGACTGACCGAAGAAGGCAGGCAACAACTGGGTGTAGAATAAATGAGGCTTGCAAAAACACCTGATCACTTTTACCTAATGAACTTAGGTAAAAACCGAAATGATGAAATGAAAATTCTGAACAATTACTTGGGTTCCTGCAAGGCAGCTTGCTCAAAAGAGCTATAAAAATAGGGAGTTTTAGCCTCAAATTCAGCACTGCAGGTGTCCACCATTTTAAAAACCCTGGTAATGCCGGCAGCTTTTCGCTTTTCGTACACCTCATCCGGAGTACAGTCTTTTACCAATTCGGCAATTTGCTCATCACTAAAGCCCATTTGTTTGGCTTGACGCAACAATTCCAAAGGTAATTTATCTAAATGCTGGAAGTCTTTAATTTTATGCTCAAGGGTAACGATATCTTGAATCTGGTATAAAAACCAGCGATCAATAAGCGTCAATTCCCGGATGGTTTTAATGGAAATTCCGGCTTCCATAGCCTCTTTGATGCGGAACACTCGGTCCCAAGTAGGACGTTTCAGGTAATCCATTAATTCCTCAGGGCGCATTTGGCTGCGGCTGATGGATACTAAACCTGTGGCATTATTTTCCAAACTCTGACAGGCTTTTTGTAAGGCTTCAGGAAAACTTCTTCCAATGGCCATCACTTCGCCAACAGACTTCATTTGCAGGCCTAAGGTATCGTCGGCACCTTTAAATTTATCAAAATTCCAACGAGGCATTTTTACGATTACATAATCCAGGGCCGGTTCAAAATAGGCAGAGGTAGTTTGGGTAATCTGATTTTGTAATTCATCCAGGTTATAACCCACGGCAAGCTTAGCTGCAATCTTTGCAATTGGATATCCGGTTGCTTTTGATGCCAAAGCAGAAGACCGGCTCACCCTGGGGTTGATTTCAATAGCAATAATTTCTTCTGTTTCAGGGTTCAAAGCAAATTGAACATTACAGCCACCGGCAAAATTGCCTAAGTCGCGCATCATGGCAATTGCCGTATTACGCATTAGTTGAAAAGCGGTATCACTCAAGGTCATGGCCGGAGCAACGGTTATACTGTCGCCGGTATGAATACCCATGGGGTCAAAGTTTTCGACAGTACAAATGATAACTACATTATCATTTTTATCACGCAGTAATTCTAATTCAAATTCTTTCCAGCCTAAAACTGCTTTTTCCACCAAAACCTCATGCATTGGAGAGGCTTTAAGACCTGCTTCCAGCGCAGCATCCAGCTCATCTTTATGTTTCACAAAACCACCGCCGGTTCCACCCAAGGTAAAAGAAGGACGGATAACTAAGGGAATTCCGATTTCTTGAGCAAATTCCTTTCCTTCAAGCAAAGAGTTGGCAACTCGAGCAGGAGCTACAGGCACGCCCATTTCAATCATCCAATTACGAAACAGCTCCCTGTCCTCAGCTTTATCTATCGCTTTGATGTCCACCCCAATCAGGCGCACCTTGTTTTTCTCCCATATGCCTAATTCTTCACATTCCTTTGCTAAGTTTAAGGCTGTTTGGCCACCCATGGTAGGCAGTACAGCATCAATAGCTACTTCTTCCAACACCTGTTCAATACTTTCAGGCGTCAGAGGCAATAAGTATACATTATCTGCCACTATAGGATCAGTCATGATCGTTGCCGGATTGGAATTAATCAGCGTAACTTTTATTCCTTCTTCGCGAAGGCTTCGGGCCGCTTGCGATCCTGAATAATCAAACTCACATGCCTGACCAATAACAATGGGTCCGGAACCGATAATCAATACAGATTTGATAGAAGTGTCTAAAGGCATAAATATAAAAAACTATTGTCCTAACGGCCTTGGCCTGATATAAAAAAGGAGGGTATTTGGCTGGCAAAAGTACATCAAAATTGCTAGAGGAAAGAAAGGTTTTTCTCTAAAACAGTATAATTATTCCGCATACTTCTGCTCCTATAAAAAAAACCGCTATTCGGGGAATAGCGGTTTTGAATGAGTTGTTTAACTATTTTTTCGTCAATTTGCTCTGGTAGCGATGACCCTGATCATCGGTAATTTGCAACAAGTAATTGCCGGTAGCTATTTCTGGCACATTTACCGTTTGCACACCGGTTTGAGCCGGCAATTCCTGCTGAAACACGCACCTTCCCAACATATCCGTAATACTGAGTGACGCAACAGACCCGGACTCTTGCCATTCAAAACTAATTTGGTTGACAAAAGGATTAGGGTAGACAAGTAGCTGTTTAGCCGAGTTCAGTTCCTGAACAGTACTGGCATCATCATATTCTTCATAATAAAAGAGTACTGAAGTTACTTCATCTTCCGGAATAGCAGGAATCAGGGTTAGGCTTACAGGATTATTATAATCATTATAATTGGCCAAAATAACGCCTGTTTCTTCCCAGCCAAATCCTGATTGGAAAGTGGCGAGCATTATGCTGTCCGGCAGGTTATCAGCATTCAGACTCCGGGTAAATTGTGTTATGTATTCATCTTCACCAAACAGATAATACTCAATGTAACTTTTGTACATATTTGTTCCGGGAAAGTAGGTAACGGTGTCCGTTAGCTGAACAATTCCATTTTCAATACTTCCCTCATATTGACTCAAATTTTCGATTAAGCCATCACTGTTCCAATTAACCACTATACTATAAAAGGGAGCTGCCACACCGGGAATGTAATGAATCATTTCAGCTACTTTACCATCGCTATTGTAATTATATACCACGTATTGACTCAGCAACCATTCTGTTCCGTCCCAATCATATAAGGAGTCACTTAACAAGCGGGTATCTGTATCGTTATATACATGTAAGGTGCGCTGGGTAGGGGTACTGCCCATTTCATCTAAATCAAAATAATCTACCTGATAAGGCGCTCCTCCGGCATCGTACTCAGCGGTAGTCATCCAACCCTGATTTACATCAGCCTCTCTGGAAACAATGGTATCTATTTTATTAATGCTGTTATACGAAGCTGCTTCAATATAATACAGGCCTGAATTGTCGAAACTCAATATGGAATCTGCTTTCATCATATCACTATGCTCAATCATTGGCAATAACGGATGTGGCGGATAAACAATATCAAATTGAGTAGCAAAAGTGAAGCTTAAGCTATTATAGTTGTAAGTAGATCCATTGGTTCCGGAATAGGTATAACCAACAGAGTCGGCATCACTTCCCTGTACAGCCATCCCAATCACTCTTTGTTGGATGGTGGTAGGTCTTTGTGCAGCTGAATTCCCGGCCTGTCCGGAAATTATTTTGCGAAATAAGGCAGCCTGTTCGTTTTTAGCAGCCGGCAACTGGAAGAAATTTTGTGCACTTGCTTCCATTGCAGTAAATAAGGCTAAGCCTAAGAGTAAATGTTTGTTCATAAATGAATAGTTTAGATAGACCAAATATATAGGCAAAGATAATAGGAAACAAGTTTTGGCTGGAATTTATTTTTCCCGAAAACATTGCTTCTTAACCTTACTTAATCAACTGATTTTCAACAGCAAAACACTAGCTGATTGGCTATAAATCTTTAGCAACAGCTAAGGTTAATACAGACAGTTTTAGTTCCGGATAGCTTTTCATCAAAGTGCGGCCGCAGGCTTCTAATGTAGCCCCGGTTGTAAGTACATCATCTACCAAAAGGATATGCTTCACCCCGGCTTTTGAACTTCCAATTTCAAATACATCTTTTACATTTTCCCAACGTTCTATTCTATTCTTTTTTGTTTGCGAGTCGGTATTTCGGGTACGCAGTAAAAGTCGGTGCCATGCCGGTTTTCCGCAAGCTTCACTGAGCCCATCGGCCAGCAATCCGGATTGGTTGTATCCTCTTGAATATTCCTTTTTAAAATGCAAGGGAACCGGAACGATAGCCTCTATACCTTCAAACCAATCTTGGTTTTCCAATTCCAGGCCCATAAGCTTTCCCAAATAAATGCCCAGTTCTTTGTTGTTCCTGTATTTTAGTTCGTGCAGTAATTCCTGCACCATTCCCGTTTGGGTAAAATAAAGAAATGAAGTAGCTTTAGCTAACAGAAGCCTTCCTGCAAAAACATCCATAATCATGTTCTCTTGATAAAGATGTAAGTCTGTTTTAGGAAGATTATTCAGGCAATGCAAACAAAGCATACCTTCCCGGTGTAATAAAGACCGCCGGCAAACTGAACATTGTTGAGGATAAAATAAGTTCAACAAGCTTTCGTATCCATATTGAAAAGGATGCCACCACACAATTAATCTTTTTACAAATATAAGTTTTAAACCTCAAATCTGCATACCATTATGGCCAGTAATTCAATTGCAATACCATCAGATTCAGGTGAGGAATGGCACCATAATGAACTTGCCTATTTACCCCAACTGCCTCATTGCAAAACTTTACTCATTTTTGTTCACCAAAAATATACTTTATGAAAGTTGGTTTACTTACCCTCTTCAGTTTTTTTATCCTCCTTTTCACCTCAAATGCGCAAAAAGCAAACATGAAAAACCATTACTCATCTCAGTGGAAAAATGCGCAATCATTTATAGACAAAGGGCGTCCAAAATCGGCTATTGAGTTGGCTCAAAAAATCTATCAAACCGCTAAACAAAACCATGACGAAGCGCAGGCAATAAAGGCCCAGTTGTTTATGTTGGCTCATTCCGCCTCATTCAATGAGGAAGGCAGAGCAAAAAATCATTACCGCCTGGATAGTTTAATAGAGCAATCAAGCGGACAAGAAAAGGCTATATGGCAAAGTATTGCTGCCCAAAACCTTTGGTTCTATTACGAAGAAAACCGAATAACCATTCTGGATAGAACTACCCTGCTCCAAGATCCCGATACCGACCTGACTACTTGGGATGCGGCTACTTTTTTTCATACCATTGCCAAACTTTACCTCCTTTCGATTTCCGAAAAGCAACTCTTGCAGCACACCCCGCTTGAAGACTTTTCTGTACTCTTACACAAAGGGGAAAACACCCGACATCTGCGCCCTACATTATATGACCTGCTGGCCTTTCGTGCAGTTAACTATTTCGAAAATGATGAACAAGAGCTGAGCCGACCGGCCAATCAATTTGAAATAAGGGAAGACAATTGGTTTGCACCGGCTGCCGAGTTTGTTCAGATTCAGGATTCCGTTCCCGATCAAGGCTCCCCTCTATTTCGGGCCTTAGGTATTTATCAGGATATTTTGGATTTTCATCTTGCCGATCGTTCAGAGGAGGCCTTGCTTGATGCTGATTTACAGCGACTGGAATTTGTGTACACTTACGCAACTCAAAGCAACAAAAAGGAATTGTATCTTCAAGCCTTGCGGCAAATAGAAAAGCGCTATCCCAAAAGCGCTGCCGGAGCAAGGGCCGCAGTAAAAAGGATAGCGATACAAATAAATGATTCGGATCATCCCGGTCAACGGCCTGCCTTACACGCCGAATTAAAAGAAATTGCAGCACAGCACTCCGGCACGGAAGCCGGCATGGAGGCCTTACAACTTATACAAACTCTGGAGGCAAAAGGATTAAACTTAGTAACAGAAAAAGTTTACCTGCCTAATGAATACCTCAAAGTGCTGCTGCACTATAAAAATGTACCCACAGTGTACCTTCAGGTTTATCGCTGTAGCAGCAATTTATCTATTTTGGAATCCTTAAGCTCCAAGTCTTCGCGCTTTAAAGCACTTAACCCCCGAATGTTGGTTCAATCGGAGCTACATCAACTACCGGCAGTAGATGACCGGGAGGAACACAGCACGGAACTCAAAATCAATCCTTTATCACCCGGAGCCTATATCCTCATAGCTTCCACACAGGAAAACATAAAAGATCCGGAGCAGTTATTATCGATGACCACCATTCAGGTCAGTCGATTATCTGTAATACTGAACCATTCCGAGAAGCCTAAAAACAAGCCCGTTGTTCATGTACTTGATCGTAAAACCGGCTATCCGATACAAGAGGCAAAACTGAGGTTTTATAGTAATGAATGGGATGCTGAAAGCCGAAAATACAAAAGCAAAGAAGTCCTCAATGGGGAAACCGGCATAGAAGGCACTTACCTTTTAGACCCCAAAAACCTGCAGGAGGGAATTTACCTTCCACAAATTTCTGTAAGCTCAAAAGGAGATAGTTTGCATTTAGACCAAGGCATACACCTCTATGCGGATAATCCCATTGCTAAGAAATCCGGCACCAAACATGCTTTTTTCTTCACTGACCGGAAGCTGTATCGCCCGGGCCAAACCATTTATTTTAAGGGAATCTTGTTGCAATCTGCGCAGGACGGCAGAAAAAATACCGTTCGGGCAAATGCCTCAACTACTGTAAGTTTTTACGATGCTAATTACCAGAAAATTGATTCTCTTGTCTTGACCAGTAATGAGTATGGCTCAGTGTCCGGTAAATTTACAGCACCCGAAACCGGACTAACCGGCCTCATGACCATCGGTAACCAAACCAATAACGTACAACTACAAGTAGAAGAATATAAGCGTCCGAAATTCTATATAGATTTTGATACACTGGCAGGCGATTTTGCTCTTGATGCTGAAGTGCATATATCCGGCACAGCAAAAGCTTATGCCGGTAATAATATTGACGAAGCACAGGTTAAATACAGGGTAGTTCGCCGCGCCAGATTTCCTTTTATGTGTTGCTTTTTCAAATGGGGCAGCCCCGCCTCTCCTCAAATGGAAATTGCCCATGGTAACACCCAAACGGATAAAGAGGGAAAGTTTCAGATTCATTTCAAAGCCCTACCCGATCGCAGTATATCAGAAAAAACTTTACCTATTTTTACTTACCAGGTTTATGTAGAGGTAACGGACATCAACGGAGAAAGCCAAAGCGGCGCTCAATCTATTAACGCAGGCTATCGTTCCCTGCAAATCATCAGCCAAATTGATGAATACAGCCGGCCCGATGATTTGGACACCATAGTAGTAAGTACCCAAAACCTCAACAACGTTTTTGTTCCGGCAAACATTACTGTGCGTGTGGCCGATCTTCAGTATCCGGGATTTTTGCGCAGCCGCTTATGGGACAAACCCGATCAATTCAGCATGAATGAGGCGGAATACAAAACGTACTTTCCGCAGGATGAATATCGGGACGAAAGCAATGTGCTGAACTGGAAGGAAGGCAAAACCTTATTTACCGGGGAATTTCAAAGTACTTCTCAAGGCAAAATTGCCTTACCTGCACACTTATGGTACAAGAACGGCTGGTACCTGATAGAAATCAAAACCCGCGATGCACAGGGAAATGAAGTGATCGAAAAAAAGTTTACCCATGTATGGGCTCCCGGGAAAAAAGAACCTACACAAGTAGCCCTGGTAAATTTTACGGAAAAAGACGTGTACCAGCCGGGCGAAGCCCTGGAGATTTGGATAGGATCGGCAGTTGAAAATCCTTATCTGCTGAAGGAGTACGACCAAGGTCAATTGTCTGCTAATCCGCTTAAGATTCAACTTAAAGAAGAACATAGAGGTGGCTTAAACTTTTCCTGGCTGTATGTGTACAACAACAGAGTATATTCCCAACATAGGCATGTTTCTATCCCTTGGAGCAACAAAGAATTAGAAATAGAATGGGCTACACACAGAAACCAATTAGTTCCCGGATCTTCAGAAGAATGGACATGGACCATCAAAGGTTATCAAAAAGAAAAAGTAGCCGCAGAGCTGATGGCCACTTTGTATGATGCTTCGCTCGATGCCCTTTCCCAACACCATTGGTGGTTTAAAAAGCTCTACCCTATGCGGCATAGCGAAGAACCATGGGAAAGTTCAGGGTTCGGCCTTCAATGGGCCAATACCTTCAACAACCTGAAGATAGACCGGTTAGCCACTTATCCGAAAATTTATGATGGCTTAAAAGATTGGGAAGTAGAAGAAACCATAGGAGCAAACCCAGGCTACGCCAGAGTAGTTAATTTCAGTGCTCCGCGAATCATGGCTGACAGCCTTATACCTGAAGCAGCACCGGCAGCAGAAGCTAAGCAAAGTGAGCCACCGGAGCCCGGGGATCCGCCCAATGAACTTCCTGTTCAGATACGCAGCAAGTTACAGGAAACGGCCTTCTTTCTTCCACAATTACATACAGATGAAGAAGGTAATATCCGGGTCAAATTTGAAATACCCGAAGCATTAACCGAATGGAAGTTAATGGCTTTTGCCCATACCAAAGATTGGCAAACCGCTTATCTGGAAGGGAAGGTACAAACACAAAAAGAGCTGATGGTCATGCCCAATCTACCACGCTTCTTACGTCAGGGCGACCGAATAACCATCAGCACAAAAATCAGCAATTTAAGCCCACAAGCTCTATCGGGAAGTGCACAACTCGAGATCTTGGACGCTGTTACTTTGCGCCCTTTAAATCTTCCTTTTCAGCTCCGACAAAACAACAACAACTTTAGCGTAAAAAAGGAGCAAAGTACCGTAAGCAAATGGGAAGTAAAGGTGCCGGAAAGTCAATACAATCCGGTAATTATTCGCATCGTAGCCCAGGCAGGCAACTTTAGTGATGGCGAAGAAAACATCCTTCCGGTTGTATCCAACCGTACACTCATCACCGAAACACTGCCTATGACCCTCAAAGGCAATGACAGCCAGGTGTATCATTTCGACAAGCTGACTAAGCAGAGCAGCAGCTCGCTCCAAAACTTTGGCCTGACCATTGAATTTTCCGATAACCCTGTATGGTATGCCGTTCAGTCCTTACCGTATATCATGGAATATCCCTATGATTGTGCCGAGCAAACCTTTAACAGATACTATGCAAATGCTTTGGCAGCCCATATACTGGAGCAAAGTCCCAGACTAAAATCCATTTTTGATCAATGGCAGCTAGTAGATACCGCTGCCTTACTTTCCAACCTGGAAAAAAATCAAGAATTAAAATCGGCACTGCTCGAAGAAACACCCTGGGTACGGGAAGCACAAAGCGAAACCCAACAAAAAAAGATGATTGCCCGGCTCTTCGACACCCATTTGCTGGCAAAAGAGCAAGACAAGAACCTCAAAAAATTAATAGACCTGCAACTTCCGGACGGATCTTTTCCTTGGTTCAAAGGCATGAAAGGCAACCGGTATATCACCCAATACATTATTAGTGGATTGGGGCGATTGCAACATTTAAAAATCAGTTCTGCCAACAAGGGCATCAGCAACAAATTGATCAAAAATGCACTAAATTATTTGGATGAGCAGTTGGTAAAAGACTACCGCCAATTACGCAGCAATAAGGCGGACTTAAATCAAAAAAACCTTACCAGTTTGCAAATTCAGTACTTGTACATGCGTAGCTTTTTTCCGCAGGAAAGTCTAAGCGATTCAGCAAAGGCAGCCCTGATGTACTATGAGCAACAAGCAGCACAATACTGGCCCGAAATGAATCCTTACCTGAAGGGCTTAATAGCCCTGGCCTTACACCGCCAAGATCAGACAAAAACACCGCCCGAAATTATGACTTCGCTCAAGGAAACAGCTCTACACGACCGCAACCAGGGCATCTATTGGAAACAAGAAG
>Ga0079224_100005087_pt1 | contig 17209 bp, 14 predicted proteins | sample Stecom2015_FD_80414 | JGI IMG/M metagenome (GOLD analysis project Ga0079224, IMG submission 80414) | Agricultural soil microbial communities from Utah to study Nitrogen management - Steer compost 2015 | ecosystem: Environmental > Terrestrial > Soil > Agricultural land | place: USA: Utah... | reverse complement strand
GATTGGGCAAATTGGCTCGATGTTTTTACGACTTCCGTTTTCTTGGTTGGAATGTGGTTTATGGCAAAACAACGCATTGAAAACTGGGCATTTTGGATTCTCGGCGATTTGATTTGCATCCCGATGTTTATGTACAAAGGATTGGTCATCACTTCGTTTCAATATTTAATTTTCACCATTTTGGCTTGTATCGGGTTTTATTTGTGGATGAAAAAGTCACGGAAACCCAATGAAATTTCAGAAATCGGAGAAGTTTCTTAACTTTAAACCTGAAACTTTAAACTTTACACCTGAAACCAATGCTTTACCAACAAAAATCCATCAAAAACTGGGCGGAAGACGATCGTCCGCGCGAGAAAATGCTCTTAAAAGGACAAAGAATTTTGTCTGATTCCGAATTATTGGCAATCATCATGGGAAGCGGTTCCCGCGAAGAATCTGCCGTTGAACTTGCAAAAAGGATTTTGAATTCTGTCGGAAATAATTGGAACAATTTGTCGCAATTAACCGTAAAAGATTTGTGCAAATTCAAAGGCGTTGGCGAAGCCAAAGCCATCAGCATCATCACCGCACTGGAAATCGGGAAAAGACGTGCGTTGCAAGACTTTCCCGAAAGGCCTAAAATCGTTTCGAGCAAAGATAGTTTCCAACTTTTGCATGGTTTGATTGGAGACGCACCGATTGAAGAATTCTGGGTTTTGTATCTGAATCAAGGGAATTTCGTTTTGAAAAAAGAACAAATCAGTAAAGGCGGAATCAACCAAACGGCGGTCGATTTACGCATCATCATGAAAATCGCGCTCGAAGAAAGAGCTACGAGTATTTTGATTGCGCACAACCATCCGTCCGGTAACCTAAAACCGAGCAAAGCCGACATCGAAATCACACGAAAAATCAAAGAAGCCGGAAAAATAATGGACATTGAATTGCTCGATCATTTAATTCTGACTCAAAAAACTTATTTTAGCTTTGCCGATGAAGGAATGCTTTGAAAATGTATAATTGTAAATCGTATAATGTATAAATGTTTTTAAATTTTAATTAATGCAGAAATTACTCATTTATACACCGAAAATCACACCGAGAGTTCAATACATTTTTGATTTTGTGTTGAATGAATTTTCCGGAATTGAATTCGAATTAACCACCAATATTCAGTTTTTTGAAGCATCTGATTTACCGAAAATCAATTATTCCAAAGAAAAATTTGAAGATGAAATTCATTGGATTTCAGATGAATTCATGTTTGAAAAAGATATTTCGGACAAAATTAAATTTGAGGAATTAAACGAAATCGGAAAAGTATTTTTTGCATTAAGCCGTTACGAAGAATATTTGCCGCAGGAAAAAGACATTCACGGCAGAATTTCAGGAAAAGGAAAAGTTTATAAAACGCCTTTCGTAGATGCTTGGATTTTGAAATTTCAAGAAGCATTAAAAGCGAAATATCCGGAATTAAATTTCAAAAAAAGAGCCTTCGAATTGGTTTTGACTTGCGATGTTGACCAGGTTTGGAAATACAAAAACAAAGGTTTCAAAAGAACTTATGGCGCGTACTTAAAAGATTTTTCAAAATTCGATTTCAAAGAATTCGCGAAGCGTAGAAAAATCATTTCAGGAAAAGAAAATGACCCTTTTGATTCTTTTGATTTTTTCAAATCCATAATTGAAAAATCAGAAAATAAAAGGATGATCTTTTTCTGGTTGATGGCCGATTATGGGAAGTTTGACAAGAACAATCCGGTTGCAAATATGAATTTCGCACAAAAAATAAGAGAAATTTCTGATTGGGCGGAATATGGAATTCATCCCTCTTATGCTTCCAATTTTGATTCCACTAAATTGAAAATTGAAATCGGAAGATTGGAAAAAACGCTGAACCAAAAAGTCAGAAAATCAAGACAGCATTATATTATGCTCAATTTTCCGGAAACCTATCGAAACCTGATTCAAAACGGAATTCAAGAAGATTATTCGATGGCTTATGCAGACGAAACCGGATTTCGGGCGGGAACTTGTACACCGTTTTTTTGGTATGATTTATCGAATGAAACAAAAACCGATTTGAAAATTCATTCGTTTTGTGCGATGGATGTTGCGATGCGGAATTATATGAAATTAACGATTGAAGAATCCAAAAAGGAAATTCAGCGTTTAAAGTCGGAAATCGAAAAGGTAAACGGACAAATGGTGGTGCTTTTTCACAATTCCAACTTCCGCGAAAGCTGGGAAGGTTGGGAGAAAGTGATGGAGAGTTTGTTTTGACTCGCTAAGCCCTGACAGGGTTTCAAACCCGGTTAGGCTTGAAAAGAAATTCTTACTTTTGCTGCATGTGCCAACTTCGGAAAATAAAACGCAAAGATTTAGATATAGAAAAATATTCAAAAGCGATAAATGAAGCTTTGAATTACCGGATTTATGCGGAATATTGGTATCTTGATATTTTGACCCAAGAAAAATGGGAATGCTGGGTTTATGCTGATTATCAGGTTGTTATGCCGGTTCCTTTGCAAAATAAACTCGGATTTAAGTTTGTGTTGCAACCGATTTATTGTCAGCAACTGGGCGTTTTTTACAAAGAAGAAATTGCGGATGAATTATTCAGAGAATTTGAAAAGAAACTGCATAAATATAGAGTAAGAAGTTATTGTTTCAACGAAGAAAATACGGAAAGATATAATCCAAAAGGTGAAAAACGGGTCAATTATATTTTGGACTTGAACCGACCCTATGAGGAGATTTTTACAAATTATACCAAGCACCGCAGAAAGGACATCCGGAAATCTCAAAAATTAGAAATTCAATCAATACAAACAAGGAATTTTGAGAATTTCATTAAATTAAAGGTTTCTAATTATCCACATTTATTGCATTTAATTGACGAAAAATTTCTTATAAAATATTTAAATAAGATCGATGAAAGAGGAAAATTAATTTGTTGTAATATTTTAGATGAAAATAATAAATTGATTGCATCTCAGATTTTTATAAAATCCGGAAATCGAAATATATGTATGGGTTTTGCGAGAGATAAAGAAACAGAAAATCATAATTCATCTGCTTTTGTAATTGATTATTTGATTCAACAATTTTCCAATAAGAATTATTTTTTGGATTTTGAAGGATCGACAAATTCAGAAATTGCACATTTTATGGAAGGGTTCAATCCGACGAAAAAATATTATACTTTGTTCTCGAATTTTAATTTCAATCTCAGGAAGCTCAAAAACTCCCTCAAATTAACTATCGATTGATTATCTGATTTACAACTTTCAAAGGTAAGATATTGAAAATTTTATCTTTTAATTTTTTCAAATTTGATTTTGGATTATAGGGAATTCCTTTCCATTCCGGGCATTTTTCATCGATGATTTGTAGTATAAAATTATTTCTTTCTTCAGTTTTTGTGTTATGGATTATATTTAAAATCAATTGTCGATTAGACAGTGGACAAAATGTTTCCACCATTGAAAAGTCTTGTTCGAAAGCATATTGAGCGCAGTAAGGTGCCATGTGTTGTTCCCAATGAAATAAATCAAGAGGCAAAAGATTTTTACAACTCTGTAAATATTCATGTAAATCCTCCCACCAATTATTTATTGAATTCTCTAAATAAGAGGATCTGGGATAATGAAGATAATCGATGAAAGATTCCTTATTCTGGAAAGTTTTATGATAGGGATTTATGCTATTGGTACTGTTTCGCAGCATTTCTCCTGCGTATCCCATCACAACAACGGCGTTTTTACTTTCATAATTTTCTTTCAGCCATTCAATATTCCGTAACTTGGAAAGAATCCTCGGTTTGAGGAACTGCATTTTATACAATTCTAGAAAGGCTTCTGAATTTTTTTTGGGTTGAATAATGCTGAGGTTTATTTTTTTCTTTTCGGTTAATTCCCGGGCAATTTTCAGATCAGTATTATTTTCTGATTCGCGTTTAAACAAAAAATATTCAATCGATTCTTCGTGAGGTGTACAACTAAAAATCAAACGACTGTCTCCTCCTCCCGTTACACCCAATAGTGTTTTATCAAAACGAAGAGTGCAAGCTTCCATAGCTCCGTAAATTTGTTCTTTCACATATTTTTTTAACTCATTTGTCCCCATTGACTGAACTGAAAAAGGAATTCGGTGGAGCGAATTTGTTTCGGTTTTTAAATAGAAATTAGGTAGTAACCTTTTTAGGTTTTCGTCTAGATATTGGTCTCCAGGAAACCATTCTTCCAAAAGTTTAAAACGTTTTGAATTCAGGATTTCCTGTTTTTCCGTCGGGATTTTAAGCTCGAAATAACTTAAATCATAAAATAATTTTGGAGATGAAGTTGCGTAAAAAAAAGATTCTTCAAAATGATAAAAAATTTGTCGTTGAGCAGCAGCGTCATTCAACACAATGGTTTTCCCGTTTTGTTTTGCAATCAGCACAAATCTTCCGGTCAATCGGTTGAAGTAATTGAAAAACTCAAGAGATGATATAGGGTTTTCTGCCAAATCCTGAAGAATTTGCTGATTGGATTTTTCAGGGAATTTAGAATCGAATGCGAATCCCAATAAAATCAAATGATTTTGATTGGTAAGGAGTTCGGTTATTTCTAAGTTTCGGTGTGCCCAAATTGTATAACCTCCAATTTTTGTTAAGTTTCCATCACTTGGAGGAGAAAACGAAGCATTGGAAATAAAATATTGATTTGTAAACACAGATGAAATTAAAAAAATTAGTATTTAATAAAGAATTAGTTTTCAACCCTTTTCGATTTTAAGGTAATATCAAAAACTAACTTAGGATTCTGAAAAAGTTCGAGTACAGTGGGTCGAAAATCGCCTTTTATAAAAACGGCACACTGAGTATTGGCTACGTGGTAAAGATGGGCGTGAAATTCTTTGGGCGTACCATCCAAAATTCCCTGCATTACTTCAAACCGGACTTTTTCCGGGTTGAAAGCATAATCGTGCCAGACAACAATAGAATTTTCGTGTAACAAATGTTCAAAAACCTTTTCTGTATCTGCTTTTACATACTCATAATGGTGGTTACCATCTATAAAAACCACATCGAATTTCTTGTTTAGACCTGCATAATCAAAAAGCAAAGAATCATCTTCCAAATGAGTGACATTGGGTAAATCCTTCGAGAAAAACGCGTGTGCGTCAGCATATATTTCAGGGAATCCTTTTGACATAAGTTGCTTTTTGGAAAGTCGGAGTGTATAGCATTCGGCGGCAACATCGGCTACATTTGCAACGCTCTCGCCGCGCCAGGTTCCGATTTCAAAATAAGAGGCATTTTCAAATTTTCTGCAGAGTCCTTTCAGCAAGCAGAGGTCGGTTGCGAGTGATACGCCGCCTAAAAAGGATATGGATTTCAAAGTGTCCGAAAAATCGGGAAACAGGTCAGTGGGTTGAATTTGGGGTAATCCTTTCGGTAGTCTGTGCTTCTCGGCAACTCTTCTTTGCCAGGCATTATTTTCGTCAATAATGTGATTTAATACGGAAGGTTCTCTTATGATTTCTTTTAAGGCGTAGAGTGCTTTTTTTATTTTTCCCATCGGTTTGTTTCATTAATAAGTTCAGAATCGGGTTCCGAGATTCGGAACGGGTAAAATTAGTAAAAAATGAGTTAAAGTATAGAATATTATTCTACCCAAAGAAAACATTGGGTTTTCAAATTGTTAAACCGGCAAGTCTAATTTTTTAATTTTTTTATAATAAATCAAGAAAAATATTCCAAGAAAAATGATCCCTTCTGCTATGGCGTGTTCAAGTTTAAAATCAATTAATTTTCTGAGTTCATAATCAATTAACCAAAGAACAGACATTAAAATGGAAACAATTAAAATGTCTTTTATATAATTTTTTCTTTTAAAGAAAGTCAATGAATCATTTGCGAGAAAGCATATCAAAATAAAAACATAAGTTGCCAGTGTGCTGTATGCTGCGGCGGGATAACCGTATTTTGGAACGAACAAAAAATTCAATATCAAGTTCAGGACAAAGGCGGCGCTGTAAATTTTTACGTTGAAAATCAGTTTGTTGGCGAATTTTAATTTGTTGGAACAAAACAAAACGATTCCATACACCAAAACGCTGAAAAAAATCCAAGGCATAATAACATATCCTGCCCGGAAATCTTCTCCTAAAAGTATTTGTACGATTTCTTTTGAGTAAATAGAAGAGAAGAAAACCACCGGAATTCCAAAAAACAGAAAAGCATATAAATATTTAACCAAATAATCATCTACTTCCCCAAAGTTAAAAGTCAATTCTTTAATCATTCTCGGATTTATGGTGTTGAAATAGACCAGAATGAGCGCCATAATGCTCAGTTGCGCAATGTCATATACTTTTGTGTAAATTCCCACATTGCTAATCGTATCGTACATTGCGATGATGTATCGGTCGCTGGTAACAATCAGGGTGATGAGCAAAGAAGAGATAAGTGTAATCGAACCATAACCAAACAGGATTTTAATAATTCTTCTGGAAACAAATTTCATTGAAATTCCGCTCAGGCTTTTTCGCTTCAGCATTTCGGCAAATAAAACCAATATGATGGCACAATCTATCAGAAGTGAGCTTGAAATCATGGCAGAAATGTCCATATCCCAAACAAATGCAAACAATAAAAGTAGTATGAATGCCAGAAAAACCTGTAAAATAAGTAAGTAATTATAAGTTTTAGCAAAACCTTTTATACGCATGATAATCATATAGAGTGCCAAGAATTCTTTGGTACAGACGTGTAAAAAAGTAATGAAAATCAGTTTGAGCACAACCGAATCCATGTCTTTGTAATAGCAAATGGTTACCATAACCAAAGTCAGGACAAAAGTCAGAAGAGAAGATAAGGCGTAAAGAAACAAAATGTTGGAATACAATTTCCCGAGCCCTATTCTTTTATTGAATTCATTGTAAAACCGCCACATACAACTTGCCAGCCACGAAAATGAAATGGTGGACAAGTAGCTGAAGGTGGTCATGACCAGCCCCAAGTATCCGAAATCTTCTGTGGAATAATGACGTGTGAAAATGGGCGTTTTAAATAAATTAAGCAACATAGGAATCATCGCTCCTATCATATACCACCTGATGTCATGAAAAAACGCGTTTTTCTTTTTAGTCACTTGCTCCATTTTTCAATAAACTGTCATAAATTTTCAGCAACTTTTCTTCCATCACATCCCAATTGAATTTTTCATCCACCGCGCGGATTCCGTTTTTGCTGAATTTTTCATATAAATCCCCGTTGTTCAGCAATGAAATAATCGCTTCGGCAAGTGCCTTTTCATCAGTTGGCGGAACGGTAAGTCCTACTTCATTTTCCTCCACATATTTCTGCATAAAACCAAAATTGCTCGTTATGATCGGTATTCCGTAGTTCATATATTCAAACAATTTAATCTGAATAATTTCAAGGTGCGCCTTGGCATAAAAAAGTGGATTTAAACCGATTTTTATATGATTATAATAATTGGGGACTTCTTTATAAGGAACGGAATCCTGAATGATTATATTTTTTTCTAATTCATGTTTTAAGATGAACTCCTCAATTTCAACTCTCACATCTTTTTCGTGGATTTTACCCAAAAGCAACAATTTGAAATCCGGTATCTGTGCCGAAACGATTTTTGCCGCTTTCACAGCCGTGATTCCTCCTCTTATTTTGTTGACTCCGCCTACATACGCCGCATCGTATTTTTTTTCTTCGAACGGAACATTTTTTCGGCTCGACTTTAAATTGGTAAAATTATAAATCAATTCAACGGGAATCTGGGGTACATTTTTTCTGATCCGGTTGTAAATTCCGTCATCTACAGCTAAAGCAAAATCAAAATATTTCATCATTTTGTATTCCCAATTTTGAACTGAATCTGCATAAAAATCAATAAGAAATTTCGGAAGAGGTGAAGATTTAAATTGGATGTCTTTCAGATTATTGTCTCGGGGTTCGCGTAAATCATAAACCAATTTGGGTTTGTGTGGGAGATTTTTCAGTTGCTTTGTAATTCGGTTCAACCTTAAATCTTCAAACTGATAAATATCGGCCTTGATTTTTGCACAATATTCCAATGCTTCGTCATATTCGGTTTTTATCGGGAGAAATTTTTTGAGAAGATAATTAAAATGTCTCTGCCCGAGGTATTGCTTTCGTTTAATGCACTTAAAATGAATTCCTTCAGTAGTCATTCCTTCCCCATTTTTATCCCCGATAATGACCATGAACACCTCAAATCCATTGTTTTTCAGCGAAACCGAAATTTTCCAGTAACCTCTGTCATCATAAAGCGAATGCCGGTCGGCAAGTAAACAAATTCTCTTCATTTCAAAGCAAAACTAATTCTTTTAAAATTAGCAGTCAGAAGTTTAAAATGATAAATTTAACAATAAATGAAAAATAGGCCTGAAATCTGAAACTTGAAACATTAAACCTATCTTTGCCCACTTATGAAAGACATCAAGCACTTATTTTTTGATTTAGACAATACGCTTTGGGATTACAGAAGAAATGCCAAAATCACTTTGGCAAAACTCTATGAAGAATTCCAGATCAAAGACACCTATGGTTTTTCCTTTGAAGAATTTTATCCCCATTACTACGAAAGCAATGAACAGCTTTGGGCCGATTACCGCGACGGAAAAATAAACAAAGAACAACTCCGCGACAGAAGATTTCCGGAAGCTTTCGCCAATATGGGCATTCCCCAAGCCGATTTCGTCATGGAATATGAGCAAAGATTTGTAGATGAGGTCACCCTTTCCAATTATATGGTCGAAGGCACCGAAGAAATGCTGGAATACCTCCAACCCAAATACAGACTGCACATCCTTTCCAACGGATTCCATGAAGTAACCCACCAGAAAATCAACGGTTGCATCATAAAAAATTATATGGAAACCATCACCACGGCCGAAGAAGCCGGCGCTCCCAAACCCCACGCCCAAGCCTTTGAAACCGCCCTTTCCAAATCAGATGCCCGCATAGAAAATTCACTTTACATAGGCGACGACTGGATTGCCGACATGATGGGTGCCCACCGTTTGGGCATGCGCGCCATTTTTTTCAACCCGCTTAACGAAAACCACATGTGGGTAGAAGGAATTCCTGTGATTGAAAACTTGAAGGAACTGAAAAATTTGCTGTAAAATTTGGGTGTGCCCCCGTTGCGGTTCAAGTTCAGGAACCCATTCAAGATTTTAGCGCAACGGGGTCGGGCTATCAGCACTCGCTTCCCCGCCGTTCGTATCCCGAAGCTCTCAAAAGGAACGAACAGCGGGGAGAGCTCAAACAATGCTTCTATCCCTCACACGGGCTCCCCGCATACGTTCTTTTTGAAAATCTATTTTCGCGCTTTCATCGCCATCACAAACAAAACCGCAATCGGGACCAGCATTCCCAAAATATAATACATATTTTGTTCAAATAAATAAGGCGCAAAAATAAGCGGGAAAATAAGCCCCACAATTGCACCGCCCAAATGGGCTTCATGTCCTATATTCCCCAATTGTTTCTGAACGCCATAAACCGAATAACCCAAATATAAAATCGCAAAAACCCAACCTTTTATAGGAAGCGCAAAAAATAAATACAATTCCAAATCCGGATAAACCACAATGGAGGCAAATAAAATCCCCGAAACGCCGCCCGAAGCACCCACCGCAGAATAAACCTGATTGTTTCTTTGAAAAAACAAAGCCAACAAATTACCACCAATGATAGCCAATAGGTAAAGAACAGCAAACAAGACCGAACCCGTTGCCACATCATTTCCCATCAATCTTGCAAAAAAACCGATCACCACATTGGCAAAGAAAAACAACGTCAGCATATTGAAAAGCAAATGCGTCATATCCACATGCAGAAAGCCCGATGTGAGCAATCGGTCATATTGTTTGCCTTGTGTAATAGCCTGTGGCTGGAATTTGAAACGGTCAAAGAGCGCATAATTATTAAAAGCTCTAAGACTGAAAATAACCGTTGCGGCTATGAGTACGATGGTAATTAATGCCATTTAAAATTATTTAATAATTAAATTATTCGTCTTCTTTAATATTTTCTTGCCCATTGAGAGGTTCTGTCGGAATATCAAAAAGGGAAGCTTGTTCTCCTGTTACTCCATCCAATTCGTCTGAACCGATTTCAAGAAGCTTTTCTTCTTCCGGCTCTTCTGGTGCAGGTTGGAGGTTGATTTGCTTGATTTTAAAAGTTGTCAATTGATTGCCCTGCGCTTTGATTCCTTTTACCGAAATAAATTCTTCAAGATTTATCGTTTCAGTTTCGCGCTCCACTCCTTTGACTTTTGCAAAAATCAAATCTATTACCGGAATTTTTTGGGTGGTAACCATTTCTACAAAAGAATTAGAATTCTCCGAAAAATAAAAAGGTTGAGGATTTAAATTATCTTCCAACAAAAATCTTTTTACAAAATAACGCTCTTTGTCGGCATCATAATAAATACAGGTAACGGGTTTTTCAGGATTCCATTTTTCCAAAACCAATAATTCGTGGTCATAGCGGTTGCTGAGATCAAAACTAGTGAGTTTAGCTTCTCCTTTGTCGTTAATGGTCAGAATTTTGTCTGAACCCTTAAAAGCACCCAACAGCTCGCCGCGCCCATCGGCATTTAACCTGCGTACGGTATCGTCAAACCAGATTTTTCGGGGTGCAAGCGTAGAAATGCCTTCTTCTTTTAGTTCTACTTTTTTCACCGGATATTTCGTCACCAAATTCCCTTTGGAAGCCCTTCCCTTTACGGCTAATTCCGAAAAATCAACATCCAGTTTCAATTTTTTCAATCTTTGATTGGGCTTCAACAAAACTTGTACAACTTCTGCTTCTCCGTTGGGATTGGCAGAAAAGTAGAGCGCTTCCGAACCTTTATTCCCGTTGGTCAGGTCATATTCTCGGTCACGGGTGATGCCTGTGACGGCAAAACGTTTCATATAAGCAGGGCCGTTTTTTCCGTCGCGGTAAATCATATTGTAAATGGTACGTTTGTCATTTTTCTGCCAAACGGCCACATGAATGATCCCTTTTCCTACAAAGGTTTTAGCGTCTACTTTTGTGACCATCATCACGCCGTCATTTCTAAATACAATGATGTCGTCTATGTCAGAACACTCAAACAAGAATTCGTCTTTTCGGAGCGAAGTCCCGATGAATCCTTCATTTTTATCGACATAAAAACGAACGTTTGCAACCGCAACTTTGGTCGCATCTATATTGTCAAATACACGTATTTCGGTTTTACGTTCTTTGCCTTTTCCGTATTTAGTCTTTAAATTTTTATAATAATCGACAGCGTAATCAATTAAGTTTTCCAAATGGAATTTTACTTGTTCGATTTTGCCCTCCAAAGATTCTAAATATTGTTGCGCTTTGTCCAAATCGAATTTAGAAATTCGTTTAATTCGAATTTCGGTTAATTTAACAATATCTTCTTCAGTGACTTCGCGAAGTAAATGACCGGTAAAGGGTTTCAATCCTTTGTCAATTGCCCTTATTACGCCTTCCCAAGTTTCTTCTTCTTCAATGTCATGGTAAATCCTATTTTCAATGAAAATTCTTTCCAATGATGAAAAATGCCATTGTTCCTGAAGTTCGTTCAGTTCGATTTCAAGTTCCCGTTTAAGCAAGTGTACCGTATGATCCGTATTTCTTCTCAGGATTTCTGAAACATTTAAAAATTCAGGGCGGTCAACGTTGATGATACAGGCATTGGGCGAAATGGAAATTTCGCAGTCGGTAAAGGCATATAGCGCATCGATCATTTTGTCGGGTGAAATTCCGGGCGCCAGATGAACGAGAATTTCAACAAATTCTGCCGTATTGTCTTCAATTTTTTTGATTTTGATTTTTCCTTTGTCATTGGCTTTCAAAATCGAATCAATCAAACTCCCGGTTGTGGTGCCAAAAGGGATTTCGGTTATTTTAAGCGTGGTTTTATCTTCCTGCTGGATTTTTGCCCGAACCCTGACTTTCCCACCACGTTGTCCGTCATTGTAATCACTGACATCGATGAATCCACCGGTCAGAAAATCAGGGTAAAGTGTAAATCTTTTACCTCTTAAATAAGCGATGGAGGCATCAATTAGTTCATTGAAATTATGAGGAAGCACCTTTGTTGACAAACCGACTGCAATTCCCTCTACGCCTTGAGCAAGCAGTAAAGGGAATTTCACCGGAAGGTTGTCGGGCTCTTTATTCCGACCGTCATAAGAGGGAAGCCATTCGGTGGTTTTGGGGTTGAAGACAACTTCCAAAGCAAAGGGCGTTAAACGGGCTTCAATATAACGAGCGGCGGCTGCTCCGTCGCCGGTAAGTATATTCCCCCAGTTTCCTTGGGTGTCTATCAGCAATTCTTTTTGCCCAATTTGGACCATGGCATCGGTAATGGCCATATCACCGTGCGGATGGTATTTCATGGTGTTACCGACAATATTTGCGACTTTGTTATAGCGACCGTCTTCCAATTCACGCATAGAGTGCATGATACGTCGCTGTACAGGCTTCAGTCCGTCAAAAACAGAAGGAATCGCTCTCTCTAGGATCACATAAGATGCGTAGTCGAGGAACCAATCCTCGTACATCCCTGAAATTTTTTTTATGGTTTCTTCGTGCTGCTCGCTCATTATGAATGGACTTCTTCTAATTTAAAAAGATTTTTTTCTTTGTTTCTTTTTACAATTTTATTCAGAGAATGTTTCAGGTCAGAAATTTCTGATTTATTTAAAAATGTAATATTGAAAGTTAGTTTTGTGTACCCTGACTGGCTCCGTTTACTGGTAATATATAATTCCAGTTTCTTGGTGAAGAAACTGTTTTTTATTTTAAAAGAAATAAGTTTGGTTTTAGGAAGATCTACAATGACTTTGGACTTTGGGAAATATTTTACCCAAAAAACATCCTGGCTTTTGATGTTCAGTATTTCGCCGTCACTGCTGTATTCTATATGTTGGTTTCCCAGTTTATAAAACAAATAAATCGCCAATAAAAAAATACCTGTCAATATATAGGGTGAAACGAATTTTATAATAAAAGAAATGGGTACTGCTATTAAGACGATGCTGAAAGCCAGTCCAATCAACAGCAAAGTATATAGTGCTTCTATGTAAACAATGACTCTTTTATTGTTAATTCTCATTTGTTTAAACTTTAAACTTCAGTTTTTAAATTTCTGACAATAAATTCCTGGCGATCCGGAGTGTTTTTACCCATATAAAATTCAAGCAAGTTCTCAATGGTAGTGTCTTTTCCAATCATTACGGGTTCAAGCCTCATATCTTTTCCGATGAAATTTTTAAATTCATCCGGAGAAATTTCTCCCAAACCTTTGAATCGCGTAATTTCCGGATTTTTGCCTAAATCATTGATGGCATTAACCCTTTCTTCTTCCGTATAGCAATACCGGGTTTCTTTTTTATTTCGAACTCTGAAAAGCGGCGTTTGCAAAATGTAAAGATGTCCTTCACGAATCAAATCGGGGAAAAATTGAAGGAAAAACGTAATCAATAACAATCGGATGTGCATTCCGTCCACGTCGGCATCGGTCGCAATTACGACGTTGTTGTAACGCAATTCTTCCAACCCGTTTTCGATGTTGAGCGCGGCTTGCAACAAATTAAATTCTTCATTTTCATACACGATTTTTTTTGTTAATCCATAGGAATTCAAGGGTTTACCACGTAAACTGAAAACCGCTTGGGTTTCCACATTTCGGCTTTTGGTGATGGAACCACTCGCCGAATCACCTTCGGTTATGAAAATAGTTGTTTCTAATTTTTTTTCTGACTTTTGGTCGTTGTAATGCTGGCGGCAATCACGGAGTTTTTTATTGTGTAAGCTTACTTTTTTGGCACGTTCTCTCGCCAGTTTCTGAATGCCCGAAAGTTCTTTTCTTTCTAATTCAGCCTGTTTGATTTTTCGTTCCAAATTTTGGGCAGCATCCGGATTTTTATGTAAATAATTGTCAAGATTGGTCTTGATAAAATCATTAACAAAAGTACGTACCGTTGGTAAATTCGGACCCATATCGGTCGAACCGAGTTTGGTTTTGGTTTGCGATTCAAAAACCGGTTCCTCAACCTTAACCGCGATGGCAGAAATAATGGATTTTCTGATGTCGCTCGGATCGTAGTTCTTATTGTAAAATTCACGAACGGTTTTTACAATCGCTTCCTTAAAAGCCGCTAAATGCGTTCCGCCCTGCGTTGTATTTTGACCGTTGACAAACGAATAATAGGTCTCTGAATAAGATTTCCCACTATGCGTCAGCGCAATTTCTATATCATCTCCTTTCAAATGAATGATGTCGTAAACAATTTCCTCATCAATATTATCCTCCAACAAATCCTTCAATCCATTTTCCGAATAAAATTCTTCCCCATTGAAAATGATTTTCAATCCGGGATTCAGGTAAACATAATTTTTGAGCATTCGCTCTACATATTCTTTCCTGAATTTATAATTTTTAAAAACTTCCGGATCGGGGATAAATGTCATTTTAGTCCCCTTGCGGATTGTAGTCTCTTTTTCCGGCTCTTCATTGATGAGATTGCCGTATTGAAATTCCGCAACCCGGGTTCTATTGTCACGCACAGATTGCACCCGAAAATAGGAGGAAAGCGCATTTACAGCTTTGGTACCAACACCGTTTAAACCCACAGATTTTTTGAAAGCACGCGAATCATATTTCCCACCGGTATTCATCTTTGAAACCACATCTACCATTTTTCCCAAAGGAATTCCCCGTCCGTAATCACGTACCGTTACTTCACTTTCTGTCAAATTGATTTCTATCGTTTTACCCGCGCCCATCACAAATTCATCTATGGAATTGTCGATGATTTCTTTCAAGAGTATGTAAATTCCATCATCTTGAGAAGAACCGTCGCCTAACTTCCCAATGTACATACCGGGACGCATACGTATATGTTCACGCCAGTCGAGGGTTTTGATGTTGTCTTCGGTATAATTCGCCTGCGATGAGGGGGTTTCCAAAAGATTTTCTGCCATAGCCACAAAAATAGAAAAATTAGTCCGCCTTTTCAAGTTCCGCATATATGATTTTCAAACGTTTTTCAACTATTTTTAGATAATTGCGACTCTAAACTTTAAAGTTTTGTTTGGAAAATATTGTTTAAATTGAAATGCAATAAAAATTTATTGTTATTCAATAAATAATTATTAATATTGCATAAAAATTAATTCCTATGAAAACCGAAAAAATATTATCGTTTTTGAAAATTATTTCTTGGATTGTGTTTATTGGATATTTAATGACCGCCGGAAGTTTGCTGATTTCGTTTGTTCTAAGTTTCTTTCATCCCGAAATTGCAAGCAAAATGTACAAAGTAAATCCGGATATTTTTGTTTTGAGAGAGAAAAGTACGTTTGTATTCGTTTGTGGTTTTTCGTTGATTATTGCTATGGTTTGTATGTTTAGTTATTTTTGGTTTCTTGTCATCAAACTTTTTGACAAATTGAATATAAAAAATCCATTTTCGATTGAAATTGTGAGGCATTTAGAAAAAATGGCTTATTTTTTATTGGGAATTTTCATTGTTTCGGTCATTGCAAAAGGTTATTTGGAAGGGCAGTTAAATCATCTCGTTGGAGTAGAATTAAAGTTAGGAGAAAATAATATTTTGTTTATGGCAGGAATCATTTACATCATTTCTCAGATTTTTAAACGCGGAATTGAAATCCAACAAGAAAACGAATTAACAGTTTAAATTATGGCAATCATTATAAATCTGGACGTGATGATGGCAAAACGTAAAATGTCGCTCAACGAACTTTCCGAAAAAGTTGACATCACGCTTTCAAATCTTTCGATATTGAAAACCGGAAAAGCAAAAGCCGTAAGATTCAGTACCTTGGAAGCAATTTGCAAAGCTTTGGATTGTCAGCCGGGCGATATTTTGGAATTTGTGGAAGATGAAAATTAAATTTTCTTAAACATTAAGAATTAAGTTTTTAGACATCCATTAAGTCTTATTAAGGTTCAACAAGTTGATGAAGAATAACCTTAAGTCATTTATGGCAACTTAAAAATTCTTTTCAGAAAACTTAAAATCTAAATTGCTTAATGTTAAAAAAACCGCTTAAACATTAAACAAGAAATGCATCACATCGCCGTCGTTCACGATGTAATTTTTCCCTTCCACGCCTAATTTCCCGGCTTCCCGGCATTTCGCTTCCGAACCATAAGTCACGAAATCTTCGTATTTGATTACTTCCGCACGAATGAATCCTTTCTCAAAATCCGTGTGAATCACACCTGCGGCTTGTGGCGCAGTGAAACCTTTCTTAATCGTCCACGCACGAACTTCCTTCACACCTGCTGTGAAATAAGTTTGAAGATTTAGCAAATGATAAGCCGAACGAATCAAGCGGTTCACGCCCGGTTCGTCCAATCCCATTTCTTCCAAAAACATTTGACGTTCCTCGTAAGTTTCCAGTTCCGTGATGTCCGCTTCGATCTGCGCAGCCAAAACCAAAACTTCCGCATCTTCATTTTTCACCGCTTCTTTTACGGCATCCACGTGCGCATTTCCGTTTTTCACAGAAGATTCATCCACATTGCACAAATACAAAACCGGTTTGAATGTAATCAATTGTAAATCAGTGACAATTTCTCTTTCATCATCGGTCAAATCCATTTCACGCACATTTTTTCCTTGTTCCAAATGTGCTTTCGCTCTCGTCAAAATATCCAGAATTTCGATTTCCTTTTTATCGCCGACACGCGCCGCTTTTTTGGATTTTTCCATTCGTTTTTCCACCGTTTCCAAATCTTTCAATTGGAGTTCGATGTCGATGGTTTCTTTGTCGCGAATCGGATTGATGGAACCGTCAACGTGCGTGATATTGTCGTTTTCAAAACAACGCAAAACGTGGATAATCGCATTGCACTCGCGGATGTTTCCAAGAAACTGATTTCCAAGACCTTCGCCTTTGCTTGCGCCTTTCACCAATCCGGCAATGTCCACAATTTCAACCACCGCAGGCAAAACACGCTCCGGATTCACCAGTTCCTCCAACTTATAAAGTCTCGGATCAGGCACGGAAACCGTTCCCACATTGGGTTCAATCGTACAAAACGGATAATTCGCCGATTGCGCTTTCGCATTCGACAAACAGTTAAAAAGCGTTGATTTTCCTACATTCGGCAAGCCGACAATTCCACATTTCATTTGGTAAGATTTATTT
>Ga0079224_100005086_pt1 | contig 17209 bp, 15 predicted proteins | sample Stecom2015_FD_80414 | JGI IMG/M metagenome (GOLD analysis project Ga0079224, IMG submission 80414) | Agricultural soil microbial communities from Utah to study Nitrogen management - Steer compost 2015 | ecosystem: Environmental > Terrestrial > Soil > Agricultural land | place: USA: Utah... | reverse complement strand
GGCCGCGGATCTCGTCGAGGGTGGCCCGCTGCTGTTCGACCAGCGCGTCGCCCTCCTCCTCCCGGTCCAGCAGCAGTGCCAACTCCTCGATCTGCTGGTGGATGGTCTCCCAGCTGATCTCCGGGACGTCGGCGGCGTCGGGGCAGGCGAACGGTGACAGGTAGGAGGCGATGCCGAGGCCGTCGAGGGACTCGCGGTCGCCCGCGGCCTGGTCGGTGAACGCGCTGGCGTAGGAGCCGACGACCAGGTCGGGGCGCTGCTCCAGGATTGCCTCGCGGCTGGGGTACTCGTCGGACAGGACGGGGACCCGGGCGTAGGCGTCGGCCCATGCCTCGCTGACCTCGTCGTCGAGGTAGGCGGTGCCCACCAGCTGCTCCTCGGCGCCCAGGGCGAGGACGATTTCGGTCGCTCCCTGGTTGAGGGTGACGATCCGCTCCGGGGTCGTCTCCGGTGCGACGGTGTGGCCGCAGTTGGCCACGGTGACGGCCGCCGCGGCGGGCGCGGGGCCGGAATCGGGGGTCTGGTCGCCGCACGCGGTCAGGGCCAGCAGTGCCAGGGGCAGGGCGCGGAGGGGGAAGCGGCGCGGCAGCGGGGACGGGGGAGGGGGGACACGGGTGTGCACCGGTGGTCCGCCTTTCCAAGGAACTCGTGGAAGTCGGGCAAACACCGCGGCCGGTCTCCTGGCTCACAGGGCTCCCCCGCCGATGCCTTCCCAGACCTGGTGTGTCCAGTGGCGTCGTACCGGCGGAGTACCTGAATACAGTGGCGAGTCCCGCGTCCGGATTCGCACCGGACTTCCCGAGCACCGCGGCACCAGAGACAGTACAGCAGCGCCGTTTCGGTGTCCCGTTCGCCCCTGGTAGAACCGGGTCAGTCCCCGGGGTGCCGGGGGAGAGAAGCCACCGGCGATCCTGTTTCCAAGGTCATTCCCGGTCGCTCCAATGGCTCTGGAAACAGGATCGCCACTGGTTGGTGCCCTTCGGACCGCGTGCCACGGCCCCTTCCCGGCGCGGTCGTCGCGGGATCGGGATACTGGAACCATGGCCCGCCTGCTGATCGTGCACCACACCGCGTCCCCCTCCACCCAGGCGATGCTGGAGGCGGTGCTGGACGGGGCGCGCACCGACGAGGTCGAGGGCGTGGAGGTGGTGACCCGCGCGGCGCTGGCCGCCACCGCCGTGGACGTGCTCGCCGCCGACGCGGTGGTCCTGGGCACCCCCGCCAACATCGGCTACATGTCGGGAGCCCTCAAGCACTTCTTCGACACCGTGTACTACCCGTGCCTGTCCGAGACCGCCGGCCTGCCCTACGCGCTGTACGTGCACGGCAACAACGACACCGCCGGGGCGGTCCGCGCGGTCGAGTCGATCGCCAAGGGCCTGTCCTGGCACCGGCACCGGCCGCCGGTCACCGTCGTCGGCGACCTTTCCCGCGCCGACCGGGAGGCGTGCTGGGAACTGGGCGCGGTCACCGCCCTGGCCGCCGCCGAACGCGCGGCGGACGCACCGGACGGCGCCTGACCGGGGCACCGACATTCCGCGGACGTTCCACGGCAGTCGGCGCGCTCCGGGGCAGACTGGAGGTCCGGCTGTCGAGGGGGACCGGTGGAACGGGTACGCGTGTGGGTGCTCTGGGCGGGGGTCGCCCTGATCGCGGCCTGCGTGCTCGTCGTGGCCGCCGCCTCCGCCGCCGGAGTCGACTGGATCGACCCGCACAGCCTGGTCCTCCTGCCGCGGGTGTACTGGGTGCCCACCGCCCTCGGCCTGGCCCTGGTCCGGCTGCTGCCGCCGCGCCACGGCAGGACCGCGCTCGACGACCGGGTCGCCCTGGCGCTCGGGGGACGCCCGATCGGCCGCGAACTGACCCGGCTGCTGCTGTGCCTGCTCGCCTTCCTGCTCAGCGCGGTCCTGCTCGCCTGGCTGTTCGAAGCCCTCGGCGGCGCCCTGCACGTCCTGGGCACCCCGGTGGCCCGGGTGGTGTTCCTGGGCCTCCTGCCCGTCCTGCTGGTGGACCGGGCCGGACAGCCGCGGGTGGGCCGGGTCTCGCAGCTGCAGGCCCTGGCGGTACGGGTCGGGGAGCCCTGGCGCTGGTGGGGAGCGGTGCCGGTGGCCGTGGTCCTGGCCGTCGTCCTGTACTACCGGTGGGAGGCGCTCGCCGGTGCGGGCGCAGGGGGGCTGCTGCTCGGCGCCCTGGTGGTCCTGCTGCTCGTCGCACTGCCGGAGGAGGTCTTCTTCCGCTTCCTGCTGCAGACCAGACTCGAGGCGGTACTGGGCCGAGGCGCCGGGATCGTGCTGGTCGCGCTGCTGTTCGCGGTCGCCTACGCCGCTCTCGGCGGATACGCCGACTTCTTCCGGTTCGACACGCACGCCGTGGCCGGCGACTACGCGGTGGCCGTCGCCGGGTACGGAGTCGTCGGACTGCTCTACGGCTACCTGTGGACGCGCTACCGCAACCTGTGGCTCAACGTCGCGCTGCGGACCGGGGCGCTCACCCTGATCGTCGGGCCCGCGATCACCATGTGAGACGCCCTCCGGTCACGTTCCGCCCACCCCGGCGTGCGCGGCCTCCCGCAGGGCCGGAGACCCGCCGGGTCCCCCGCCTCGCGCCGACGGCCGAGGGGGAATCGCCGCGCTGCCGCCGTCGTCCTCGTCGCGGTGCCCGCCGTGCGGGACCGCTCCCCCTCCAGCACTGCGGAGGCGGCCGGGCTCTCCGCACCGGCGGGCGGGGCCGTCCTCGACGCGCGCGAGGCCCCGCTCGCCGAGGTGTTCCGGGAGATCCGCGGCTACCAGTGAGGACGCCGCCGCCACCCGAACGTCACGAGGTATGCACCAAAAGTCATGAGGGGCGTGTTTTGGGAGAAACCGTTACCGGGCATGTTGCCTGAGTGCAACAGCGGACCGGTGGAGCGCGCGGACTCGGGGACGCCGGAGGATCGGGGGACGGACTGAGCGTGGAGAAGAAGAGGTCTGCGACCGCGGAGACGGCGGCGCCCCCGGTGCGGGAGGAGGCCCCGCTGCCCGCCGACCGCTTCATGAACCGCGAGATCGGCTGGCTCCGCTTCAACCAGCGGGTGCTGGAACTGGCGGAGGACACCACGCTGCCGCTCCTGGAACGCGCCCTGTTCCTGTCCATCTTCTCCAGCAACCTCGACGAGTTCTTCATGGTCCGCGTCGCCGGACTGAAGCGCCGCCTGGCCACCGGGGTCACGGTCTCCTCCCGGTGGAGCCCCCGCGCGCAGCTGAACGAGATCAGCGCGGTCACGCACGAACTGATGGAGCGGCACGCCCGGTGCTTCCACTCCTCGGTGGCGCCCGCACTGGCCGAGGCCGGGATCCGCATCGTGCGCTGGAACGACCTCACCGGCTCCGAGGCGCAGCGCATGCACCGCTTCTTCCGCCGCGCCATCTACCCGGTGCTCACCCCGCTCGCGGTGGACCCCTCCCACCCCTTCCCCTACATCTCGGGACGCTCCCTCAACCTCGCGGTCACCGTGCGCGACCCGCACACCGGACGGCAGACGTTCGCCCGCATCAAGGTCCCCCCGGTGCTGCCGCGCTTCATCGAACTCGACGGCCAGCGCTTCGTGCCGGTCGAGGACGTCATCTCCGCGCACCTGCCGCAGCTGTTCGAGGGCATGGAGATCCAGGAGCACCACGCCTTCCGGGTCACCCGCAACGCCGACCTGGAAGTGGACGAGGACGAGACCGACGACCTCGTCAAGTCCCTGGAGCAGGAACTGCTGCGCCGCCGCTTCGGCCCGCTGGTGCGCCTGGAGGTCGAGGAGACCATCTCCGAGGAGATCCTCGGCATCCTCCGGGAGGAGCTGGGCGCCGTGGAGGAGGAGGTCTACCGCGTCCCCGGCCCGCTGGACCTCGCCGGACTGTCCCAGCTGCACAAGCTGGACCGGCCCGAGCTCAAGTACCCGCCGATGGTGCCGGTGGAGCCGCGGGCCCTCGCCCAGAACGACTTCTTCGAGGTGCTGCGCCGCCGCGAACTGCTCGTCCACCACCCCTACGAGTCGTTCGCCACCACCACCGAGCGGTTCATCGGCCTGGCCGCCACCGACCCCAGGGTCGTGGCGATCAAGCAGACCCTGTACCGCACCAGCGGCGACTCCCCGATCGTGGAGGCCCTCATCGAGGCCGCCCGCGCGGGCAAGGAGGTCGTCGTCCTGGTGGAGATCAAAGCCCGCTTCGACGAGCAGAACAACATCCGCTGGGCGCGCAAGCTGGAGGAGGCGGGCTGCCACGTGGTCTACGGCGTGGTCGGCCTGAAGACGCACTGCAAGCTCGCGCTGGTGGTCCGCCAGGAGGACGACGGCAGCCTGCGGCGCTACTGCCACATCGGCACCGGCAACTACAACCCGAGCACCGCCCGCATCTACGAGGACTTCGGACTGTTCAGCGCCGACCAGGAGGTGGGAGAGGACCTCAGCGACCTGTTCAACCACCTCACCGGCTTCTCCCGCAAGAAGCACTACCGGCGGCTCCTGGTGGCCCCGCACGCGCTGCGCGAGGCGCTGATGCGCCAGATCCAGCACGAGATCAACAACCACGCCCAGGGGCTGCCCGCGCGCATCCGGATCAAGACCAACTCCCTGGTGGACGAGGAGATCGTCGACGCCCTCTACACCGCCTCCCGCGCCGGCGTCCCCATCGACCTGTGGGTCCGCGGCAGTTGCGTGCTGCGTCCCGGGGTGGAGGGGCTGTCGGAGACGATCCGGGTGCGCAGTATCCTCGGACGGTTCCTGGAACACTCCCGAGTCTTCGTCTTCGAGAATGGAGGGGAACCGCAGGTCTGGATCGGCAGCGCCGATCTCATGCCGCGCAACCTGGACCGCAGGGTCGAGGCGCTGATCCGCGTCGTCGACCCGGGGCAGCGCGCCCGACTCGTCGGCCTGATGGACCTGGCGATGGCCGACAGCACGTCGACGTGGCGCCTCAACCCGGACGGGAGCTGGACCCGCTTCACCCATGACGAGGAGGGGACCCCGCTGCTGGACCTGCAGAGCACCCTGCGCGGCGACCGCCACCTGCGGGTCGTCGATGGCTGAACCAGAAACCCCCGAAGAACCCGCCGCCGGCGCCTCTGCGCCGCAGGACGCCGCGCCCGGCGGCTACCTGGAGCCCATCCGGGCGGCGGGAGCGGTGCTGTGGCGGGACGGCGGCCGCGGCAGCGAGGTGGCGCTCATCCACCGTCCGGGCCGCGACGACTGGACGCTGCCCAAGGGCAAGCTGAAGAACGGCGAGCACATCCTCACCGCGGCGGTGCGCGAGGTCGGCGAGGAGAGCGGCCTGGTCCCGGTGCTGGGCCGCCGCCTGCCCTCGCAGCGCTACCTCAAGGACGGCTGGCCCAAGCAGGTCGAGTGGTGGGCGGCCACCCCCGAACCGGCCGCCGTCTCGCGGTTCGCCCCCAACGAGGAGGTGGACGCGCTGGAGTGGCTTCCGGCGGCCGAGGCCCGCGACCGCCTCACCTACGACCACGACGTGCACGTGCTGGACCACTTCCTGACCGGTCCGGCGCGGACGGTGCCGCTGATCCTGCTGCGGCACGCCTCGGCGGGGGACAAGAGCGAGTGGAACGACCACGACCTGCTGCGCCCCCTGGACGAGGCCGGCCGCGCCGACGCCCTGGCCCTGGCCGAGGTGCTCTCCGTGTTCGGCCCGCTGCGGGTGGTCTCCTCGGCGGCCGCGCGCTGCACCGAGACCGTGGTGCCCTACGCGGTCACCCGCGCGGCGGAGATCCGCACCGAACGCGCCTTCACCGTCGGGGCGCTCCACTCCGAGGACGGCCCCTACGACCGGGAGGCCGCCCGCCGGGCGTTCGGGGACCTGCTGGAGGAGCGGCGGCCCACCCTGGTGTGCACGCACGGGGAGCTGGTGGCCGACCTCATGCGCGAGGCGTTCGCCCGGACGGGCTCCCCCGTCCCCCAGCAGCTGTCGCTGCGCAAGGGCACCTTCTGGGTGGTGCACGTGGACGCCGCGGACGGTTCGCTGGCCGCCGTGGAACGCCACACCCGGGCCGGATGACCGCGAGGGGGACGTGATGAGCGACATGATCGTCAGCGCCGCCAACCCGCTGGTGAAACGCATCCGGCAGCTGTCCTCCCGCAAGCACCGCCGCAGGGAGGGCGTGTTCCTCGTGGAGGGCGCGCAGCCGGTGTGGCGTGCCGTGGAGGCCGGCTGGGCGGTGGAGACCCTGGTCGTCGCCCCAGACCTGCTCACCGGGCCGGTCGCGGGAATGGTCGCCGAGCAGGAGGCGCGGGGGACGCGGGTGGCGCGGCTCAGCGCCGAGCTGTTCACGCGGCTGTCCGACCGGGACGGCCCCGCCGGGGTGGCCGCGGTCGTCCGGAGCCGCACCACCCGGCTGGACGACCTCGCGGTCCGGCCGGGCGCGGTCTTCGCCGCGCTGCACCGCGTGGGCAACCCCGGCAACCTCGGCACGGTCGTGCGCACCGTGGACGCGGTCGGCGGGGCGGGCGTGGTGCTGGTGGGGGAGACCGCCGACCCGTACGCCCCCGCGGCGGTGAAGGCCAGCATGGGCTCCCTGTTCGCCGTGGACGTGGCGCGCGCCCCCGACGCGGAGGCCTTCCTCGACTGGGCGAAACGGAACGGCGTGCAGGTGGTGGCCGCCTCCGGGTACGCCGACGCCGACCACTGGCGCACCGCCTACCGGCCGCCGCTGGCCGTGCTGCTCGGCAGCGAGGGCGACGGACTGCCCGACGACCTGCTGGACCGCGCCGACCTGCGGGTGCGCATCCCCATGACGGGTACCGCCGAGTCGCTCAACCTCGCCGTCGCCGCGGGCGTGATGCTGTACGAGGCCCGGCGGCACGCCCCGGACCTCGGCGGCTGACCGGGGGGAGCGCGTCCCGGCGCCCGGGCGCGCTCGGTAGGTTGGCGGTCATGGCCAAGCAGCAGGTGTCCCGCAGCATCGTCGTCCACGCCCCCGCCGAGCGGGTCTTCGCGCTCCTCACCGACCCGCGCCGCCACGCCGACATCGACGGCTCCGCCACGGTCCGCGGCCACCTGCGCGGCCCGGAGCGGCTGGTCGCGGGCTCCGAGTTCGGCATGGACATGAAGATGTTCGGGGTGTCCTACCGGATGACCAACCGGGTGGTGGAGTACGAGCAGGACCGCCGGATCGCCTGGCGGCACATCGGTGCGCACCGCTGGCGCTGGGAACTGGAGCCGCTGGACGGCGGCGCCACCCGGGTCACCGAGACCTTCGACTACTCCACCACGGGCCCCTTCGCCGTCCTCTACCAGCTCGCGGGCTACCCCTCGCGCAACGCCCGCGCCATCGAGGCCACCCTGCCGAGGCTGAAGAAGCTGGCGGAAGCGTAGCCAGGAACGGCGGGCCTCCCGCCGGTGACCGGTCCGCACCACGAGGACGCGGACCTTCCGGTCCCGGATCTCCCGGAGCGCCGGGGCCGAGCAGCGGCGCCGGTCCGCCGCCGGTCACGCCGGATAGCACTCCACCTCCGTCGCCTTCACGACGGCCCACACCCGCAGCCCCGGGGACAGCGCCAGTTCGGCGAGTGCGGCCGCCGTGATGTCGGCGCTCACCTCCAGGGCGCCGGTGAGGTGGACGCGCACCTGGTCGCCGAAGTGCTCCACGCCGTCCACGGTCAGCGGCCAGGCGTTGCGGGGGCTGCCTCCGGGCCGGTCCCGGTACAGGGCGACGGCGCGCGGCGGGAACGCGGCGAACACCTCGCCCTCCCGGGGCTCCGCCACGGTCAGCACCGCCTCCGCGCCCGGCGGCCCCGCCAGCCGCACCCGCGTGCCCGCGGCGCGGCCCCGGTACAGGTTCACCCCCACCAGCCGGGCCACGTACCCGGTGCGGGGCCGCCGGGCCACCTCGGCGGGCGCCCCCTCCTGCACGGCCGCGCCGTCCTCCAGCACCAGCACCCGGTCGGCGAGCACCATCGCCTCCAACGGGTCGTGGGTGACCAGCACGGTCGCGCCGGCGAAGGCCGCCAGACGGCGGCGCAGCTGCGCGCGGACCGACACCCGGGTGTGCGCGTCCAGCGCGGCCAGCGGCTCGTCCAGCAGCAGCAGCCGCGGCCGCACCGCCAGCGCCCGGGCGAGCGCCACCCGCTGCTGCTGCCCGCCGGACAGCCTCCGCGGCCGCGCCGCCGCACACCCGTCCAGGCCCATCTCCGCCAGCAGGTCCAGGGCGAGGCGGCGGGCCCGCCGCGCCGGCATCCCCTGGCAGCGCGGCCCGAACGCGACGTTCTCCACCACGCTCAGGTGCGGGAACAGCAGGTAGTCCTGGAACACCACGCCGACCGGGCGCCGCTCGGCGGGTTCGGCGGTCACGTCGACGCCGTCCACCAGGACGTGCCCGCCCGACAGCGGGAGCAGCCCGGCGAGGGCGCGCAGCGCCGTGGACTTGCCCGCCCCGTTGGGGCCGAGCAGCGCCAGCACCCGGCCGGGCCCCACCCGCAGCCGCACGTCCAGCCCGAAACCGGGGCGGCGCACCACCAGGTGCGCGTCCAGCACGGCCTTTCCGGACGTCACGGCGCCCCCGTCCACCGGTCCCGCAGCAGCACCAGGACCAGCACGGACACCGCCAGCAGCACCAGGCTGAGCACGATCGCCGCCTCCGGGCTGCGCTGCATCGCCAGGTACACCGCGAGCGGCACGGTCTGGGTGCGGCCGGGGAAGTTGCCCGCGAACATGATGGTCGCGCCGAACTCGCCCAACGCCCGCGACCAGCACAGCACCGCGCCCGCCAGCACCCCCGGCGCGACCATCGGCAGCGTCACCCGGCGAAACACCGTCCAGCGGCTCGCGCCCAGGGTGGCCGCGGCCTCCTCGTAGCGCCGGTCCGTCCCGCGCAGCGCCCCCTCCACGCCGACCACCAGGAACGGCATGGCCACGAACACCTGCGCCACCACCACCCCGGCCGTGGTGAACGGCAGCGAGTACCCGGTCCACTCGTACAGGTACCGGCCGAGCAGGCCGTTGCGGCCCAGCACCAGCAGCAGCGCCACGCCGCCCACCACCGGCGGCAGCACCAGCGGCACCGTCACCAGCGCCCGCACCACGCGCCGCCCCGGGAAGCGGGTGCGGGCCAGCAGCCAGGCCAGCGGCACCCCCAGCAGCAGGGACACGGCGGTCGCGGCGGTCGCCGTGGTCAGCGACAGGACCAGCGCGTCCCGCACCTCCGCGGAGAGCAGCCGGCGGCCCAGGGTGGGCCACGGCGCGCGGACCAGCAGCCCGACCAGCGGCAGCACCAGGAAACCGAGGCCGAGCAGCGCGGGGAGCAGCAGCGGCCAGGGGACGCGGCCCGCGGACGGCCGCCCCGGACGCCGCTCCCGCTCAGGGGAGGTCGAAACCGGCATCGTCCAGGACCTTCTCCCCTTCGGGGGACGTGACCAGGGTGATCCACGCCTCGGCCAGGTCCGCCTCCGAGGCGCCGTCGACCACCGCGATCGGGTAGTCGTTGACGGCCTGCGCGGCCTCCGGGAAGTCGAGGCCGCGCACCGCGCCGCCGGCGGCCGCCACGTCGGTGCGGTACACCAGCGCCGCGTCCACCTCGCCCAACCGCACCCGGGCCAGCGCGGCCTTCACGTCCTCCTCCCAGGACACCGGTTCGACCTCGGCCCCGGCGGCGTCCAGCACGGCGCGGGAGGCGGCGCCGCACGGCACCTGTGCGGCGCACAGCGCCACGTCGACGCCGTCGGCGGCGAGGTCGCCGAGCGAGTCGATCCCGGCGGGGTTGCCCTCCGGGACCGCGATCCGCAGCGTGTTGCGCGCGAACACCACCGGCCCCCGGGACACGCCGACGGCGTCGGCGACCAGGTCCATGCTCGCGGTGTCGGCGGCGGCGAACACGTCGGCGGGCGCGCCCTGGGCGAGCTGCGCGGCGAGGGCGGAACTGCCCGCGAAGGAGAACTCCACGGCGGTGCCGGGGTGCTCGGCCTCGAACCGCGCGCCCAGTTCGCCGAAGACCTCGGTGAGGGAGGCGGCGGCGAACACGGTGAGGGTCCGCTCCCCGCCCGCCGCGGGCGGACCGCCTCCGCCGGGGGCGCACGCGCAGGCCGCGACCGCGACGCACAGCGGTGCGACAAGGCGGGAGAGTCTCACGGCAGCACCCTACCGCGCCCGCCCGCACCGCCCTGGGGCCCGTCCCGGGCGGCCCGGTAGTGCTGCCACCACCGTGAGCCGGAGTGCTGTCGCCAGTGCGGTCCGCGCCGCCTCCGCCTACGGTGGGAGACCGTCGACGGACCGTGGGGCGACGAGGCGGAGACGGATGGCGGACAGCGGGCTCGGGGCGTGGCGGGAACGCCTGATCTCGGTGCTGCACCTGTTCACCTCGTTCGCGCTGTCCCTGCTCTATCTGGCTCCCGCGGCGCTGCTGGTGCTGATGATCGGCTCCCTGTCGTCGACGGTGGCCGAGATCACGCTCAGACTGGTGCCCGTCGACTGGGAGCTGCCCGTGCTGGCCGCCCTGACCCTGGTGTCGCTGCCGGTGGCCACGCTGCTGTCCCGGCTGTGCACCCACATCCAGAAGAAGCGGGTGGGGGCCCTGTTCGGCATCGTGGAGGCCACGGTGCCCGAACCGGACGACGCGCCGCCGCTGCTGCGCGGCCTGCGCTACGTCCTCGGCCGGGAAGCCTGGACCACGGTGCTGTACAGCACCGTCGCCGGATTCACCGGACTGCTGTCCGGGGGCCTCACCGTGCTGCTGGTCGCCTACGGGACCGGCGGAGTGGTCGGCGGCGTCCTGGCGCTGGCCGTCACCTTCCTGAGCGACGTGTCCGTGCAGAACACCGGCCTGACCACGGTCCTGCTCTGCGTCCTGGCGGGACCGCCGCTGGTGGTGGGCGGCCTGTGGGCCGCCCCGTGGCTGGTCCGCCTCGACACCGGCATCATGCGGCGGGTGCTGTTCGACTCCCCGCAGGTGCGGGTCCGCCGGCGGCTGCTCGAACTGAGCGACACCCGCTCCCGCATGGTGGACGCGGCCGAGGCCGAACGCCGCCGTATCGAACGCGACCTGCACGACGGCGCCCAGCAGCGGCTGCTGGCCCTCACCATGACCCTGACGCGGGCGCGCGCCAAGTTCGAACGCGACCCCGAACAGGCCCGGGCCCTGCTGGAGGAGGCCCAGCGCGAGTCCCGGGCGGTCATGGCCGACCTGCGGGAGGTGGCCCGCGGGCTGCACCCGCGGGTGCTCACCGACCACGGGCTCGACGCCGCGCTCCCGGTCGCCGCCGGACGCTGCCCGGTGCCGGTCCGCCTCGACGTCGACCTGGCCGAGCGGCCGTCGCCGCGCGCCGAGGGCGTCGCCTACTACGTGGCCTGCGAGGCGCTCACCAACGTCGCCAAACACGCCGGGGCCACCGCGGTGACCGTGCGGGCCGAACGGGTCCCGCGCCGCCGCGGCGACCTGCTCCGCCTCACCGTCACCGACGACGGCCGCGGCGGCGCGGACCCGGACGCGGGCACCGGACTGCACGGGCTGTCCGACCGGGTGCAGGCGGTCGACGGTGAACTGTTCGTGCACAGCCCACCCGGTGAGGGGACCGTCCTCACCGCCGACATCCCCTGGGAGGCGTGACCGTGCGTGTGATCATCGCTGAGGACTCGGTACTGCTGCGCGGCGGCATGGCCCGCCTGCTGGAGGACGCGGGCATCGAGATCGTCGCCCAGGTCGGCGACGCCGAGGCACTGCTCGCCGCGGTCACCGAGCACAGCGACGTGGACCTGTGCCTGGTGGACATCCGCATGCCGCCCACCTACTCGGAGGAGGGCATGCACGCGGCGATCCGCATCCGCGCCGAACATCCCGGAGTCGCGGTCCTGCTGCTGTCGCAGCACGTCGTCGGCACCTACGCCGCGCAACTGCTGGGCGGCGGCGCGGCGAAGGTCGGCTACCTGCTCAAGGACCGGGTGGCCGACATCGACGAGTTCCTGGAGACCCTGCGCCGCATCGCGGACGGGGGGACCGCCATCGACCCCGAGGTGGTGTCGCAGTTGCTCAGCCGCAACACCGACAACGTGCTGGACCGTCTGAGCCCCCGCGAGACCGAGGTGCTCGCGGCGATGGCCGAGGGGCTCAACAACGCGGGCATCGCGGCCCGGCTGTTCATCACCGAACGCGCCGTGGAGAAGCACATCCGCTCCATCTTCACCAAGCTGGACCTGCTGCCCGACACGCACGACCACCGGCGGGTGCTCGCCGTCCTCCAGTACCTGCGAGCCAGTTCGGGACGGTCGTGACCATCCCGCACACGAGAAAGCGAACACCGCGATGACCTTCACCGCCAGAGGACTCTACGCCTCGTCGAGCAAGGCGCCGCGCGGCCGACGGGGCCGGGGCTGGCTGCTCGTCGGCGCGCTCATCGGCCTGGCCGCGCTCGGCGTGGGCGCGCTGGGCGTCCTCAACAGCGTCGCCGTGGCGACCGCGACCGAGTCGCAGGAGTTTCCCGCCCCGGCCCGGCTGGAGATCGACAACTACACCGAGGGAAACGTCACCGTCGTCGCCGGGGACGGCGACACGGTCAGCGTGCGACTGCGGATGTGGTCCTCCATGACCGCCCGGCTCGGACGGAACGCCGAGACGGAGGGCGACCGGCTGTGGCTCTCCGCCGACTGCGGCGGCTTCCTCAACGTCTTCGGCCGCTGCTCGGCGGACTACGTGGTCACCGTGCCGGAGGGCACCGAGGTCTCGGTGGCCACCGCCACGGGGGACGTGGAGGTCACCGGGATCGTCGCGGACGTGGACGTCACCACCGACACGGGGGAGATCCGGCTGTCGCGGGTCGTCGGCGAGATCTCGTTGCAGAGCGACCTCGGCGACATCACCGCCGAGGGGTCCGGCCCCGCCGCGGTCGCGGACAGCGACGCCGGCACGATCAACCTGGAGAACTTCCGGGCCGCCGAGATCCAGGCGACGACCGCCATCGGCGACATCCTTATCGGTTCGGGGTTCGAGACCGCCACGGCGCGCAGCAACGCCGGAACGGTCCGGGTCGACACCGACACCGGCTTCCGGGCGCTGACGGCCACCACGGACATCGGCGACGTCGAACTGCGGGTGCCCGACGCCGTCTACCGGGTGAGCGTCGAGAGCGACATCGGCACGGAGGAGGTCAGGGTGGACCGGTCGCCCGACGCCGAAGCGGTCATCGAGGCCCGCAGCGACACCGGGTCGATCAGCGTCGGCCCGAGCTGATCCGGCCGCCCGCTCCGCCCCGGGACGGAGCGGGCTTTTTCGGCGTCTGTTCCGTTTCTTCGGGCAGATCCGGAACCGCCGCACCGGCGTCGAAATGGCTAGAGTGCGTAGCAGCCGAGACGGAGAAGAGGGCCGATGGAAGCCAACTCGTTCGCCCAGGTGTGGCAGGACGTCTTCACCGTGCAGCCCGACCCCCCGCTGTGGATCGTCATCGCCACCGGGGCGGTCGCGCTGCTCGTGGTGGCGGCGGGGGGACGGGCGTGGCGGGTGGCCCGCAACGTGGTGACCATCGCCCACGAGGGCGGGCACGCGGTGGTGGCGCTGCTCAGCGGACGCCAGTTGACCGGAGTCCGGCTGCACTCCGACACGTCGGGCGTCACCGTCTCCCGCGGCCGCCCCGACGGCCTCGGCATGATCATGACGATCCTGGCGGGCTACACCGCTCCCGCCGTGGTGGGACTGGTCGGGATCGTGCTGCTCACCGCCGGCCGGATCACCGCCCTGCTGTGGATCAGCATCCTGCTGCTGGCGGCGATGCTGCTGCTCATCCGCAACGTCTACGGCGTGGTGTCGGTGGTCGGCACCGGCGCGGTGGTCTTCCTGGTCTCCTGGTTCACCCCCGCCGAGGTGCAGAGCTTCTTCGCCTACCTGTTCACCTGGTTCATGCTGTTCGCGAGCGTGCGTCCGGTGTTCGAACTGCAGTCCCAGCGCCGCCGCCAGCCGTCGCCGCACTCCGACGCCGACCAGCTGGACCGGCTGACCGGGGTGCCCGGCACCGTCTGGGTGATGTTCTTCGCCCTGTTCAACACGGCCGTGGTGGTGCTGGGGGGCTGGCTGCTGCTGTTCCGCTGACGGCGGGGCGGGGCCGCGTGCCGGGTCAGGCGGCGGGGAACGCCAGGGCCGCCTCCACGGTCGGGTGGACGGGGATGCGCGTGTCGAGCGCGGTGACCCGCAGGATTTTCGCGACCCGTTCGGACGGCGCCGCGATGAGCAGCCGGCAGCCGTGCTCCTGGGCGGTCTTGTAGCTCTGCACCAGCACCCGCAGACCGCTGGAGTCGATGAAGGCGAGACCGGTACAGTCCAGCACGACACGGCCACCGGGGTGCTTCTCCAGGGCGGCGATGACCGTGTCCCGGAAGTCGTTCTCGGTGGCGATGTCGATCTCTCCGTCGAGCACGATGACGGCGGTGTCGTCGTGCTCGTCAACGGTGATCTGCAACGCGGACATGCTGACTCCGGAAGGGTACGCCGATGTTGGCATGCGGCCGGGGGACGCGGTGAAACAGACCTTCCACTGACCGGAACGCGGGGACGAGGCACGTGCGGACCCACGGGCAGGCATACGGACCGGCCGGGAGGTCTGTCTCATTCGTGTGCCACTCCTCGTTTCGACGATACGGGATCGCCGAACGCCTACGAGTCTTTCGCGGACCGTGGTGATCAGTCGTCTGGGGCGGTTCGCTCCCGGCGCGGTGGTGGACTCTCGAAGCGGTCCTACGCGGCACGGCTGCGCCTGATCGTTGCTCGTACAGGACGCCAGCGGGGGACGTCCGTCCCGGACGATATCACACGGCAGTCGGCGAATTTGGGCTTTTCCCGCCGGTTTGGCTCACACGGTCGCGGTTCGGTCGCGCACCGGAACCACCCGGGGGCCCGGAGGCGGCGCGGTGCGCTGCAGCACCCAGGTGCAGGCGGCGAGGGTGAGCGGGACCGCCACGGTGAGCGCCAGCGCCGGGATGGCGATCCCCGAATCGTTGAACGCGAACCCCGCCAGACCGGTCACCAGCGACCCGGTGAGCCCGGCCCGCAGGGTCGGCGCGTGCTCGTAGACCCGCCACAGCACGCCCACCCGCCAGTTGGTCGGGTTGTTCAACACGACGAACAGGAACAGCAGCGCCCCCGCCGCCAGCAGCGTCAACTGCCAGTTGCCCAGGGAGCCCAGCATCGCGTCGAGCTTGCGGGAGACCACCGGCCACGCCGTGCCGTCCAGCAGCTGGCCCGCGAACAGGCCGAAGTGGCTGCGTTCGTTGTGCGGACGCAGGTAGTCGAGGAACGACAGGGCGGTGATCGTCGCCACGGCGGCGCCGCCGATCAACGCCAGCCGCGCCGGGGTCACCCGCAGTCCGGCGATCATCAGCACGGTCACCGCCAGCCCCGGCACCAGCGCCAGCACCCCGCCGAAGTCGGTGCCCAGCCCCGGCCAGCCGGTCGCGAACAGCGTCGCCGCCCCGAGGGCCAGGGACACCGCCACCGCCCAGGAGCGGCGTCCGCGCGCCAGCAGGTGGTGCGCGATTCCCGCGGCGGTCATCAGCATGCCCGTGGCGAAGGTGGCGAAGGCGATGTTGCCGAGCCCGTAGAACCGGCCCGCCACGATCGGGGTGTAGCCGGTGGGCGAGTTCATCTGCAGGTCCGATCCGGTGCACAGGTCGACGAAGAGCACCAGGGTGGTGGCGGCCGCCACGATCGTGGTGGGCGCCAGGATGTCCCGCCGCCACGGTCCGGCCAGCGCGGCCGCCACGATCGCCGCGTCGGCCAGCAGCACGCCGCCCAGCAGGGCCGCCTGCGGGAAGTCGGCCGACCACCACGGCACCAGGTTGACCAGGTAGCTGGAGACCGGGAAGGCGGCCCCGGCGAGCGCCACCACCCGGGTCACCGACAGCACCAGGTGCCGTTTGGCCAGGTCCCGTCCGCCGTAGCGCTTCAGGGCGTAGGCGGCGCAGACGTAGATGAGGAGCTGGGTCGCCACCAGCCCGCTGAAGAAGCCGGGCACCAGCGACTCCACCACCTCGGCGGCGGTGGCGAACTGCGTCAGGCGGTCCACGGCCGCGTCCAGCGCCGCGGGGCGGGGGGTCTGCCGCCAGGCCCGTCCCACCGTCCCCCGGTCCGGCGGGGCGTCCAGGGAGTGCAGCAGGGTGGTGGTGATGTCGGTCAGCGCCACCAGCCCGGCCCGCCGGGTGGACTCGGAGACCAGGTAGCCCCCGTCGAAGCCGGTTCCGTCCGGCCCGGGGCCGTGCAGCAGCGCGGCGTTCAGCCTGGAGGCCCCCGCCTCCACGGAGATGCCCGCGACCAGCAGGGTCGAGCCCGGCGGCAGGGTGGCGCGCACCGCGGCCAGGTCCTCGTCGATCGCGGCGAGCCGCTCCCGCCGTTCCCGCAGCTCGCTGTGCTCGGTGAGGTCGGGTTCGGGTTCGTTCTCCTCCGTGAGCAGGTCGTCCAGGGCGTCCGGGGCATCGGGGACCCCCGGGACCCGCAGGGGGACCTGGAGGTCCCGGGGGACCCCGTCGACCGTGCCGGCGCCGTCCGCGACCGGCTCCTCCACCACGGTCGTCGGCGCCGGCGGGTCGAGGTACAGGTCGGCCAGGTCCTTCAGGTCGACGACGCCGAGGGCGACGCCGTCCCAGGAGCCGGGGGCCAGCGCGGCGGTGCCGTCCAGGTAGCGGTCGACCCGGCCGTCGCTGCCCGCGGCGGCCAGTGCGGCCCCCGGGCCGACCGCCAGGGTGGTGCCGCCGTGGGCGCGGACCGTGTCGCCGAGCAGGCCCACCCGCGCGCCGAACCGGGACTCGGCGTTGTAGGCGACGTGTTCGGCGTAGTGGGGGACGACCGCGCCGTCGCCGTCGGCCTCCGGCGGCAGCGGGAGTTCGCAGATGGAGTAGGTCTGGCGCTCGCTCGCGGCGCGCTGGCCGGCCGAGACCGTCAACCAGCCGTCGACCGGGCAGGTGCGCGAGGTGACGGTGCGGATCGACAGGTTGCCGATGGCGCTGCGGTGCGCCAGGTCCCACAGGTGGGGAGTGGTCTCCGGGGTGACCTCGTGCCAGCGCAGGCCGGGGACGCCGACCAGGACCACCGGTCCCCGCCGGGGCGCGGCCCCGGGCGCGGAGGCCGTGCCCGGGGGCGGGGGAGCCGCCGAGACCAGGACGACCAGGGCAGCCAGCGTGGTCAGCACATGGGCGAGCCACCTGCCTACAGCCACGCCGGGTCCCCCTCACACGATCAGGCCGTGGAGACCACCCTAAGTCACCGCGGCGTG
>Ga0079224_100005085_pt1 | contig 17210 bp, 13 predicted proteins | sample Stecom2015_FD_80414 | JGI IMG/M metagenome (GOLD analysis project Ga0079224, IMG submission 80414) | Agricultural soil microbial communities from Utah to study Nitrogen management - Steer compost 2015 | ecosystem: Environmental > Terrestrial > Soil > Agricultural land | place: USA: Utah... | reverse complement strand
GACGGAAGATTTTTTGCTGTGACCCATCTCCGGTTTAGACCCGTCGACGCACGACGCTAGCTCGGTGGTGAGATGCGTTTTCACTGACTCGAGGTGGGCCGAAGGCCCTGCTGGTCTTCCTGCAAAAAGATGCAGCGGAGCCCGTCGTGCTTGCCTCAGACCTCGTTTTCGTAGGAGGAGCGACGAAGCGCCCGGGCCCCGTCGACTTTTCGCCCGCGCTCTATAAACTCTCTGCGAATGGTCGACGAACCTGACGGCAAGCCGCCCTGCCCTTGGCGCTCCTTCAAGGAGCGGGTGGCCGCGCTGGCGCAGCGGATCGTCGACGCGCAGCGCCCCATACGCGTCCTCAACGCCATCAAGTGGGGCCCTGACGTCTTCGAACGCTTTCGCGACTCCGGCTATCGAGAGATGCCGTCGGTCGACCGCGACGACTACGAACGCGTCCCGCTCGGCTTCGATCCGGAGCTGAAGCGCGCCGAGTTTGCCGAGATCATCCGCGACGTGCGGCGCGACCTGGGCGACACCGATCCGATCGGCCGCATCCTGGTCGCCACTGCGCAAGAGTACGCGCTCCTCACCGAGATGTTGGAAGCGCGGGGCACGCCGCGCTTCTATCGCCTCAGCCGCGAGCTCTACGGCACCGCCAAGGAGCGCTTCGTCGACGACGAGACGCGGGTGCGCGACGTGGCGCTCGACATGTATCACCTCCTCACCCACCTGGACGAAGCGGTGCTCGGCCCGCAGCCGGTGCGCGACGTGCCCGCGGAACGCGCCGTCGAAGTCCTGAACCAACGTTTGAATCAGGTGTTCGGCGACGGGCGTGTGCGGGTCATCTTGGACGACGGGATCGTCGCCGATGCCTCGGCGGGCAGCGACTACGTCAAGCTGCGCCGCTCGGCGATGTTCAGCGAGCGCGACATCCGGGTCTTGGAGGTGCACGAAGGCTGGGTGCACGTGGCGACCAGCTTGAACGGCCAGCACCAGCCGGTGGCCCGCTGGCTCGGCAAGGGGCCCCCACGCACGGCTGCCACGCAGGAAGGAATGGCGGCGCTGCTCGAGGTGCTCACGTTCATCAGCCACCCGAGCCGCGCGCGCCGCCTGAACGACCGGGTGCTGGCGGTGGACAAGGCCGAGGACGGCGCGAGCTTTCTCGAGGTGTTCGAGTGGTTTCGCACCGAAGGCTACGATGAGGAGGTCTGCTTTTGGAACACCCAGCGTGTGTTTCGGGGAGGCGTCCTCGACGGGGGAGCGCCCTTCACGAAGGACATCGTCTACACCAAGGGGATCGTCTCCAACTACAACTTCCTGCGCAGCGCCATCGCGGCCGGCAGACCGGAGCTGATCCGCTGGCTCTTCGTGGGGAAGGTCGCCGTCGAAGACATCCCGGTGCTGGCGGCCCGGTCGCACCAGGGCGTCGTGTTGCCCCCGAGGTACGTGCCGGAGATGTTCCGAGACTTGAACGGCCTTGCGATCTGGTTAGGGGTGAGCACCTTCTGGAGCAGGTTGAAAAACAGCGCGGTGCAGCGCCACTACGAACGCCTGTTCGCCGACGTTTGACCCGGGACGGGGCAGCTGCGCCGCGGCCGACCCGCGACCTGGAAGGAGAGACGCCGTGCCGAGCAAGAGCCTGGCTGAGCTGAACGACGAGTTCGCTCGCATCTACGCCAACTCCGAGCCCATTCGTGGCCTGGCCGAGCTCGACGCCGCCGTCCACGCCGCCGGTCTCGACTATCCCCAGGTGACCTCGGAGTGGCTGCGCTCGCTGAAGCGCGACTGGGTCTACCTTCGAGATCCAGAGCCGTTCGAGGACGAGCGGGCCAATCGCGCCTACCGTCGCGAGCTGGAGGTCCGCACGTGACGCCGTCACCCGACGGCGCGAGCGTGGCGCGGCAGCTCATCGAGTCCCACCTGGTCTCCGGCAAGGCCCAGGCGGGATCGGAGATAGGGCTGCGCATCGACCAGACGCTGACCCAGGACGCCACGGGCACGATGGTGATGCTCGAGCTCGAGTCGATGGGTCTCGATCGCGTCAAGACCGAGCTCTCGGCGCAGTACGTCGACCACAACCTCATCCAGCAAGATCATAGAAACCCCGACGATCACCTGTTCTTGCTCAGCGCCTGCCGGCGCTTCGGCATTTGGTACAGCCGCGCGGGCAACGGCGTCAGCCACCCGGTGCACATGCAGCGCTTCGGACAGCCCGGCAAGACGCTGCTCGGCTCGGACAGCCACACCCCTGCCGCTGGTGCGCTCGGCATGCTCGCGATGGGCGCGGGTGGCCTGGAGGTCGCCGCGGCCATGGTGGGCGAGCCCTACTATTTCAAGATGCCGGAGATCTGGGGCGTCGAGCTCACGGGGAGGTTGCCGGACTGGGTGAGCGCCAAGGACGTGATCCTGGAGATGCTCCGCCGCCACGGCGTGCGCGGCGGCAAGGGGCGGATCCTCGAATACTACGGGCCTGGGCTCGACGAGCTCGACGCCTGGGACCGGCACGTCATCGCCAACATGGGGACGGAGCTGGGCGCGACCAGCACCGTCTTCCCCGCCGACGGGCGGGTCGAGGCGTTCTTGAGACAGCAAGGGCGAGCGGACGTCTTCCGGCCGCTGACCGCGGGAGCCAGAGCCCGCTACGATCACCATGATCACATCGATTTGTCGCAGCTCGAGCCGCTGATCGCCAAGCCGTCGAGCCCCGGCAACGTGGTGAGCGTGCGCGAGGTGGCGGGACAACCCTTGTACCAAGCCTACCTGGGGTCGTCGGCGAACCCCGGCTTTCGCGACTTCGCGGTCCCGGCGCGCATGCTGCAGGGACGGCACGTGCACGACGAGGTCTCCTTCGACGTGAACCCGGCCTCACGGGGGCTGCTCGAGGATCTGCTCGCCGATGGGTCCATCGCGCTGCTCGTCCATGCCGGCGCGCGGCTGCACCAGGCGGGCTGCAACGGCTGCATCGGCATGGGCCAGGCACCCGCGACGGGAAGGAACAGCCTGAGGACCGTGCCCCGCAACTTCCCTGGTCGTTCGGGCACGCGGGAGGACGCGGTCTGGCTGTGCAGCCCCCAGACGGCGACGGCCTCGGCGATCACCGGAAAAATCACCGACCCTCGCACGCTCGGCATCCCCTACCCGCGCGTGACGGAGCCCGAGCGCTCCGCCCAGAACCCGGAGATGCTGCTCGCCCCGCTACCGCCGGATCGGGCCCTCCGCGTCGAGATCGTCAAAGGGCCCAACATCGACGCGCTGCCGGAGTTCGAGCCGCTGCCAGACGCGCTCGAGCTGCCGGCGCTGTTGAAGCTCGAAGACGACGTCTCGACGGACGAGATCATGCCAGCGGGCGCGCGGGTCTTGCCCTACCGCAGCAACGTGCCGAAAATCAGCGAGTTTTGCTTCGACGTCATCGACCGAAGCTACCCGGAGCGGGCGGCCGCCGAGAAGGAGCGCGGCGGCCACGCGCTCATCGCGGGCGACAACTACGGTCAGGGCTCGAGCCGCGAGCACGCGGCGCTGGCGCCGCGCTACCTCGGGCTCTGGCTCGTCGTCGCCAAGAGCTTCGCCCGCATCCACTGGCAGAACCTGGCGGCCTTTGGCGTGCTGCCGCTCTCGTTCGTCGACCCGAGCGCCTACGATCGCGCGCGCCAAGGGTCGCGCCTGAAGCTCGACGGCCTTCGTGAAAAGCTGTCCCGCGGGCGCCGCTTCGAGATCCAGATCGACGGCCAACCGACGACCGTAGAGCACGAGCTCTCCTCCCGTCAGCTCGAGGTGCTGCTCGCGGGCGGCCTCATCAACTGGAAACGTCGCGGGCTCCCCTGATCCGGGCGAGCTCGGACGCCATGCGCTCGCGGGCGACATCGCGCAGCCGCCGCCAGTCGTTGCCGTGATCCTGCGGGTGGATCGGCTCGAGGAAGCGCGCCTCGACGGGCTGAGGATCGATCCGCAAGCGCTGCTTTGGCAGCACGCGTTGGGTGCCCTCGATCACCAGGGGGACGATCGGCACCCCCTGGCGCGCCGCCAGCCGAAAGGCACCAGGGTAAAAGTCCATCAACTCCCCCGTCGGCGACCGCGTCCCCTCTGGAAAAATGAACAGGCTCCGCCCCAAGCCGATTTGCCGCAAGCAGCGGCGGACCATACGCAAGATGCTCGGGAAGTAGCCCCGGCGGAGCGGAACGTAGCCGTTCAAGGCCATGTTCCAGCCCAAGAACGGCACGAAGAAGTTCTCGATCTTGCTCACCCACAAAAAGGACAGCCCTGCGGCGTGCACCGCCAGGATGTCGACCATGGATTGATGGTTCGCGATGAAGATGCAGGCCGTCGTCGATGGCACGTGCTCGCGGCCCCGCACGGCCACGCCGGCGTACGGCGCCCAGGCCAGGTAGTGGCCCGCCCACCAGTTGGTATAGCGGTGCAGCCACGGACGCGTTCGGGGGATGGGGCGCGTGACGGCGAAGATCAGCGCCGCCGGGGCGAAGAAGAGCACGCAGGTCGCGAGCAGGTACGGCCAATACAGCAGATTGAACACGGTCAGGCCGAACGTGCCCAACCCGACCCTCCTTCGAGCAGGGCGCCGCTCCGGAACGAGCGCCGGATCGAACAGGGGGGACGACATGGCCGGAGACTATACCGGCATCGGTCGCCCGCTCGAAGCCGATCCGAGCGGACGCGGTCCGCCTTCCGAGCGTTCGGCCTCCTCCTACGAAAACGAGCCCCGAAGTGCCCGAAAGCACCGGATAGTCCAGCGCGACGAGCTCACCCGCTTTGGTTCACGGCCAGGACCCTCAAGCCAAAAATAGGATGCTGCGCAGCGCTTGCCACAGCGCGCGGACGGTCAAGAAGCGCTCGTCGGGTTCGATCGCCAGCGCCTGGGCGACCCAGGCGTCGATCGCGGGCGGCAGGTCCGACCGCAGCGCATGCAGGCTGGGCCGCTGCGCGGTGGTGGCGAGCTGCAGCAGCTTCCCGAGGTGGGGCGCCGTGAAGGGGGCTTGTCCGGCGAGCACGCGAAACACGATGGCGCCGAGCGCGTAGACGTCGATGCGCGGATCGACGTTCGTGTTCCCCATCCACGTCTCGGGCGCGATGTAGCTGGGCGAGCCTGCCACGAAGCCCTGCTCGGTGAAGCTCGGGAGCCGGGTAAATTTGGCGAACCCAAAATCGAGCAGCTTGACGCCGCCCCCATATTCCTTGTCGACGATGAAGATGTTGGCGGGCTTCAGGTCGCGGTGCAAAATCCCTTGAGCGTGCGCCCGCTCGAGCGTCAAGACCACCGGATCGATGATCGGCGACAGGGCAGCGACGGGGAAGCGCGCGCCCGCGCCCTCCAGCTTGCCGAGCCACTCCTCCAGATCCTGGCCGTGCAACAGCTCCATGACGAGACACAAGGCCCCGTCTTGCGTCCACTGCTGGTCGAGCACGCGCACCGCGGCCGTGCCGACCAGGGTGGCCAGAGCCCTGGCCTCGCGAAACATCCGCTCCCGGCCGGCCGCGTCCGCCTCTCGGGATTCGTTCAGGATCTTGATCGCGACCAGATCGCCGTCGATCCGGTCCCGGGCCTTGTAGACCGAAGCCTGCCCCCCCTTGTCGAGCGGCTCGAGCACCTCGTAGCGATCGCCAATGAGCTGGCCGGTGCGGTCGAGCTTCAAGAGGTCCTGCTGGCGTCCGCTCATCGGCAGCCGCGAGCATACCACGTCGCCCAACGCGACCACCCCAGCTGTTGCTGCCGGCCATTTAGCGCGACAGCGCTCGGACGGCGCCGGCCGTCACCGCCACCGACGCGGCGCTCGCGGCCGCCAGCCAGCCGCGGTGGGTGCTAACCCAGGCCTGCAGGCTGCGTGACTTGGCGCGCTCGTCGAACGGGCCACGCGCGCCGAAGTCGGACGGCACGGGGTGGAACAGATTGTCAGCGCGATCCGGCCTCAAGGGCTGATCCGTTTGTTGGCCGCCGTACGCTTTGCGCGCCAGGTACCAATCCAAGAAGGCGGGCAGCAGCTTGGCGCCGATCACGGTCTTTACCGTCGAGCCTCCCACATAGATCTCACGCCGGTTCTGGCCGATCACGTCGGCGATCGCCCGGGCCGCCACCTCCGGCTGGAAGATCGGCGGCACCGGCTGCGGCTGGTTCGGAAGCCGCGTGCGGCCCCACTCGAACTGCGGCGTGTTCAAGCCTGGCAGGTGCACCATGCTGAGCAAGACGGCGCTCCGGTCGTGGATGAGCTCGCTGCGCAGCGCATCGGTGAACCCGCGCAGCGCGTGTTTGGCCGCGCAGTAGGGCGCCTGCAGCGGGATCGCGCGGTAGGCCAGGGCCGATCCGACCTGGATGATGTGCCCTCGATCGCGCGGTTTCATACGCCGCAGCGCGCTCAGGGTGCCGTGAACCGCCCCCAAATAGGTGACCTCCGTCACGCGGCGGTACTCGGCCGGGGTGATCTCCAGGACGGGAGCCAAGATCGTAGCCATCGCGTTGTTGATCCACACGTCGATGGGACCTAGCTGCGCTTCGACCCGGGCAGCCGCGGCCTCCACCGCCTCGGCGTCGGCGACATCCGTCGGGACCACGAGGGCTCGGCCGCCGAGCGCCTCGACCTCGGCGCGAGCCGCTTCGAGCCCATCGACACCGCGCGCCAAAAGTCCGAGAGCGTCCCCCCCGGCGAGCCAGCTGCCGCACGACCGCACGCCCGACGCCGGCACTGGCTCCCGTAACGACCACGACGCGCGCCATTTCCCTGGCGGTGCGCACGGGCGCCTCACGCGTCAAGTGCGGCCCCCTGGTCGGCCTGCCGCTCGCCAGGACCCAGAGAGTTGGCCCGCTCCCGCTCGATCTTCCTACCATTCGTTCTCGCGGAGGTAGCCCCATGCACAGGACCCGAAAGCTCGGTCATCGACGAACGCGTCATTCGGTCCGCACCACCTGCCAGGTCGTGCGGGAGCGTGATTTCAAGCTCGTCGCCGAACACACCCTCAACCTCTCGGGGTCCGGCATGTTGGTCGAGGTCGACGGTCGGATCCTGACCGGCGAGCGGGTGCTCGTCTCCTTTCGCATCCCGCGTTCGCGGTTTTGGATCGACGCCGAGGCCGTGGTGGCTCGGGTGGTGCACGGGCGCCGCCGGGGAGATCGCGCGCGGGCCGTCGGGCTCTGCTTCGAACATTTGCCCGGTTGGCAGCGGCTCCTGCTGGAGACGCGGCTGCGGAAGATCCCCGTCATCCCGCCCGCCGACGTTCGCCAAGCGGCCTGAGCCGAGACGCCGCTCGCCCGCAGCCAACCGCAGGCGACGAGGGGCGCGCCCCCGGGCCCCTCAGCCCTCGACCGCAGCGCGCTTGCTCTGCTCGAGCTCCGGTACCACGCGTGAGATGCGCTGCCGAACGATCTCTTTGACGATCTTCCACAGCGCGGCGTCGTCTTTCGCCTCCCCGAGCAGCCCGAGCGGGATGCGAAAGCCGCCCATGTCCGATCGCCCGCCGCCGTACGGCCTGCCCTGACCATCCACGCCGAACGCCGACTCCATGAAGGCCGCCGGATCCACGCTGGCCCGGCTGGTCCTGAGCGAGCCGTCGATGCGGTCCTCGACGATGCCGTACACGAGCACGGTGTCGATGTCCTCGCGGCGCAAAATGAAGTCCGCGGCGGTCGGGATGGCGTCCCGGTTGAGGGCCGAGACGCGGCCCACCCCAGCGAGCGCGAAATCGCGGATGACCTCCAGATCCTGCAGGGCGCGCCCGACCGCACCCATCGCCTCGGCGGTGATCGTTCGGCGGCCGATGCGGCTCAGCGTCTCCGCGTCGATGTAGGGTTTCAGATAGGCCGCTGCCCGGAAATCTGCGGGCGTGGAGAAGGCGAAGTCGTCGGTGTCGGTCTGAATCCCGAAGAACATCGCCGTGGCGACCGAGGCATCGTCGCGCCCCTCGCCCGTCAGGCCGGCGAGCCCCTGCTCGAAGTACTCCGCGTAGATGGTGCAGGTCGCCCCGACGTCGTGCCGAATGTCGATGAACGGCGCCTTGGGCACGCTGGCCGGGCGGTGATGGTCCACGATCGAGAGGACCTTCAGGCTCGGCGGGACCTGGATCATCGATTCGCTGGCGCTCGCGTCGACCAGCGAGAGATAGCCATACTGCGCGAGGTCGTCGGCGTGGTGGACCCGAACCAGCGGCACGTTCAAGAGCTTCACGAGGGCGCGGTTCTCCGAGCGGGACAGCGGCAGCACGTGGGCGATCGTCGCGGACACGCCGAGGCGCTCGCAAATCCTCCGGTGGGCCAGCGCGCTGCCAATCGCGTCCGGGTCGGGGTGGCCGCCGAGCAGGATCACCAGGGGCTTGTCCACGGCTTGCGTGAGCACGCGCTCGAGCTCGGCGCGTTTGTCGGTGCTATTCATGAAGATCCGAAATCCATTAGAGCGGAATTACGCTCACCGGCCCAGCGCCAAAAGGGCGAGCTTGGTGTGCGAGGGAGGGGCCAACGGCCCGCCAACCCTCGGTTTGCCGAGGTTTGGGCGCAGGTCGAGACACGTCCCCCAGCGGAGCCAATCGGCTCGGCCGCGTCAAGCCCTGAGAACGTCGCGGGGAGCCTGGAGCGGGCCGATCCCCGTTTCTAGCTCTCGATCGGCGACCCGAAACGCTTCGACGGCCAGCGGCGCCAGGGGCTTGCCCGTTTCGACGTGCGCAGGCTGAGGAGTGAACCGCACGAACCCCCCGAGGTCACTTGGACCGGCCAGCAGCTCAGCATGCGCCCGCTCTCCGGGCCGGACCACGTTCAAGAGCTCGCCATCGATCATCACGCCGAGCCGTCGTGTCGATTCGAGGGGTGTGGTCACCACCACGGACGCCGCGCCGGCGCGGCGCGCGTCCGCCCCCCGCACGACCAGCTCTTCCAGGTCCGCGGGGCGGAAATCGAGCTCCTCGCCCGCCTGCGCCGCGATCGCGAGCAACAGCAGCGGCAGCCCCTCGAGCGAGCGCTCGAGGACGTTCAGGCCGGCCCCGATGCGGGGATTGAGCTCCGTCGGCAGAAAGCCCTCTTCGGTCAGCACGCCATCCACCGTGAACGCTCCCCGGAAGCCGACCCGCCTCGCGAGGCCTTCAGCCACCACCCGGGCGACCTGCCGCATCTGCTCACGAGCCCGGGCAGGAGGATCCCAGAACGTGTTGGCGCCGGCATACACCAGCCGCCCCTGCTCGGGCCGCCGCAGCGTCATCAGCTCGAGGGGTCGGAACACCGCCGTGCCGGTCGGCAGCACCATGCCGTGGATGCTGCACGGGATCCCTTCCAAGAACGGCATGACCCGGATGCGGTTGCAGCGGGTCGCGAAGAAGGCGAGCGCCTGGTCGAAGTCGCTCGGGGTCCGCACCCAGCGCAAGAAGTCGGCGCTGCGGTGGATGCCATCGCGGGCGTCGGCGGCCCAAACCGTACCCAGCCCCCGATCGAGGCTGGTCGCGGCGTCGCGCAGCGAGCTGGGCTCCGGGCGCACCACGACCGACGGCGCTCTGCGTACCCCGAGCGCGTCCCAAAACTCGTCGATCACCACCTTGTCCTCGAGCGCCGCCCACGACCTGGGACGACCGCCATATCGGGGTCGCCCGCTCACCATCGGCAGATCGTTCAGGATGATGGGCCCGATCGCGATCGCGCGGCGCTCCGGATCCCAGGCGTCCAGGCGCTGGCGGGCGTCCTCGGGCAGATGCCCGAGCAAGGTCTCATACGACCGGAAGGCGTCGTTGAGCGTGGCGGCCCGCACCTCCAGCGAGCACCAGTCCGCCTCCTCCTCGGTGGGCAGCTCCCCGGTCCCGACGCTCGATCCCAAGATGAACGGTCGCTCGGCGCCGAGCCGACGGAGGTGCCGGGCCAGACCGACCAGACGGGCGACGGGCCCCCCGATGAGCAGCACCCGGCGGTTGCGAAAAACCTTACCAAGCTCGCCAAGATAGTGTTCGACGGTCGCCGTGTCGGTGGTCGCCATTCGAAACAACTTAGCCACCCCACCGCGACGGGCAGCGTCGATGCGGCCTCCTCCGGCGCTTTAGGACACGAAAATTCCCCGAGCTTTACGCCGCGCCGCGTCGCGAACGGCGCGATCTTCGACTCGGAAAATCGCTCGCCAGCTCTGGGCAGTGTGCTACATACGCGCCAGCTCGAAATCGCCAAAGCTAAAAGAGCTTGACGCATTCGGCCATCCGGCGCATTGGTTAGACCACATGACGGCCCCCCTGCCTTTCCAGAGCCTCAGCGCAAACAGCGCCGCCGCGGGTTCGGCAGGGAGCATTCTGCTTTCGCTCGTCGTCGTACTCGGGCTCATTGGGCCCGGTGCGGTGGCCGTCTGAGTCGCGCTCGACGAAACAGATTCCGGCCCCCGCACCTTCCAGAGGTGCGGGGGCTTTTTTATCCGCTTTGATCCAAAGGACGCTCGACAGGAGAAACTGAAGTGGCAGCACCGCTCAAAGACATGCTGAGTCTAGACACTCCTCCGGCAGAAGCACCGGCGGTTCCGGTCGAGCGCACCGGATCGCAGATCATCTGGGAGACCCTGGTCGAGCTCGGGGTGGACGTCGTCTTCGGTTATCCGGGCGGCGCCATCATGCCGGCGTACGACGCGCTGCCGCAGTACCCGGCGCTGCGCCACATCCTGGTGCGGCACGAACAGGGGGCGGCTCACATGGCGGACGGGTACGCGCGCGCCTCCGGCAAGGTCGGCGTGTGCATCGCCACCTCGGGCCCCGGCGCGACCAACCTGGTCACCGGCATCGCCAACGCGATGATGGATTCGATCCCCATGGTCGCCATCACGGGGCAAGTGGCCTCGACGTTGATCGGCAGCGACGCCTTTCAAGAGACCGACATCACCGGCATCACCCTGCCGATCACCAAGCACAACCTGCTCGTGACGCGCGCCGAAGACATCATGCCCGCGCTGCGGGAGGCCTTCTACATCGCGAGCTCCGGCCGCCCGGGGCCCGTGCTCGTCGACATCACCAAAGACGCACAGAACGCCAGCTGCGAGTTTCGCTACGACCGGAGCCCGGTGCGGCTGCCCGGCTATCGCCCGGAGCGCCAGCCGCTGCCCGAAGAGCTGGAGCGGGCGGTGCAGATGATCCACGAGGCGAAGCGCCCGATCATCTTCGCAGGCCACGGCGTGATCAAGAGCAACGCCACCTCGCTCTTGCTCGAGTTCGTGAAGAAGGCCGATGTCCCGGTGGCGTGCACGTTGCTCGGCTTGGGCGGCTTCCCGACCACCCACCCGCGCGCCTTGGGGATGATGGGGATGCACGGCGAAGCCTGGGTGAACACGGCCATTCAGGAGGCCGACCTCATCATCGCCCTCGGCATGCGCTTCGACGATCGCGTGACCGGCAACCTCAAGAGCTACGCCCCCCACGCCAAGAAAATCCACATCGAGCTCGACCCGGCGGAGATCAACAAGAACGTCAAGGTGGACCTGGCGCTGCTCGGCGACGTGCGGGAGATCCTGCAGGCGCTGCTGCCGCACGTGGAGGGCCGCGATCGCGGCGAATGGATCGGCCGCATCGAAGCGCTCAAAGGCGAGAGCGCCGTCATCGACATCCAGCATCTGCCGGACAGCGGCAAGCTGTACGCCGCGCACGTCATCCACGACCTGTGGCGTTTGACGGAGGGCAAGGCGCTGGTGGTGACCGACGTGGGGCAGCACCAGATGTGGGAAGCTCAGTATTACAAGCACGATCACCCGCGGAAGCTCTTGACCAGCGGCGGCCTCGGCACCATGGGCTTCGCGCTGCCGGCCGCCATCGGCGCGCGCTTCGCCTGTCCGAACGACGACGTCTGGGTGATCGCCGGCGACGGCGGCTTTCAGATGACCGCCGCGGAGCTGGCCACCTGCGCGCAAGAGGGCGTCAAGGTGAACATCGCGATCATCAACAACGGCTTTTTGGGGATGGTCCGGCAGTGGCAGCAGTTCTTTTACGGCGGCCGCTACGTGGCCACGCCGATCAAGAGCCCGGATTTCGTCAAGCTCGCCGAGGCGCATGGCCTCAAAGGCATCCGCGTGACCGAGCGCAGCCAGATCGCTCAGGCGGTCAAGCAGGCGCAGGCGAGCCCCGAGGCGGTCGTGATCGACTTCCGCGTCGAGCAAGAAGACAGCGTCTACCCGATGGTGCCGGCCGGCGCGGATCTCGACAAGATGATCCGGCGCCCTCAGTCCACCGCCGCGCCAGGCATGAAGCACAATCCGATCTTCGAGACGGGTGAGGACGAGTGAGCGAAGGGATGTCGACGATGAATGGCAAGAGCTTGAGGACCTTCGTGGCCTACGTGGAAGACAAGCCAGGCGTGCTCAACCGGGTGGCCTCGCTGTTCCGCCGCCGCAACTACAATATCGTCTCGTTGAACGTCGGACGCACGCACGAGGTGGGGGTCAGCCGCATGACCTTCGTCGTCGAAGCGGACGACGACATGGCCCCGCGCATCGAAGCCAACCTGTACAAGATGGTGAACGTGCTCAGCGTCGAGGACATCACCAAGACCGCGCGCGTCAGCCGCGACCTTGCGATGGTGAAGGTCCGCGCGGCGCCCAATCAACGCGCCGAGGTGATGCAGCTCTGTCAGGTGTTCCGCGGCCACGTGGTCGACGTGGGCGCCGACACGTTGATCGTCGAGGTGACGGGCACGCAGGAGAAGATCGAGGGCCTGCTCACCGTGCTCGAGCCCTTCGGGGTCATCGAGATGGTCCACGCCGGCACCGTCGCCATGACCCGCGGCGGCTCCAGCGAGGCCGCCAGCGCCGCCCACCAGAAGCCCGCATCCGGAACCATCGCAGCCGCCTGAGGCGCTGCCGTTCGAGAGTCGTTTGGAAGAGTTCGGCCAAAGCGCCGCAAGAAGACGAGGAAAGACATGGCCAAGATTCGTTATGACCGAGACGCCGACCTGAGCCTGATCCGCGGCAAGAAGGTCGCCATCGTGGGATATGGGTCCCAGGGGCACGCTCACGCGCTCAACCTCAAGGAGAGCGGCGTTCAGGTGTGTGTGGCGTTGCACGACGGCAGCAAGAGCCGCGCGAAGGCGGAGAAAGATGGCCTGACCGTCAAGAACGTGCGGGACGCCAGCGCCTGGGCCGACGTCATCATGATCCTGGCCCCCGACACCTCGCAGCAGGCGATCTACGAAGAGCACATCGCGCCGCAGCTCGGCAAGGGCAAGACGCTGATGTTCGCCCACGGCTTCAACATCCGCTTCGAGACCATCAAGCCGCCCGCCGAGGTCGACGTCAGCATGATCGCGCCCAAAGGACCGGGGCACCGTGTGCGCGAGACCTACAAGGAAGGGGGCGGCGTGCCCTGCCTGCTCGCGGTGCACCAGGACGCCAGCGGACAGGCCGACGCGCTCGCGCTTTCGTATGCCTCGGCGATCGGCGGCGGCCGCGCGGGCGTCTTGACCACCACCTTCGCCGAAGAGACCGAGACGGATCTGTTCGGCGAGCAGGCGGTGCTCTGCGGCGGCACGGCCGAGCTCGTCAAGGCCGGCTTCAAGACGCTGGTCGACGCCGGCTACCAGCCGGAGGTCGCCTACTTCGAGTGCTTGCACGAGCTGAAGTTGATCGTCGATTTGATGTACCGCGGTGGGTTGAACTACATGCGCTACTCGATCAGCGACACCGCGGAGTACGGCGACTACGTCTCGGGGCCGCGCGTGATCACCGACCAGACCCGCGCCGAGATGAAGCGCATCCTGGAGGACATCCAGCAGGGCAAGTTCGCCAAGAACTGGATCGACGAGAACAAGAAGGGCCGGCCTGAGTTCGAGCAGCGCCGCCGCGGCGAGCGCGAGCTGCAGATCGAGCGGGTCGGCGCCGAGCTGCGGCAGATGATGCCCTTCGTGGATCCCGTAACCATCAAACCTGGAGATTGACCGATGACCGCCGACGAGAGTGCCAAGCGCCCCCCCGAAAATTACGTTCGTATTTTCGACACGACGCTTCGCGACGGTGAGCAGTCGCCTGGGGCGACGCTCACCTCGGAAGAGAAGCTCGAGGTGGCCTGGGCGCTTTCGCGGCTCGGGGTCGACGTGATCGAGGCCGGGTTTCCGGCCGCGTCGCCCGACGATCTGGAAGCGGTTCGCCGCATCGCCCAGACGGTCGGCAAAGAGCCGGCCGCTGGGCGCCCGTCGTCGGAGCCGCCGATCATCTGCGCGCTGGCGCGCGCGAGCGACAAGGACATCGACAAGGCGTGGCAGGCCGTGGAGCAGGCCCGCCACCCGCGCATCCACACCTTCTTGGCGACCTCGCCGATCCATCGCGAGCACAAGCTGCGCATGACCAAGCAGGAGGTGGTGGAGCGCGCCCAGAGCATGGTGCGCTACGCCAAGCGCTACACCAGCGACGTGGAGTTCAGCCCGGAAGATGCCGGCCGAACGGAGCCGGAGTTTCTGTACGAGGTGCTCGCCGCGGTGATCGAGGCCGGGGCGACGACGCTGAACATCCCGGACACCGTGGGCTACACGGTGCCCGACGAGTTCGGCGCCTTGATCGCCGGCATCATGAAGAACGTGCGGGGCATCGAGGACGTCGTCGTGAGCGTGCACTGCCACAACGACCTGGGGCTCGCGACCGCCAACAGCCTCGCGGGCATCCGCGCCGGGGCCCGTCAGGCCGAGGTGGCCGTCAACGGCATCGGGGAGCGTGCCGGCAACACCGCGCTCGAGGAGCTGGTGATGACGCTGCAGACGCGCCACCCGCTGCTCGGGCTCGCGACGGGCATCGACACCACCCAGATCGTGCGCACGAGCAAGCTGGTGAGCTCGCGCACCGGGCTGATGGTGCAGCCGAACAAGGCGGTCGTCGGGGCGAACGCCTTCGCGCACGAGTCCGGCATCCACCAGGACGGCATGCTCAAGAACCAGGAGACGTACGAGATCATGCGGCCAGAGGTGGTGGGCGCCACCAAGACGCTCTTGGTGCTCGGCAAGCACTCCGGACGGCACGCCTTCGGCGTGCGGCTGCGGGAGCTCGGCTACCCGCTCGAAGGCGAAGCCCTGGACGCAGCGTTCCAGCGCTTCAAGGTGCTCGCCGACAAGAAGAAGCGCATCACGGACGCAGACCTCGAGGCGCTCGCGGCCTCCGAGCGCGGCCGCGGCCCCGAGCTCTTTCAGCTCGTCGGCGTCAACGTGATGTGCGGCACCGGAGGCGTCCCGACCGCGACGGTTCGGCTCAAAGGACCGGCGGGTGAGGTGCAGGCCCAGGCTTCCCTCGGCACCGGGCCCGTCGACGCGGTCTTCAAGGCCATCGACACCCTGATCGCCGTCCCGAGCGAGCTGCTCGAATACACCGTCAACTCGGTGACCGAAGGCATCGACGCGCTCGGTGAATGCAGCGTCCGCATCCGGGCGTGCGCGCCCGAAGGCGGTCGGGTCAATCCTCAACATGGCTCGGCGCACAGCGCCGTGTTCCATGGGCACGGCGCGGACACGGACGTCATCGTCGCCAGCACCAAGGCCTACCTCGCGGCCCTCAACCGGCTGCTCGCGTCTACGGGTGAACAGCTGCACGCAGCGGCGGCCGGGCGCCTCACGCCCGAACGCGCCGCTCCCCCCTCCGAGCGTGAGGTCGCCGGCGGGTCGGGAGCGGCGGAGTAGAGCAGGATCGCATGGCAAACGAGAACGGCTCCGAAAACCCCACGTCCCCGCAAGCGGCAGGCTCAGCGCACGTCCGCATCTATGACACCACCCTGCGGGACGGCACGCAGGGCGAGGGGGTCAGCCTCACGGTCGAAGACAAGCTCCGCATCGCCGAGCGGCTCGACGCGTTCGGCGTCGCCTTCATCGAGGCCGGGTGGCCCGGCTCGAACCCGAAGGACGCCGAGTTCTTCGCCCGCGCCCGCGACCGGCGGTGGACCACCGCCAAGATCACGGCCTTCGGCGCCACGCGCCGGGCGGGCATCGAGCCGGGCGACGACCCGAGCGTGTGCGCGCTCGTGGCGGCCGAGACGCCGGTGTGCACGATCTTCGGCAAGAGCTGGAACCTGCACGTGCAGGAGGTCCTGCGGACGACGCTGGACGAAAACTTGCGCATGATCGAGAGCACCTGCGCGTTTTTGCGCTCGCACGGGCGGCGGGTGATCTACGACGCCGAGCACTTCTTCGACGGATTTCGCGCCGACGGGGAGTACGCGCTCGAGACGTTGCGGGCGGCCAAGCGCGGCGGCGCCGAGGTGATCGTTTTGTGCGACACCAACGGCGGCAACCTGCCCTGGCAGCTCGAAGACACGGTGAAGCACGTGGTGGCGGCGCTCGATCACCCCCTCGGCGTCCACTGTCACGACGACACCGGCTGCGCCGTCGCCAACAGCGTCGCGGCGGTCCGCGGCGGCGCGCGCCAGGTGCAGGGCACCGTCAACGGCTATGGCGAGCGCTGCGGCAACGCCAACCTCTGCAGCATCATCGCCAACCTCGAGCTCAAGCTCGGGCTCCGCTGCCTGCCGGAAGGGCACCTGCGAGAGCTCACGGAGCTGTCGCGTTTCGTGGCAGAGGTCGCCAACGTCAGCCCCAACAAGCAGCAGGCGTACGTTGGCCGCAGCGCGTTCGCTCACAAGGGCGGCGTGCACGTGGCCGCCATGCGGCGCAACGAGCAGAGCTATCAGCACATCGACCCGACGCTGGTCGGCAACAGCATGCGCGTGGTCGTCAGCGAGCTGTCGGGGCGCGGCAACGTGCTGGCCAAGGCGGAGGAGCTCGGGGTCACGGTCGACGCGGGGCACGAGGTCGAGGTCCTGCGCGAGATCAAGGAGAGCGAAGCACGCGGCCTCAGCTACGAGAGCGCCGAGGCCAGCGTGGCGCTGCTCTTGAAACGGAGGAGCGCCGACTACGAGCCGCTGTTCAAGGTGCTCGACTATCAAGCGGTGGTGGGCAAACGTCGCGGCACCGACACGTTCGCCGAGGCCGTGGTCAAGCTCGAGGTCGGCGATCACGTGCTGCACACGGCAGCCGAGGGCAACGGCCCGGTCAGCGCGCTCGACGCGGCGCTGCGCAAGGCGCTCCGCCCGGTGTACCCGGAGGTCGATCGCGTCCACCTGGCGGACTACAAGGTGCGCATCCTCGACGGCCAGGCCGGCACAGGCTCGACGACCCGCGTGCTGATCGACAGCCGAGACGCCTCACGCAGCTGGAGCACCGTCGGCGCCAGCAGCAACATCATCGAAGCGTCCCTGCACGCGCTCATCGACAGCATCGAGTACGGCCTGCTTCAGAACGGCGCCACGCTCGCCGCGGGTCG
>Ga0079224_100005084_pt1 | contig 17214 bp, 19 predicted proteins | sample Stecom2015_FD_80414 | JGI IMG/M metagenome (GOLD analysis project Ga0079224, IMG submission 80414) | Agricultural soil microbial communities from Utah to study Nitrogen management - Steer compost 2015 | ecosystem: Environmental > Terrestrial > Soil > Agricultural land | place: USA: Utah... | reverse complement strand
TTTTTTATTCAATAGCTTTATAAAAATATTTATTTTTGCTGGCATTGCAAAAGACCTGGTTGAAAATGCAATGGTAGAACCTTTAATACATGAAATATCATGTCGTATAGGTTACACAAAAACAGCTTATTTACATATGAACAAATTTTTTGGATATATCCTGACACCATTCCATTACCTTTACTTCGGCCTTATTCTTGTGATCTTCCACCCTATTCAGTGGATCTGTCTCAAACTAGGCGGGTATGAAGCGCACAAAAGGTCTGTCGATATCCTTAATTGGTTTCTTACAAGCAGCTATTATCTTTTAGGAAATAGCGTACATTTTATCAATAATCAACAACTACCTGTTGCTCAACCCATCATTTTCATTGCAAATCATCAAAGCATGTATGATATCCCGCCGTTGATTTACTTCCTAAGAAAGCATCATGCCAAATTCGTGTCTAAAATTGAGCTGGCAAGCGGTATTCCAAGTATATCGTTCAATCTTAAATATGGTGGTGCAGCCAATATTGATCGAAGTGACCCAAAGCAGTCGATCGCGGAAATATTGAAGTTGGCGAAGAACATGAAAGATAAAAACTGGTCAACGGTTATTTTTCCGGAAGGGACACGATCCAAAACAGGCGTTATGAAACCCTTTGCGGTTGGCGGCATCGCCACCATTCTAAAAAAAGTACCTCATGCAATCATTGTACCCGTAGTCATTAACAACTCTTGGAAAATGGTTCAATATGGTTCTTTTCCGCTTCGTGCTTTCACAGCGATGAGCTGGGAAGTGCTTGCTCCTATCTCTTCGGAAGGACGCACAGCAGAAGACGTAGTAAAAGCGGCAGAAGAAGCGATTCGGGAGAAAGTGGTTCCCTAGTATAAAATACTCATCACCATTATCTCACCTTTCTTCCCTTCCAATAATACTTACCGGTATTACCGGCGATCCCAATGTAAACGATGTAAAAAAGATGCATAACGCTGAGTAAAGGCAAATTGATCAGCAGGGCACTTCGGGAAGCAAATTTTGTAATCGGCATTAAAAATAAAAGCTCTATCCCAATTTTAGCCAACAGAATGATGCCGAACCCTAAAAGCATGGGAGGAAAAAAAACGCCCAGTAAGGCATTCAGTAAAACCGCCAGATTGAATATCCAAATTGCTATTCCTAATAGCACGATGTTTTTATTCTTGTATTTAGTGCTTTTAGAGGCCCAGCGCTTCCGTTGCCGGATAAATTCTTTCAGGTTTTCTTTAGCTTCTGTATAGACAATAGCCTCCTCCGACTTACAAAACCCGATACCGAGGGGATACTTCTGCGCCACTTTATGCAGAAAAAGCTCATCATCTCCACTTGCTAAATCGTCAATTCCGTTAAATCCACCTAATTCATAAAATACGTCTCGCCGATAGGCGAGATTGGCACCATTGCATGTTGATGGCCTACGCAGGCCAATAGAAGCAGCACCCAAACCTATAAGGTATAGAAATTCTAAGGTCTGTAATTTCTCGAAGTAACTCTTCTCTTGGTGATAAACAACGGGAGAAGAAATTAACTTATAGTTCTTCTCTTCATACAGGCTCACAATGGTGCGTAACCAATTTGGGCCCATAACGCAATCGGCATCCGTTGCGACCATTAACTCACCCTTTGCACTAGCAATCCCCTCACTGATGGCTTTCTTTTTATACGAATTTAGTTTTTCATGCTCATTCAACTCAATCAATTTAACCCCCCGATCACTGTACGATGCAATAATTTCAGCTGTTCTATCCGTCGAATGATCATTTATAATAATCAATTCCATTAACTCACTCGGATAATGTTGCTTCAAGATGCACTCTATTGTTTTTGCAATATTACCTTCTTCATTGCGAGCTGCGATGAGCACGCTGACCGATGTTTTAAAAGTGTGCGTGTTCTTAGCTACATGATCCGGCAGCTGCTTCCACCCTCTTCGGAGCGTAAACACCATATATCCGTAATATAAACACAGTATCGTAGTGATCCCACTAATGATTTGAATTGCCAAAGAAATTAATTTTAAAAACAAATACCGAACCTATGATGGCCGGAATAATCAGATTAATAAACCAAATGGATGCCGCAGAGGCCATAACCGCCAACTCTTGCGTTGTTATAAAAGCAAAAAGATATCCCGCCGTTAAGCTTCTTACACCCACATCCAACAAATCTAATGAAGGCATTGCAGATTGAATAAAAAACAATAAAAAAACCATCAAAACCATTGGCCCTGTGGGTATCGAAGGGATAAGTATGTGCATTACCAACATATATTGAGACGTAAACACGGCATATCGGAATAACGACATGAAAAAAACATACCATAACTGTTTTGTATCATATCGTTCTAATAGGAAAAAGAAGCGTTGCACTTTAGTGAGCCATTTGATCCTCCGGATGAAACGATTAAGCCATTTGATTCTAAAGTATAAAAGCAACATGAGGAGAATAAAGCCTAGGGCCAACAAGCAGAGTGCGAGATATAACCAAAACGAAGGGTACTTGTAGTTGCCAATAAACCATACCAACGCAATGGCTCCCATCATGTTGGTAATGACTAACTGAGCGAAAGCTCCGACGGCCATAGCCAGTACACCGAACATGCGTTTACGAGGGTTTAAAAACAATACCCGTCCACCATATTCGCCTATCCTATTAGGCGTAAAAATAGCCCAGCTTAACCCGCAAAAAACCGATTCAAACGCTTTTACGAAGGAAATTTTTTGAATGGGACGACAAAGGTATTGCCATTTAATGCATTCTAAACACCAGTTTATAAGCATTAAAGTGAAAAGCGAAAAAATGGTTAAGCTTAGTAACTCTGTATCCAACCGTCCGATTAAGCGTTTAAACTCATATAGGTTTTTATTGTCACTTAATTTCCTATGTATGAACCATATCGTCAGTAAGAGTACGGTAATTTTAATACTTACACTTATTATTTTTTTTCCCCTCGTGCTCAATGGTGTTTTTTTTGCAATGTTAAGAAAACTTAAATAAATTATAACATAGCAAGGCCGAAAGAACATTCTTAACCCTGTTTATGCTAATAAAATCGTAATATTGTGACATGTTGCAAAGCGATTTAAAAGAGCGGGTTATCTTGGGGATCGATCCCGGAACCAAAGTGATGGGCTACGGTTTAATTCAGGAAAAGGGGAAACAACTGAGCTTAATAAGCTTAGGAATCATTAAACTGGATCATTTGGAAAATCAGGCGCTCAAGTTGCAACGTATATTTGAGAAGACCACCTCACTAATCGATCAGTACCACCCTGATTGCATGGCTTTAGAAGATCCATTTTATGGCAAAAACATCCAGGTCATTCTGAAGTTAGGACGAGCTCAGGGAGTAGCCATGGCAGCCGCTTTAGCCAAAAAAATTGAAATAGCGGAATACGCGCCCAGGAAAATAAAGCAATCCGTAACAGGTAACGGCAGTGCATCGAAAGAACAAGTTGCCTCCATGTTAAAGAATTTATTAAACTTCAAGGAGAGCCCACAATTTTTTGATGCAACAGACGGCCTCGCAGTGGCGGTTTGCCATGCATTTCAAGGACGCGGCACAAGCGGTGGTAAGAAGAGCTATACTGGCTGGGAATCTTTTATAAAAGAAAATTCCCATCGATTAAAATAAGAAGGACCGATCTATACCTCATTGCGGTACGAAAACACTACGAATTACTCGTTAATCTCGCCAGCTCTTGTCTGATACGTTCAGCATGTTCGCTAAGTTGCTCACTGCTAAGCTTCAGTTTTTCTTTCGAGAAGTTGATATCACCTACATGGTTGATAGGTACTAAATGGATATGCGCATGCGGCACTTCCAGTCCAATCACAGCAACGCCCACCTTTTCGCATGGAAAAGCTATTTTGATCGCTGATGCAACAATTTTGGCAAACATCCAGATGCCAATGTACTCATCATCTTCCATATCAAAGATATAATCCGTTTCTTTTTTGGGAATCACGAGTACATGTCCTTCCGCTAAGGGATTGATGTCTAAGAAAGCCAAGAAATCATTTGACTCAGCCACTTTATGCGCCGGAATTTCACCTGATACAATTTTTGAAAATAGAGAAGACATAATACAAGGAAGTAAAAATTAAAAAATTAAAAAAGCATAAATCTAACAACTTAACCCACCGTTAGCGTCATGTAAGCGGTTATGGCAGCAACCGCACATAACCGCTATACAAGCTATCGTGAGATCTCCAATATTTCCAGTTCGATTTTCCCTGCAGGTACTTCTATTTCAGCTTTATCACCTACGGATTTACCTAACAGGCCTTGCGCTATCGGTGATTTTACCGATATTTTACCGGATTTAAGATCTGCCTCTGTTTCGGAAACCAATTGATAGGTCATGATCGCTCCATTCTTTGTGTTTTTTAATTTTACAATGGATAGAGCCAACACTTTGGTTACGTCTAATTTAGACTCATCGATCAATCTCGCATTTGCTAAAACCTCCTCCAACTTTGCGATCTTTGCTTCGTGAAGGCCTTGCGCCTCTTTGGCTGCGTCGTATTCCGCATTCTCGGACAAGTCACCCTTGTCCCTTGCTTCAGCAATAGCTCTTGCTATGGCGGCCCTTCCTTCCGTCTTCAGATACTGAAGTTCCTCCTTCAACTTTTCCAATCCTTCTTTGCTATAATATGTTACGTCTGCCATAAAAATAATACTTTAAGGTTCCATTATAAAAAACAAGCAAGACCACGCCTTATTACCAAGCGTGGTCTTGCTGAGTTAACAACGAAGTTAACTCCTTTTTCTTAAAAAAACAAATCCGCTAATGTGTTTAACAGATATTAACAACTAGGTTCGATCTGCAACAAATTTATACCCCATTCCCCGCACTGTTTGTAAATGATACGGCTTATCGGGATTAATTTCAATCTTCTTCCGCAAGCGCACGATATGCATATCGAGGGTGCGGGTATTCACATTGGAACTGTATCCCCAAACCACTTGCATAAGTTCGTCTCTACTGATAACCCTATTCACATTCTGCAAGAAATAAAGTAGAATCCGATTTTCAAGAATAGTCAGCTCTATTTTTTTCCCATCTCTGATTAACGAATGCGTGTTTGGATGGTGTTCCGTGTTACCAAAGTATAAAGTGTCATTTGCGTTGTTAACAAAAAACTTCACTTTATTTTCGATCATTGCTACTAAAACATCCATATTGAAGGGTTTAGTTATATAATCCGAAACACCGAAGCTATATGCGTCTATCTTATCCACGTCCTGCGACTTGGCGGTCATCATAATAACCAGATTATTAAAACCTGCTTTGCGCAAATTTGCACAGACCTCTGACCCTTGCTTTCCGGGTAACATCCAGTCTAACAATACAATATCCGGCTTTTCAGTTAATATTAACGTCTCCGCATCCTTCCCATTCGAGGCCTGTATCACTTGGTAATGTTCCGATTCTAATCGATGAACAACCAAAAATCGAAGGTTTTCATCATCTTCTATTACAGCAATTTTAGTGTTTTTTTGCATAGTTTTACTTCTGTGCTGTTCGTCTAATTAATGTACATATGGCAGTGTTACTAGAAAAGTTGACCCTTTTCCCAAGGTGCTCTTTACTTGGATATCGCCGTCCATAAAATTCAACAATTCTTTACAAAATGCCAAACCTAAACCTACACTGCCTTGTTGGTTATACTGACTTTTTACTCTATAAAATTTTTTAAATATATTTATAAGTTCGCTCCTTGGAATTCCTATTCCCTTATCGACAAACTTAAACATTATTTGCTTTTTTTGCTTAAAAATAGTGATTTTTAACGATTTACTGCCTTCCTCGGAATACTTATAAGCGTTATCTATTAAATTTTGGAACACACTACCGAGTAAGACCTGGTCTGTATGCAAGGTTGACACATCTTTAAGCTCATATTGCAAATCAAAACCAGGGTATTTTAGTTGATACCGATTTACAATTTTTTCGCAAAAGTCTTTTAAATTAACCTTTTCATATTTCAATTTAATGGACTTATTCTCAATTTGTGTAAAAGATAATAAGGTATTCAATAGATTATTAAGCTTATCTGCCTCCTCATCCAGTATCTTACCGTATAGCTTTCTGGCGTCCTCTTTTAACTCTTTGGCACTTTGAATATTATTGCCCGCAATTTTAATAACACTTACAGGCGTTTTAAATTCATGGGTAAGGTTATTGACAAAATCATATTGCAGCTTAAACATCTTATTGTTAAAACTAATATTTCGATAGATCAGGTACCCAATTACAAACAATACCAAGTAGCCTAAGGAAATCATTAGCGCTAGTGGCATAAATCGTCTATTAACCTCCTTTATCAAGAAATTTCTATTAGCGCTAAAGTATATTTTATACGAAGCAAGCGCACCGGGTAAGGGACTCTCCGTAGTCAGCAAGTCGGGATCGGTATCAAGTGTTGCATAGAACAGTGGTTTTATTTCGATCTTTTCATAAAGTTCCGGATGATTATTCACTAATTTTAGGTCCTGCGGATCTATATAATAGCTCAAGATATCCTGTTCATAAATCGAGTTATTATCAATCTCGCTTTCTACGAATTGCTTGTATGCTTTGATGTCCTCTTTCCGAGGAATATTCATGTACGTTATTTTCTCAGGAATAACAGCATAAAAGAACTTATTTATCTCATCGTTATTAACACTTCGTGAAGTATCAGCGATATCAATGAAGCTGGCAAGCCTTGCGGCCATACTATTAAAATCATCGGCAATACGAATATCGAATTTTTCACCGGAGTTAGCTCGATAAATTACCTGGCTCTTCGGACAATCTCTTCTAAATTGATACACGGCACGGGGCGTTATCCCTAATCCTGTAGGTGTGTGGCTTACATAAGCATCAAAGAATAAAATGCGCTTTACAAAAGCATACTTTTTTAACACGGAGTCTGCATAAATGAAGGCAGAATTGGAATCGAGATATCCCTGATAAAAGGATACTTCCGGTATTTTATTAAAAAAAAGGTCGTTATAAGACTCTATATTCTTATCTAAAACATCGATTTTTTTTCCGACAAATTCATTTTCAACAAGCTTCCGCGCATATTTCTTTGCAAAGCCCAAGGCTATAATAAATAATAGTGATGCCAGGACAGCAAATGTGATAATAAGCCAGTAATTTTTTCGATAATGGTTATGATTTGGCATATATGATACCGATAAACCGATTAATTAGCGCCCAAATTGTTGGCAAAAAACACTTCAAGTTGCTGATAAAACGCCAAGCGAGCCTGTTCATCTTTAAAGTAATGTCCCTCTTTCTCTTTCAAAAAATAAGTTATATTAATGTTTTTGCCCTTCAGGTCTCGTACCATTTGATTGGTCTCGTTTACATTGCCACGTTCGTCCTTACCGCCTTGTGCAATAAAAATAGGCCCCTTTATTTTATCCGTATGAAAGACAGGTGATACTGCGCGAAAATAGTCTGCCTGTTTTTCGGGATTACCAATGATTTCATAATACATCTGCAAATAAGGTTTATAATAAGGAGGAATTTCTTTTAAATAAGTAAACAAATTGGTTATTCCCGAATAGGATGCGGCACATTTATACAAATCGTTATGAAAACAGGCACCGTATAGCGCGCAAAATCCGCCGAAACTATATCCAAAAATGCCAATTCGTTTAGGATCCGCGACCTTCTTATCGATCAGATATCTTACGCCATCAGCAATATCTTCCTGTATCTTTCCGCCCCACTCACCGAAACCGGCTGACCAAAACTCTTTTCCGTAGCCCGTTGAGCCCCTATAGTTTGGTTGAAAAACGGCATATCCACGATTAGCAAGAAACTGAACTTCGCTATTATATTCCCATACATTTCTTGCAGAAGGACCATTATGAGGTATAACAATAAGCGGTAAATTTTGCTTTTTTAGCTGATTGGGCAATGTTAAATATCCACTAATCGTCATACCATCTCGCGCGTCGTAACGAATAGAGTCCATCTTACATAATGCTGTTCCGTTCAAAGCGGGGTTAACATCGGCTAATTTCGTTAAATGATCGTCTTGGATGCTATATAGGTAAATTGCCCCGGGATCGTCATCAGCGTAAGTATGAATAATGAATCTCGTTTCAGCGTCGTTCTTATCGATCACCCGCATCCAGTATCCGTTTAGTCTTCGCGTTAGATCTTCATGAACCTCTTTAATCTTCTTATTAAAATAATGTCTTTCGGGTTTCCAAGTATCGTATTCCGCATAAGCAAGCCCTTTCGCAACGGTCGAAAAACGGATATTGTCGATGTCGACTTCCGGATGTACGTAAATGGTCTTAATTTCTTCTCCTTTCTCCAAGTCGATGATGACCAAGGCTTGCTTATCTCTGTTGATATTCGACAAGGCATATATGTGATTTGCTTTCCCCTCAATAAATCGCAAAGGCTTCACCGTTGTTTTGAAATTATTCTCGAAGACATGCTTAAATTCGCTCGTCTCATTATCCCGATAAAGTAATGTCTCATTTACGCCGTCGCTCGCTACCGCCAAACGCACTTTTCCATCCAGATCTGCGAACCAATTACTGATATTACCCGGATTCTTTGCCACCATCTTTAAATGACAATTATGAAGATTTAACCGATATACGTCAAAAGCAGAAGAATCACGTTTATTTAGCGAAATCAACAACTCATCATTATTCACCTGCTGGCTTACCCATCGAAATCGCATTGGCTCCGGGGTAATGAGGTTACGGACGGACAACGAGGTTCTATTAACAGCATATATATTCAGATTATCATCCTTCGACCGCTCTTTCCAAAACACCAGTTCGTCGTCATCTGCCCAAAAATAGTTTGCTATATTCTTATCCGTTTCTGTTGTAATCCTTTTGGTGTCTGTGTTATTCCAAGTCGTTAGATAGATATTTTGAATCCCCTTGTATGACTGCAAAAAGGCAATATACTTTCCGCTGGGAGAAATCTGAAAGTTTCCTTTCGGCGATTTCATAAAAAAACTTTCCACCGGTATTTCTTCCCTTTTTGCGAAATTCGAGCAAGCGGAAAGGCTTAAAAGAAAAAATACGACGATGATAGGAGTAAAAATCCGCATGTATACCCACCTCTTTTTTGTACCCAATTTGTTGATTTCTTTCAGACATACAGCCAGGTTTGTATGCCCTTATATTTATGGTTAAGTTAGCAAAAGAAGCTTTTTTTTTCAAACCTCACTCGTAACATTTAAAGTACACTTCTTTTGGCTCCGGTATACCTGCCTTTAATATTCAATAAGCATTTATAATAAAACACCTTTTTCTCGGTCATCTTCTATTAATATTGCTCTTTTGCTTAATTCAAACCGATACAGAATCGATTAAGAAGACATGCGATTGCGCTGATTTAGCGTGGCAAGTACTATTAATGCCAGAGGATTACTATCTTAGCCGAATGATTTTATTTAATATTACACATATTATTTCTGATCAAAAAGTTTTAGCGTACACCGAATGGCTTAAAACAGAATATATCCCCTTGGTGAAAGCTCATTCTTTATTTGAGGAAATAAGACTTTTAAAAATATTAGACTCTCCCAATGAGGGGCACTCGTTCAGCCTTCAATTGCTAGCAAATAATAGAGAGGACATACTAAAGTTCAAAGAATCACTGTTTACTATTTTACAACAGAAGATGCAGGGAGATTTTTATGGACATCTCTTCTTATTCGATACCCTTATGGAGTACATCGATTAAGAACATAACAAAAACGATATAAGCTACACACTAATAAAATATGAATTTTGTAAAAACACCGATCGAAGGAGTCGTTATTATTGAACCAAAAATATGGGAAGATAACCGAGGACAATTTTTTGAAACTTATAACGAAGCATTATTTAGGGAAAATGGCATTGACGAAAAATTCGTCCAAGATAATCAGTCGGTTTCCTGTAAAGGCGCTCTTCGTGGTTTACATGCACAAGCAGGTCCTCATGCCCAGGGAAAACTTGTCCGAGTAATTAAGGGAAGTGTAATCGATGTCGCTGTGGATATTAGAAAAAACTCACCTACCTTTGGCCAAACCTTCCACATTGAACTTAGTGAGGCAAATGCCAAAATGCTATGGATACCTGTAGGCTTTTTACATGGTTTTGTTGCTCTGGAAGAGAACACTATTTTCTGTTACAAAGTAACCGGTAAATATGATAAGGCAAATGAAATCGGCGTTCGTTACAATGATCCTACCTTTAACATCCAATGGCCTTTACCACAAGAGGAGCTGATTTTATCAGACAAGGATCTTCAATTACCGTTGCTTGCCGATATCAATAATCCTTTTTAGTTCGTAGTTGAATGGTTAAGTTGTTAAATAGCACTCGACCATTCAACCACTCAACTATCCCGCTATTCAACTACCTACTATTTTATCAATTCATAAAGCTCATCCAGCTTTGGAGAAAGAACAATTTCTATTCTTCTGTTAGCACTCCTAGCCTCGGGTGTGTCTGCGGTATCTACAGGGGTAAACTCGCCCTTTCCCGTTGCTATTAGCCTCTTTGGATCGATTCCCTCTTCCTCTGTTAGATACCTGACAACCGAAGTTGACCTCAAAACGCTGAGATCCCAATTATCCTTTATTTGTCCCAAGCTTCTCACCTTCTGATTATCTGTATGACCTTCAACGGCCATATTGATTTCGGGCTGCGTATTCAAAACTTTGGCTAACTCGGCCAAAGCTTGTTTCCCACGCTGATCAATTATGATACTTCCCGAAGAAAAGAGTAATTTATCAGCAAGTAGGACATATACTTTACCCTCCCGCATATCAACGGTCAACCCGCTTTCCTTAAATCCCAACAGCGCACGTTGCAACTTATCTTTTAATTGATTACCTGCTTCCTCTCGTTTCCGCAGTACATCTTCTACCTCTTTTAGGCGTTCCTCGCGTTCAGCTAAATTTGCGGCCAGTTTTTTCGCCTCACTTGAGCTTGAGCTCAAATTCTCTTCCAATGAAGCAAGCCTTCTTCCCAATGATGCTGTGTCGGCCCTTAGCTTCGCCAGTTCATCTTCTAAGTTGTCATTTTTGATTTGAGCTGTCCGCCAACCTTGATTTAATGAATCCTGCACATTTAGCATAGCTTGATAGGCTTTCGGGGACATCACTTTGCAACTACTTATAAGTAAAGCAATAAATAGAAACAAGCAAAAAGCCTTATTAAAAAGTATCATAGCGTTTAAATAAAAGAAAAACTGATCTCAATCATCCAACTGATATTTTGGATTGTATTTAATCTTGGGCGTCAGAAAATACAGCAAAATCAGTCGCGAATATCGATAATTAAATGGGGCCAAAAGCAATACTGCTATAAACAACACAATCGAATAGAGCCAAGGAGACTCACTTCCGGTAATTAAGTAGGTTGTCAAGCCGATGGTGATTACTTCCAAAACTGCCATGGCATAACTTACATACATAGCAGCATAAAAGTAGCCGGGTTCAATTTCAAATTCCAAGCCGCAGTATGGACAAATATCATTAGTTCGTTGTTTACGAAAGCCATATGTACCACCAATGAACATTTTTCCCGTTCTGCATTGAGGGCATCGGGCTTCTATTAACGCACGTATCTTGCTCCTACCCGCCATGCCTCCATGAAAACTAGTTGAGATTGATCGGGTCGTGTTTGAAATTAACATCAACCTGCTTCCTTCGATATTTTTTATACCACATATATCCTACGGCGCCTACCGCCAAATAAGGCATAGCTAATAAAAACAATATCCCTTTGTTTAAGCCTTTGCCTTGACTGTTGCCATCTTTCACCGATTGCTCAGCATTTAAAGTACACATCGCGCATTGTGCATACACCGGTTTGACATAGCTGACAGCAGCAATTGTCAAAAAAAACAGCAATCCAGCTATTCTGAGAATCTTTTTCATTTGCTTATTTTTAAATGATAAAGCTAATCTGTTTAGTATAGCGCAACTTTTTATTGATCCTTATTATAGAAAACGAAATTACGCAATAAAAATTACTTACACGAAGCTAGTTTATCGACTAATTGTAGTAGGGAGCCATCATTAAGTACACGATTACGCCTGTAATGGTGACGTATAACCAAATAGGAAAACTCCAACGTACTAATTTACGATGCTTTTCAACTTGCATCTTCATCCCTCTGTAAAAACTGAACAGAACCAGAGGCAGTACAATGGCCGAGAGCACGATATGCGTTATCAATATAAAGAAATAAATGGGACGAATAATTCCTTGCCCCCCAAACTTTGCCTCATTACCGGTGGAGTGATAGATTATATAAAGCACCAGGAAAAGCGAAGAAAGTATAAAGGTAATGATATTCAGCCTTTTGTGCATTGTAATATTTCCTTTCCGAATATAAAAGAAAGAGATGATGAGCAAGACGGTGCAAGTTCCATTAATCATGGCATTCGCCTTAGGCAAATAGAAAACCCAATCCGGTATAACTTTCCAGGCGATCAGTCCACTTTGCAATAGTGCAACCACGACAAAAACAAAAACCGATACGCCCCAAACCAATCTAAAGATAGCCTTATCACTCATTATTGTCTTATGCTTATATTTCTAAATTCTTCCGTTAATAACAACTTAATTTCGTCAATCAGTTTATCAACATCCGTTTTAACCAAGGCGTCGTAGTACCCTCTTATTCTTCGTTTTGAATCCAATAGAACGATTGATGAACTATGCGTAACAGGGGTATGCGCTTTTGGGTCATAAACAACATCTAACAGCAAGCCATCTTTGGCCAACGTTATAACTTCTTCGTAGTTCGCCGGTGATAGCATATACCAATTTCTAAACTTACCCCACCCTTCCTTATATTGTTTCAAAACGGAGGGTGTGTCACTATAAGGATCAATGCTAACCGAATAAAGCTCAACCATGGCGTTTTTTTCGAAACGTTTGGCAATCTGTTGCATCACTTGGTTAATAGGCTTCGCTAGCTTCTCGTTCTTTGTAAAGAAGAAATTAATAACTGCCACACTGCTATCCGGTTTAAAGGTTACCGTAGAGCTATCGCTGTTTAACATGCTGAAAGGTTGCACGGCATGATAAAGTGTATCGGGAATCTGTTTACCGCGCTTGGTATGAAAAGTTCCCGTTAATTTCTTTTCGCCATAAAAGGGTAACGATTTATAACGATTCTCGCCCTTTTCCTGAAGTAGATAATAACAAAATCCCGGTAAAGCCAATATGGTTACCAGGATTGCAATCTTCTTTATTGAAAAGGACTTTGTTTGATCTTTCATTCTGCGTAATATACCACTCTAATCAATCTATCGAGAAAGACGCTACAAAGAAAATACTATCCGAATACATGATTCAAATGTATACTCAGATAGGATCCTTCCGTTAATAGCAGAATAATGAAATATATAATAAAGACAAACACAATGAGTGTCGACACTATAAATCCCATTTTCTCAAACTTTAAGTGCATAAAATAGGCCACAATATAATAAGCCTTCACCAGTGTAAGCACTATATAGATGAAATTAACTAAAGGTCCTTTTTCAAGAGGCCCATGATAAACTAATGCCAATGCAATGAAAAACTCTAGGCAGGTAATCGCTAATAAATAAAAGAAAACCTTCCAGATCAACTTTTTAGACATATCAGCATGATGCTCTTCATGGGTATGTTCCATATGTGAATTATGTTCGCTCATTTGTATATCGTAAGGAATGAAAAATTAAACCAAGTAAAAGAAAGTGAATACAAACACCCAAACCAAGTCAACGAAGTGCCAGTACAACCCTACTTTCTCGATCATCAAATAGGTTCCTCTTTTTTCAAATACATTTGCCATCGTCATAAAGAGAATGATGATATTGATGATTACACCGGTGGTTACGTGAAACCCATGGAAGCCTGTAATGGTAAAAAATAGATTAGCGAATTGTTGGGCTCCTAATTTATCAATACCTTCATAATGCGTAGGTATACTGCCCCACCAATATCCTTCGTGATGCAAATGCGACCATTCTAAAGCCTGACAGCCTAAAAACATCAAACCGCCGATAATGGTAGCAATCATCCATCCTACTACTTCTTTTTTAGCATTGCGATGTCCTGCTTCTACTGCTAACACCATGGTAACCGAGCTCATGATCAGTATAAAAGTCATGATCCCCACAAAGACCAACGGATAACCATGATCGGCAATTCCGGGAATGGATTGAAAAACATCATCCGGATTAGGCCAGGTTACCTGGGCAAAACGCTGTGCACCATAATAAATCAAAAAGGCGGAGAAAGTAAAGGCATCTGATACCAGGAAAAACCACATCATAATTTTGCCATACTCCATGGCAAAAGGAGATCTACCACCATTCCATGGTCCAGATTTCACTTGATCTAATTGCGATACAGTAGTACTCATTTAATTAGTTTTATTGATTCAAAAGTAAGAAAACATATATATATATCCATAGAATATCCAGAAAATGCCAGAAAATAGTGGCAAGTTCCATTCTAAAACGATTTTTAATTAAAGGGTTCCCATTATTAGCTTTAAAAAAAGCATTTAACAGTACAATGATACCAGCCAAGATATGCGCTTGGTGCGCCCATACAAAGACGTAGATGAAAGACTGGGATGCATTATTATTAATGAACATTACGCCATTTCTAGCCAGCTCCATCCAGGCACTATATTGCAGGAAGAAAAACAAGCAGCCTAGCAGAATGGTCAGCCCTAACCATAAACGTTGTTTTACGACATTGCCGATTTTAGCCGATCCATAAGCTAAATGCATACAAAAACTGCTTAGCACAATACTGATCGTACTGTAAATAAAAGTATTAGGTAATAACGTTTTTAAGCCCTTATCTTCCCCTCCCGCCGAATAAACAATAAAACCACTGGACCAAGCGGCGAAGAGCATGAATGATACCACTAAAAAAACGTATAAAGAGAATTTCTTCGCCTTTAAAGACGTTAGATAATTATTATTATCCGTTTGTTGAACCATTATCATATCTTAATAAAATCAAACAACAACACTAATTGCATTAACGGTAATATGAAAAAAGATGTAAACATTACTTTCCTTGCCGAAGCCAAGTCCCTTTTCAAAAATAGCTGCAATGCAAAATAAGCAAATACTAACCCCGCCAAAAGCGACACAACTGCGAGCGTATATCCTGCAAAACCATACCAAGTAGGTAACAAAGAGACAGGTATGAGTAGTGCTGCAGATAAAAAGACCATAAAGGCACTTATCGTATCCTTCCTCGTGGTGGGTAGCAACCTAAATCCTGCTCGCTTATAATCTTCATCAAGTACCCAAGCGATACTCCAAAAATGGGGAAACTGCCAAACGAATTGAATTCCAAATAAAATTAGTGGTATCTCGTCAATGAACGGTTCCTTAAAAGCTGCAAAATACCCAATAAGCGGCGGCAAGGCTCCCGGAAATGCACCAACAAAAACGGCAATGGGCGACTTCTGCTTTAAGGGCGTATAAAAGAACGCATACATCAAAATTGAAAATACCGACAGTACTCCTGTAAGGAAATTTAATCGAACCAATAAAAGTGTGCCGATTAAACCCATCAACAAACTTAAAACCAGTGCTTGTCCCGACGTCATTCTGCCCGATGGTAAAGGTCTATCCGCTGTCCGCTTCATTAATTTGTCGAGATCGCGTTCAATAATCTCATTAAAACCGTTAGCAGAACCCGTCACCAGTAATCCGCCTATCGTTAGAATAGCCCAATTTAACCAATTGATATCTCCTTGTGCCCTACTCCCGACAAGAAAAGCAATTGATGCAGAAAATACGACTGTAAAAGAAAGTCGAACTTTTATTAACTGCTTTAAATCACTTATAAAATCCTTCACTTTAATCAATTTACTGACCTATGTATTCGCTCGTCTTTCCCAGTAAGAGCATGAGGTAATATTGAGCTCCAAACAACAAGCTAGCCAACACCAAGTGTGTGGTTTGAGCATAAGCCGGAACTCCCAAATACGAAAGAATAAAGCCTGTGGCGAGCTGCAAAATAACGAGTAGAACGATCAGATTAACAATTCCGCTCTGTACACTTTTATGCGCGTATCTCGTTCGAACCAAAAAGAATAATAATAGGCACAGAACAAAGACTCCTATAGCTATATCACGATGGTAGTTAAAGTAGTTACTTAGCTTCGATACCCATTCAGCGCGATTGTCAGATGACGACGCAATGAAATCGATTTCCTCTCGCACCGTTGTCCCCAGTATTACCTGCACAACAATAAGCACCAAAACCACTAGAGCAAGCAATTTTGCTGATTTATTCCCTCTGTTGATCAACAGGCTACTGTCTCTTAACACTTTAGCTTGGAAATAGGTGTAAATACTAATTGCCAATATAACCAATGCCAACAACATATGCACGGTAATTACCCATGCCAATAAATTGGTGGAAACAACAATGGAACCAAGCCAAGCCTGTAGAAATACAACAAATAAATTGAGTACGCTGAAATAGAAAATACGCTTTTTACTTTTCAGGAACGCAGTGGAAAAAACAGCACACAATAAAAGGAAAAACCCTGTAACTGCACCAACTAACCTATTGATATACTCCGTCCATGTTTTAGCCGCATTAAACTCCTCATGTTGAAGAATGCTCTTATCATTTCTCAACTCCTCAGCTAACTCGGCGAATCCGAATAGATCCAATGTCTTTGCAAAGCGTTCGTTCTTTCTTGCCCGATTGTCAATGTACTTTTGCTCGTACCCTTCAGGTAACTGAGACTCGTTTGTTGGCGGTACGTACTGGTCAAAACACTTTGGCCAATCCGGACAGCCCATTCCCGAACCGGTACTTCTCACCACTCCACCGGCCAAGATAAGCAAAAAGAGCGCTAGAATAGTAATTTTATTTACTACTACAAATCTCCTCTCGCCAGGTAAATAGACACTCATTTAGCACAAAATGGGGCACCCGATTAGCTTATAAGCTTAGGCAGATACCCCAAGTTCTTTATTCAAAACTATTAATGATGTAATTCTCTTTCGACACCATGCTCCTTATCCCACTCGCGTTGAATTTGCTCAGCAACAGCATCCCCTTCAAAATCGTGTGGCAAGTTAGAACTCATCGTTTCTGAGAAAGGAACCGTTTGTGGAATAAAATCATCATCATGTCCCGGTTTACTATAATCGTAAGGCCAACGATAAAC
>Ga0079224_100005083_pt1 | contig 17216 bp, 16 predicted proteins | sample Stecom2015_FD_80414 | JGI IMG/M metagenome (GOLD analysis project Ga0079224, IMG submission 80414) | Agricultural soil microbial communities from Utah to study Nitrogen management - Steer compost 2015 | ecosystem: Environmental > Terrestrial > Soil > Agricultural land | place: USA: Utah... | reverse complement strand
GGACGGAGACGGCCAGACCGACGAAGCCCGCCTGGTGATGGGCGATCCCATGCATTCGCAGCCTGGCGTGGTCATTTACGGCGGGACGCCCGACGCGCAGGATCTGAACGATGCAGTCGTCTTCTCCACAACGAACGACGGCCATCTGCACGCCATCGATGCATCGACCGGCGAGGAGCTGTGGACGTTTCTGCCGCAAGAGATGCTGGCGCGCCTGCTGCCGCTCTACGAGAACGAAAGCAGCGCCACCAGGAACTACGGCCTCGACGGCGACATCCGCGTACTCAAGTACGACGTGAACGGCGACGGCGTGATCGACCCCAGCGCCAACGACCGCGTGTTGCTGTTCTTCGGGACTGGCCGCAGCGAGGCGGCCAGCCGCTACTACGCCCTGGACGTCACGGACAAGGACGCGCCGCGCTTCATGTGGTCTATCGGGCCGACGCAATTGCCCGACCTCGGGCAGGCGTGGTCGCCTCCCGCGATCACACGCGTCGCCGTGGACGGCGCGACGCAAAACTCGCAGCAGCTCGTGCTGATCTTCGGCGGCGGCTACGACCCCGCGGAAGAAATCGGGACGTACGTCGAGGAAAGCTCGATCGGCAACCGCATCTTCATGGTGGACGCCCTGCACGGAACCCTGCTGTGGTCGGCGGGTAGCGCCGATTCCGGCGCTGACCTCGAGCTGTCGCGCATGGTTCATTCGATCCCGGCAGGCGTGACCGTGCTCGACCTGAACGGCGATGGCTACGCCGACCGCCTGTACGCGGCAGACATGGCCGCGCAGTTGTGGCGCTTCGACATCTACAGCGGCAATGCGGCCAGCGCCCTGGTTACAGGGGGCGTCATCGCCTCGCTCGGATCTCATGACGAGAGTCCGCACACGAACGCCAACGCCAGGCGCTTCTACAACGCACCGGACGCAGCCGCACTGCAGGTGAATAACGGGCCGGTGTTCATGAATATAGCCATCGGGTCCGGCTACCGCGGACGGCCGCTGAACACGCAGACGCAGGACCGCTTCTACGCCATCCGCGATCACCGGCCGTTCACGAAGCTGACGCAGGAGCAGTACGACGGGCTGACGATCATTGGAGACGGCGACCTCACCGATGTGACGACGGATCTCTCGCCCAGCCTTCCGGCCAGCGCCGCCGGCTGGAAGATCCAACTGAATCAGCCTGGCGATCAGTGGCGCGGAGAGAAGGTCCTGTCGGCGGCCAACACTTTCCAGAACACGATCTTTTTCACCACCTACACGCCCGCTGCGAGCGCAGCCAGCAACGCCTGCACGCTGGCGGTCGGTTCGAATCGCGCCTACGTAATCAGCGCGTTCGACGCCTCTCCACGGGCGCCGCGCGACCACGAGGTCGATCCCGACGATCCGGACGCCCCTGCGCCGAGTCCATCGCCGGAGGACCGTTATGAGGAACTTGCTCAGGGCGGCATCGCGCCCGAAGTGACGTTCCTGTTTCCCGAGCACAATAAGGTCATCTGCTTGTCTGGCGTCGAGGTGCTCGGCGCCTGCACAAGCTTCAATAGCCGCATCAAGACGTACTGGCGTGAATCTACCGCCCAGTGAGGAAATGCAATATGAGCGCCAGGCATGCGCCGCAAACGTCCACAGCTGTTCGCGCCGCGGGTGGTGCATGGCGCAAGATGCGCGGCATCACGCTGATCGAGCTCATGACCGTCGTCGCGGTAGTGGCGATCCTGGGCACGATCGCAGTAAGCAGTTACCGAAGTTACCTGTTGCGCACCAATCGCACCGAAGCTCGCATGGCCTTGCTGCGCGTCCAGGCGGCGCAGGAGAAGTTCTTTCTTCAGAACAACCGCTACGCGACGGCCGCGGAGCTCGACGACGCGCCTCCGAACGGTCTCGGCATCCCCGCCATCACTCCTGGCGGATACTATGCAATCGACCTGCAGAACGTCACGGGGACTACGTACACGGCGCGCGCTCGCGCAGCAGCAGGGCAGCTCGCCGATGCGGCGGCGTGCCAGACGCTGACCATCGATCACACTGGCGCCCGCACCCCGAACGACGCTTCGGGCTGCTGGCGCTGAGCAGCGGCGCCTTGTCGATCAATGTGCAACTGTCGCGCCCGAACGACGCCTGCGCACATAATCTTTAACGCCCCGCCGCAATCTTGTATTCTCCGCCCCTCGACTCACGCCCGGAACCTTTTACAAAATAAAGGGATTCTCGTGCGAAATCCGTGGGAACCAGCCATTACTCTCATGGATTGCGAGGCGGTGAATGTGTCGTGAATTTTAGTCGCTCTGGTCCTTTTTTAGCCGACCCACCAAGGGGAAAGAAGTCATGAAGAAAACCATCTCCACCACGCTGAAGGCAGGCATCGCCGCTGTTGCGCTCGTCGCGGCGAGCGGCTGCGTGTCGCAGGCCACGGTCGATGAGATCCGCGCCACCGCCGACAAGGCCGTGCAGGACGCCGCCGCCGCCAAGGCTGCCGCCGACTCCGCCGCCAGCGCAGCCCAGTCCGCCCGCTCGGCGGCCGACAGCGCGCAGAGCGCCGCCAACCAGGCGCTGCAGGCGGCCCAGGCGAGCCAAGCGTGCTGCGATGCGACGAACGAGAAGATCGATCGCATGTTCAAGAAGTCCGTCTCGAAGTAATTCGACCGAGCTTCGAATCGGAACGGGACGCCGCGAAGCAATTCGCGGCGTCTTTTTTTTGCCTGAGCTCTTGGCGATCGACGGTGAACTCGAGCGATCTTGGCGGCGGGACCGGGAGGGCGCGGATCCCACAGCCTCGACCGTGGACTAACTCGGTGGGTAGACGGCTTCGGCCGCGGGATCCGCGGACGAAGTCTAGCAGCATGTGAAAGCGGCGCCGCAAAGCGGCGCGCGGCGTCTCAGAGCGTTTCCTCTTCCAGGTTCTGCACCGTCGCGGGCCGCAAGGTCACGAGCTCCGGAACGCCGCTCGCCTGTGTGAAGGCGCGTTCGGCCCTGGCCCAATCGATCGGCGCGCTGCGATCCTGCGTCGCGGCGACCAGCAGGCGGGTGATGTTGGTGAGGCTGTACGTGTTTTCGTCCTTGGCTTCCAACGGCGCATGGATCTCGATGTACAGATCATCGCCGCGCCAACCCATCTTGTACGGTTGATCGGTCAGCAGCACTGGTGTATCGACCGGCGTGATCTCGAACAGATGCTGGATGTCTTCGGGAAACATGCGAATACAACCGTGCGTCACCGGCATGCCGACGCCCGCCGGACGGTTGGTCCCGTGGATCAGATACGCGCCGCCTGGAATCCCGAGCCGCATCGCATACTCGCCGAGCGGATTGTCCGGCCCGGGCGGCACCGCGCGCGGCAGCGGCCGACCTTCCGCCGCGTGTTCGCGACGCACCGACTCGGGGGGATACCAGATGGGTTTCACTCTTTTCTGGATGATGCGCGTGCGTCCGAGCGGGGTCTTCCAATCCATCTTGCCGACGCTTACTGGATAGGTCTCGACGACCGGCGTCTCGCCCGGTTTCGTCGGCGGGAAGTAGTAGAGACGGTGCTCAGAGAGGCTCACGACCACGCCCTCGCGCGGCGCGTCCGGCAGGATGTAGCGCGACGGGATCAGAACTTGGGCGCCCTCCCCCGGCAGCCACGGATCGACGCCCGGATTGGCCGCGACGATCTCCTCATAGCCCACCCCATGGCGCCGCCCGATGTCGAGCAATGTGTCTTCGTGCCGTGCACGCACGTACTGCAGTTCGCCGATCACATTGTCGGGGAGCGGCGGCAACGGGTAGGTCGCCGCCATCACAGCCGCAGGCGTGCAGCAAACGGCGAGCACGGCAAGGACGCGAAGCAGGAATGTGCTGTCAGGGCGCATGGCGGAAGTCTAGCAGCCCGCTCAAGCGGAAAACGCTATCCGGACTGTGCTTTGAGCAAACTGGCGATCTGAGAGGGAACGCCTTTGCGCGCTTCGATCAGACCGACCCTGATCGCGTTGGCGAAGGACACTGAATCGGCCCCGCCGTGGCTTTTGACGACCACGCCGTTCAGACCCACCATGCTCGCGCCGTTGTAGGTGCGCGGGTCGAACTCCCGTCGCAGCGAGCGCAGCACGGGCCAGGAGGCGAGCGCTCCGAGATAGCGCAGCGGATTGCGCGTGTACTCCGAGCGCAGCGTCTCGACGAGCATGTTAGCCAGCCCCTCCATGGTCTTGAGCGCTACGTTGCCGGTGAAACCGTCGGTGACGACCACATCGACGTCGCCCGAGAAGATGTCGTCGCCTTCGACGAAGCCGATATAGTTGAGGGAGCTTGCCGAGAGCAGCCGAGCAGCTTCCTGCACCACACTGTCGCCCTTCGACTCTTCTTCCCCGATATTGAGCAGGCCGATGCGCGGACGCTCGATCCCGTGCATGTCCGAGGCGACCACCGAACCCATGACGGCGAACTGCAGCAGGTGCTGCGCGCTGCACTGGGAGTTGGCGCCCAGATCGAGCATGTGCGTGTGGCCGCGCTTGGCGCGAATGCGCGAGATGATCGCTGGCCGGTCGACGCCCTCGATGGTCCTGAGCACGAAACGCCCCGTAGCCATGAGCGCACCGGTGTTGCCGGCGCTCACGCAAGCATGCGCTGCGCCGCTCTTCACCAGGTCTATGGCGACGCGCATCGAGGAGTCCTTCTTCTTGCGCAGGGCGTCCTGGGGCTTCTCGTCCATGGTGACGACCTGCGTCGCCTCACGCACTGCGAGACGATCACTGGGCGCACGTCCGAGCAACGGCCGGATCTGCGCCCCGACGCCCACCAGCACGATGCGCAGATCGTGCTCGCGCTGCAGAACGTCGAGCACCGCGGGCACAGTCACGCGCGGGCCGAAATCGCCCCCCATGGCGTCGACCGCAATGACAATAGGCCCGCCGACAGCGGGGGCTTCAGCCCTGTTGCTGATCAAGTGCGGAGCACGAGGTGAGTAACGCTACAGGGCCGGGTGGGATCACTCGGCGTCCGGCTTCTCGCGCGTGGCGATCACCTTCTTGCCGCGATAGAAGCCATCGGGGGAGATGCGATGACGCAAGTGGGTCTCGCCCGAGGTTGGATCCACGGACAGCGCCGGGCGGCTCAGGGCGTCGTGCGCGCGGTGCATCCCACGCTTGGAAGGCGTCTTGCGGCTTTTCTGAACTGGCATGTCGATCTCCGGATAGGGCGGGTCAGCGCTCGCGCAGCAGGTCCCGCAGATTCTGAAACGGTTTCTGTCGAGCGTCCGTCTCGTTCTCGCCTTCGGACGGAAACGAGGCAGGCGCGTGGTTGCAACCATCGGCCGCATGCATGGGCGCCAGCGGTATGGCGAGCAGCACCTGTTCTTCGGCCAGCCATTTGACGTCGAGTCGCGAGGCCTCCGCAATGACCGGTTCGTAGCCGCCCGGCTCGTCGGCGCGCTCCTGAGGAGCGATCGCCACCTGAAAGCCCTCCTGCAGCGACACGGCGACATCGCGCATGCAGCGCTGACACGTCGTGATCACCTCGCCGCTCAGCTCACCGTCTATGGCCGGCAAAGCGTCCACGTGCGAGAACTGCAAGCTGACCTCAACCCAGCCGTCGCGCACATCGGCTTCTCGCAGGCGAGGCAGCTCGGCCGCTCCGAAGCGGCGTACGATGCAGGAACCTGCGCGCGCGCAGGCCTCGGCGTCTACGAAAACGTCACTGGGCACGGCCGGGGGTCGCGGCATGGGGCGCGTATACTAGCGGCGAGACCCACCGGAGTCAAAAAGAAGAAGACGCTAAATGTCTGTTTTTCTAAGTAAATGGCGAGCGGCCGGCGCGCGGGCCGCCGTCGCAAGCCCTTGCGGCGCCGCCGGTTCCTTTGCAGCGAAGCGCGCGGATCTGCATGCTCGGCGCCGCGGGGGCCCCGCCTCCATGACATCAGCCGCACGAGAATCCGCATGAGTGAGCAGATGGGCGCCGCGACGCTGCGCCTCGTCCTCGGATCCACCTCCCCGCACCGTCGGCAGCTCCTCCAGCGACTGGCGCTGCCGTTCACGGTCGCGGCGCCCAACGCCGATGAGAGCCCCCTGCCCGGCGAATCGCCGATCGATCTGGTGCGCCGACTGGCGCACGACAAAGCGGAAGAAGTCGCCCGGCGCCACCGTGGCTGTCTCGTGATCGGATCCGACCAGATCGCCGTCTGCGGCTCGCAAGTGCTGGGCAAGCCCGGCTCGGCGGCGCGAGCAACCGCGCAGCTGCGGGCCCTCAGCGGTCAGCGCGTCGACTTTCACACGGCCGTGCACGTCGTGCACTCCGACACTGGCGAGAACGAAGGACATTTGGACACCACCACTGTCCACTTCCGCCAGCTTACGGATGATGAAATCAGCAGGTATGTCGCCCGCGACAAGCCTTACGACTGCGCCGGCGGCTTCAAGATCGAGTCGCTGGGCGTTGCGCTCTTCAGCCGGGTCGAGTCGCAGGATCCTACGGCGCTGATCGGGCTGCCGCTGATCTGGCTCGCGGGCGCGCTGCGCCGGCGCGGATTCGCGGCGCCGTAATCCGGCGGAACCGCGTGACGTCGGCGTCGACGCCTAGGTGGCGCGGCGCCGACCTGCGGCCTCCAGTTGGTCGAGCACGGACTGCAGCTCGGGCGGCAACGGAGCAGTGATCGTGAACGGCGCCTCGGCGCCTTTGCGGTGAAAGCTCAGCGAGTGCGCGTGCAGGAACATGCGCGACAGACCGAACGGCTTCAGCTTCGCGTCCCGCTCCCGGTCGCCGTACTTTTCATCGCCTGCGACCGGGTAGCCGGCGTGCGCCGCATGCACCCGGATCTGGTGCGTGCGGCCCGTTCCGATCGATACATCCATCAGCGTCGCCAGCTTGCCGAAACCACGCACCGGGACGAAGGTGCTCGAGGCCGCCTGCCCAGCGGCGTGCACTTTCACGACCCGCTCGCCGCCCTGTTTCAGTTTGGTCTTGAGCGGCAGCTCGATGGTCTTGCGTCCGTAGGGCCGGCGCCCGGACAGCAGCGCCAGATAGCGCTCCTCCATCGCACGCTCGCGCAGCGCGGCGTGCAGCGCTCTGAGCACCGAGCGCCTGCGGGCGATGAGCAGACAGCCGCTGGTCTCTCGATCGAGACGATGCACAAGTTCGAGCTCGGCGGATTGCGGTTCGAGGGCGCGCAGCGCCTCGATGACGCCGAAGCTCACGCCGCTGCCGCCATGCACCGCGACCCCGGCGGGCTTGTTGATCACGATGAGATCGCGGTCGTCGTAGATGACGGCGTCCGCGATGAGCTCGCGCAGCGAGCGCGACGGAGCGCCCGCCTCGCCCGACGCCTTCACATGCAGGGGCGGCACGCGAACACGGTCGCCCGCCTTCAGCCGGTACTCCGGCCGCACTCGACCGCCGTTCACCCGCACCTCGCCGGTGCGCAAAATCCGGTAGATCGCGCTGCGCGGCACGTTCTTGAGCACCCGGGCGAGGTAGTTGTCGATGCGCTGTCCAGCATCGCCTTCACCCGCCTGCACATAGCGCACGCGGGGCTCGGCAGCGGCGGCGGAGCGGGACTGGCGATGAGGCATACAGGGGGCTCGAAAATGCGTGTAAGCCGTTGATCTCTATGAAACGCGCTGTTATAGTTCCGACGTGATTTTCCGCTCTCGGCCCGCTCACTACGTTGATCGACATTGCAGTAGATCAAGATTGCAGCGGCGAACCAGAGCACACGCGCAGCGCCTTGTGGGCCGCCCCTCATGGGTCGTCCTGAAAGGGCGCCGCATCTTAGTTGGTTCTGCTTGAACCTGTCTCAATCGGTCTTTCGCCGGCGACGATCGGCGCGCTCTGGGCGAGTCCGGGCTTGCAGCTCATCCGGACTGCGCATCCCGGCGCCCGCCGCCGCAGCGCTCTGAAGGATGCTGCACGGCGCCCGCCGCGACGCTGAAAGAACAGGATTTCGCCGAACCATCGCTCGGCCGCGCAAACGCCGCCGCCGCCGCCGACTGCGGCGGCGAGTCGACGCAAGCGCCGACCAGCGGGCCCGCAATTACTGGATAAGAAAAGCGCCGGAGCCCTCCGGCGGGCAGGCAACATCGGATGAATTCATTCCCCGATCGCTTCTTGCGTCCAGCGCTGGCGCCCGCCGTGCGTCCTTTCGCGGCCCCCATCGGACATTCAGAAGGGTCTCATGAAGCGAATGCTCGTCAATGCAACTCAGGAAGAGGAGTTGCGCGTCGCACTGGTTGATGGACAGAGAATTTACGACCTGGACGTCGAAGCGCCATCCCGCGAACAGAAAAAGGCCAACATCTACAAAGGACGCATCACCCGCATCGAACCCAGCCTCGAAGCCTGCTTCGTCGACTACGGCGCCGAACGCCACGGCTTCCTGCCGCTGAAGGAAGTCTCCAAGGAGTTCTTCAAGACCGCGCCCACCGGGCGGATGAACATACGCGAGCTGCTCGATGAAGGCCAGGAGGTCATCGTCCAGGTCGAGAAGGAAGAGCGCGGCAACAAAGGCGCGGCGCTCACGACGTTCATCAGTCTCGCCGGACGTTTTCTGGTGCTGATGCCGAACAATGCGCGCGCCGGCGGCGTGTCACGACGCATCGAGGGCGAAGAGCGCGAACAGCTGCGCGAAGCGTTCGACCAACTGCGCATCCCCGAGGGCATGGGAGCGATCGTCCGCACCGCCGGCGTGGGCCGCAGCGCCGAAGAGCTGCAGTGGGACCTCGACAATCTGCAAGAGGTCTGGAAAGCGATCGCCGAAGCGGCGCAGAGCCGCCCCGCTCCGTTCCTGATCTACCAGGAATCCAAGGCGATCATCCGTGCGCTGCGCGACTACCTGAGCGACGACATAGGCGAGATCCTGGTGGACAACCAGGAGGTGTTCGCCGAAGCGCAGCAGTACATGCAGCGTTTCATGCCGACCGCGCTGCGCAAGCTCAAGTTCTATGAGGACAGCGTTCCGCTGTTCACGCGCTTCCAGATCGAGAATCAGATCGAGTCGGCGCACTCCCACAAAGTGCACCTTCCCTCCGGCGGCTCGCTGGTGATCGATCCCACCGAGGCGCTGGTCTCCATCGACATCAACTCCGCGCGCGCCACCCGTGGCGCCGACATCGAAACGACGGCCCTGAACACCAACCTCGAAGCCGCCGAGGAGATTGCCCGCCAGCTGCGGCTGCGCGATCTGGGCGGCCTGATCGTGATCGACTTCATCGACATGGAGTCGCAGAAGAACCAGCGCGCGGTGGAGGACCGTTTGCGCGAGGCCGTGCGTCAGGACCGGGCGCGCATCCAGATCGGCCGCATTTCCCGGTTCGGCTTGCTCGAGCTGTCGCGTCAGCGCCTGCGGCCTTCGATCGGCGAGTCAGCCAGCATCAGTTGCCCGCGCTGCAACGGCATGGGATCGATACGCAGCGTCGAGTCGCTGGCTTTGGCGCTGCTGCGCCTGATCGGCGAGGAAGCGCGCAAGGACCGCACCGTCAAGGTGATCGCGCAACTTCCGGTGGAAGTCGCCACGTACCTGATGAATGAAAAGCGCGAGTGGCTCAACAACATCGAAGCGAAGAGCAACACTCATGTGGTGCTGGCGCCGAACCGCTACATGGAGACACCCGCGTATGAGATTCGAAGGGTGCGCGACGATGAAGCCTCGCTGCCCGAATTCAGCTCGCCGAGCCACCTGATTCCGACCGCGCCGACGCCCACGATCGATGAGGCCAAGCGCGAACAACGCACCGCCGGACCCGCGCCGGCCGTGGTCGCCTCCGGCGTGGCCAGCCTGCCGCCGCCGCCGACCATCGCCGCCGAAGCCGCGGCGCCGGCGGCGCAGCCAGTCGAGCAGATTGGCGTGCTCGTGAAGCTGTGGCGCTTCTTGTTCGGCGGCGCTGGCGGCGGCGCTCAAGAACCCGTGGCTCCGCAGCGCCCGGCGCGCAGCGCCCGCAGCGAAAGCCGCCGCGACCGGCACGGCCGCGACCGGCAGCGAGACGGTCGACGCGAGCACGATCGCTCCCGAACAGAGTCCAGGGATCGCACCAGCGAGGCGCGTCGCGACTCTGCCCGGCCCGAGCGCGGACAGGACCGTCACGCTGATCGCAAGCAGCGGGACGCCGTTGCAGCGCAGCCGGCGCGCGAAGAAGCGGCGCAACGTCCCGGCCAGCAGCAACAACGGCAGCAGGCGCAGACGCCCAGGACCGAAGGTTCTGCAGCTGCGAGCGGCGAGCGCAGCGGACGCAGACGTGGCGGCCGGCGACGGCGCGGTCGCGGACGCGCCGCCGAAGAAACAGCCGCCAGCGGCGCCAATCCGTCCACGGAGAACGCGGCGGCGGGTGAGCAATCGTCTCGGCAGACCAGCGCCGCCGTCCAGAGTCACGCGCACGAATCCACTGCTCCGCGGATCGAGGCGCAGCGCAATCTGGATCTCCCGCCCGTCGCTGGGGGCTCGCACGACGAGCAGCGCGACCCGCCTCGCACGCCGGACGGGCCGCGCGCCGAACCAGCGCCGAACACAGAGAGCTCCTCACGGCGCGACGAGCAAACGCGCAACGACATGAACCAGAGCAGGGAGTCAGAACCGCGGCGCGGCGACGGCGAATCGACCCAGAACTCGAAACCGACGACGCAGCCCAGCTCGGGCGGTGAGGTCGCTCAGCCGCCGGCTCCGAAGACTTTCACGGTCTGGACCTCCTCCCCTACGCCTACGACCAGTTCCTGGGGCGCGGGCGACCGAAGGGAAGATTGAGACCAGGCCCGGCGGACGCCGGGCCGCAGACACACGCACCAACAGGGCCGGTCCTCGCCGGCTCTGTTGGGTGTGCGCTGGTCACATCCGCATACGCCTGAGCAGATCCTCGACGAGCCCCTCAGCCGCCTCCTCCAGCAGATCGAGCACCTGCTCGAACCCTTGCACGCCCCCGTAGTAGGGATCGGGCACCGCGCGCAAGCCGCTCGCCGGAGCGTATTCCATGATCAGACGCACGCGCTCGCGATATGCAGGCGGCGCTCGCCTGTGCAGTTCCTGCAGGTTCTCCTCGTCCATGGCCAGGATCAGATCGTAGTACTCGAAATCGCGATCGCTGACGGTGCGTGCGCGCAACGCGGACAGATCGACGCCTCGCCGAGCCGCCGCCGCCATCGCTCGCTGATCGGGAGGCTTGCCGACGTGATACCCATGCGTGCCCGCCGAATCGATCTCCACGGAGAGGTGGGGCGCGCGCGCCTGCAAAGTCCGGCGGAAAACGCCTTCGGCTGTTGGGGATCTGCAGATATTGCCCAGGCAGACGAACAGTATGCGCATGACTCCAGCCCATCATCAGAAGCGACCAGCGTGGCCACGCCCAACCGTGGCGTCAAGTACGCGCCGGCGCCTCAGGCGCTCCGCCGGCCGAAATTGCACATGCGGATGCGCCCAGCGGCTCTCTGCTGAGCTATCCGCTATCCGCTTCTCTCTTGGCGCCCAGGCTGGCTCGTACGCGCTCCAGATCGTGCTCGGTATCCACGCCTGGCGCCGGCGCGCTCGAAGCGACGCCGACCACGATGCGCATGCCTGCCTGCAGTGCACGTAGTTGTTCGAGCTTCTCCGTGCTCTCGAGCGGGCTTGGAGGCAGGGAGGTAAGCCGACGCAATGCACCGACGCGGTAGGCGTAGACGCCCAGATGCCGCTGTGCGTTCTCGAATCGCGTCTGGCTGGCCAGCCCGCCAGACGCCCCATCTCGACTCCACGGAATCGGCGCTCTGCTGAAATAGAGAGCGTAGCCGTCATCACTGCTGACGACCTTCACCGCGTTCGGATCCAGGAATTCCTCGAGACTCTGTATCGGCGTGGAAAGCGTGGCGATGTCCGCTAGTCGATGCCTTTCGAGCAACTCGGCGGCCTGCCGCACCAGCTGTGGGGGCAACTGTGGCTCGTCGCCCTGCACGTTGACCACCACTTCCTCATCGCGCCAGCCGCGCAGTGCGGCCGCTTCCGCAATCCGATCCGCGCCCGACGCATGATCGGCCCGCGTCATGATCGCCAGAGAGCGTTGCGGACGCCGCGGATCGAGAGCCGCCGCCGCGATCCGCTCGTCATCCGTCGCGACCAGCACCTCCTCAGCGCCGCTGCGCAGCGCCACATCGATCACCCACTGGATCATCGGCCTGCCGCCAATATCGGCCAGCGCCTTGGTCGGAATCCGCGTGGACCCATAACGCGCCGGAATGACCGCTTTGAAGCGCATGGGGTTCCTATATGGCGAGACCGGTCGCCGATCGGGCGACCGGCCGGCGGCTCGCGGAGAGCGAAGTCACGTCAGTCCTTCAGCAGCGGATCGGTAGGATCGAGCGTGCGCGCATCTTCCTCCAGCATGACCGGCACGCCATCGCGGATCGGGTATGCGAGTCGGTCGGCGCGGCAGACGAGCACCTGCTGCGCCTTCACGTAGCGAAGCGGTCCCTTGCACAGCGGGCACGCGAGTATGTCGAGCAGTTTGGAGTCCATCGGCGCTTCCCAGGTCGGCCATGTTGCATTCAACGCCTGCTCTTGCGGATCGCGTCCGCAGCACTGCCGGCGCAATGGTTCGCTCGCAAGACAAGAGCTTGCGCAGTTCTCGTCGGCGGCGCTTGTTCAGCATTATCTGGCCGGCGCGCCATCGAGCGCCCGCTCGACAATGCTCAGGAACACCTCAGCATCGCGCTCGCCCATTTCGATGTCCATGCGCACCGCCCACAGCCGCTCGAGCAGCCGTCGATCGTCGAACGCGCGACATTTTACGGCATCCTTCTCCGTCATCAGCACCGGTTGTCCGCCCGGGAAGCGTAGATCGCCAGGCGTGAGCTGCGCGTGATCAGGGAATGCGCGGCCCTCCACCGTCAGACCAGCATCGCGCAGCGATTCGAAGAACGCTTCCGGATGGCCGATCGCCGCCACCGCAAACAGGGGCCCGCCCTTGAAGCACTGCAGCGCGCGAGGCTCTCCCGTGGCGAGATTGATCGCTTCGCCGAGCTTCGCCCTGACGGTGATCGAAGGTCCAGGCGTCGGCGGCACGGCCGCGCCGCACCCCGCACGCGATCGACGCGTCCAGACGATCAAGTCCGCCGATCGCAAACGGCGCGGCGGTTCGCGCAGCGGACCAGCCGGCAACAGCCGTCCATTGCCGAGACCGCGCAGCTCGTCGATCACCACGATCTCGCAATCCCGCGCCAAGCGATAGTGCTGCAGTCCGTCGTCGCAGATGACGACGTCCACTCCCTGCTCGATCGCGAGCTCGGCGTCTGCGACCCGATCCGGTCCCGCCACGACGACGGCCGACGTACGGGTCGCGATCAGCACCGCCTCGTCGCCGACTTCTTGCGAACAGCTGTTCGGCGTCGCCAACCTCGGCCACCGTCGCGAGCGACCGCCATAGCCGCGCAGCACCACGCCCACACGCAGGTTTCGCTGCACAAGGCGTGAAGCAAGCCAGATCGTCAGCGGCGTCTTGCCCACGCCGCCGACGCTGATATTGCCGATGACGATCACTGGTCGGGCGACCCGCACGGTCCGAAACACGCCTGCACGGTAAGCCTGGCGGCGCAGACCCGAAAGCAGCGCGAACGCCCATGACAGCGGCGCCAGGAGCAACGCGACCCAGCGCAGTCGTCCCGAGTACCAGAGCTGCTGAAAAAAATCGTGGAGCATGCGCGGACTCTGACGCGGTCCGCGCTCAGGACCGCAACCGACCGCCGAACGACGTCACATCATTCATTGAACTGCATCCGATGCAGAGCAGCGTAGTGTCCGTCGCACGCCAGCAGCTCTGCATGCGTTCCGATCTCGACGACGCGCCCGCCGTGCAGCACCACGATGCGGTCGGCTTTCTCGACGGTCGACAGACGATGCGCGATCACCAGCGTCGTGCGATTGTGCATGAGCTGATCGAGCGCCGCCTGGATGATGCGCTCGGATTCCGTATCGAGTGCGGACGTCGCCTCGTCCAGAATGAGGATCGGCACATTCTTGAGCAGCGCTCGCGCGATGGAAATCCGCTGGCGCTGTCCGCCGGACAGCAGTACGCCCCGATCGCCGACCACAGTATCGAGGCCTGCCGGCAAATCGCGCGCGAACTCCATGATATGGGCGGCGTGCGCAACTTCCTCGACCGCCGCCTGCGAGACACGGCGGCCGAAAGCGATGTTCGCGCGGATCGTGTCGTTGAACAGCACCACGTCCTGACTGACGAGCGCTATTTGTTCACGCAGCGTGGCGAGATCGTAATCGCGCACATCACGCCCGTCGATGCATACTGAGCCGCCGTCGACGTCGTAGAACCGCGGCAGCAGAGCGATCAAGGTGGATTTGCCGCTGCCAGAGCGACCGACGATCGCCAGCATCTCGCCAGGCTTGGCGGACAAGCTCACGTTCTGCAGAGCCGCACCCTTGCCGGCCGGATAGGTGAACGAGACGTCGCGGAACTCGATCTCGCCGCGCACCCGTTCGGCGCGCAGTGCGCCGCCGGCCGGCTCACCTGGCTCATCCAGCAGCTCGAAAATGCTCTGCCCGGCCGCTATACCCTGCTGCAGCGGGCCGGAAACTCCGACCAGGCTGCGCAGCGGCTGCGCGATCCCGATCAGCGCGGTGATAAACCCAAGCAAGTCGCCCATCGACATGCGCCTGCTGATCGCATCCGAAATGGCGATGGACAGCACGACCGCCGAGCCGATCGCGGTCACCATCTGGACGATCGGATTGGACAGGCCCTTTGTGAGCACCAGCCTCATGTAGGAGCGGCGATTGTGCTCGTTGACGGCTTCGAACTGCCCGGCCTGATAGCCTTGGGCGTTGTAGACCTTGATCACGCGCGGCGCATCGAGCGTCTCGCGCGCCACGCGCGTGATGTCGCCCATCGAATCCTGGATGCGGCGACTGTAGCGACGGAACTTGCGGTTGATAATCGTCACGAGCCACGCGACCAGTGGCCCCATGGTGAGCGCGATCGCCGCGAGCCGCGCGTTGAAGTAGAACAGCATGAAGATCGAGCCGGTGATCGTCAGCGCTTCGCGCAACGCCACGAGCACCGCATCCGTAGTGGCCTGCCCGACCTGCTCGGTGTTGTAGGTCAGCTTGGAGAGCAGGACATTGGTCGAGCTGCGGTCGTAGTAGCCGATCGGCAGGCGCAGCAGTATCTCGAAGAGTTCGCCGCGCAGCCGCTTGACGATGTGCCGGCCGACGTAACCCATGAAATAAGTCTGGGTGAAATCGCCGAGCCCCCGCAGCGCGAACAGCCCCACGAGCGCTACCGGCAACCAGATGATCGTGCGCGGATCGCTGTTCTCGAACGTGCCGTCGCCGAAGAACTTCGCGAATACGGTGAAGCCCACCATACTGATGGAGAACAGCACTGCGCCCAGCATTCCGAGCGCGAACGCGCCGCGGTGAGGACGCAAGTAGCCGAGCAGCCGCCGGTAGGTGCGCCATGCGTCCGGGGAGGGCGGCGCAGCGCCGCGGTCGGAATGCGACATACCCCGGCTCTAACGTTCGGGCCCGCCGCCCGGCTGTGCGGCGCCCCGGCCGCCCTGCTCGTTGACGGTGGCGATGCTGATAGCGCGGAAGCCGAGCCGGCCGAGCACGTCCATGGCCGTCACCACCGATTGATGCGAGGCGCGCGCATCCGCTCTGATAGTGATCGGCGCCTCCCGCGATTCGCCGGCGAGCTTTGACACAGCCGCCGAGAGCGTGGCTGGACTGGTGTTGATGAGCGCCTGTCCGTTGACGCGATACTCGCCCGTAGCGGTCACCGAAATCTCGATCGGATCCTTGCTCTGCGCCGCAGCGGGCTGCACGCTCGCCTGCGGCAGCTGCAGCTTGATGCGCGACTCGTCGACGAAGGTCGTCGAGACCATGAAGAAGATCAGCAGCAGCAACACCACGTCGATCAGCGACGTGAGATTGAGCTCCGGCTCCTCGTGGGATCGGGTGCGCAGATTCACTGGGCCGCCCCGCCCGCCGCGGCGTTCGCCATGCGCACCTCTTCCTCGAGCGAATCTGCATCCATTGCCTGCACCAGCTTGATCGCCTCCTTCTCCATCTGCACGACCAGCCCCTCGACGCGTCCGCGCAAGTACTTGTAGCCGATGAGCGCCGGGATTGCGACGGTCAGTCCTGCGGCGGTGGTGATCAGCGCCTCGGCGATGCCGCCAGCGAGCGCTGCGGGATCGCCGACGCCTTCGGTCGTGATCGCGTTGAAAGTGCGAATCATGCCGAGCACCGTGCCGAGCAGCCCCATGAGCGGCGACATGGAGGCGATCGTGCCGAGGGCGCCGATGAAACGGTCGAGCTCGTGCACCACGTGCCGGCCGGTGTCCTCGATGCTTTCCTTGATGATCGCGCGATCGCGATGCCGGTTGGCGAGGCCCGCCGCAAGGATCTTGCCTAGCGGGGAGTTCTGTTGAAGCGCCGCAATGTGCTTGTCCTGGATCTGCCGCTGCTCCACCCAGCGCCAAACCTTCTCGGTGAGATCGCTCGGCAGCACACGCTTGGACTGCAGCGTCCACAAGCGCTCCAGGAAGATCGCCGCGCCGATGATGGAGGCGAGAATGATCGGCGCCATCATGACGCCGCCGGCTTTGACGAGTTCGAACATGCGTTGCGCGAATGGCCTCGTTGTTGGCCGCATACTAGCAGAAGGCAAACACCCGCCGCCGGCCGCGCGCTCAGCGCCGCCAGTAGCGCGCCTCGGTCTTCCGGTATTCGCTCACCTCCGGTTGCGGGTTCGCCGCGACGTCGATCCGCACGGCGCCGCTTTCGGCCGTAACATAGGTGCGCGCACCCGCCGCGCGCCAGCGCTGCACGACCTGTTCGGCCGGCATATTCCACCGATTGCGATAGCCGGCGGAGAACACCACGACGCGCGGGCGCAGCGCCGCGACGAATTCATCGGTCGACGAAGTCCGGCTGCCGTGATGCGGAGCCACGACGAAGTCAGCGGGCGCAAGGCCGGCGGCGACCAGCTGCGCCTCGGCGCGTCGCTCCACGTCTCCGGTCAGCACCGCGACGCCCGCACGGCCGGCGATGCGCAGCACGCACGAGGAATCGTTGTCGCCCTCGGCGCCCTCCAGCGGATGGAGAACTTCGAACTCGACGCCGTCCCATCGCCAGCGCCGCCCGCCACGACATGGAGCGCCCTGCATGAGCGTCGAGGGTCCCCGCAGTACGGTCTCCACCGGGAAAGCCTCGAGAATCGACTGAGCGCCGCCGCGATGATCGAGATCGCCATGGCTGATCATCAGCACGTCGATGCGCCGCACG
>Ga0079224_100005081_pt1 | contig 17219 bp, 15 predicted proteins | sample Stecom2015_FD_80414 | JGI IMG/M metagenome (GOLD analysis project Ga0079224, IMG submission 80414) | Agricultural soil microbial communities from Utah to study Nitrogen management - Steer compost 2015 | ecosystem: Environmental > Terrestrial > Soil > Agricultural land | place: USA: Utah... | reverse complement strand
TCCCCGAGGGCGTGCAGGGCCCCGAGCTCATGGCCTCCTTCCAGGAGCAGGCCGAGCGCTTCGGCGCCGAGGTCGTCCACCAGGACGCCGTGGCTCGGCAGCTCGACGGCGACGTGTAGAAGGTGACCCTCGAGGCCCGCCCCGGTTGCCTCGCTAAGTCGCTGATCATGACGACCGGCTCCTCCTACCGCAAGCTCGGCATCGACGAGCAGGCAGTCCTCTCAGGCATGCGCGTCAGCTGGTGCGCGACCTGCGACGGTTTCTTCTTCAAGGACCAGGACATCGTCGTGGTCGGCGGCGGCGACAGCGCCCTCGAGGAGGCCACCTTCCTCACCCGCTTCGGCAAGTCCGTCACCCTCGGGCACCGCCGCGACGAGCTGCGCCCCTCGAAGATCATGGCGCGCCGCGCCGAGGCCGATCCGAAGCTCACCTTCGCGTGGAACAGCGAGATCGTGCGGATCAACGGCCGCGACAAGGTCGAGTCCGTGACCCTGCGCGACACCGTCACCGGCGAGGAGCGCGACCTCGTGACCTCCGCCGTGTTCGAGGCGATCGGCCACCTGCCCCGCACCGACCTGGTGCGCGGCAAGCTCGAGCTGGACGACGAGGGCTACATCGTCTGCCAGGGTCGCAGCACGTACACCTCCGTGCCCGGCGTCTTCGCCGCCGGCGACGTCGTGGACCACACCTACCGCCAGGCCATCACCGCCGCAGGCACGGGCTGCCAGGCCGCGCTGGACGCCGAGCGCTGGCTCGCCGACCGCGCCGCCGGCATCGACGCCGCGGCCGACGCCGAGCAGCCCGTGGTGGCGGCCGTCTCGCAGTGACCGTCCCGGCGGTGCCCGAGCCGGCAGTGCCCGAGCCCGAGTCCCCCGTCCGCCCTCCTCGCGGCCCCTCCCGGGGGAGCGCGGGGAGGGCGGACGTCGTCCTGCCCGCGCAGCAGCGCGCCCACGGCAACGGCCCGCCTGACGCATCGCGGGACGCGGAGCGGGTGCCGGTGCTCGTGCTGGTGAGCGCGGACTGGGCGGCGCCGTCCCGGCCCGCCCCCACGCTGCTCAGGGAGATCTCCCGGCGCTGGGGGACCTCCATGCAGTGCCTCCTCATCGAGGACCCTGAGGACGCCTTCCTGGACCGCTGGGGTATCGAGCACCTGCCCACCTGGCTCCGCTTCGTCACCGACGACGCTGACGGGGAGCAGAGCGAGCTGCACGGCCTCACCCCCGGGGGAGAGGAGCTCGTCCTGGGCGGCCCGTGGAGGCTCACGCACCGGCGCAGCGGAGCGCTGCCCAAGCACGTCGTGGACGCGGAGCTCGGACCCGAAGCCGGTTGAGGGGAGCCTCTGCGGCCGTGGGATCGCCGGCGGCCGCACCCGTCTCTCGAGACCGGGCTGTCGCGCCCGCGGGCAGGACGAGCTCAGCAGCCACGCCGTGTTCACGATCCAGTCGTGGTCGTCGCGACCGCGCGCGGGACGATCTGTCAGGGGGCGACGTCCCGACGACATGGTTCCGCGTCCGCATCTTGCCGCGCCCTCGCGAGGTCGACGCCGCGGCCAACGCGACGGACTCGCGCTGCGCCCGACGGAGCGTGTCATTCGAGGCGTCCTCCACGTCGTGTCAACCTAGGTGCAACCGCCCGCGCTGACGTGCATGGACGGTGCATCCACATCGCTATCCACATGAGGATCCACAGAGTTCTCCTCGTCTTTCCACAAGGTTATCCACAACTGGATGTGGATGACGGTGGAACCTCTCTGACCACGACCTTCGTCGCAGAAGTCCCCCTGACCTGCGGCTTCAGATGATCTCCGAGACCTGCTGACATCGGCCCGGGGATGTGCTATGGGAAGCTGTTGTATCGCAGGTCACATTCTGGACAGTTGGCCCGAAGAGGTTGTCCACAGGGTTCTGCACACTGTGCATGACCATAGAAGGCGCACGTGAATCACAAGGCGAGCGGCGGGAGCGGGCGCGCCGTACCGCGCCGCCCACGTGCGCGTCCGCCTGCTTCGTGCAGACATCGAGACTCCGAACAACAGCTCCGGGCTCCGTGCCGCACTCGCTCCGCGCGGGAGGCCGATGTCTCTCCCCGTGCACCGGAAGCGACGCTCTGTGCCCGATCCACAGGAGCCGCGCCGGCTCGAACAGCACAGGGGTCGGCGGTGGGAGGAGAGTGAGCAGGTCACGTGCGACTCGCTCGGACAGGCTCCACTGGCCCGTCGACCATTACAGCGCCATGTTCGCTGTGAAACTCTCCTGATCTGTTGAGGTAGGCCTCCGCCGCCCGCGGGGTTGTCCCCTCAGCGACTCCCCGGGCGCGCCCGTGCACTGGTAGAGGGGTTTCACGACAAACGGCGTCTCGCCAGAGACACGCTCCCTTGGACGGAATACGCATGCGCTCAGGGGCGACGGAGGAAGCCTCCACGCCACGTGGGTAACGCGTTAGTCGTTGGTCATGAGGTACTGGAGATGCCACCGCCCCGGCGGTCCCTCCACTCGGCTGGATGATCCATAGAGCCGTTCCACGTGCAACGAACGGGGCCGAGAGCGCACAGCGTGCAGAGCATGTGCGGCGTGACGCCACTCCCGCCACGTCAGGGGGAGAGCTCTTCTGGTGAGACGGAGCCCCACGGTCGACAGCGCGGGATGGGGAAGGTGAAGCAGAGCAGCGCAACTGACGACCAGCAGAGCCCACCTGCCGTTTCACGCGAAACCGATGGGCCTGCTGCGAGTGCAGGGGGCCGCCTCGAGACCCGGCCGTAGTGCGGGTTTGACGTGAAGCAGGCTCAGTCCCGGGGGGCAGCGGAACGCACAGCTCTGGACTGGGGTTCACGATGCGGAGTTCTGCACTCATCGGCGTTTCACGGGGAACGCTTCCACTCCCCACTGGAGTCGAGTCGCGGCACAAGATCGTCAGCTCCTCCTTGGATTCGCGCGATTCGACGTGCATCCACCGAGAAGGGCCCTCACAGCCGCCACTGGGAGGCTCCAGCACCATGTTTCACGGCAAACGCTGGCGTAGGACTGGCGGTTGAGAGCTCGTCTTCCCAAGAAAATCAACCGGCAACATGGGATGAGCACACGAAGCCTCCAGCCCAAGACGCGGCGCTTCATTGGGGCATGATGCAGCCGGAAGCGGAGCTATACAGCATCACGGTCACGAACAGCAGTTCCACGCGACACCTCAAGGGCCGGGGTCCACCGGCGCACCTGGCAGTTGCTCGGATGCAGGCGGACGGACTCGCCATACAGTCGTCGCGATCGACTGCGCCTGCCAAGCCGATGTTTCACGCGAAACGAGGGTCAGGGACACTACCCGTCCATCTCTGATGCGTGTCGCGCCACGCACTCACGGTGAGCGGGAAAGTGATCGCGTCCTACTCGGCCCGGTCTAGATCCGGCTGCGCGCACTGGAGGAGCGGGCGCGACGGCTCGTTTCACGTGGATCCCCGCACTCACGATCACCACACCGCCGACTCGGTCTTCCGCGACGACGACACCGCTCATGCCCGGACACGAGCGATTCACGGGAAGCATCGGCGACCCGAAAGTTCTGTGCTCCTCAGGGACGGGCTTCCCCTCGCTGCGCATACGTCGGTCGAAGTTCATGGAGTGAACGCCGTTGACGCCCCGGGAAGGGGGCGATCCTGTGACGGCTCACGTGAAACCACTCCGCGCCACGGCTTTGACGACACTTCCGACACCGGAACTCTGCCTATGACTCACCAGGCGTCGCGCGAAGCAAAAAAATCATAAGAGCAGTCCGAAAGCCCTGGTCGGCGGACTTTGGCCAACGTTTCGCGTGGAACAGTGCACTGGGCAAGTTGACATGACGGGATCACTGCGACGGATACGGCACTGTTCCCCGCGACGGACATCTTCCACGTGGGTACCACCGGCCCGGCAGAGGCGGGGCAGCTCGCCCCCCGGATGCCGCGAACTCTCCTCCTTCGAGGATCGTGCACCGCGAGCCCTGGAACGCACGTCCCAGGACCAGGCGACTCGGTTTCCCGTGGAACTCCCCAGGGGAGCGAGTCAGCCGAGGCCGGCGTTGCAGGAATGGCATCAGATGCTCGCGCAGGCATCCTCAGGAGACCGGAGCATCTCAGTGCCGACACCTGCGGCCCTCGCAATCTGCAGCGGGGAGCCACATGTTTCCCGAGAAACCACGAGGGACCGAGGCACGTACGGACTCCGCTTCCACAAGGGTGCACACATCTGTGGACAACCACTCTCCGTTGGGGAAGTGCATTCCACAAAGTTGTACACAACGGTGGACAAGCTCCGTTCTGCACTCTGGCCTGCACCGATGGCACGGGATTATCCCCCGGTACGAGGGCGACGCGGGGCTGGGGAGGGAAGACGAAGACACGTGCGTCCACACCGCGAGCACCGAACGGAGCTGACACACATAGCGTCTATGGCAGATCCGTATGTACTGTGACGCCGCTCACACTAGAGAGGGGACCCTTTCACTGAAGGGCCCCCTCGGGGTGCTGGTGCTCCTCGCGGGCGAACGCGGAGTTCGACCGGCGGGAGGGGGACGGGACGAGCACGCTCTCGTCGGCCAGAAGAGGATCGCGCTCGTCATCGGGACGACGGCATGGCGCACGTTCCACACCGCAGCACGTCCGCGCTGCAGCGAGCATGGGCGGAACGGACCCCGCACTCCCCGAGTCACTCCGGGGCCGGGAGCTCCAGGCCCATGTTCTCCATGAGGCGCTCGAGGTCCTCGAGGTTCGTGAACTCGAGGGTGATCTTGCCCTTGCGCTTGCCCACATCGATCCGCACAGGCGCCTCGAGGCGGTTCGACAGCCGGCTCGTCAGGTCCACGACGTGCGGATCGTAGGTGCTGCGGCGAACGGTGCGGGGAGCCTGCTGCTGCCCGCCGCGTGCCACCAGACGCTCCACGGCGCGCACGGAGAGCCCCTCGCTCACGATCCGCTGGGCAAGCTCCTCCATGAGGGTCGGATCGTCCAGAGAGAGCAGCGCACGGGCGTGGCCGGCGCTGATCGCTCCGCTGGCGAGACGGCGCTGCACGAGGGCGGGGAGCCGCAGCAGGCGGAGCGTGTTCGTGATCTGGGGGCGAGAGCGCCCGATGCGCTCTCCCAGCTCGTCCTGCGTGCACCCGAAATCGTCGAGCAGCTGCTGGTAGGCGTTCGCCTCCTCCAGCGGGTTCAGCTGGGTGCGGTGCAGGTTCTCGAGGAGCGCGTCGCGCAGGAGGTCGTCGTCGCTGGTCTCGCGAATGATCGCGGGGATGGCGGTGAGACCGGCACGGCGGGCGGCGCGCCACCGGCGCTCGCCCATGACGAGCTCGAAGGACTCCCCGTCCTCGGTGACCGGGATCGGGCGCACCACGACGGGCTGCAGCACGCCGACCTCGCGCAGCGAGTACGCGAGCTCGTCGAGCTCCTCCTCGTCGAACATGGTGCGCGGGTTGCGGGGGTTCTCCCGGACCTCGTGGATCGGGATCTCCGCGAACTCCGCGCCAGGGACGCTGACGAGGCCCTGGCTCTCGAGAGGAGCTCGCTCCGAGCCGGCGTCGGACTGTCCGGCAGCGCCGGAAGGCGCTTCCCCGGCGTCATCGCGCGCATCCCCATCGGGACCGACCGCAGCTGCGTGCTCGGAGTCGGTCTCAGCGGGCTCGTCGGTCGCAGGGTGCTCGTCGGCCGGCGCGGAGCTGTCCTCAGGGGCAGGGGCTTCCTGAGGGGTGGCCGCAGGCTGCTCGGTCGTGGAGGGCTCGGCAGGCGCTGCCGGCTCGGCGTCCTCCGACAGGGCGGTGTCGCGCACTCGGGTGTACTCGACCGCCTCGACGTCGACGATCGGGCTGTCCTCGCCGCGCAGGGGGGCCTCCGACTCCGCGGAGCCGGCCTGCGGGGCCTCCTCCGGCGCGTCATCGGTCTCGGGCTGCGCATCCTGCGCACTCGACGCCGGGGCCGTCGCCTCGTTCTCTGCGGCGGCAGGAGCGGCCTGCGAAGAAGCCTGCTCCTGCTCGGCCGACGAGGAGGCGACGGTCGGGACCTCGTCGGTCCTGACCGGAGCGGTCTCGTCGACTGCTCCGCCCGTCGCGGGGGCGGGGGTGGGAGTGGTCGGCGCCGAGGTGGGCCGAGCGGTCGCGCTCGCGTCCTTCGAGGCGGCGGTGCCCTCCGCGGTGCCGGTCGAGTCGGCGGCAGCCTTGGGCACGGCCGCGCTCTTCGCGCCGGTGGATCGCTTCGCCGGGGAGGAGGCGCCCTTCGAGCTGGAGGTGCTCCTCGCGGGCGAGGAGGTCCTGGACGAGGAGGTGCTCTTGACAGTCCCGGTGCTCTTCGCGGTCGTCGACGGCGCGGACGTCGCCGAGGTGCTCTTCGAGGCGGTGCTCTTCGACGCAGTGCTCTTCGACGTCGTGCTCTTCGAGGCGGTGCTCTTCGACGTGGTGCCCTTCGAGGCGGTGCCGGAGTCCTTGGACGCGGTGCCCTTGGACGAGGTCGAGCGGGAGCCGGTGCCCGCCGAGCTCGACGTGCCGCGCTGTGCCGCCGTGCCCTTGGAGGTCGTCGAGGCTTCGGCGGCCGTCCCGGCGCCGGAACCGCTCGCGTCCGCGCCGCCGGAGGAGTTCCCGGCTCCGGAGCGCTTCGCGGTCGACGAGCTGCCGGAGCGGCCCGCGGTGCGGCCGCGTCGCTCGGCGGCGGCGCGCGCCATGCCGGTCGCCAGGTCACGGGCGCCGCCCCGCAGGGGGGCGTCCTCGGAGGAGACCTTCTCGCCGGAGAAGAACATGTCCACCGGGCGCGTGCTCGACGCGGCGGAGCTGCCCTCCTCCTGCGGACGGGTGCGCGTGCGCAGCTCCTGCTCAGGAGCGGGCGAGGAGCCTGCCCCCGGGATCAGGGCGCCGAGACCTCTGCCGAGTCCTCGCTTCTGCGTCATGGCCGTTGTCCTTCCGAGAAATGTCGTCACCGTGGGGGTGACCTCCGTGCCGGGCGCGACATCGCGCGGTGAGGGGAGGTCGAGGTCAGGGAGCGGGGCGGGAGTTCAGCTCGAAGGCCGCCGCCCGGTAGGCGAGCGCCCCGCTGGAGCCGGGATCGTAGGTGAGCACGGTCTGGCCGTAGCTCGGCGCCTCGGAGATCCTCACCGATCGCGGGATCGTGGTCTCGAGGGTCTGGTCGGGGAAGTGGTCCCGCACGTCCTGGGCGACCTGTGCGGCGAGGCGCGTGCGCGCGTCGTACATGGTCAGCAGGATCGTGGAGACCACGAGATCCGGGTTCAGGTGCTGCCGGATCAGGTCGATGTTGTTCAGCAGCAGCGTCAGGCCCTCGAGCGCGTAGTACTCGGCCTGGATCGGGATCATCACCTCACGGGCCGCGACCAGCGCGTTGACCGTGAGCAGGCCGAGGGAGGGCGGGCAGTCGACGAGCACGTAGTCCAGGCGGGGCAGGCCCTGGGCCTCCCGCTCCTCGAGGTGCTCGCGGATGGCGTTGCGCAGCCGGTTCTCGCGGGCGACGAGGGAGACCAGCTCGATCTCGGCGCCGGAGAGATTGATCGTCGCGGGGGCGCACTGCAGGCGCTCCATGTCCGGGACGTCCTGGACCACCTCGGACAGCGGCGCGGACTCGACCAGTACCTCGTACATGCTGGGCACCTCGGCATGGTGCTCGATGTTCAGCGCCGTGGAGGTGTTGCCCTGCGGGTCGGCGTCGATCACGAGCACGTGCAGGCCGCCCATGGTCAGCGCGGCTGCGAGGTTCACGGTGGTGGAGGTCTTCCCCACCCCGCCCTTCTGGTTCGCGATGGTCACGATCCTGGTGTGCTCGGGGGAGGTGAACTCGACCTCCTCCAGCTGCCGGCGGCGGGCGTGGTCCCGGGTGAGCTCGCGCATCAGCGGGGTGTCGTCCATCGACCCCGCCCCCTGGGAGGAGCCCTCGCGCTTCTCAGCCACGCGCATCTCCCTTCCTGCTCGCCTTCGGCCGGCGACGCACTTGGACCACTGTAGTGGGAACCTCGACCTCGCCCATCCCGTACCGGGTGATGGCGGGGTCGATCCCGCCGAGCTTCGTGAGCACCTTCTGGGCCTTCTCGATCTCGTCGGCGGCCGAGGAGCCCTTCATCGCCAGCAGCAGCCCCTCCTCCTGCACCAGAGGGAGGGTCCAGCGGGCCAGCTTGTCCAGCGCCGCGACGGCCCGGGCGGTGACCACCTCGAACTCCCGCTCGCCGTGCAGCTCCTCGGCACGGGCGCGGACGACCTCGAGGCCGAGGCCGAGCTCGGCGTCGACCTCCTCCAGCCAGGTGGTGCGACGCTGCATCGTCTCGATCAGCGTCACCTGCAGCTCAGGGCGGGCGATCGCGATCACGACGCCGGGCAGCCCGGCCCCGGAGCCGACGTCGGCCAGGGTCCTGACCGACGGGTCGACGGCGTCGGCCATCAGCGCGCAGTTGAGCAGGTGGCGCTCCCAGAGCCGCTCCACCTCGCGCGGTCCGATCAGACCGCGCTCGGGACCCTGCTCGGCGAGCAGGGCGGCGAAGCGCTCGGCGAGCTCGAGCCGGTCGCCGAAGAGGCGCTCGGCCAGGGGTCGGAGCGATGCGGGGAGCGTCGTCACGGCAGGCCTCAGGACGTCGGGTAGATCACGACGTGACGGCCCTTGCCATCGCCGTCGGACTCGGAGCGCAGCCCCTCGCGCTTGGCGACGTCATGGACGACCTTGCGCTCGAAGGGGTTCATCGGCCGCATCGGGACCGGCTGCCCGGACTCCTTCGCCTCGGCGATCGCGGAGGCGGCAAGCTCCTCGAGTCCGCCCTTGTGCTCGGCGCGGAAGCCGCCGATGTCCAGCATCAGGCGCGACCGGGCGCCGGTGCGGGTCTGGACCGCGAGGCGCGCGAGCTCCTGCAGGGCGTCCAGCAGCTCGCCCTTGGGGCGGTTCAGCTCCGCGAGACGGTCCGCCCCGCGGATCTCCACGGAGGCGCGGTCGCCGTCCACGTCGATGTCGATGTCGCCGTCGAGGTCCGCGATGTCCAGCAGCTCCTCGAGGTAGTCGGCGGCGATGTCGCCCTCCTCCTCGAGGCGGCGCAGGCGCTCCTCGTCGGACTCGCCGTCGGACTCGTCCTCGGACTCGCTCTCGACCGCGTCCTGCGTCTCGGCGGCCTCGGCGGAGCCGGCGGAGTCCGCGGGGGCGGCGGTCTCCGCGGCCTCGGCGGCCGGGGCGTCCGTTCCCTGGTGCGCCTGCCGGGCGGCGGTCTCGTCGGCCGACGACGGATCGGTGATGGTCTCGTTCATTCAGGGTCCTCCGGGAATGCAGGGATGGACGACCCGGGAGCGACCGTGCTCCCGGGCCGTGAGGTCACTTCTTCCGCTTCTTCTTGCCCTTGTCCAGGGGGGAGCTCTTCGGCGGGGGCACCGGGAAGTCACCGGACTCCTCCTGCGCCCTGCGCCGCTCCTCGGCGGCCTTGGCGCGGGCCTCGCGGGCGCGCTGCAGCTTCTCCTCGTCGGAGAGCTTCTTGCCGCCCTTGTTCTTCGCGGAGGGCTGGACGCGGATCTGCCGCTCGGGCTCGGGATCGGGCTCCGAGACCTTCTTCGGCGGGGTGAAGTCCAGCGGCTCCAGACCCTTCCGCTCGCGCTTGGCGTTGATGCGCTCCTGGCGCTCCTTCTCCGCGTCGGAGCCGGGGGTGGGGGTCGCGCGGATGACGATGTACTGCTGGACGAAGGTCCACACGTTGGTGGTCAGCCAGTAGATGAGCACACCGATCGGCATGCCCGGCCCCGTGATCACGTAGATGAACGGGAGCATGTACAGCATCATCTTCTGGGTGCTGGCCATGGGGCCCTCGAGGGCGGCCTTGGGCATGTTCTTCATGGTCAGCGACTTCTGGGTGAAGAAGGTGACCGCGCACATCGCCGCGATGATGATGCCGGCGACGATCTTGGTGGTGATCCCGCCGTCGCCGGAGTTCAGGAAGCTGTCGGCGATGGTGACGTTGCCGAGGATGGTCGAGTTGCTGGCGCTCTGGGCCAGCTCGGTGGTCAGGGGCCCGAAGGGCTTCCCCTCGGCCGCGTCGGGCAGCTTGTTGAACAGCACCCGGAACAGGCCGAAGAAGATCGGCATCTGGAGCAGCACCGGCAGGCAGGAGGAGAACGGGCTGGCGCCGGCCTCCTTGTAGACCGCCATGGTCTCCTCGGCCATCTTCTGCCGGGACTCCTGGTCGGTCTTGCCCTTGTACTTCTTCTGCACCGCCTGCAGCTCGGGCGAGACCATCTGCATCGCGCGCGAGGCGCGGATCTGGCGCACGAACAGCGGGATGATCAGGGTGCGGACCACGGCGGTGAGCCCGACGATGGACAGCACCCAGGTGATGCCCGAGTTCGGATCCATGAACAGCGACAGCACCGCATGGAACTTCACCATGAGCCATGCGACGGCCCACTCGATCGGATACAGGGGATTCATCGGCCTGGTCTTCCTGCCGCACGGATGCGCATGTCGTTCATGCGAGGTGCCGGCTGTGGTCGGGAGTCTCGGACAAGGGTAGGCCCTAGGGGGCCGGGTGCCGCAGTCGGCGTGGATTGCTCCACATGCCCGGCGCCGGGACCGGATCGAGCCCCCCGCGGGTCAGGGGGTTGCAGCGGAGGATCCGCCAGGTGGTGAGCAGGATCCCCTTGAGGGCCCCGTGCGTGCGCAGGGCGTCCATGCCGTACTGCGAGCAGACGGGGTCGTACCGGCAGGCGGGCGGGGTGTACGGCGAGATGCCCACCTGGTAGCCGCGCACCGGCAGCATCAGCAGCCGGCGCGGCAGGCGGCCCAGGCGCCGCAGCGCGCCCTCGCGACCTCGCGCGCGCTCCGGCGGGACGCCGCTCACCGCGACCGCTCCTCGCGGCGGGCGAGCTTGCGGGAGGCGGAGGCGAGCGCCGAGTCCACGTCCTCGCGGAGCTCGGCGAAGGGCTGAGCCTCGATGCCCGGCAGCGCCCGCAGCACGATCGCGCTGCCGGCGGGGAGGGTCTCGAGATGCGGGCGCACGATCTCGCGCAGGCGCCGGGTGACGCGGTTGCGCACCACGGCGTTGCCGATCTTCTTGGACACGACGAATCCCACGCGGGGTGCCTCCTCCTCCTGCGTGAGCAGGGTCAGGTGCACGACCACGTGGGATCGAGCGCTGCGCGCGCCACCGCGGATGACCGCACGGAACTCGTCGCCGCTGTGGAGCCGGCGACTAGACCAGTACACGACGACGTGACGCCTCGGCCCTGGTCACCGTCGTCTCAGGCGGAGAGCTCGGCGCGGCCCTTGGCGCGGCGGGCGTTCAGGATGCTGCGGCCGGCGCGGGTGCGCATGCGGGCGCGGAAGCCGTGCTTCTTGGCGCGGCGGCGGTTGTTCGGCTGGAACGTGCGCTTGCTCATGGTTCTCCTCGATCGTGGGCACGGGCGTGCCCCTCGCGGTGGCGTGTGGTCTGCTGCGCGAACGGATGTCCGGGCGCACCCGCCGGGGCGGGGCGACTGCCGTGTCCCACATCGGGACGGTGCCGTCGGGCGGCGCGCAGCGCTGACTGCACGATTTTAGGCGCGGGGGTGCACGGGGTCAACGGAGGAGCCCCGTTGAGAGCCGGTTGTGGCCCGATTCTCACTTCCGGGGGCGTGTCGTGACGGCCCCGAGGGCCCGTCGTGCCCTTCGGGTCCTGTCCCTCCGACCCAGCGACGCCCGACGGGGCGGCGCCGCTCATATCGTCACGGTCGTCCCGGTCACGTCGAGGGGCGGATCCCCGACCTGTTGTCCACATCAGCAATCCACAGCGGTGAGGATAATGTGGAAAACTGTGGCGACCCGCGCCCGAGACCTGAGGGGGACACCTGATGCCGGAGGCGAACGCCGACGCGATCTGGGACAGCACGCTGAGCATCCTGCGCCGCGACGACACCGTCTCCCAGCGTGTGATGGCCCTGCTCACCCTCTCCCGCCTGATGGCCGTGGTCGCGGACACCGCCCTGCTCGCCGTGCCCTCCACCTCGGCGAAGGAGCTGATCGAGAACCGGATCGCGGGCTCCCTGAAGGCCGCCCTCAGCGAGGCCACCGGCAAGGACCTCCGCTTCGCCGTGACGGTCGACGAGTCGCTGCTGCTGGAGGGGGACGACGAGGACGAGGCCCCTGCACCGCCGCTGACCTCCTCCTCGACCGCCCGCAGTGCACATCCTGTGGACAACGATGTGGACAGTTCCACGGGGGGTGTCCACACCCCGCCCTTCCGTCGTGGACGGGGCTCCGTGCTCCCCTCCGAGTCCGCCTCCGGCCGGCCCGCGCTGCCCTCGAGCAGCACCCCGGACTCGGCCGGCTCCGCCGCCTCGCGCTTCGGCCGCGGGGAGGACGAGTTCCACGGCTCCGCGGCCGACGATCCCAGCGCCTATGCGGGGATGTCCGCCCTCAGCGGCGCCTCCGCCCCCTCCCCGGGACCGGCGCCGCGCCGCCCCGCCCTCGCCGGCGGCGCCTCGACCCTCGGCGAGGACTCGCGCCTGAACAGCAAATACACCTTCGACACCTTCGTGATCGGGTCCTCGAACCGCTTCGCGCAGGCGGCCGCGTCGGCTGTGGCGGAGACGCCGGCGAAGGCGTACAACCCGCTGTTCATCTACGGCGGATCCGGTCTGGGCAAGACCCACCTGCTGCACGCGGTGGGCCACTACGCCCAGAGCCTCTACCCCGACGTGGTGGTGCGCTACGTGAACTCCGAGGAGTTCACCAACGAGTTCATCAACTCAGTGCAGTCCGGCCAGTTCGGCAAGGCGCAGGAGTTCCAGCGCCGCTATCGCGACATCGACATCCTGCTGATCGACGACATCCAGTTCCTGCAGCGAGCGCCGGAGACGATGGAGGCGTTCTTCCACACCTTCAACACGCTCTACAACTCGGACAAGCAGATCGTGATCACCTCGGACCTGCCGCCGAAGGAGCTCGGCGGCTTCGAGGACCGGATGCGCTCCCGCTTCGAGATGGGCCTGATGACGGACGTGCAGCCGCCGGACCTCGAGACCCGCATCGCGATCCTGCGCAAGAAGGTCGCCCAGGAGAACACCGGCGAGGTGCCGCACGAGGTGCTGGAGTACATCGCCAGCCACATCGCCACGAACATCCGCGAGCTCGAGGGCGCCCTGATCCGCGTGCAGGCGCTGCACTCCCTCTCGCGCCAGCCGATGGACGTCACCCTCGCCGAGTCCGTGCTGAAGGATCTGCTCTCCCACGACGACGGCGCGCAGATCACCGCCTCGACAATCATCGCCCAGACCGCGACCTACTTCGGGCTCTCGGTGGAGGAGATCGTGGGCACCGGCCGCAGTCGGCGCCTGGTCTCCGCGCGGCAGATCGGCATGTACCTGTGCCGGGAGCTGACGGACATGCCGCTGATCCGCATCGGCGAGGAGTTCGGCGGCCGCGACCACACCACCGTCATGCACGCGAACAAGAAGATCAGCGAGCTGATGAAGGAGCGTCGGGCGATCTTCAACCAGGTCACGGAGCTCACGGCGAGGATCAAGAGCTCGAGCTCCTCGGCCCGGCAGTGACGCGGGAATGACGCGGCAGTGACGCAGCCGACCGCGTGAGCATGCCGGAGAATGTCATCCCAGGTCAGGCCGACGTTCTCCCCAATTGTGGATAACTCTGTGGACAGTGTGGAACGACGAGCATCTGCGCAGGAGCCGATGTGCATGGAGGAATGACAAGAATCTGACGGCGGCGGCGATCCGTGCACAGGTCGTGCACGAGCTTCCTGTGATTGTCGACGAGTCGTCCACGTCGACAGTGTCGGCTGTGACCTGCTGAGATGTCGGTTATCCACGAGATCCACAGCCGTGATGATGAGGTCTGTAGTTTCTTGCTCGTCGTGGATGTGGAGGGCGGGGGTCGGCAGCAGCGGCCGAGGAGCACGGAGGAGCAGGGGCGGAAGTCAAGGATCTGCGGCGGTGTGTCGTCGGAGGGCTCCGGGAACCGATACGCTGTCCACCGTTCGATCACGATCAGGCTTTCGACCACTGCGAAGGAGTGGCAACGGTGAAGTTCCACCTCGACCGCGGCGTCCTCGGCGACGCCGTCTCCTGGGCCACCCGCACCCTCCCTGTCCGTCCGGCGATGCCGATCCTGCAGGGCGTGCGCATCGTCGCCGATGCGGGCGGCGAGCTGCAGCTTTCGACCTTCGACTACGAGGTCAGCGCCCAGATCCGTCTCGAGGCGGAGATCGAGCAGCCGGGCGAGGTGCTGGTCCAGGGGCGCATGCTCTCGGACATCGTCCGCGCCCTGCCGAACAAGGACGTCACCGTCGCGCTCGAGGGCACGAAGCTCCAGGTCCGCTGCGGCAGCGCCCGCTTCGCGCTCGCGACCCTCCCGGTCGAGGAGTACCCGCAGCTGCCACCATGCCCCCGGTCGCCGGCACCGTCGCGGCCGACGTGTTCGCCGAGGCGATCTCGCAGGTCACCGTCGCGGCCTCGAAGGACGACACCCTCCCGCTGCTGACCGGCGTGAAGGTCGAGATCAGCGGTGAGACCATGACCCTGATGGCCACCGACCGCTACCGCCTGGCGCTGCGCGAGCTGACCTGGAACCCCTCGTCGCCCGGCGCCGAGCTCACCGCCCTGGTCCGCGGCCGCACCCTCCACGAGGTCGCCCGCTCGCTCGCGACCGGCGGCGGCGTCGAGATCGCGCTGTCCGACGAGGACTCCGCGAACCTGATCGGCTTCGAGGCCGGCGGCCGCCGCACCACCTCCACCCTCGTCGACGGCGACTACCCGCCGGTGCGACGCCTGTTCCCCGAGACCACCGCGATCACTGCCGTCGTCTCCACCGGCGCGCTGATCGACGCGGTCAAGCGCGTCTCCCTGGTCGCCGAGCGGAACACTCCCGTGCGCCTGTCCTTCTCCGAGGGCCAGGTCGCGCTCGAGGCCGGCGCCGGCGACGACGCCCAGGCCAGCGAGGTGCTCGAGGCGCAGCTCGAGGGCGAGGACCTCGTCGTCGGCTTCAACTCGGGCTTCCTGCTCGACGGCCTCGGCGCGCTCGGCAGCGAGTTCGCCCGCCTGACCTTCACCGACTCGATCAAGCCTTCGGTGATGACCGGGCAGGACTCGCTCGAGGGCGAGCCCGACAACTCCTACCGGTACCTCATCATGCCGATGCGGATCTGAGGGAGGGCGAGCTCCCTCCGTGCACCTGACCGCGCTCGAACTCACCGACTTCCGCTCCTACCGGCAGCTGAGCCTGCCCGTCCGTCCCGGCATCACCGTCATGGTGGGTCCGAACGGGCAGGGCAAGACCAATATCGTCGAGGCGCTGTGGTACCTCGCGACGCTCTCGAGCCATCGCGTCCCCCACGACGCCGCGCTCGTGCACCGCGGCGAGTCCACGGCGATCGTCCGCGCGAGCTTCGAACGCGCCGGCCGGCCGCTGCAGATCGACCTCGAGATCACCCCCGGCAAGGCGAACCGCGCTCGGCTCCAGGGGCAGAACGTCTCCCGGCTGCGCGACCTGCTCGGCGAGGTGCGGGCGGTGCTCTTCGCCCCGGAGGACCTGGGACTGGTCAAGGCCGATCCCGAGGGCAGGCGCCGCTTCCTCGACGAGCTCCTGTTCGAGATCGCGCCCCGCTTCGCCTCGATCAAGGCCGACTACGACCGGGTCCTCAAGCAGCGCGGCAACCTGCTCAAGCAGATGCGCTCGATGCGGCGCGGCGGCTCGGGACGCAGCGTCGGCGGGCTGGACCCGGCCGAATCGGCGGCCTCCACGCTCGAGGTCTGGGACCAGCAGCTCGCCCGTCACGGCGCCGAGCTGCTGCGCGCCCGGCTCCACCTCGTGAACCGTCTGAGCCCCCACCTGGGCTACTCCTACCTGCGGGTCTCGACCGACGAGGGGGCCGAGCAGGCGCTCGACCTGCCCCCTGACCAGCGCGGCGAGGTCGCCTCCCCGGCGGACGTCCGCTACCGCTCCGACGTGCTCGACGAGCTCGGCGCCGCGCCCGGGGAGCTTCCCGGCACCCGCGAGATCCACGACGCCCTGCTCGCCCTGGTCTCCGCACGGCACGACGAGGAGATCGACCGCGGCACGAACCTCACCGGCCCGCACCGCGACGACCTCGAGATCCGCCTGCACGACTTCCCCGCGAAGGGCTACGCGAGCCACGGCGAGTCCTGGTCCCTCGCGCTCGCCCTGCGCCTGGCCAGCTACGACCTGCTGCGCCTCGAGGAGGGCGACCTCGGTGACGGCGAGCCGATCCTGATCCTCGACGACGTCTTCAGCGAGCTGGACGTCCATCGTCGCGAGCGGCTCGGCAGGATCGTCACCGACGCCTCGCAGGTGCTGATCACGACCGCGAACGACACCGACATCCCCGCCTCCCGCGACGGCGAGATCCACGTGGTCGACGTGACGCTCGGCGAGGCGGTCCCGCGCAGCGGGGGCGGGCTGCGATGAACGGCGGTGCTCCGCGCCCGAGGATCGCGAACCCGTACGGGCTCGGCACCTGGAGCGGGGCAGCGGCGGGGTCCGAGGAGCAGTCGACCTCGCCGACGGCTCCGGCTGCCGTGCCCGTGCGGGGCGGTGCCCGGAACGGGGACGGTGCCGAGCGTGCCCGCGGCGGAGCGCGGCCGGGCGGCGAGGAGGCTCGCGGGTCCGTCGCGTCCCGCTCCGGCGCACCGACGCCCGTCGGCCCCGGGGATCCCGACCGTGAGGAGCAGGTGCTCTACGATCCGCCGGACCTGCCGGCGCCGGCGGATCCCTTCGAGCTCGCCCGCCGCACCGTCAACCGCTCCCGTGCCGCCGCCCGCGACCGCGGCCTCTTCCCGATCTCCGCGAAGACGCAGGCCAGGGACGTGCGCGACCGGTCCGGCCGGGCGCCGGGCTACTCCGGCTCGCGCCCGGACCCGCGGGACCCGCAGGGCATCGAGCTGGTGCTGAAGAAGGTGCTGGGGAACCTCGGCTGGAACGCCGGGATGAGCACCGGACGGGTGCTGGACGAGTGGGACGAGATCGTCGGCGAGCGGCTCGCGACGCACTGCCGCCCGGTCTCCTTCGAGGACGGGGTGCTGGTGGTCAGCGCCTCCTCCTCGGCGTGGGCGGCGCAGCTGCGGATGCTCACCCCGCAGCTGATCACCACCATCGAGGAGCACGTCGGCTCCCACGTCGTCTCGGAGCTGAAGGTCACCGGCCCCGCCGCCGCCGAGCGCAGCTGGAAGAAGGGCCGACGGACGGTGACCTGGCGCGGACCCCGGGATACGTATGGCTGATCGACGTGCTGCGAGGG
>Ga0079224_100005079_pt1 | contig 17220 bp, 19 predicted proteins | sample Stecom2015_FD_80414 | JGI IMG/M metagenome (GOLD analysis project Ga0079224, IMG submission 80414) | Agricultural soil microbial communities from Utah to study Nitrogen management - Steer compost 2015 | ecosystem: Environmental > Terrestrial > Soil > Agricultural land | place: USA: Utah... | reverse complement strand
GGCGGGGGCAGCGGCATTGCACATGGAAGACCAAGTGGGTACAAAGCGGTGTGGACACCGGCCGAACAAAGAACTTGTCAGCACAGAGGAAATGGTCGACCGACTAAAAGCTGCGGTAGATGCACGCACGGACCCACAGTTTCTGATCGGTGCACGTACGGATGCGCTCGCCAGTGAAGGGCTCGCCGCGACGCTCGCCCGGGCAAACGCGTACGCCGAAGCGGGTGCTGATTTTATTTTCGCCGAAGCGATTACCGAACTGTCTCAATACCGCGCATTCGTGGAGGCCACAAGACTTCCTATACTGGCCAATATCACCGAATTTGGGATGACCCCCTTGTGGACCGTTGAAGAATTGGCAGAGGTTGGGGTATCCATGGCGCTGTACCCGTTGTCAGCCTTCCGCGCCGCTAATAAGGCGGCGATGAATGTGTACAGACACATCCGCCGCGATGGTACCCAGAAAAATGTCCTTAATACCATGCAGACGCGCGAAGAGCTGTATGAGAGCATCGGCTATCATTCGTTCGAACGCAAATTGGACGAACTGTATGGCAGATAAGGTAAACAGGATCAAGTAACCGATAAAAACAAATTTTATGAGCAGCACGGAACCGTCGGGTTTTAAACCCAAGAAATCGGTAGCCTTATCCGGAGTCGCAGCAGGCAATACGGCGATATGTACCGTAGGCAAAAGCGGCAATGACCTGCATTATAGGGGGTATGACATACTGGATCTGGCGGCTGGCGCGTCTTTCGAAGAAGTGGCACATCTGCTAATTCACGCGCAGTTGCCTGATAAAGGGCAATTAGCTGCTTACCGTCAGAAATTGAAGTCGTTGCGCGGACTGCCCCGGGTGGCAAGACGGGTGTTGGAGCAAATTCCCGCGGCCGCCCATCCCATGGATGTGCTGCGTTCCTACACGTCGCTGATGGGAACCATCTATCCCGAAAGGGAGGATCACAACCCGGTAGGCGCACGTGATATAGCGGACCGATTGTTGGCTTCCTATGCGTCCGCCTTGTTATATTGGTACCACTTTACCCATCACGGGCGGCGGATAGAGGTAGAAACAGACGATGATTCAATAGGAACCCATTTTCTCCGCTTGTTGCATGGCAAAGAGCCTTCGGCATTGTGGGCCGAATCCATGGCTATCTCGCTCAACCTCTACGCGGAACATGAGTTTAACGCTTCTACATTCGCCGGCCGGGTGATCGCTGGCACCGGCTCGGATATCTATTCCAGCCTCACCGGCAGCATCGGTACATTAAGGGGGCCGAAACACGGCGGCGCCAACGAGGTGGCCTATGAAATTCTGAGCCGCTATGACAATCCCGAGGAAGCAGCCATCGATATTAAACGACGGCTGGAACGGCGGGAAGTCATTATTGGTTTTGGACACCCTGTATATACCATTGCGGACCCCAGGAATGTCGTCGTCAAAGGAGTGGCTCAGCGTTTATCTGAAGCCTTTGGCGACCTGCGCCTGTTCGCAATTGCGGAACGGTTGGAAACACTCCTATGGGAAGAAAAGCGGATGTTTCCGAATCTGGACTGGTTCTCCGCTGTCTCCTACCACCTGATGGGAATTCCCACATCTTTTTTTACGCCTCTTTTCGTCATCGCCCGGGTTACGGGCTGGAGCGCCCACGTCATTGAACAAAGGGAGGATGGGAAAATTATCAGGCCTAGTGCCAATTATACAGGTCCTGATCCCCGGCCTTTTGTGCCGCTCGAGGACCGATAAGTCCGTAAAGCTTTTAACCACTAATATTTCGTTATCATAAAAAATGCGTGCAGAAACCGATCAAGTCATTACCGATATCGTTGATTACGTACTCGATTATCGGATCAACAGCAACGAAGCCTTTCAAACTGCCCACTATTGTTTACTGGATACGCTGGGGTGCGGCTTCGAAGCGTTAACCTATCCCGCGTGTACCAAGATGCTCGGACCGATAGTAAGCGGAACCGTGGTTCCCAATGGGGCAAAAGTGCCCGGGACATCCCATCAGCTGGATCCCGTGCAGGCAGCTTTCAACATCGGGACGATGGTACGATGGCTTGATTTCAACGATACGTGGTTAGCTGCCGAATGGGGCCATCCGTCGGATAATCTCGGTGGAATATTGGCTACGGCCGACTGGCTTTCCCGAACCGCGATAGCTGCGGGAGAGAAACCGTTGATCATGAACGACGTGTTGGATGCCATGATCCGCGCTCATGAAATTCAGGGGATCATGGCGTTGGAAAATTCTTTCAACAGCGTGGGACTTGATCATGTGCTGTTGGTTAAACTGGCGTCAACAGCCACCGTCGGAAGGCTTCTGGGGCTTACACGCGAAGAACTGTGCAACGCCGTATCCCAGGTATTTGTGGACGGTCACGCACTGCGGTCCTACCGCCACGCACCCAATACCGGGAGCCGGAAATCGTGGGCGGCCGGCGACGCCACCTCGCGTGCCGTCCGGCTGGCGCTGATATCCAAAACCGGCGAAATGGGTTATCCCAGTGCCCTGACCGCCAAAACGTGGGGTTTTTACGATGTCCTCTTTCGAGGTGAACCGTTTCGCTTCCAACGCGACTACGGCTCGTATGTTATGGAAAACGTACTTTTCAAGATTTCATTTCCGGCTGAATTTCACGCGCAGACCGCCGTGGAAGCGGCAATGACGATTCATCATCGGCTAAAAGCCCTTGACCGGACGGCGGATGACATCGCGCATATCCGGATACGCACGCACGAAGCTGCGGTCCGGATCATTGACAAAAAAGGACCGCTAGCGAACCCGGCAGACCGTGATCATTGTATCCAGTATATGGTGGCTGTGCCGTTGCTCTACGGCAGATTGACTGCTGCCGACTACGAAGACAGCGTCGCCGCCGACCCCCGGATAGACCGCCTGCGGGAAACGATGGACGTGCAGGAAGACAGGCAGTTTACGAGGGATTACCACGATCCGGATAAACGCTCGATTGCGAATGCACTTACCGTCACGCTCAACGACGGAACCATATTGGCCGAAGAAATCGTAGAATACCCGATCGGGCATAAACGCCGGCGGACAGAGGGTATTCCCCTGTTGATTGAAAAGTATAAACGGAATCTCAAACGGATTTTTTCGGCGAAACAGCAACAGTTGATTTTGGAGGCTTCGATCGACCGGGAAACCCTGGCTCAGTTGCCGGTCCATACGTTCGTGGACTTGATGGTGACCCCTTAATTTCGTACCTTTGGCTCACAAAGCGAAGAGACGATATTATGCCTATTACCGACAACGATGTCATCTACGAAGATAACCATTTGCTTGCCGTGAATAAGCGTGCAGGATACCTTGTACAAGCAGATACCGGAGGCGATGAGCCACTGGAAGAAATGGTCAACAAGTATTTAACGAAAAAATATAACAAGCCTAATGGAGCTTTTGTGGGAGTGGTACACCGCTTGGATCGTCCGGTCAGTGGGTTGATTCTCTTTGCCAAGACCAGCAAAGGGCTGGAAAGGATGCAACAGCTGTTCAAGGATCGCGAGATCCGCAAAACTTACTGGGCCGTTGTCCGTCATGCCCCCGAAGAACCGGAAGGCAAATTGGTTCACTGGCTTTCGCGCGATCGGACCCAAAACATTACCAAGGTGCATAATGAGGCGGCCGAAGGGCGAGTATATGCTGAGCTGGACTATAAATTGCTCGGTACACTTGACGGTTACTATCTGTTGGAGGTATATCCTCTTACGGGTCGTACACACCAGATCCGTGCGCAATTGGCCTCCATGTCATGCCCCATCGTGGGCGACCATAAGTACGGGTATCCCCGGGGTAGCCTCCGGCGTTCTATCTGCCTGCACGCTAAAAAACTTTCATTCATTCATCCAATCAAAAAGGAACCCATAGAACTATTTGCCCGAACTCCGAGAGACGGCTTCTGGGATCGGTTTGATGTGTTCAACGACATGTCTTCCTAAGGACAAAATTTTTGTTTGTATATTTGTCACATGGTTAGAATACAACGTGTCCTTGCATTTGCGCTTTTGGCCGTGGTACTTTCGGTGTCGTTGCCCGTAGTTGTGCAGGGACAGTGTGCCATGTGTACGCTCACCGCAGAAAATGCCACTGAAAATGGAAATACGCAGGGCAAAGGACTGAACAAAGGAATTCTTTTCCTGCTAGCTATCCCGTATTTGGCTGCCGTAGGCGTTGGCGTGCTCTGGTACAAAAAGTACCGCAGTAAAAAGACCGTGAACGTCGATAGCGATCCCATCGTACTGAATTAACCTCCCATGGTTGTGACACGCACGCCGAAATTCAGAGCCATGATGGCGTCTAAGTGTCCGAAGTGCCGTACGGGAAAAATGTTTGTAGGCAGCACGTACGGATTAAAGCGGCAACGGATGAACGAGATATGTCCGTACTGCGGATTCCGGTTTGAAATCGAGCCCGGCTATTTTTATGCGGCCATGTATGTGAGCTATGGCCTATCTGTCGCACAGGTCACCATAGCTGCCCTCCTTACCTATGAAATCACTGGAAGCGAATCGCCCTGGGTATATCTCCTCGTATTGATGGGTGTCATTTTGGCTTTCGCGCCATTTAATTTCCGGTATTCCCGGCTCCTTCTCCTGTACTACCTCACACCCAAGGTAAAATACGATCCCAAATTTGAAAAATACCGCGATGAAGGTTAATCGTTAAAAGGGGCTGGCTATATTCTTCAGGTACGGTAGCTGCTGATCTTTATCCGATACGATAAGATCCCCCGTTGGCAATGGCCAACCGATGGCCAGGTCTGGGTCGTCCCATCGCACACCCAGCTCACCCGCCTTGTCGTAAAATCCGGTCACTTTATAGGAGAACAGCGTGTTATTTTCCAATGAAAGGAAACCATGGAGAAACCCAGGAGGTATCCAGAGCGATTTCGCTTCGTGTTCATCCAGCAATAGCGAAAAATGCTGTCCAAAGGTGGGCGACTGCTTTCGGATGTCCACAGCGACATCCCATGCTTTACCCCGTAAAACCCGTACCAACTTACCCTGAGCCTGATCGCCCGCCTGCGCGTGCAAACCGCGCAGTACACCCCGATGTGAGCAGGAGAGGTTATCCTGTACAAATGCTGCGGAGATGCCCTGCGCAGTGAATGGCCGCTCACTGTAGGTTTCCACAAAGAATCCGCGTTCGTCTTTCCATACCTGGTGTTCAATGACAAATAGATCGGCTATGGGGGTGGGGATAAATTTCATGCTAAATTATGGATGAAGGTATTTCATAATGCTGTCAAAAAATAACACTTTCCCAGGAAACATCGTTTCCAGATAGGTGCGTGCCACGGAAAAAGGGCCCGATTGAAAGGTGGCAATTTCATCCCGGCTTTCTGTACGCATTTGTACGCAATAGGTAATGCCTTCGTGGGGAGAGTCCAGCATTTCCAAAAATGATAGCCCCTCGCTCAGCAGTTCACCGCGCAGGTAATTATGTACGTCCTTTCCGATCTCATTTTCCGCAATAATCGTGACGTTGTAAAGATACATGCTGCGAAGATACATAATCGTTTGCTTTGCGGACAATGGATTTTTCGTACCTTTCAATCCTATGGAAATAGGATGTAAAATTAAGGTTGCATAAACCGGTTTTATCATAAAATTTTCCACCTTTGAAAGAAAGGAACGGGACACGTCTATATATGATACGCAGTGTTGTTTTTTTGTTCATGGCGGTAGCTGTTGCCGGCCACATGGGGGGCTGTGCGGGCGGAGAAGCAGATATGATACCCGTATCGGATTTCTTTTCCGAACCTGAACAAACCAATTTTCGTATTTCTCCCAATGGTAAGTATATTGCCTACCTCGGCCTGCATGAAGGGCAAAAGAATATTTACATCATCCATCTTGATGAGGAAAAGCGACATCAGCGGCTTACTTCCGAAACCGAGTTGGATATACAGTCCTGTTTCTGGGCGAATGATGATGAGCTGATTTTTACCAAAGAGAAGCGGAACGATAGTCTGCAGGTCTTCGCTGTAAACCGGTCCACCTTAGGAGTCAGGCATCTTATGCCTCCATCAAATGTGAAGCTACGTTGGATATCGCCCTTAAAGGTTATCAACCATGGACTGCTTATTTCTCTGAACGAACGGGACCCTTCGGTTTTCGACGTATACAGACTTCGTACAGACGCCTGTAAAAAGGAACTGGTAGCTACCAACCCGGGAAATATCATCAAATGGTTTGCGGATATAAACGGTGAACTGCGGATGGCTATCGCCAGCGACAGCCTGAAGGAAACCATGCTGTACCGTCCCAGTGAAAAGGATCCGTTTCGCCCGGTATTGAGCCATAGTTTTAGGAATTCAATTATGCCTCTCGGATTTTCCGGGGAAAAACGAAACCATATATTTGCGCTTTCCAATATGGACAGGGACAAGCTGGCGCTGGTTGAATTTGATATGGAGACGGGAAGGGAGGTACAGACAATCTACGCCCATCCTGACGTCGATATGGAATTCGGAGGCTATTCGATCGATCGGGGTGAAATGTCCTATGCGAGTTATTTTACGTGGAAAAGGGAGCGGCATTTTTTGAACGAGCATACCCAGCTCGTATATCATCGTATCGGACAGAAATTAAAAGGCTATGAATTAACCATTTTGGATCGCGATACGGCGCGTAACCGGTTTATCGTCCGTTCGTACACCGACAAAGATCCCGGAGCAGTTTATTTTTACGACATGGCCAGCGATGAGTTGACCAAACTGGCAGACAACATTCCGGCGCTGAACAACCGACAGCTGGCTGAAATGAAGTCCATTACCTACCGGTCGAGAGATGGTCGCCAAATACACGGTTATCTGACATTGCCCCCTAAATCCAAGGGGAAGCGGCCACCGGTCATCGTTTATCCGCATAATGGTCCGAGTGATCGGAGCAGATGGGGGTTTGACCCTGAAGTTCAGTTTTTCGCAAATCGTGGTTTTGCCGTGTTTCAGGTCAATTACCGCGGGTCCATCGGCTATGGAAAAGAATTTTGGTCAGCCGGTGCAAAAGAATGGGGAGGGAAAATACAGGAAGACATTACGGACGGCGTCCGGTGGCTGATCGAGGAAGGGGCCATCGATTCAACACGCATCGGTATTTACGGTGCGGGTTTCGGAGGGTATTCTGCATTGTATGCAGCATGTTTTCACTCCGACTTGTACTCGTGTGCTGCTTCCTATTCGGGGTTCATTAACCTGTTTACGATTTTAAAAGAGGTGCCCCCGCATCACAAGCCCTACCTCCAGCGGTATTACGAAACGGTTGGAAACCCGGAAACCGAACCGGATATGATCAAATCCATGTCGCCGGTCTTTCATGCTGATCAGATATCCATTCCGGTGTTTATTGCCCAGGGTGGGCAGGATGGATGGAGCACGGTCAACGAAACCAATCAGTTTGTTCAGAAGCTGAAAAAGCGCAAAGTTCCCATCACCTATATGCTGCGGGAGGAAGAGCGGCGCTATTTCCGCAATGAAGAAAATAGGATTCTATTATACAAGGAGTTAGGTGAGTTCTTCGATAAACACCTGAAATGACGCACCGTCGCAATACCTACCGCGTAAATCACCTATTGGTGAGCGCCTTTATCCTTGTTGTCATCGCGTCCTTTGTGCTGGCAGCGTTCCTTGCGCGCGACCTCACCGTGAGTTACGTCGAAAATGAGTTTGCGTCACGAAAAGTGGAGGTGCTGGAACATAATATCAGCACGTTTAACGATTTTTTCCATAACAGAATACCTGAGATTTCCTTTTATCAAGGATACCTTGATTCGGCAGGGGTGGCTGTCTATGCCGACAGCCTTTTTCAGACATATCCGTTTGTGGAACGTATCGTCTTTTATGACGTTTCATTGAGTAACCGCAAGGATGCTCACGGCTTCGCCATCAACAACCTGGTGGTATATCCCAAGAAAGTGTACCAATTCACCCCGGAACAAACCGGAAGCGGCATGCCCGTTGTACCGAAAGACGGGCATCTCCCACTTTCCCTCTCGGATGACTTTACAAATATGGCAGTAAAGTTTGCCGGGTTCATTGAACGGGTGGATACCACCAAAGCGCTCAGAGAGGACGATATTTTTAAAGTGTTTTATGCGGTTACACCGGGTAAGATATGCTATATGAATATTCCGCGAAGGGATGATTTAAAAGCATATAAGGAATTGATGCAGGGCAATACGAACCATGATGTGGTTTACGAGCAGGATATCTTGGCCTTTTTTATTGATCCGAACAAACTTTCACTGACCAATATAGTTCCAGAACTGTACCAGCGCGTCCAAATACAGCCGTTGGTCTACGAATCCATTGACATGGACCCGGATCTGCTCACTACAGAAACGCCACTGCCCGGGGCGCTGGCCGACTATAAAATCTACTTCAGTTCCAGCCGCACGTTTCTGCAGTCCGAAATCAACCGCAGGTTCTTGCCGGTCATGGCGGGTGTTGTTGCCATTTACCTGCTTCTAGCGGTAATCGCTTACTTGATCTACCGCAACCTTTACGTAAACGAGCGGATGTTCAAATTGCAGTATGATTTTGTGAACAACTTAACCCATGAATTTAAGACGCCGGTGAGCGTGATTAAGATTGCCGGAAACAATATTCGCAGCGCAAAGCAGCTTTCCGATCAGGAACGTATCCAATACGGGAAAATACTGGATCAGGAGGCTGATAAGCTCAATAACCTGATGAATACGCTTCTCTCGTTTACTCAAATTGAAAATAAATCCATAAAAATCAAACGAGAAGAGGTTGATTTGCACGAATTTTGCGACAAATTGCTTGAAGCGTCGAAGATCAAGTATGGAGATTTGAAACTCCGTTGTAAGGTAAATGTGAAAAGAACGTTTTATACTGATCCGGTGCTGTTGAGCAGTATTTTTCAGAATCTGGTCGATAACGCCTACAAGTATTCCAAAAAGGATAACAAAGTATTGGATATCACCATCAGCCAGAGCAAGAGGCAGGTGGTCATGCAGTTTGAAGACAAGGGGATCGGAATAGCCAAAAAGGAGCTTGGGCATATATTCAAGAAGTTCTACCGGGTCCAGAATCAGTACAATCAACAAGGGAGTGTTGGTCTCGGACTGGCTTTTTGCAAGGAATTGGTTAATTTTATGGGGGGAGAGATATCGGTAGACAGCGAGTTGGGGAAGGGCACCCGGTTTACCATTGTGTTTCCCTGGTCTAGTCAATAAATCGTATCAGCGTATGTATAAGAATGTTAAAATAGCAGTCGTCGAGGACGACGAAAACCTGCGTTTTCTCGTTGCCCACCGGCTCGAATCTGAAAATTATCAGGTAATCCAGACTGGAAACGGCGATGAGGCGGAGAAACTGATATTAGAGCAAAAGCCGGATATCGTTTTGCTGGATTGGATGCTCCCGGGAAAACAGGGATCTGAGATATGTGCCAATCTGAGAAAAGAAGGAGTATCGAGCCTGATTATCATGATAACGGCTAAATCACAGGACGTCGATAAAATCGATGCGTACGCGTTCGGCGTTTCCGACTATATTACAAAGCCTTTTAGCATGGACGTGTTGGTAGCTATGATTGAGAATAAAGTGAAGTACTTCGTCCACAGCCAGGCCGCGGATAGCTACACGTTCGGGGATACCGAACATCATCCCAATATTCACTCCCTGATGCGCAACGGCAAGAAAGTGGAGCTTACTATTTTGGAAAACCGGATTCTACTTTATTTCTTACAGAATGTAGGACGGGTAATCAGCCGGGATGAACTGATGCAGGTGGTTTGGGGATACAGCTCTAATGTCAACACACGTACGCTGGATATGCACATTGTGCGCCTACGCAAAAAAATTGAAGTGAATCCGGATAAACCAGCCTACTTGCAGACGGTACGCGGAATGGGTTACAAGTTTGTCGACCAACCTGAATAATGTCGTACAGGCGGCCGATAATGGGCAGGCGGAGAGCGCCTGATTTTTTTGGTTTTTAAAAAAATATTTCCTATCTTCGTCCGTATGAGCAAGGCCATACCGCTTGGGACGGTATGGTCTTGCTTCTTTTTTTGACTTTATTTTTTTTAAATGATAACAGATTATGGCAGAAGTAACGTATTACAGTAAAGAGGGATTAGAAAAGCTCAAGGAAGAGTTGCAGTATCTTAAAACCGAGGGCAGGGCAAAGATCGCAAAGGCTATCGCCGAAGCACGCGACAAAGGAGACTTGTCTGAAAACGCGGAATACGATGCGGCTAAAGAAGCGCAGGGTTTGCACGAAGCCAAAATTGCCAAGCTGGAAGAAACCCTGGCCAATGCACGCATAATCGATGAATCGACACTGGATACCTCCAAGGTGCTTGCCTTGTCTATCGTTAAATTAAAGAACGTAAAGAATGGGGCAGTGATGACCTATCAATTGGTTTCCGAAACGGAGGCCGATTTAAAAGCCGGGAAAATATCCGTTAAATCACCGATTGCCCAGGGACTACTCGGTAAGTCGGTAGGTGACAAAGCGCAGATACAGGTTCCTGCGGGTGAGGTAGAATTGGAGATCTTGGATATTTCCAGATAAGTAAATGTGTCGGTTATGTGCGGGTCTGCCATAACCGCACATAACAAAAACATTCTGAGTTGGCGGCTGTTCTGTAAAACAGCCGTTTTTTTATATTTGTGAACATAATAGCGTAAAATCAGATGCCTACCATATTTTCTAAAATTGTCGACGGCGAAATTCCTGCCTATAAGGTGGCGGAAAGTAATGATTATCTGGCTTTTCTGGATATCAATCCGCTGGTAAAGGGACATGTACTGGTTATTCCCAAGAAGGAGACCGATCAGCTATTTGATATGGAAGATGACGACTATATGGGACTTTGGGTTTTTGCAAAAATCGTAGCCCAGGGAATCAAACAAGTTTGTCCCTGCCAGCGGGTCGGCGTTGCGGTCGTTGGCCTCGAAGTAGCTCATGCCCACGTACACCTGGTGCCGATAAATGAAATCGGGGACCTCAATTTTAGCCGTCCCAAACTCAAGCTTACCCACGACGAGCTGGTGGAAATTGCCGACAAGATCCGGCAGGCCATTTCGGTACTTACGCGTAAATCGTAACCTGCAGCTTCGGTGGGTGCCCCGCATAAATTGCCTTTGTCCATCCGACCAATTTGTGTAAGTTTGTAGGTGATAGTTATGCAAGAGTTCTGGGAGTCATTTTCACAGTTGCTGGATGCCGAAACACTGCTGAGGTCTGGTGGCTTCTATCTTGTACTATTCATCGTATTTGCGGAAACAGGCTTGTTCTTCGGGTTTTTTCTGCCCGGAGATTATCTTTTGTTTTTAGCGGGGCTTTTCTGTGCGTCGGGCTTGTTGGACGTGGATATAACGACTTTATGTTTGGGGCTGTTTGCCGCAGGTGTATTGGGTAATTTTACCGGTTACTGGTTTGGCTGGCGTACCGGGCCGATGCTTTTTAAGCGTAAGGATACTTGGCTTTTCAAACGGCGGTATGTAGTTATGGCCGAAGAATTTTATCATAAGTACGGAGGGGTTGCCTTAATTATCGGTCGATTTGTTCCGATTATCCGTACGTTTGCTCCTATATTGGCCGGAATCGTTCAATTGAATTTCCGTAAGTTTGTGCTGTACAACTTAGGCGGGGCGGCATTATGGGTTTCGTTGCTTACGCTGTCGGGTTTTTTTTTAGGGCGCAACTTTCCGCAGATCAGTCACTATATAGAGTACATCATTATAGGCTTTATCGCTATTTCCTTTACACCGATATTAATCGCATTGATTAAAAGAAAACTTCGCCTGAACAAAACTAACAGGGCTGAAATTAACAAATGACAATTATAGTTTCTTATCCGAATGAGCAAATCAAACCCTTGGCATGACGTATCCCCCGGCGATGACCTGCCGTCTTCGGTCAACGCCATTATTGAAATCCCAAAAGGCTCGAAAGCCAAGTACGAAATTGACAAAGAAAGTGGTCTGATAAAACTGGACCGGGTGTTGTTTTCGTCCGTCATGTACCCCGCAAATTACGGCTTTATTCCGAAAACATACTGCGACGATAAAGATCCGCTGGACATTCTGGTGCTGTGTTCTGTTGACGTTTACCCCATGAGCATCATCGAAGCGAAAGTGATCGGTGTTATGCACATGATTGATAACGGAGAGCAGGACGATAAAATCATTTCGGTTGCAAAAAATGACATGTCCGTTAATTATATTAACGACCTGTCCGAATTGCCGCCGCACACCATGAAAGAAATTGTCCGGTTTTTCCAGGACTACAAAGCGCTCGAACGGAAAAACGTTACGATTGAGCGTCTTTTTGGCCGGTCGTATGCTTATCAGGTTATCCAGGATAGCCTCGACCTGTACCAAAAGGAATTTGTGAATCAAAAGACTACCTGATGGGCTGGGAAATTTTCTGGACATTCTTTTTGGTGCTTGCCAACGGCTTTTTCGTGGCGGCTGAATTTGCGATTGTCAAGGTAAGGGCATCACAGATTGAGATTAAGATCAAAACAGGAAGCCAGGTCGCTCAGGTTGCCAAACACATCGTCGGCCATCTTGATGGATATTTGGCAGCAACACAATTGGGTATTACGTTATCGTCACTTGCCTTGGGGTGGGTAGGTGAGGCGGTAATGACCGAGATTGTTACCGCTGTCTTCGGCTGGTTTAACGTAGCGCTAACCGGCACGTTGGCTAAAAACCTCGGCCATGTGGCTGCTTTCAGCATCATAACGGTGCTGCACATTGTTTTCGGCGAATTGGCTCCGAAATCTATTGCCATCCAGCGCCCGGTTGGGACAACCATGAGCATAGCCCTGCCGCTTCGCTTTTTTTATTTGATATTCCGCCCGATTATCTGGGTACTGAATGGGTTCGCAAATCTGATACTCCGCCTCATGGGGTTTGAGGTCAACGTGGGGGAGGCCCATCACTCATCCGAAGAGTTGCAATACCTGCTGGATCAGGGAAGGGAGAGTGGTGCGTTGGATACCGCCGAACACGAGCTGATAAAAAACGTGTTCGACTTCAATGAGCGGATGGTCAAAAGTATTATGGTGCCCCGCACCAAGATCTACGCCGTGGAAATGAATTGTCCGGGACCCGAGTTTATTGAGCGAATTACCAAAGAAGGGTATTCACGGATTCCCATTTATGACGACAATATCGACCAGATCATCGGGATTGTTCATACAAAGGATATTCTTCCCATCATAGCAAAAGGGAAGGAGCTGGTTCTCAGGAATATCATTCGGAAACCCTACTTTATTCCGGAAACCAAAAAGATCAACGACCTGATGGCGGAATTTCAGCAGAAGCGTATCCAGATCGCTGTCGTTTTGGATGAATTCGGAGGTACAGCAGGCATGGTTACGCTAGAAGATATTGTCGAGGAGTTGGTGGGTGAGATTCAGGATGAATATGATGAGGAAACGCCGGTAGTGGAACGTATTTCGGAAACGGAGTATATGGTGGATGCCAGCGCGAATGTACACGATGTGAATGAATACCTTCCCAGGGAGTTGCCGGAAAGTAACGACTATGATACCATATCCGGACTCGTGAGCGACCTTTTTGATAAGATACCTGACGTAGGCGAACATAAGGAATTCCACGGCTACAACTTCATTATCATGAAGAAAACCCAGCAAAATATTGAATTCGTCAAACTGGAGCTCGTGGATGATCATGAGGATGACGATATGGAATAACGAGGAACCACGTGGCATTGCAACTATTTTACACCCCCGATATAGAGCCTCATCGGCCGGATTATGTGTTGAGTGAGGACGAAAGCAAACACGCTGTACGGGTCTTGCGGCTTACCGTAGGTGCTCCCGTACAACTGGTTGATGGACGGGGGGGACTTTATGCCGGACAGATAGCCGAGGCCCACCCGAAACGGACGATTGTTGCTATTCAGGATTACCGGGCCGCCTACGGACAGCGACCCTATCGGTTGCACATGGCGGTTGCACCCACCAAAAATATGGATCGTATCGAGTGGTTTCTCGAAAAGGCTACCGAAGTGGGGATTGACGAGGTTACACCCCTCATCTGTGAACATTCGGAACGGAAAGAGATAAAACCGGATCGTCTGTATAAGGTGATGGCAGCGGCTATGAAACAATCCCAGAAAGCCTATTTGCCCCTATTAAACGCGGCTAGAAAATTCGATGAGTTTGTGGGATGGCACACCGGATCTCAAAAGTTTATCGCCCATTGTGGCGAAGGGCCTAAATCATACCTTCTAGACCACCTGGAGCCTTCAGGTACATACGTGATTCTTATCGGACCCGAAGGGGACTTCAGTTTTTCGGAGATCGATCGTGCCATTGGAGCCGGTTATTTACCGATTACACTCGGTACAGCGCGTCTTCGTACCGAAACGGCGGCATTAATGGCATGTTTAGAGGTTGCCGTGGGAAACCGGTAGCGGACGTGCGGTGGTCGTCATTCCATCAGCTCGGCGTCAAGCACCTGTATCTCCGAATTGCCCTCCTGGGTATTGGGGTTAAGATGGATGGTCCCGGTTATTTTAATAGGTTCTTCGGTGAAGCGCACCTTTTTTCCTTTTTTCATGAATATTTCTACCATCGGCGGAATATCTCCCTGTCCACAAAACATGCATTGCATTACAGGTAAAACGGAAAGCATGAACGTTTCATGATCTCGTCCGCCATTAATCGGGACCAAATAGCCGGGTAATACGACTTTCTTTTTATCAATTGCCTTCAGCTCGTCAGGGAAGTGCGGCGTGTACACCGTCTTGTTATCTTGGTGTGTCACCTTGTACATCAGCTTGTTGATGGTTTCCCAAGTGCTGTTCATCATGGGGGTGTGGTCCGGGACCTGGCCAAACGGAGAGTCCTGTGCCTTCCCAATCTGTATACTGCACACTATAAATGCGAGAATAGCGAGATATTTTGTCATGTCTTTTAATTTCCTGATAATGTTTGTGATATGGGTGTTCTATATGCCTTCATCGCGGGAATGACAGCAGCAATGAAGCCAAGGGCGACACCTGCGAGCAGTAACCATCCTTCTTGAGGCAATAACACCACAGCATCCATGGCGGTTGCCGCGGCACCGGTACGGCTGCTGATCAGGTAAACAGCCGCATGGCCGATCAGGATTCCTACCATGGCACCTACAAAGGTAAGTAATATTCCTTCAGCAATCACTATGCTGAACAACCGTCCTTGAGACGCGCCCAACGTACGCATGACGGCCAAATCGTATTTTCGGCTTTTTAGCGTATTGTACAGGCTGATAAATACGCTGAACGCTGCCATAAGCATAATCACATAGGCCAGCACCTGCAGGGAGTCAATACCGATGCCTAACAAGGAAAAAAGACGCGCGCTTTCAATGGCGGGCGAGGCAGCCTGCATCGCGGTGTGCTGGTTGACCAGCCGCGGAAACATGCCGATAGCCGCCGGGTTTCGGTATTGGATCAGCATACTGGTGATTTCCGGTTCTCCAGAGCCTATATCTCCTAATATACTTTTGACTAGCCGCGGCCCGTGCCCGTGATCCTCCGCATGATCGTGTTCGTGTTCATCCTCTTCACCGGAGTGATCGTGGTTACGATGGTCATGACCGGAATCAGCGTCGCTGCCGTGCATCAGCCAGACACTGGAGAGATTAGTGAGGATAAGCCGATCAGCAATCTGGCGGGTCGGTTTGAAAATCCCGGTGATGGTGTATGCGTGATCATCATGGGATTGGCCCTCGGTACTCAGGCCATGTGAGCCTACCATCGTATCGCCGACTTTCAGGCCCGTTTTTCGCGCTACGTCCGCGCCAATGGCGGCTTCAAAATCGCCCGACCACATTCGGCCTTCCCCTATCTCCAGTTCATATAGTTCCAGAAACGAGCTGTCCGTACCCACAATACGATGCCCCCGGTAATTGTCGCCCAAGGAAAGGGGGACGGCCAGCCTGACCATTGGATTAGCGGCTAGCTTCTGAGCTTCCGTCAAGCTGATGTTACCCGTAGGGTTATCCATATGGTAAATGCTGCTCAGAATAAGCTGAATGGGGCTTCCTTTTGCGCCCACTACCAAATCGATGCCCCGGCTGTTACTGTCGAGCTGATCTTCTATCTGGTGCGAAGTGATCAGGATGACACATAAAATTCCGGTGCCAAAAGCCGTCAATAGAATACCCAACAGGGAGGTGGACGTATGCTGGCGGATGTTCTTCCAAGCGATCTGAAGACTGTTCATAAAATAATTATTCTTCTTTGTTCTGCGCCGTTGGCCTTTTCACCTCGTATGCAAGCGGTATACGGGCTTTTACCCGCTTATCGTGTGTGGCAATGATCAGCGTTGCGTCTTGTTGTTCCGCTTGATTAAGTAATAAATGAAGTACACGTTCCGTATTCCGGTCATCCAACGATGCAGTGGGTTCATCCGCAACCAGGATCGCCGGTCGATTAATGACTGCCCGCGCAATGGCCGCCCGCTGCATCTGCCCACGACTCAGCTTGCCAGGATAACTATTAGCTTTGTGCTCCAGGTTTAATAATGTCAGAACTTCCCGGATTCGATCGTGATCAATCCTGGCCCCTGCAAAACCCTGGGCAATCTGCAGGTTTTCCTTTATGGTAAGGCTTTTTACCAAATGCGCTTCCTGAAAGATAAGGCCAATGCGCTGCCCGCGAAATGCATCCAATTTGCGAGCGGGGAGTTCATAAAGAGCTTGCCCGTCAATTTCGACCCTTCCAATTTCGGGTTTGAGTAAGCCGCTTAAAATATGGAGCAATGTGGTTTTCCCGCTGCCCGAATCCCCCAAAATGAGGGTGTGCTCACCCCGGTTGACTTTGAGATCATTGAACCGTAAGGACTCTCCCTGTGGATACCGGTATGCTATCCCCTCCAAACGGATCACTGCCTGTTTATTGTCCGACATGTTCTTTCTTCTTTCTCAGGCAAGTTTAAGGTATTCTTGCCAAATATTGGTTTTCTGAATGCAACTTTATTGATATTGTGGGTTGGTTGTTTGATCGCGTTCATGTTGGATAGGGTAAGGTTTATAATATTCGTGTTTTATTACTTGGTTGATTTTAAATAATACGTTATGTATTTTAATTATGTTATCGCAAGAAAAATGAAAAATTATAGAGTTTGGCTAAAAATCTAAGGTGTAATCGGCTTCAAAATGTATTTTAATTGTATTTAAAGCCTTATAAT
>Ga0079224_100005078_pt1 | contig 17220 bp, 18 predicted proteins | sample Stecom2015_FD_80414 | JGI IMG/M metagenome (GOLD analysis project Ga0079224, IMG submission 80414) | Agricultural soil microbial communities from Utah to study Nitrogen management - Steer compost 2015 | ecosystem: Environmental > Terrestrial > Soil > Agricultural land | place: USA: Utah... | reverse complement strand
GACGAACCTGGCCTGCTTGTCACGGGCCAGCGAGAGGGCCCGCTCGGTGCCGACGGAGCCCACCCGCAGCGTCTCCAGGGGCATCTCGAGGTAGTCCACGGGCGAGGCCGGGGACGCGAAGTGAAGGACCAGGTCGACCTCGCCGCGGACATGAGCGTTCTCAGTCACGTCGCAGTGTGCGAGCTCGAACCCGGGGTGGCTCAGGAAGTCGGCGATGTTGGTGGTCGCGCCGGTGAGGAAGTTGTCCAGGCACACCACCTTCCACCCGCGTGCCAGCAGCTCCTCGCAGAGGTGGCTGCCGAGGAAGCCGGCCCCGCCGGTGACCACGGCACGTCCGGGTGTCCGGCTGCGCAACGTTCTCATCGGTGACCCTTCTCGTGACTGTCCGCGCCGGTGCCGCTCGAGGCCGTCATGGCGGCGGATGGGTGGGTGTGAGGTATGGCGTGGCTCCCGCCCCGCTCGACCAGCTCGAGCTCGTGCACCACCCGCGAGGAGACGGGGCGTCGATGCAGTAGGGCCGCGGGCAGGTCAACCACCGCATCCAGGAGCCCGCGCCGGGTGGCGCCGTCTGCCCTGGCCGCCTCGCCCACTCTTCGCGCCACGGTGGCCACCGGAAGCCGCAGCACCGCTGTCAGGACCGAGGACCTGGTCATCGCCCGACGCCGGGTGGCGGCGTCGTGACGCATGGGCGACGGATGGTGGTGCACCACCATGTCAGGCAGGTATACCTGGTGCCAGCTCCGCTCCGCCAGGTCCAGACTCAGACGTTCTTCCTCACCCGGGAAGCGCACCACGCCGTCGAAGCCGCCAGCCTCGCGGAACGCGTCGGTCCGGACCATGGCAGCACAGGCCACGAAGCCGAGGATCGCCGGACCCGGAAGGTCGCGGCGCGGGAGCGGGGACTGCGCCATCACCTCGCAGACGGGATCGAGGCGCTGGGCCGGACCGACGAGGATCCTGGCGTTGAGGAGGGCGACGCCGGAGTGCGTGGAGAGGACCGTGGCCCCGTGCGCCAGCGCCCCGGGAGACCACCAGGAGTCGTCGTCGGCGAAGGCGACGAAGGGCGTGGTGGCGCGGTCGACCCCGATGCTGCGGGCCTGCGCCCCGACGTTGCGGGGCAGGGACACCACCTCGACCTGCGGGTGCTCCCGACGGACCGCCTCCACCGTGCCATCGGTGGAGCCGTTGTCCACCAGCACCACCGGCGCCCGGTGCCGACCCAGGGTCGAGAGCAGCTCCTCACGCCGGTTCCGACTGGCCACCACGACGGTGACACGTGGATCCTCCACCGTAGTCGTGCTCACGGACGGCCCTCCTTCCGCAGACTTCCTGCCCTCCAATATCGGCGCCCCCCCGGCGGCTCGCACGCCGAGAGCGTGTCTCTCACGGGTGATGGCTCGGGCCGCTCTCGCGCTGCCGGAGCCGGCCCCACGAGGCATCATCGGGCCGTGACCGCACGAACGCCTGCGTGCCGAGCTCGTCGCGGCGAGTACTTACGCCGGGAAGGTAGCTGTCGGGCTGGGCTTGTGGGTGGTGCTGATCGCGCCAGGTCGCTCGGAGCAGGTATGTCGAGCAGCTCTCCACGTTTGCGGACCATCGTCCTGGCGCTGAGGGACCGCCCGGGCGGCGGGCAGCCACGTCCTGCACGGTGAGCTGGACTGCGCTGCCGGCCTCGCCAGCATCCCGCCGGACGAGGAGGACATGGCTGGAGATCATCAACGGGCCGGGCGGGGCGGACGTCTGCTGAGGCGTGGTCAGGCCTGTCACACCGCCGCTCAGCGGCGACCTACTGCCAGGACCGGGGCCGAGAACACGGCGAGTCCCAGGACAAGACCGAAGTCATACCAGTTGCCGTTGTTGTCGACCTCATGGATCCCCACCGTGTCAGTGAAGAGGGACACGACGAAGGTGATCGGTACGATCGCCCCGTGGCACGGCCCCACCAGAAGCCGTGTCCACCGGAGTCCATGGCGGCACTGGCCCCGGCGGCGCACGCCGTCAGGGCGAGGAGCACGACAGCGGCGACGAGGAGGACTGCCGCGCTCCTGGACGGTTAACCCTTCACCGGTGACCCTCCGTCTCCGTGCCACAGGTCAGGTGCGGCGGACGTGCGCGTCCTCGCCGGTAAGGGCCTCGATGTCACCCGCGGCTGCCATCAGCTGATCCGCCAGATGGCGCAGAGCGCGAGCGACCGGACTCAGAGGCTCACACCCGGACCAACCACTGCCGGACGTGCTGGTCCTCGGCACTCATGACCGCTTCACCGGCACCGTGACCGCAGAGCTCTGCTTGGTGTCGACGGGCACCCGCACCTCGAGCACCCCGTCGGTGTAGGAGGCGTCGATCTGGTCGGGGTCGGCGCCAGGCGGCAGCGTGACGCTGCGGTGGAACGAGCCGTAGTGAAACTCCTGGCGGTTCCGCTCCCGCTTCTCCTCGCGACGCTCGCCCGCGATCGTCAGCACGTCCCCCTGGACGGTGACCGCGACGTCCTCGTCGGGGTCGAGGCCGGGCATCTCCGCCCGGAGCACATAGGTGTTGTCCTTGACGAAGTCCTCGACACGGACGACGGGGGACAGGCCGAGCCCACGCAGCGCCCGAGGGACGCCGGTGTCGAACCACTCCATCATGTCAGCCAGCGGACCTGTCGGTCGCGCAACTTCCTTGCTCATCGGTCGCTCCTTCTCGTCGGGCGCGGACGGGTTGTCCACCCGACCATTAGGCCGGGGCCGAGCGACGACCGGTAGGGCCATAGGTCCCGGCGCGGGTCTGTCGCGGCGACGCGCCGTCTTCGTGGCCGTGATCTGGGTCCGCGGGCTGCACGACCCGCCTCACCCGGTGGTCGCAGGGCATCATGGGGCGGTGACCCACGAACGCCTCCGTGCCGAGCTCGTCGCCGTCGTGACGGCCGTGACCGACGGGCGGCCGCTCGTGCTGACTGCAGACGCGGGGCAGCGGCTGCCGTCCGGCCCGCTGCGCACCGAGCACCGGTCGATGCAGGCCGGCCTGCGAGCCTGGGTCGAGCAGCAGACCAGGCACCGGCTGGGATATGTCGAGCAGCTCTACACGTTCGCGGACCCGGACCGTGCTGGTGAGGGGGGCCGCGTCGTGTCGGTGTCCTACCTGGGCCTGACCCGGACATCCTCAGCGGACCCACCCTGGTGCGACTGGTATGCGTACTTCCCCTGGGAGGACCATCGTCCTGGCGCTGAGGGCCCGCGCATCGTCCTCGAGCAGATCGTGCCGGCTCTGGAGGCGTGGGCCGCACGCGGTGCGGATCGGGACGACTGCGAGCGCAGGGCGCTGCGCACCGCGGTGTGCTTCGGCGTGAGCGGCCGCCCGTGGTCGTCTGACCTGTCACTTCAGCGATACGAGCTGCTCTTCGAGGCGGAGCTGATCCCGGAAGCCGGAGATGACACCGATCCGGTCGTCGGCGTGCCGGGCGACCGGATGCTGGGTGACCACCGCCGGATCCTCGCCACCGCGGTGGGCCGGGTCCGCGCCAAGATCCAGTACCACCCGGTGGTGTTCGAGCTGATGCCCGAGTCGTTCACGCTCGGCCAGCTCCAGAACACGGTCGAGGCGTTGGCCGGCCAGGCCCTGCACAAGCAGAACTTCCGTCGCCTCGTGACGCAGCAGGACCTGGTCGAGGCGACGGGCGAGACCGAGCAGGCGACCGGTGGACGTCCCGCCAGGTTGTTCCGGTTCCGACGTGCGGTGCTGGACGAGCGCCAGGTGGCCGGCACCCAGCTGCCGAGGGCCCGCTGACCGAGCCGCTCCACACGAGTTGACCCCGGACGTTTGGTTTTGCTCAACCTGCCTATTATCCTGGGTTCTCCTACATATGCTCACATGCAGCATATTGAGCTGACCGGAGGACACCGTGAGCCACACCAGCACCACTCAGAGTCCGAGCGCGGCGACACGCACCGCGCACCTGTATGACAAGGTCCGCCACGTCGTCCCCGAGGTGGAGTGGCCCTTCTTCGCCGACGACGTCGAGGCCATCCTGCGTCTGAAGCAGGAGCGCAACGCCGTGGTGCTGGCGCACAACTACCAGACTCCGGAGATCTTCCACTGTGTCTCCGACATCGTGGGGGACTCACTCGCCCTGGCCCGTGAGGCCCAGCACGTCTCGGCCGACGTCATCGTCCTAGCCGGAGTGCACTTCATGGCGGAGACGGCCAAGCTGCTCAACCCCGCGAAGACGGTTCTCATCCCCGACCCTCTCGCCGGCTGCTCACTGGCCGAGTCGATCACTGCGGCGGATGTGCGCGAGCTGCGCGCAGCACACCCGGGCGTGCCCGTGGTCACCTATGTGAACACCTCGGCCGACGTGAAGGCCGAGAGCGACATCTGCTGCACCTCCGGCAACGCCGTGAAGGTGATCGAGTCGCTGGGGACCGACCGCGTCATCATGATCCCGGACGAGTACCTCGCCCAGAACATCGCCCGCCAGACCGGTGTCGAGGTGATCACCTGGCCCGGCCGCTGCGAGGTGCACGAGCGCTTTCGGGCCGACGACATCCGCGACCTGCGCGCCAGCCACCCGGACGCGGTGGTCCTCGCGCACCCGGAGTGCGCTCCGGACGTGGTGGCCGAGGCGGACCTGTCCGGGTCGACGGCCCAGATGCTGGACTTCGTGGTCCGGCGTCGACCGCGGCAGGTCGCCCTGATCACCGAGTGTTCGATGAGCGACAACATCGCCGCGGCTCATCCGGAGGTGGAGTTCGTCCGACCCTGCAACCTCTGCCCGCACATGAAGCGCAACTCACTGGCCAAGATCAGGCACAGCCTGGAGACGCTGACCCACGAGGTCACCATCGATCCGGTGGTCGCGGACCGCGCCCGCCTGGCGGTCGACCGGATGCTCGCCGCATGAGATCTCGTCGGGCCGGCGGTGTCCCGCCCCTGGCAGCGCCGACCGTGGTCGTCGGTGCCGGTCTCGCCGGTCTGGTCACCGCTCTCCGCCTGTCTCCGCAGCCGTGCCTCGTCCTGTCCGGCGGGGCGCTGGGCGAGGGGAGCGCGAGCAGCTGGGCACAGGGCGGCATCGCGGCCGCGGTCGGAGGTGACGACACGCCGGAGCTCCACGCTGCTGACACGGTCGAGGCCGGCGCCGGGCTCTGCGACCCGTATGTCGTGGAGCAGGTCACCGACGCAGCGCCGGGGGCCATCGACTACCTCGAGGGCCTCGGTGCCCGGTTCGACCGTGCCCCGGACGGCACCCTGCGGCCTGGGCTGGAGGGGGCCCACTCGCGTCGTCGCATCGTCCACGCCCGAGGCGACGGTACCGGGCGAGAGGTCATGCGCGCGGTGGTCCGCGCGGTGGGTCGTACCCCGTCTATCAGGGTCCTCGCCGGGTCGCGAGCACAGCGGATCCTGGTCCACGCCGGACGTGTCGTCGGGCTCCAGGTCGAGCACGACGGCAGGCTGCGGCACATCACCACGGAGCGGGTCGTCCTGGCGACGGGCGGATCCGGCAGCCTGTGGCCCCACACCACCAATCCGGCCGGGTCGGTGGGGCACGGGCTGGCGCTGGCAGCCCGGGCTGGTGCCGAGCTGCGTGACCTGGAGATGGTCCAGTTCCATCCGACGGCGCTCGATGTCGGCCTGGACCCGCTGCCGCTGGTGAGTGAGGCGGTGCGCGGGGCGGGCGCGCGGTTGGTCAACGCAGCGGGTGAGCTGCTCACGGATGATCCGCTGGCGGCTCGCGACGTCGTCTCGCGGCTCGTGAGCGCGGCCCTGGCGCGCGGTGAGGGTGCCTTTCTGGACGCGAGCCACGCGCTCGGTCCACGGTTCGCCGAGGCGTTCCCGGCGGTGGCGCAAGCCTGCCTCGCCTCAGGGATCGATCCGTCGAGCGATCTCCTCCCCGTGCGCCCCGCGGCGCACTACCAGTGCGGTGGCGTCACGGTCGACCTCCGCGGCCGCACCGACGTGCCCGGGCTGTGGGCGGTGGGCGAGGTAGCCAGCACCGGGCTCCACGGAGCCAACAGGCTCGCCAGCAACTCCCTGCTGGAGGCGGTGGTCTGCGCGGGCTGGGTGGCCGACGACCTCGCCGCTCAGGCGTCAGACCACCAGGTGTCACCACTGGCCATCGCGATGCACCAGGACCTCCGGACAGAGCGCCCAGCCGTGCGGCGCGTCCCGGAGCTGCGTTCGCTGGTCGGCCGGGCTGTCGGCGTTCTGCGTCAGGGCCCCGAGCTGGAGGCGGTGGAGGCCGTGCTCCGTGCGTCAGTGGCCGCAGAGGTCGAGACGGCCGACGACGCCACCATCGCGGCACTCCTGGTCACGCGGTGCGCCCTGCTCCGGACAGAGAGCCGGGGCGGGCACGCCCGTGTCGACCACCCCATGACGGCAGACGTCGCCGCCCACACGACCACGACGCTGGCTGAGGCCCTGACTGACCCACCCGGGCGACTGACCCCGTCGCCCTCACCCGTCCTGGCAGGAGCACCCCGATGACCCTTCAGCCACCGTCCCGCCTGATCGTCGAGCCGCTGGTGCGCAGTGCGCTCCTGGAGGACCTAGGCCGCGCGGGAGACGTCACCTCCGAGGCGATCGTCCCGGCGGACCTGACCAGCACCTTCGAGATCGCCGCGCGGGCGGCGGGCACGGTCGCCGGTCTCGATGTCGCACGGTGGGCGTTCACCCTCGTGGACCCGACGGTGCGCTTCACGGCATACGTCCAGGACGGCGCGCGGATCGGTCCGGGAGAGCGGATGGCGCGGGTGGAAGGACCGGCCGCAGCGGTCCTCACCGCCGAGCGGGTGGCACTCAACTTCCTCGGCCACCTGTCCGGGGTGGCGACCGCGACGGCCACGATCGTGGATGCTGTGGCCCACACGTCGACACGGGTCTGCTGCACCCGGAAGACCACGCCGGGCCTGCGAGCGCTGGAGAAGTACGCGGTCCGGTGCGGCGGAGGGGTGAACCACCGGTTCGGGCTGGACGACGCAGCGCTGGTCAAGGACAACCACATCGCCGTGGCCGGATCGGTGGCCGAGGCCGTCCGGCGGGTCCGGGCCGCGGTCGGCCACCTCGTGGCGGTGGAGGTCGAGGTCGACACCCTCGACCAGCTGGAGGAGCTGCTCCTCGACCCGGTGGATGCTGTGCTGCTGGACAACATGTCGCCGGAGACGACGGCGCGGGCCGTGGACCTGGTCGCAGGCCGGATGGTCACCGAGGCCTCGGGCACGGTCACCGCGGCGACCGCGCCAGCACTGGCCGAGGCCGGCGTCGACCTGGTCTCGGCCGGCTGGATCACGCACAGCGCCCCGGTCCTGGACGTCGGGCTGGACCAGGCCGGCACGACGTAACCTGGATGCATGAGCACCGATGTCACCACCGTCCCGTCAGCCCAGGACGAGGTCGTCCAGATCTGCAAGGACCTCATCCGCATCGACACCAGCAACTACGGCGACGGCAGCGGGCCGGGGGAGCGGGTGGCCGCGGAGTACATCATGGCCAAGCTCACCGAGGTGGGCCTGGACCCCGAGCTGACCGAGTCCGACCCGGGTCGAGCCAGCGTGGTGGTCCGGACGCCGGGACGTGACTCCAGCCGCCCCGGACTGGTGCTCCACGGACACACCGACGTGGTCCCCGCAGCGGCCGGGGACTGGCAGGTGGACCCGTTCTCCGCCGAGGAGCGGGACGGCTGCATCTGGGGGCGCGGCGCCGTCGACATGAAGGACATGGTGGCGATGCTGCTGGCCAATGTCCGCCACCTGGCTCGCACCGGCCAGCAGCCGCCGCGCGACATCGTGTGGGGATTCTTCGCCGACGAGGAGGCCGGCGGCGTGAAGGGTGCCGGTCACGTGGTGCAGACCCGTCCCGAATGGTTCGAGGGGTGCACCGAGGCGATCAGCGAGGTGGGCGGCTACTCGATCACGCTGGACGGCAAGGCCACGGGGGGACCGGAGCGTGCCTACCTGCTGCAGACGGCGGAGAAGGGCATCGCCTGGCTCCGCCTGCGCGCCCACGGCCGGGCGGGCCACGGCTCCGTCCCGAACCCGGAGAACGCGCTCGTGCGACTCGCCGGCGCGATCGAGCGGATCAGCGTCCACCCGTGGCCACGGACCCATATCGCCTCCGTCCGTGAGCTGTTCGACGGGATCGCCGGTATCACCGGACAGGGGTGGGACGAGAACGACATCGAGACCCTCCTGGCCCGGCTTGGTGGCGCCCGCGGGTTCGTCGAGGGCACGCTGCGAGACACGGCCAACTTCACGATGCTGACCTCCGGCTACAAGCACAACGTGATCCCCCAGACTGCCACGGCGTCCCTGGACTGCCGCTTCCTGCCCGGCCACGAGGACGAGCTGATGGAGACGATCCGTGAGCTGGCCGGTGAGCACGTCGAGGTCGAGGTCGTCCACAAGGACGTCGCCCTGGAGGCACCCACGAGTGGAGAGCTCGTGGAGTCGATGAAGCGGGCCCTGCTCAAGGAGGATCCTGGAGCCCACGTACTGCCCTACTGCCTGTCCGGCGGCACCGACAACAAGCACCTGTCCCGCCTGGGCATCAGCGGCTACGGCTTCGCACCGCTCCTGCTGCCTCCCGACCTGGACTTCGTGGGCATGTTCCACGGCGTCGACGAGCGGGTCCCGGTCGATGCCCTGACGTTTGGCACGCGGGTGCTGCAGCGGCTGATCGAGGACTGCTGACCCCGTGGTCAGGCCGTGCGCTGCACCCGGATGATGCGTCTGCGGAGGACCACCTTGCGCACGCCGCCCAGATAGAGGCTCACGCGCCACAGCTCCCAGTGGCCGTACTCCGCGTGCTCGGCCAGGGACTGACGTACCTCGCCGCGTGACTCGTCACGGCGGAACGTCAACATGCGGTACTCGTACTCAGCCATTGGGACAGATACTGCGCACGCACGGCCCGGAAATCAACTGTTGCGGCCGCGTGCCGTCGATCCGAGCCTGCTCATCACCGCCCCCGAGACCCCTTCGGGCTGCCCATCCGGCAGCGCAGCGAGGTGAAGTTCGCTACCGTCACCCCATGACGTCTGACCCGCGGGCTGCGCTGTCCACCCTGGTTGCCGCACTGGAGACCCACCTCGAGCTGTGCGCCGTCCGGCGCGGCGAGGACGACCCGGCCGTTGTCACCGCCTACAACCGGGTCGCGGACGCCTTCGTCGCCTATGACGACGCCCTCCTGGACGCCTACGGCGAGGTCACCCCGCTGGACGTCTACTCCGAGGAGGACGACGACGCCGACGAGGACGACCTGGTGGATGACGACGAGCGCGGCGGCGAGAGCGACGACCTCAGTGACGACGACGACCTGGACGACGACATCGCCGAGGGGGCCAGGGGCAGCGGCTACTTCGGGCTGGACGATGATGAGTACGACCTGGACGGCGAGGACGCTGAGGATGATGACGACGATGAGGACGGGGACGACGGGGACGACGACCGCGGACAGGGCTGAGTAGTGCGCCTGGGTCTGAGCTGCGGCTGGTGGGGGATCGGGCAGGACCAGGACCACCTGGCGCTAGTGCAGCGCGCGGAGGAGCTGGGTGTCCACGTCGTGTGGGCCTCCGAGGCCTATGGCGTGGACGCGGTCAGTGTGCTCTCCTGGATCGGAGCCCGCACCTCCCGCATCAGGCTGGGTGCGGGCGTCCTGCAGATCCCCGGTCGCACCCCGGCCATGACGGCCATGACAGCGGCCGGTCTCAACTCGTTGTCGGGCGGGCGCTTCGACCTCGGACTGGGGGTGAGCGGTCCGCAGGTCTCCGAGGGGTGGCACGGTGTGCGCTTCGCCAAGCCGCTGGAACGGACCCGCGAGTATGTCGAGATCGTCCGGCTCGCCCTGAGCAGGCAGCGGGTCGAGTACCACGGCCGCCACTTCGAGCTCCCGCTCCCGGATGGACCAGGAAAGGCCTTACGCAGCTCCGCAGCACCGTCCGAGCACCGCGTGCCCATCTATCTCGCGGCCGTCGGACCGAAGAACCTGGAACTCACCGGGGAGATCGCCGACGGGTGGCTCGCGATCTTCCTGAACCCGGAGCTCGCCGGCGAGCACCGCGCGGCGATCGCGGCGGGACTGGCCCGTTCGGATGAACCTGCTCGGCCGTTCGCTCTCGACGCGACGGTGCCACTCAGCGTGGCCGATGATGTGTCGAGCGCCGCGGACGCGGTCCGCGGCTACGCCGCCCTCTATGTGGGCGGCATGGGGTCGCGCTCCCAGAACTTCTACAACGCCCTGGCCGTCCGGATGGGCTACGAGCAGGCCGCCGCCGAGGTGCAGGACCTCTACCTCGCCGGTCGCCACCGGGACGCAGCGGCCGCCGTGCCCGAACGCTTCATCGACGACACCAGCCTGCTGGGACCCGGGGACCGGATCGGCGAGCGCCTGCAGCGCTACGCGGACGCCGGGATCACGACCGTGACGCTCACCCCGTACGGGCAGACGCTGGAGCAGCGCGTCACCGCGCTGGAGACGGCCGTGGCCGCCGCCGACCGGGCCGGCCTTCTCTGATGGCCGTCGCGCTCCTGGTCCGTCACGGGCGGACAGCGGCCAACGTCGACGGGCTGCTGGCCGGCTGGTCCCCGGCAGTGCCGCTGGACGCCCGGGGCGTGGAGCAGGCAGCGCAGCTGGGCCGCCGCCTGGCCACAACCCCGCTGGTCGCCGTGGTCAGCAGTCCCCTCGAGCGGTGCCTGCAGACCGCCGACGCCATCACGTCAGCCCACGACGGGGCGCCTCCCGCCCGGCACACTGACGACGCGATCGGCGAGTGCCACTACGGAGCATGGACCGGCCGACCGCTCGCGGAGCTGGCCCGGGAGCCGCTGTGGGACGACATCCAGAAGCGGCCGAGCACCGTGCGGTTCCCGCCGCACGACGACTACCGGGCTGAGTCGATGCTGGAGATGCTGGACCGGGTGGTGACGGGCATCAGCGCCTGGGACCAGCGCATCGAGGAGGAGCACGGTCCCGGCGCGGTCTGGGCGGCGGTCAGCCACGGGGACGTGATCAAGGCGCTGCTCGGGGCGGCCCTGGGGAGCCCGCTGGACCGGTTCCAGCGGATCGTGGTGGACCCGGCATCCCTGAGCATCGTGCGGTATGCCTCTGCCCATCCGTTCGTGCTGCGCGTGAACGACACCGGATCCGACCCGGTAGACCTGAGTGCACTGTCCCGGGCCCTGACGGAGTCGCCCTCCGGCGGACCGGACGACGACGCCGCAGTCGGCGGTGGCGCCGGGAGCGATTAGGGTCGATCGTATGCCGCAGCACGAGTTTGACCCGCCCGAGCGGTTCATCGCCGCCTCGGTGGGGCCCCCCGGCCAACGGACCTTCTTCCTCCAGGCCTCGGGCCACGGCCGCCGGGTCACGGTCTCGCTGGAGAAGGAGCAGGTAAAGCTGCTGGGGGAGCGGCTGGCGGACCTGCTGGACCAGGTGGCCGGCCCGGAGGGCGGAGCGGATAAGGCGGCCGACCTCGTGGACAACGCGCCGCTGGACACGCCGATCGAGGATGACTTCCGCGTGCAGAGCCTGAGCCTGGCGTGGGAACCTGCGCGACAGCGCGTGGTGATCGAGGCGCACGAGGTCGCGCAGCCGGAGGAGGAGGGTGAGGCGCCGATGAGCGCCGAGGAGCTGGCCCTGGCCGGCAGCGTCCGTGTCGTGCTGCCGCCGGCGATGGCGCGGGCCTTCGCGCAACGGTGCGCGTCGGCGATCGAGGGCGGGCGACCGAACTGTCCGTTCTGTGGTCAGCCGCTGGATCCGGAGGGCCACATCTGTCCGCGGTCCAACGGCTTCCGTCGGTGAGCGGCGCGGAACCCTCGCCCCTCGGCATGACCGACGACGCAGCGTCCAACGGCGCGGCCGACCAGCTGCTTGCGACCTCCGGGCTGGAGGTCGAGGGTGTCCTCACGGACGCCTCGAACCTGACGGTGCGCGTCCTCCTCACCGATGACTGCGGTATGCCGCTGGGCCGGCGCGCGCTCTACAAGCCGATCCGCGGCGAGGCGCCCCTGCGAGACTTCCCGACCGGGACCCTGGGCAAGCGCGAGGTCGCCGCCTACCTGGTGAGCGTCGCTGGCGGCTGGGACCTGATCCCACCCACCGTGCTGCGTGACGGGCCGCTCGGACCGGGCTCGGTGCAGGAGTGGATCGACTGGGAGACGACTGGCCGGGCACCGGGGTCGGGGCTGCTCGAGATCTTCCCCGTCGCCGACGTTCCGGACGGTTGGCTGACGGTGATGCTCGGCGAGGATGCCGAGGGCATGCAGGTGGCTGTCGCCCACCGGGACTCCGCCGACCTATCCTCCATGGCCGTGCTGGACCTGGTGCTCAACAACGCCGACCGCAAGGGTGCGCACCTGGTCCGTGACGCGGAGGGCCACCTGTGGGGGTTCGACCACGGGTTGACCTTTCATACCCAGGACAAGCTGCGCACGGTCCTGTGGGGTTGGGCGGGCAGGCCGCTGCCCGAGGACGAGCTCACGCGGCTGCGGCAGCTGCGCGACGGACTGCTGGGCGCCGGCACCGTCACCGCAGCACTCACCGCGGCGGACTCCCTGCTCGTGGGCGGAGCGGCCGCTGGTCCGCTCCTCTCCGACGAGGAGCTGGAGGCCCTTCGCGCCCGCGTGGAGCGACTGCTGGCGGAGCCACTCTTCCCGGCGCTGCCCAGCGGGCGATACCCGCTGCCCTGGCCCCTGTGGTGAGGACTGACCAACGGCGGAAGCTAGGCTCCCGAGTCGTGAAGACGTGGACCACCGTAGCCGTGCCCGACCTCCCCGGGCGGGGAAAGCCGCTCCGCATCATGGACACCGCCACCGGTGTGCCCCAGCTCGTCCACCCCGACGACGGCAGGGCGGGTCTCTACGTCTGTGGCATCACCCCCTACGACGCGACGCACATGGGGCACGCCGCCACCTATGTGACCTTCGACCTGGTGGTGCGGGTCTGGCGGGACGCCGGCCTGGACGTGACCTACGTGCAGAACGTGACCGACGTCGACGAGCCCCTCCTGGAACGCGCCGAGCGGGACGGGCTGGACTGGCAGGAGCTGGCTGACCAGCAGATCGCGCTCTTCCAGGAGGACATGGAAGAGCTGAACGTCATCGCGCCGGACCACTATGTCGGGGCCATCGAGGGCATTCCGGATGATGTCGAGGCGGTGCGGCACCTGCTCGGTGACGACTCGGCATACCGACTGCCGGTCGGAGAGGACGGTGCCGGGCACGACGTCTATCTCGACCTTGCCACCCAGCCGAGCTTCGGCGAGGTGTCGGGCTGGACGCGTGACCAGATGCTCGACGTCTTCGCCGAGCGGGGCGGCGACCCCGACCGCCCCGGCAAGCGCGACCGGCTGGACCCGCTCCTGTGGCGTGCCCACCGCGCAGGAGAACCGCACTGGGACGGGGCAGAACTGGGCGAGGGCCGGCCGGGCTGGCACATCGAGTGCAGCACCATCGCCCTGCGCTACCTGGGTCCCACGTTCGCGATGCAGGGGGGTGGCACCGACCTGATCTTCCCGCACCACGAGATGAGCGCCGTCCAGGCCAGAGCCCTGACCGGCGCCCCGTTCGCTGCCACCTACGTGCACCAGGCGATGGTCGGGCTGGACGGGGAGAAGATGAGCAAGTCCAAGGGCAACCTCGTCCTCGTCTCGACGCTGCGTCGCTCCGGGGTCGACCCCATGGCCATCCGACTGGCCCTGCTCGGGCAGCACTACCGCGAGCCGTGGGACTGGACCGAGGAGATCCTGCGTGAGGCGGAGGACCGACTGCTCACCTGGCGAGGTGCGCTCTCCGCAGAGCCGGCCCCCGGGCAGCAGGCGGTGGAGTTTCGCCTCGTCGCCGAGATCAGGACGGCGCTGGCGGAGGACCTCAACGCGCCGGCGGCCCTCCGTGCGGTCGACGAGTGGGTGGGGATGGGAGCGCCGGGCGACCGCGCTGCTGCCTCTGCCGCGATCGACGCTCTCCTCGGCGTGCGCCTCTGAGCTCAGCCGGCCTCGTGACCGCCGCGCCGACGCAGGTACTTCTCGAACTCGCGGGCGATGGCGTCACCACTGGCCTCGGGCAGGTCGGCCGTGTCCTGCGCCTGCTCCAGCGCCTCGACGTACTCGGCGACCTCGTCATCGGATGCGGCGAGCTCGTCGACACCGCGCTCCCAGGCACGGGCCTCCTCCGTGAGGTCCCCGTCGTCGATGACACAGCCGAGGAGCTCCTCCAGCCGGCTCACGATGGCCAGGGTCGCCTTCGGGGAGGGCGGGCCACCGGCGTAGTGCGGCACCGCGGCCCAGACGGACAGACCGGGCAGGTCCTGCTGGTGTGCCTGGTCCATGAGCACGCCGACGATGCCGCTGGGCCCCTCGTAGGTGCTCCGCTCGACGTCGTGGATCTCGCGCAGCTCCGGGTCCTCGGAGGTCACGGACACAGGGATCGGGCGGCTGTGCGGCACGTCGGCGAGCAGCGCCCCGAGGGAGAGGAGCAGGGTCGCCCCGTGGTCGCTCACCATGGTGAGGATCTCCGCGACGTAGCTCCGCCAGCGGATCGACGGCTCGATGCCCAGGACGAGGATGACGTCGCGGCCGAGCGGGGTGTCGCGGGCCAGCAGGATCCGGGTGGTCGGCCAGGTCAGCTCCCGCTGCCCGTTGACGACCGCGACGCGCGGGCGGTTGACCTGGAAGTCGTAGTAGTCCTCCGGATCGATTGCTGCGACGATCTCGGCCCCCCAGGCCCTCACCAGGTGCTCGACAGCACGCGTCGCCGCCTCGCCGGCGTCGTTCCACCCCTCGAAGGCCCCGATGACGATCGGGTCGGTCAGCTCGGGCACGTGGCGCACATCGATCATGATCAGCCTCCGGTCTCACAGGTACCGCCACCCTACGAGTTGTCGGGCGTTATCCCGCACAGGAGGCGTCGCGCCGCGCACCGTAGGATCCGTCCGTGACCGATGCACCCATCCCGCTGCCCGCAGCGGTGCTGTGGGACATGGACGGCACCCTGATCGACACCGAGCCGTACTGGATGGCCGAGGAGCACGAGCTCGTCGCCGAGGCGGGCGGGACATGGTCGCAGACGGATGCCGAGGAGCTGGTGGGCAACGACCTGCTCCGCTCGGCCGAGATCATCCTGGCTCGGACGCCGGTCACCGGGACACCCGAGCAGGTGGTCGACCGGCTCCTGGCGGGCGTGGTGACCAGGACCCGCAGCGGCCTACCCTGGCGGCCGGGTGCGAAGGAGCTGCTGGAGGAGTGCGTGGCTGCGGGAGTGCCCTGCGCCCTCGTGACGATGTCCTGGGCGCCCCTCGCGGACGTGCTGCTGGAAGGGCTGCCGAAGGGCACGTTCAGCACCGTGGTGACCGGGGACCAGGTCGCGCACGGGAAGCCCTCACCGGACCCGTACCTGATGGCTGCCGAGCGTCTCGGGGTGACGCCGGCGGACTGCGTCGCCCTGGAGGACTCCGGGACCGGCGTCCGCTCCGCCACCGCGGCCGGCGTGCCCACCGTGGCCATCCCACACGTCGTGTCGGTCCCCGACGCCGCGGGCATGGTGCGGCTGCCCACGCTGGCGGGCGTGGGACTACGAGATCTGGCTCGCCTGGCTGAGGACGTGCGCAGCACCCTCATCGGGCGCTGAGCCCTCGGCACTACTCCGTGACGTCGTCCGCGGGCTGCACCTTGCCGGCGGCGCGGGGGTCGAGGGCCCGCTCCCCGGCGTCGTCCGGCAACGGCGGGGGAGTGCCGCCCCACGCGGGACAGATCGCCTTGTGGTGGCACCAGTCGCACTGTCTACCCGGGCTCGGACGCCAGTCGCCGCTCTGGGCCGCGCGCTCGATCGCGGACCATAGCGCCTGGATCTTGCGCTCGGTGGCGCGCAGGTCATGCTCATCCGGGGCGTAGCGCAGCACCTGGCCGTCGCGGAGGTACACCAGCTGCAGCAGGGTGGGCACGATGCCTCGCGTCCGCCACAGCACCAGCGCGTAGAACTTCATCTGGAACAGCGCCTTGCCCTCCCACAGCTCGGACGGTGCCCGACCGGTCTTGTAGTCGACCACCCGCAGGCGACCGTCCGCTGCCACGTCCAGGCGATCCACGTAGCCGCGCATGACCAGACCATCGACGTCTGCCTCGACGTAGAGCTCCCGCTCGGCCGGCTCCAGCCGGGTCGGGTCCTCGACAGTGAACCAGGTCCGCACGAAGGCGGCGGCAGCCTCCAGCCACGCCTCGACGGGAACCGGGCCCGAGTCGGCCACCTCGGTCGGTTCGAGCACCCCGACGAGTGCCGGCTCCTCCTCCACCAGGCGGGCCCACTCCGAGGCCAGCAGGCCGATGGCGGCCTCCGGCGTCCGCTCCACGGAAGGCAGGTCGAAGACCCGCTCGAGGACGGCGTGCACCAGCGTCCCGCGCGCCGCTGCCGGGCTGGGGGGCTCGGGCAGGCGGTCGATGACCCGGAAGCGATAGAGCATCGGACACTGCATGAAGTCCGACGCCCGGCTGGGCGACAACGCTGGGGTCATGACAGGCACGATACGCAGCGGCGCCGACACTCCGATTAGGCTGCGTCCATGACCGAGGCGGCGCCCACCCGCACTCCGGGGTGGCGCATCGGCCAGCTCGCGGGTGCCCCCGTCTACATCGGCCGGAGCTGGTTCCTCGTCGCCGGCGTCATCATCATCATCTTCGGGCCGGTGGTGCAACGCACCCTGCCCGAGCTCGGCTGGTGGGCCTACCTGGTGGCCGGCGCCTTCGCCGTCCTGCTGCTGGTATCCGTGCTGGTGCACGAGGCGGCGCACGCGCTGGTCGGGCAGCTCAGCGGTTACTCGGTGAACCGCGTGGTGGCTGACTTCTGGGGTGGGCACACGGCATACGACAGCAGGGACAGCACTGCCGGCCGAAGCGCCCTGGTCGCCATCGCGGGGCCGATCGCCAACGCCGCCCTGGCGGGCGTCGGCTGGCTGTGGCTGCAACAGGCCGACAACGGCATCAACTTCCTGCTCGCTGCCGGGTTCACCTACGCCAACGCCTTTGTCGCAGCCTTCAACATGCTCCCCGGCCTGCCACTGGACGGTGGATACCTGGTGGACTCCCTGGTCTGGAAGATCACTGGGAGCCGCGGGAAGGGCATGGTGGTCGCCGGCTGGTCGGGACGTCTGATGGTGCTGGTGCTGGCGTGGTGGCTGATCGGCAGACCGCTGCTCTCCGGCGCCGACCCCAGCATGACCAGCGTGGTCTGGTTGCTCGTGCTGGGTGGTTTCCTGTGGTTCGGG
>Ga0079224_100005077_pt1 | contig 17221 bp, 22 predicted proteins | sample Stecom2015_FD_80414 | JGI IMG/M metagenome (GOLD analysis project Ga0079224, IMG submission 80414) | Agricultural soil microbial communities from Utah to study Nitrogen management - Steer compost 2015 | ecosystem: Environmental > Terrestrial > Soil > Agricultural land | place: USA: Utah... | reverse complement strand
GCGTTCATCCTGAGCCAGGATCAAACTCTCCATTGTAAGTTGTTTTGAATGGGCTACCCCATTGTTGTTCCTTTCCGGATGTTTATCGTCTCCGGCACAGGGGCCGGAGACAACCGTCGTTTTGTTTTCCTACAGTACTTCAAAGAACTTTTCGGCGCCTTCCGCGCCGACTGCTGCAGTCTCCTGCCGTTTGCCCCGTCTCCGGGGAGGGACGCAAAAGTAAGCCTTTTTTTGTTCCCCCGGGCAGTGCCCGCCTGATTTTTTTTTCTTCCGTTTTCCGGCCCCCTTCGGGGTCCGCAAAGTTAAGCCGCCTTCCGCGTCTTTTCCAAACTTTTTCCGGTATGTTTTTTTCCGTCTCCGGAACCGCTTCCCGTTTGGGTCTGCAAAGGTAGGAAGCTTTTTTAAAGATGCAAAACTTTATTTGTTTTTTTCTTCCCGGCTCCCCGCCGAACTCCTTTCTGTCAACCGCTTCCCCCGTTTGGGATTGCAAAGGTGCAGCTTTTTTCCCAGCTTCCAAACTCCCTAAAGAAAATTAAGCGGGAAAAAAGACAACCTGTCTGGTAATCAGACAGAAAAAATCTGCTCTGCCCCACCAGGCATCAAAGAACCGGGGGTTTCTACTTAGAAGCGCCTCTTTGTATCTTCACACCTTGGCACAGGATGTAGTATATTAACGGAAAAGAAAGGCAGAAGTTTTCTTATTTTTTAAAAACCTCCAGCATGCAAAGGGTCATCAAAACACCAACTGCCGAACGAGATCCTCTTAAGCAACGTCATAGCCTCTACGCAGAACCGGGGGCGCAGCGTCAGCTACAGGTAAAATCAGATGCCGCGCCTCAACCTGGGTCCACTATTATATATGGAAGCCGCTTCCGATACCCTATATATAGCGATGTTCACGGTACTCTCTTGCGAGCCACGATTAATAAGGCATTCTTCCCCAGGGATCGGTTTTTTTAACATAGAGATTGTGATGCTCCAACCACAAGACAACATATGGACTCGCCTTCTCTAAATATACTCCTTTGAACCATCACCTGCGCAAGACTCGCCGGAACAACCCCCGGCCCTAAAAGCCCAGCTCGTGATGTAGACTTGGGCATCTCGCCAGCTATTACAGCTAAAAAAGTGAACACTATGCTCAGGCAGAAGCCCAGCTTTTTCCACGGCCTGGGACTAGCAAGGTGTATGTTATTCATCTTACGCATGAATGAGCGTTCCGAAATAACGCAGGACGTCTGACCCGCCGCGCTCAAGATCTTGTTGCTGTTCTGATTTGACGGAGTAGTCCCGAAAGTGCAGCGGGACAACAAATGGTCTATAAGTGGAAAAGCATGTGTGTGCCCTGCACCCTCCTTTTAATGAGGGGAGGATAGCTTGAAGTTTGATTGATATCCGCTATCCGCTGATAGATACGCCCTAACAACTTTCGAGGCGGGTCGATCGGCGGTCCGTTCATTTTTCACGCCCGACTTTTAATAAAAAAACCCCGTTCACATAGTGTAAACAGGGTTAAGTGACCTCGTCAGGATTCAAACCTGAAACCTCCTGAGCCGTAATCAGGTGCTCTATTCAGTTGAGCTACGAGGCCGATTTAGGACTGCAAATGTAGAGAAAGTTTTAAATTCAACCAATATCTAGCGGAAATAGATTTCAACAATTTTTCGTGGGAGGGTTTAATTAAGAATTATTAAGGTAAAAAGATCAGGGGAATGGTTAAGTTTTTCTAATTTAGCCCGCAGAAAACTAACAGAAACCGATTTCATGAAAAGAATTACTTTAATAATATTTACATGTTTATTATCGATGAATCTCATCGCGCAGGAAACAGAAGCACCCAAAATAGGCGGAAGGCCTAATATTAAAGGGGACTTATTCCTAGATCTTGGTTTCAATGTGCTTAACAACCGTCCTGAAGACATGAATACCCGGCTCTTCCCTTCGCGGGTGGCCAACATCTATTACCAATATCCCATACACCTGGGAGAAAATAGCGGTGTTACCTTTAACCCTGGGATTGGGGTGGGTTTGGAAAAGCTTGCTTTCAAAAGAGATAGCACCTTGATCAATAATCCTGCACTGGGAAATAATTCCAGCCAACTAATTGGAGTACAAACCCTCCATGGCAGTGACGTATCAGTCAACACGAATACATTCGCACTTAACTACATTGACATCCCTCTAGAATTCCGCTACCATGTGAACAAAACCAATTACGACAAGGGTTTTCGCTTTGCCATCGGGGGGAAAGTTGGCTTCCTATACAATGCCCACACAAAGGTGGAAGTCACAGAACCTAATGGGCTGACCAAAAAGATTAAAACAAGACAGGACTTCGGCCTGAGCCCCATCAGGTATGGCGTCTATGCCAGGGTAGGGCTCCCCGGATTTAATCTTTGGTCCTACTACGGTCTCAATAAGCTATTTAAAGATGGACAGGGTCCCTTTGGAACGGAAGCTACACAATTTAATTTTGGTCTTTCTGTAGCGCTCTTTTAAAATTGGTACCAGTAGAACGCAAGAAAACAGATTGAAAAACCCAACATAAATCCTCCAAGAATCTCTGCGGGCTTGTGGGCATCCAAATACAACCGAGCGGATGCCACCAAGCCGCACAGGATCAATGCCGCAAGTAATGGATAAAGCAGCGGATGTGCGGGAAATTTTTGTGCAAGTACCGCGATAATCGCCAGTAGACCGGATAATCCCGTAAGATGCGCACTGATTTTCCAGAAATAAGTAATTAAGGTAAGCAGCACGACGCAAAGCGTAATTACACCTAAAGAGAAGACCAACAAAGGGTCTATATTCAATTTAAAGTAAAAGAACGCCCAAGTCATCAGATAGAAAAGCGCCGTGACAGAAAAAGGCCAAACACGTTCTTCTTTGGAAGCCATTTTAAGACTGGAAAGGAAAGAAGTCATTCTCATCCCGATCACGCTTAACATCGGAATAAGCAAAGTGGTCTCCATCACTAACAACCAAATCGACCATCTATTCCCGGCAGGAACAGAGGTCGATTCGGGAATTATATAAAAAAGCAATGCTACAACCAAAGATGGCACAATCAATGGCTGGAAAATCACTGTTAGAACAAGCGCGATCTTCCTATACACTACAATTCCTTTCTTAACCGGGCAACCGGTATCTGTAGTTGTTCGCGGTATTTCGCTACCGTCCGTCGGGCAATATTGTAGCCCTTCGCATTCAACAGTTTTACCAGCTTGTCATCTGAAAGCGGCTTTCTTTTATCCTCTTCCTCAACCATTTTTTGAAGGACGCTTTTTACTTCTCTATTGCTGACATCTTCTCCTCCGTCTGTAGCAATGCCTTCTGAGAAGAAGTACTTCAGAGGAAACACGCCGAATTCTGTCTGTATAGCCTTACTGTTGGCCACCCTCGATACCGTAGAGATATCCATGTCTATTCTCTCGGCGATGTCTTTAAGAATCATTGGTTTAAGCTTAGTCTCATCACCCTCTGCAAAAAACTCAATCTGGTAGTCCAGAATCGCCTGCATGGTCTTCAACAAAGTGTGTTGGCGCTGTTTAATGGCATCTATAAACCATTTCGCTGCGTCCAGCTTTTGCTTTACGAAGGTCACCGTCTCCTTTAACTTCTTATCCTTTTTGTCACTCTTATCGTAAGCATTGAACATCTCCGCATACGACCTACTCATCCTTAATTCAGGCGCATTTTTGGAATTGAGCGTGATTTCAAATTTTCCGTTAACGTTGTTCAGTATAAAATCCGGGATGACGTATTGCGTTCTCATAGTTCCGTCAGAGATCCCCCCCGGCTTGGGGTTGAGTTTGGTGATCATCTGAATGATCTCTTTCAATGTTTCCTCATCAACGTTGCATTTTTTGAGGATTTTGTCATAATGCTTTTTTGTAAACTCTTCGAAACAATTGGTTATTACACTGATGGCGTGTTGTACGATCGGGTCCTCCGGATGCTCTTTTCTTTCGAGTTGTATAACCAGACACTCCTGGAGGTTCCTGGCAGCGATGCCTGCGGGGTCAAAACTTTGGATCTTCCTCAAGACCTCTTCCACCTCATCCAGGTCGGTTTCAATATTTTGGGAAAAAGCCAAATCGTTGATGATCGCTTCCAGATCCCTCCTAATATAGCCGTCGTTCTCTATACTCCCAATCAGCTGTTTGCCTATAATCTTTTGGGTTTCGTCTAATTTAAGAAACCCCAATTGTGAAAGTAGCTGTTCATGTAGGGTAGTGGAACTTGAGAGCGGCATTTCACGATCTTCATCATCAGGAGAGTAATTGCCATCGCCATGCATTTTGTAGCCACCATAATCTTCGCTGAGGTAGTCCTCGATATTGAGTTCCTTTTCCTCACCCACATTTTCATTTTCATAACTATCCTGAATGTCTTCAGGATTGGGCTCCACCTCATCTTCCCTACCTTCTTCCAAGGCAGGATTGACCTCCAACTCCTCTTCTATTCTCGATTCTAGCTCAGCAGTAGGCACCTGCAACAGTTTGATAAACTGTATCTGCTGCGGCGACAGCTTTTGGGATAGACTTTGATTTAAGTTTAATTTCTGCATAATGTATGCCTATGATTGGTTAGTTGTTTACTTCACTATTTTCAGGAGTAATTAAATTACCTGATTTACTTTCAAATTTATGAAATAAGATCATAATTTTGACAAAAAGCATATTATATCGTTTTTTTGCCATTCTATTTTCAAGTTCAATCATCGGTTACGATGAAATTCTCCTTATAGTTACTCTCATATGGTATTCCAGAAAAGAATTAAAATTAAAGCACTGATAGAAAAAGAGTTAGTAGGTGAAGAAGTAACTCTTATGGGCTGGGTCCGGACCAAGCGCAGCAACAAAAATGTCTCCTTTATCGCTTTGAATGATGGGTCGACCATCCATAACTACCAAATAGTAGCTGACCCAGCGGCTGTTTCTGAAGAGTTGTTGAGAAAAGCCACTACGGGAGCCTGCCTGAAAGTCACGGGAAAGGTCGTTGCTTCTCAGGGATCGGGACAGTCTACTGAGCTTCAGGCAGAGGCCCTAACCATTTTAGGAGAAGCGGACGTTGAAAAATATCCGATACAGCCGAAAAAACACTCTTTGGAGTTTTTGCGGGAAAATGCGCATCTCCGAATGCGGACAACCACCTTCGGAGCGGTATTTCGGGTAAGGCATGCTTTAGCCTTTGCCGTGCACAAGTATTTCAATGACAAGGGATTCTTCTATATCCATACTCCTATTATAACGGCTTCTGATGCAGAAGGCGCAGGAGAAACCTTCCAAGTCACTACGTTGGATATGGGAAACATTCCCTTAACAGAACAAGGTACGGTCGATTACAAACAAGACTTCTTTGAGCGGGAGACCAACCTTACCGTGTCGGGCCAATTGGAAGGGGAACTGGCGGCCATGGCCTTGTCAGAAATTTACACTTTTGGACCTACTTTCAGGGCAGAAAACTCAAATACCACTAGGCATTTGGCGGAATTCTGGATGATAGAACCTGAGATGGCCTTTTATGACGCTAAAGACAATCAGGATCTGGCGGAAGACTTCCTGAAGTACATCATCCGTTATGCGCTGGAACATTGTAAAGATGATCTGACCTTTCTAGACCAGAGGGCAGCTGACGAAGATAAAGGCAAAAAGGCTGACCAAAGATCAGAAATGGGCCTTTTAGAAAAACTCAATTTCGTTGTTGAAAACGACTTTGAAAGACTCACCTACACCGAAGCTATCGAAATACTCCGTAACTCGAACCCGAACAAAAAGAAGAAGTTCAAGTTCCTAATCGAAGAATGGGGGGCTGATCTGCAGTCTGAGCATGAACGGTATCTGGTTGAAAAACACTTCAAGAAACCGGTGATCCTCAGTGACTATCCAAAGGAAATCAAATCCTTCTACATGCGGCAAAACAGTGACGGCAAGACCGTGGCTGCTATGGATATTCTTTTCCCTGGAATTGGCGAAATCGTTGGAGGATCCCAGCGGGAAGAGCGACTCGATAAACTCACACAAAGAATGGATGAACTAGGCATCAGTCAAGAAGAGCTTTGGTGGTATCTAGATACCCGACGGTTTGGATCCAATCCTCATTCCGGTTTTGGATTGGGTTTCGAAAGGATGGTTCAATTCGTGACCGGGATGGGCAATATACGAGACGTTATTGCCTTCCCAAGGACGCCTGGTAACGCAGAATTTTAGACTGAACATTTCTGCCAAACCTGTCGCTATCTTGGGCAGGTTTGGCGGTGGTTTAGTTGTTAGACAATCCTCCCTTCTAATGCCGGTCATTTTACGTATATTAAGACGATGGAAAAGTTCTTGAAATTTCTTAAAGCCGAAGCCATAGGGGGACAAATTATTCGTTATGCTTTAGCCGGCCTCTTATTGTTCGGAGGTTTTGCTAAACTCGTGTTACTCGGAGAGACCGATTTTTCATTTTCAGGAGCCGTCTTCATCGCCAGCTTGGAAACAATGGCTGCCATCGGGTTGATCTATCATTTTAGATCTCCGGCACTAGGAATCATGGGAGGGATTTTGGCTTTCCTCTGCATCATATTGAGACTGATATATTCGCTCTCTTGGGTCAAAAAGGAAATCGTGGGGATGGGTTCGCTATGGGATGCATTGGAAGTACTCCTCAGTACCTTTAATAACGGCATTTTCCATATCATCCTGCTATTTGGCGCTGCGATCTACTGCACCGGCAACTCCTACAAGGAATATATCCGCCAGAGAATCACCCAGCCTTGGCCAAAATAGACGCAGAAGTAACTCAAGAAGCGCGGACTGAAATTTATCCGGACACCGTGTGTATAAACTCTATTTTTTTCGAGCCACACTGACTTTCTGTTCGCGCGCTTTTATATTTGACCCAAACAACATGTCATGCACCTTCAAGATATATATATTTATCCCGTCAAATCGCTCGGAGGCATCCGCCTATCCGAAGCCCAAGTTGGTATCCAGGGCTTAGCCTACGACAGAAGATGGATGCTGGTAGATGAACAGGGCATGTTCTTGACCCAGAGAAAGCATCATGAGATGGCTTTATTACAAATAGAGCTTACAGAGGAGGGACTTAGGGTATTCAATAAACGCCGGCCATTTGAATCACATGTTATCCCCATAGAACCCTTAACCGACCGATTGGTTCCTGTAACCGTATGGGATGACACTGTCATCGGTCAGGTAGTTAGCGAAGCCAGCAGTCGCTGGTTTTCCGAAGTTCTGGGGCGCTCTTGCCAACTCGTCTATATGCCGGCATCAACCCAACGGCACATCAATGAAAAGTATGCGGTCAACCAGGAGACGGTCAGCTTTGCTGATGCCATGCCCTATCTCCTCATCGGGCAGAGCTCGCTGGATGACCTCAATGAAAAACTTAATGACCGGGTTCCGATGAATAGATTCCGGCCAAACTTGGTAGTTTCAGGGGGTATGGCATTTGAAGAAGACAATTGGAAAATGGTCAAAATAGGGGAATGCACCTTTAAAGTAACCAAGCCTTGTGCACGTTGTGTAGTGACAACGATAAACCAAGAGACAGCAAGGGCAGGAAAGGAGCCGCTCAAGACTTTATCAACCTATCGCTCCGTCAATAACAAAGTACTATTTGGTCAAAATATGATTGCAATTACCTTGGGTAAGGTACAGGCAGGAGACAAAGTAATTCCAATCTGAACGCTCATAATACCTGAATGCCGGCTTGGTGCCGTACGGGAAAATTTACCGAATTGGCAATGAAGCATTTTTCATTAGCCATGTCATGTAATTTCCCCGCGAGGTCCACCATGCCACCATTGCTGACCGTCACGATCGGTTTCAGCACCACTTCTTGGAAATAGCCGCTGCCATCCCGCGTCTCTATCATTGTCCCAATAGCATGGTCGATATATTCCACCACCACTATACCGGCGTCCGCGCAAAGATGGAGATACCACAACATGTGGCAGGAAGAGAGGGATGCTACCAGGAGTTCTTCCGGATTATATTTCGCTGCATCCCCTCTAAAAGCCGGGTCAGATGAACCATAGATAACCGGCTTTCCTTTGACCTGAACCGAATGGCTCCTTTCATAGCCACGGTAACTTCCTGTTCCCGAGCCCGAGTTGCCGGTCCACAATACATCAACCTGATATCTTTTCAGCTCCCTCAAAAGATGGCTGTCATTGTTGAGTGTATGATTTCACAGTTTCTACAAATATCTTCACCTTTTCAGGATCAATATCTGGGTAAACCCCATGTCCGAGGTTGGCAATATGTCTGCTGCCTTTAAACTGGTCCAACATCCTTTTAGTAGCCTGCTCTACTTCCCTATCGGATCCATACAAGGCTGCTGGATCCAGGTTGCCTTGCAATGTCTTGCTTTCGCCGATCAATTTTCTGGATTCAGCAATCTCCATATTCCAATCCAGGCCTATGGTTTCACAATCCAATCGTCCCATTTGTTCGCGGGCAAAAAACGCTCCTTTGGCAAAAACTGTTACCGGTACTTCCTGGATGGCGTCGCAAATTTGCGAGATATACTTCAAGGAGAATTGTTCATAATGATCGGGAGGCAATATCCCCGCCCAACTATCAAACAACTGGATCAAGTCGGCTCCTGCAGCAATCTGCGCTTTTAAGTAATTGATGGTACTTTCTGTGATCATCTCCAACAGCTGAACGGACATTTCCGCTTGGTTGTACAGCATGGCTCTTGCCTTGGAGAAGGTTTTGCTTCCTGATCCTTCTACCATATAAGAAAAGATCGTCCAGGGTGCCCCGGCAAAACCAATTAGCGGTACCCGGCCGCCCAACTCTCTTTTGGTGATCTTAATAGCTTCGATTACGTAACTTAAGTCATCCACTCCATCAGCCACGCGGAGCTTCTTCAAATCTGAAACCGCCCCAACGGTATTAGGAAACCACGGGCCTCGTTTTTCAACCATTTCATAGGGCAGGCCCATCGCTTCAGGAATCACCAGAATATCTGAAAAAATAATGGCAGCATCCACCTTTAAGATATCCACCGGTTGAATGGTAACTTCGGCTGCTAACTCAGGCGTCTGCGCCAACTCAATAAAACCACTGACACTATTCCGGACCGCGCGGTATTCCGGAAGTATTCTACCCGCTTGCCTCATCAACCACACAGGGGTACGCTCTACCTCTTCCCCTCTGGCGGCTTTCAATAAAAGATCGTTCTGTAATTGCATGGTGCAAAGATAACCCTTGAAATCAAATAATGCCTACAGGCGAGACATTTGGATAAACAAAAGCCACTCAGGACCCTCCAAAGTAGCTTTGTAAAATCTTGCAGCCGATTAACGAAGGGTGAGGGCTTCAACGTCCTTTTCAGACTTTCCTAACCATTTCATCACTGCGTAATAGTCATTCAAGTCAATTCTACTGGAAGCCTCTTGATAATGCTCTCCAGGTATCACGACAATCCTGAAGTACTGGCCATCTGTCCAATCTGGTCCTAGCTCAGATGGAGAGACACTGGAATCCATGAAAATGGAAAAATACTTGTTGGTGAAAAAGTAATTGAAGATAACCATTCCCTGTTCCGCAAAAAAGGTCTGAGGAAGAGGCATCCAAGCGACATTGTCCTCTTCATCAAGTCCGATAGCCATGAAAACCAATAGATTATCGCCATCAAATATCTCTAAATCATAGGTCGCTTGATAGCCATCCTCTTCTGTGAAGTCAATTCCTGCCTCAAACACGGTACTTAAAAACAATCCTCCATCTTCACCATCCACGCCGTCTTTGCCATCCATCCCGTCGATACCCGGAGGTCCTTGTGGGCCCTCACATGCCTGAAAATTCAAAGCAGCTATGATCATAAGCAACCCGTAAATCTTTTTCATAAAGGTCTAAACTAAAATGTTCTAATAATTTATACAGGAAATATGGGGGAATATAGGCGGATAATTGTTTATTTCCAAACGTTTTTTTCTGGCACCTATCGGGTAAAAAATACTGTTCTGATCGTCTCTGGGGAGAATAGGAATAAAAAGGCCATTAAGCATGGAGCTTAATGGCCTTCGTATGAATTGTGGATGTCATTACCGCTTTTGGAAGTCATCCTCATTGATGCCCAACATCCTGATCACACCATTAAAGTCGGAATAATCTAAGCGACCCACATTGTCAGCAGGGACGACCACAATTCTAAAGACTTGATCCCGAAGCCAAGAATCGTCCAAGCTGGCAAAGTCGATCTCTCCGTCCAGGAATATTCTAACTTCTTCATCAGTATAATCGAAGTTGTATTGAAATTCGCCGTCTTGAAAAAACGCGCTTTGTGGCATGAGTCTCCAGACATCTTTACCTCCTTCTGCTTCCCAAAGGATATAGACCAACACCACATCAAAAGGCATGATCTCAAACCCGAAATTTTCCCTGACCTGGTAATTGTTCCCCTTTGTAAAATTGACATTGCCCAGCTCAAAGGCGCTTGAAGCAATAAATCCGCCATCTTGCCCCTGAGGACCCTGAGGCCCCATAGGCCCTTCACATCCCTGAGCGAACACAACACCAATGGCCAAAGCCAACATCATTAATTTTTTCATAGTCATTTTTTTTGTTGTTAATTATAGAACAAGGATCACCCAAAACATCGCCTAAAATAGATCAGATTAAAAACCATACCAAGTTCATCAGAAAATTTTGCGTTTACATACCATTCATCTTAGGGGAGATATTACCTCCACCCGGCGGTCATCTATTATTTTATCAAGATAGAGTCCTTGGGTGGATATGTTCTTATTCAGGGCAAAGGATTCTATTTCAGATTTCACTTTCTCCGGGCTGGGCATCACCAACCTGTGAGCTTCTATCACTGCTACGATCACCTGGGAACATGCGATTATTTTCGAATCCAAGTTCTCTCGCTCGTGTATCTCTTCTTGAAATTCTACCCCCACAAAGACCTCAAGTGTATCCAGTTTCCCCGCGGGTTCGGCATAATAAATGGTGTGCAACTTGCTTTCGGGGTATTTACTCATGACCCCCTCGATTCGCTGAAAGGTACCCAGCATCCCTGCGTCCTGAGGTGTGCCCCTATAAGTTAGCCCTAGCAATCTTATGCTCTCCCGATTTTCGATCCGAATGTCGATGGGGTTGAAGCCGCCCAGCCTCCAATAAAAAAGGGGTAGGGTGATCAATAATACTGTTATTAGGATCGCAATAGTTGTCTTTTTCATCTCTTTAGAAAAGGTACCTCGCCCCTATTCCCCCTTGTAGTCGGATATGCCCCGGCCGATCCAAGATTTCCAGGAACAGACCCACCTCAGCAAAAACGCTCATAGGAAGATTGTCAAGAAAGTACTCGGAGCCTATAAAACCCTCTGCCCCAAAGTCAATGTTCGTTCGCTTTTCATATATAGGAAGGTGGGTTGTCCCCAGATCGTTATAATATACATAATTTATCCTTGCGCTGCGCAGTTGCACACCGGCACCGCCATACGCAAAAAGCTCGCCTTGGGCAATGTCAAATTCGGATGAAATGTTCTCATTGTATGCTCCCCGGAAATTCAAAGACAACCCGCCGGAAGCACTATGTGATCCATACAATGCACCTGCGTTCGGTCGGTTGCTTTCGAAAACTTTTCTATAATACTGACCGCTATTAGCGCCTCCACGGCCTAACATGCCCTCCAATGAAAACTGCTCATTGAGATATGTTTTATAGGTAACGGCCAGCGGCTCGCCTATTCTTATCCCCAAATGATGCTCTTGAGAATAGCTTATTAGTGGAATAATTAATAAGAGGATTAAAAACACTTTTTTCATAGAAAATAATCGTTGGTTAGTTTTGTTTCTAAACGATGAAGCCCCACTTCCTTTATAACGTAGGAAGAAAAAAATCTGCGATCAGTTCACCATCGATTTCAGCTGCATTTGATGAAGCTGTGCATAATACCCCTCCTGCATCAACAAGGACTCATGCGTACCCACTTCTTTGATCTCGCCTTGGTGAAGCACAATAATCTTGTTGGCCTTCTGTATAGTGGACAGCCTATGGGCGATAATGATAGAGGTTCTGCCCTTCATCATTTTATCGATAGCATGCTGTATCATTTCTTCTGTCTCTGTATCCACTGATGAGGTGGCTTCATCCAGGATGATAATTTCCGGATTATACACCATGGCCCTTACAAAAGAGATTAATTGCCGTTGCCCTACGGATAAGGTGGCGCCTCTTTCCCGCACATTATAGTCCAGGCCTCCCGGAAGCCTCTCAATAAACCGCTTGGCACCTACCAGCTCGGCGGCATACATGACCTGCTCTCTGGAAATCGAGGGATTGCCCAGGGTAATGTTATAGTAGATGGTGTCGGAAAAGAGAAACACATCTTGGAGTACCACACCTACATGCTTGCGTAATGTCCCCAGTTCAAAATCCCTGATGTCATGATCATCGATGTAGATGTTTCCTTTGTTAATGTCGTAAAACCTGCTAATCAGGTTGATTACTGAGGATTTTCCTGCTCCAGTGGCGCCAACTATGGCGACTGTCTCCCCATGCTTAACTTCAAAATTGATATCTTTCAACACCCATTCCTCGTCATTATAAGCAAACCATACATGATCAAAGTTAATTTTGCCATTGATCCGCTCGGGCGCATGACTGCCTTCATTGACAATATGTTCCTGGCTATTCAGCAATTTAAAGATCCTAGCTGAGCTGACCACACCCATCTGCAAGGTATTGAAGCGGTCAGCAATCATCCGGATGGGTCGGAAGAATAATTGGAGATACATAATAAAGGAAATCAACACACCCACCTTGATATCCAGGTCCAATACCCCTGAGGCACCGTACCAAACTACCATACCGATACCTATCGCTTGGATAATCTCTGCCACCGGGAAATAAATGGAGTTGTAAAATACTGATTTGAGGTGGGCTCTCCGATGCTCCCGGTTGATGTCTTTGAATTTTTCAAACTCTTCTTCTTCCCGGTTAAAAATCTGCACGATGCTCATTCCGGTGATGTGTTCTTGCAAAAAAGTATTGAGGTTAGCGACGGCATTTCGGACTTCGTTAAAAGCCACCTTCATTTTTTCTTTAAAAATATAAGTAGAAATCACCAAGAATGGAAATGTGCAAAGACTCACCAACGTCAACTTCCAATCAATATAAAACATCACGCCGAGGATTGTCAGCAATTGCAGCATATCTCCTATAATAGCAGCCAAACCTTCACTGAAGACATCCGCTAAAGTCTCCACGTCTGATACGTTCCGAGTGACCAATCTGCCGATGGGCGTATTATCAAAAAACTTCAACTTCATCCTCAGCAGATGCTGGTAGAGCCTGATCCTAATGTCCCTGATAATCACCTGCCCTACCCAGCCGGATAGATACGTGTGGGCAAACTGTACAACCGCCTGTACGACCATTAAGCCTACAAGAATGTATATTGTCCGGATCAATCCATCCCTATCCCCCACCGCTACATAATCGTCTATTGCTATTTGAATAAAGAAAGGGCGTGTTGGAGCGAGTACGGCCAAGGCAATGGTTAAAAAAACCAACAGATAAAACCAGGCAATGTAGGGTTTTATAAACTGGTAAAGTTGCAGGATCACCTTTAGGTCAAGGATTTCACCACTTTTAACATTTTCTTTTTGTATACTCAAAATAAAGCCTGGTTTAGATAAAGATTTCTTCAGGGTACACCACAGAGGAAAGGTATAAGCCTTGCGGCGGTACCGATACACCGGCATTTCCTCGCTTTTTACTTGTTATCACCGCACGGAACCCTGCCATATCCAACTTTCCACCGCCTACCTGCACCAAGGTCCCCACGATGGCCCTGACCATCCCTCTTAAAAAACGGTTAGCCGTTATATGAAAGATTAAATGTTGTTCCTTTTGTTCCCAAAAGGCGCTTTTTATTTCACATTTAAAGTTGTTGACTTCCGTCTTCACTTTGCTGAAACATTCAAAGTCTTGGTACTCCATCAAAATGCCTGAAGCTTCATTCAATTTTTCAATATCCAAAGCATTAAAATATTGCCAAGACAGTCCTTCTTCAAACGGATTTTTCCTCAAAGAGATATAATAAAGATAACTTCTTGAGACTGCACTAAAACGCGCATGCGCATCGGAAACCACCTCCCTTAAATCGTAAGCAGCAACGTCCTTGGGTAAAACCGCATTCAATCGCTTTAGAAGTTCTTTTTTCTCTGCTACTGCCGGGGCGTCAAAATGGAGGAACTGCTGGCGGGCATGTACACCCGTATCCGTCCTTCCGCTTCCCATCGTCTCAACGGGGAAACGCAAAATCATAGATAATGCCCTATTTACTTCTTCCTGCACGGTGTGCGCATTGGCCTGTACTTGCCAGCCATGAAAGCCGGTACCCTTATAAGCGAGCTCCAGAAAGTATCTCCTATTCTCCATAAAACTCCACAAAGATACCTATTAAATTAAAAGTGCTTTCTCTCTAAACCTTGCGATTAAATAAATAACCCGCTTTCTTTGTCTAAATATTTCAAGAAATGATACAGAGAATCCAAACCATTTTCCTGTTTTTAGTGGCAGTCGCCATGCTGACTGTTACTTCTACCACCATTTGGGAACAAGTCAACCCTGATCAATCTCAAAAAATCAAATTAACCGCCTGGAACCTCAGCACTTATGCCATTGAAGATGGTCAAGAAGGAACGATACTGGCAGAGAAGGGCGTCTTCTATATCGGCATTCTCGCAATAGCCGCTGCGGCACTTGCTCTATACAGCCTATCCCAATTCAAGAACAGGACCAAACAAATGTTCCTGAACATGATCAATTCGCTTTTGATGGGATCTACCATGGGCGTCGTGGTCTATCAAAGCTATCAAGCTAATACGGAGTTTAACCCTGCTGTACAAGGTGCCTTTGTCATCGGTTTTTACGCCATAGTAGCAGGGATCATTCTTAATGTCATTTCCAACCGCTTTATACGAAGGGATGAAATGCTAGTAAAATCTGTTGACCGAATCAGGTAAGCTTTTTGTATAAAGGCCAATAGTAGGCAGGAAACACCAAGGCTTTTACTTTCCAGGCGTTTCTCTCCCGCATGGGTAGCGTGCGGTTGCGGTGCACGGCCATATACATTTTGAATGCCATGAGGATGTGCCCCATTAAGGCCACGAATACCAAGCCGTAAATAGTCAATTCTAGCATTTGTACCGATAATATTTAGGAAAAGATTAATCCCTGCTTTTTAGGTCGCCGTTTTTGATGGACTGGATGAACTTAGCCCAAGCGAAGGGATTCAACAAGGGGAACGACCTAGGGCCATACCGGTCCTGGATTTGCATCAACTGCTGATTTTGGAATCCCCGGAAGTGCTCATTACCGGAGGCAGGCATTTGCTCAGCCCATTGTAGCAGAAGTTGGGGACTGAGGTTGCCTTGGTTGAGCAAGGGAGCTTCCTCCACCGTCATGGCCAAGACAGCGTTTTTAAATTCTTCTTCTGTGGGATACGGCATCACCTCCACCTCACTCAAGGTGTAAGCATCCTCCATCATGGTTAGGATAAGGCTAATCTGATCCTTATCCGTGTCTTCTGGAACTTTAAAGCTTTGCCTCTCCAAGCCTATATAGCTAAACACGACACTATCCCCTGCCGCCACGGGCATAGAAAAATAGCCAAAACGGTTGCTGCTTGTTCCCCGGCCCTTGGTAGGGACATAGATATTCACACCCGGGATAGCGTCCGTACTATCCGCGTTGAGGATTATACCAGAAAGCTGTATAACTTTCCTTTCAGGATCATCCTGTGCCTGGGCTGCGTTTCCCGCGAATAACGCTAAAAAAAATAGGCATCCTAAGACGATATGTTTATATAATATTTTCAAAACATTTTCTTTAATTAACGACTATCTGCGGAAAGGGTTCTGCCTTCTAAAAGGAATTATCTATGCGATAATAAGCGATTTCCTGCTGATTTTCTTAATTTCATCTCAAATATAAAGTTAAAATTAATTAAATGCGCCTTAAGAACATCAGTTTGAACTACGGGATGAAGATTTTTAAAGCCCTATCTGAAGAGCCAAGAGTCAGAATCATCCACCTGCTGATCAACAATAAAGAACTGAGTATTTCTGATATTGAGCACATACTGGATTTTACCCAAACCAAAACGAGCCGACATCTGGGCTATCTGAAAAATGCCGGTCTGGTCGGAAGTCGGCGGGTCGACCAATGGATGTTTTACTACATCCTAGATGAGGCCATTGAAATCATCAACCAGATCTTTAAGTTTATACAAAAAGATCCCAACCTGATCCGCGACCAAGAAGTGTATGCTATCCTGTATTCCAACCGGGAACTGGCGATTAATAAAATTCAGAACAACCTTTACCGAAAATAACATTGAGCAAATACCGTCATCTTTTCTTTGATCTAGACCACACCCTCTGGGACTATGACCGGAACGTCCAGGAGTCCTTAAACGAGCTCTTTGAACTCTATCGGCTACCAAATCTGGGCATCAACACCTTTGAGGAATTTTATGGTGCCTTTCATGCGGTTAATGGCGACTTATGGAGTTTATACAATGTCGGCAAAATAGACAAGGCCAGCCTTAGAAAGGAGAGGTTCAAGAGAATATTCGAGAAGCTCGGAGCCAACAGCTTAGGGATCCCCTTGGACATGGAAGACGAGTTCCTCCGACGAACCTCTTCCAAACCCCATCTGTTCCCTCATTCGATAGAAACTTTGGATTATCTGCACCAAAAATATGAACTCCATATCATTACCAATGGTTTTAATGAAAGCCAGGCAATGAAAATGAGCGCATCAGGGCTGACCTCCTATTTCCGCATGATCATTACCTCGGAGACAATGGGTCACCGAAAGCCTGACAAGAGGATCTTTGAATACGCGATGAACAAGCTGGACAGTGATCCCAAAGCCTGTCTGATGATCGGGGATAATCCAGATTCAGACATTATAGGCGCGCGCAATGCTGGAATTGATCAGGTGTTGTTTAACCCGCTCGATATTCCCTGCGCCTTGGAGCCAACCTATACCATCACTTGTCTCAGCGAGTTGAAGAACTTCCTTTAAACAGCCGACCCAGTCAAAGCAATATGCCCACTATATCCGTTTTAGTTAATTTAATTAAAATCGATACTTATGCTTAAAGACTTTTTTAAAGTACCTGAACAAAAAAACGAACACGTAAAAAACTATGCATCCGAATCTCCAGAAAGTAAAG
>Ga0079224_100005076_pt1 | contig 17224 bp, 18 predicted proteins | sample Stecom2015_FD_80414 | JGI IMG/M metagenome (GOLD analysis project Ga0079224, IMG submission 80414) | Agricultural soil microbial communities from Utah to study Nitrogen management - Steer compost 2015 | ecosystem: Environmental > Terrestrial > Soil > Agricultural land | place: USA: Utah... | reverse complement strand
GGCCAGGCGCCGCAACCCCTCTTTTTCCAAGTGCCGCCTGAACGGCTCGACAGTGAAGACCTGATGACGGCGTGGCTCCGCCGCGGGATCAATTTCGGATTGTCGGGTGGGCTTACGCGGCGCACTGAGATCGAAGGCGTCACTATTGTGCCGCTGGTGCGCACCAGCGGGCGGACGATGCGTCTGCCGGCGGAGCAGGCGCTGATGCGGCCGTCGCCGCTCGACGTTCTGAACATGTGGCCAGCGAGTGGCGGGCGCGTCGAGAACGTGGCGCTTCGCATCTCGGGCAATCTCCCGACGGCTTTCCCAGGTGGAGCGCCGCCAGCTGAGGCGGTGACGCCGGACGAGACACCCGAGGGCGCCGCACCGGCTCAGCCGCCCGCGCAAGAGCCGCAAGCCGAAGCGCTGCGCGTTTCTGCGACGCCGGCGCAAGTGGTGGTTGTCGCCGACACGGACTTCCTGGCCGACGATTTTTACGTTGATCCGCAAAGCGGCGGCACGGCGGCGGATAACGCTTCTTTCGCCCTGAACGCCATCGATGTGCTAGGCGGCTCAGACGCGCTTGTCTCTCTGCGCTCACGCGCCCCGGCTCAGCGTTCGATGCGCCTGCTTGAGGACATGGAACGCGATGCGCAGCGCCGTATCGAGAGCCGTCAGCAGCAACTCGAAGCGGATCTGCAAGAGACACAGGCACGGTTGCAGGAATTGCAGGCGCGCGGGCGTGGGTCAGGCTTCTTTGCCGGTGACTTGGGCGCCGAACTCACACCGGAAGAACAAGCGGAAGTCGATCGCTTCCGCACGCGTGAAGGCGAAATTCGCAGCGAGTTGCGCGGTCTGGTGCGCGATCTGCGTGGCGACATCGACCGCCTTCAGGCGCTTGTTATCTTCATCAATGTTTGGCTGGCGCCGCTGCTGATTGCGGGGGCGGGGCTGTTCTTATTCTGGCGCCGGCAACGGCGCGGGGGTGCGGGACGATGACGTCTGGCCTTGCTGAACGCCGGAGAGCGCGTTCGCTGACGCTGTTCTTGATTGCTGGCGCGCTTGCCGCGATTGCGGCAGTGACGGTCGCGATTGAATCACGCGGCATAAGTGGCTCAAGTTCGGCAGGCCCCGTGCTGCCGGATATCGAAGAGACGATTGGCGGCGCCCAACGCATCACCATCACCAGCGCCGAGGCGGCCTACAGGATCGAACGGGGCCAGCAAGGCTGGGCGATGCGTGATCGCGACGACTATCCCGTGCTTTCTTCGCGCTTGGCCCAACTTACCGGTGGGCTTGAGGGCTTGCGTTATGTGCGGCGGATGACGAGCGATGAGTCAAAGCATCAACGGCTTGGTGTCACCGATCCACGCGAAGGCGGACGCGGCATACTCGTGCAAATCGAGGATGGACGCGGTGCGTTGCTGGTGAACCTAATCATCGGCGTGGAGACGAGCGGGACGTATGTGCGCCGTCCGGACGATCCCCAAACGTGGTCGGTGGAGGGTGATCTGCCGCCGTTGCGCGATGTCGCGTCGTGGATGGATCTGCGGCCGATGAATTTGGAGCCGGAGCGTTTGGCGCGCGTGGAGATCGTCCCGGCCGAAGGCCGCGCTTACATTCTGGCGCGCGACAGCGCTGATCAGCCCTGGCGCATTGCTTCGCCTGCATTGGCGGCGCTGGCGCAATCGAGCGTTACCGCGACGGCTGAACGCCTCACCCAACTGCAACCAATCGATGTGCGCACGGCGCCGGCCATTCAGGGCACGCCGCGCGCGCGTGTGCGGGCGACGACGTTCGATGGCATCGTCATCGACGCTGAGCTGATCCCGAGCGATGATCGCGTTTGGGTGAAACTCGTCGCGCGTGCGAATGCGCCCGAACAGGAGGCGGCGGCCGTGGCGTTGAACACGCCGGCGTCGGACTGGGCGTATGCATTGAGCGATGTGGAGGTCGAGGCGTTCGCGCCGCCGCTCGATCGGCTCGTACCCGGCGCGCAGTAATCAGTAGCGGCTTGGGCGGTGCGTGTAGGCGGCGGCGAGTATGCGGCCGCCGTTCGGTTCTTGAACGAGGATCGCGCATTCGGGCTGGCAGCGCGGCCGCTCATGCCAAACGCCTGTGCCGTCCCATGTGCCGACGCGCTCAATCCAACGAACGAGATTGTAGTGTGGGACGCTGCGGTTGCGATTTACGCCGCCGGCGACGACGACCGTTACCGGGCCCGGATCGTAAGCGAGCATCCAGACATCGGCGTTCGTGTCCGTCGCGCCTGAACCAATGGTGGCGCGCGCGCGCCCGTTGCGGAACAGGGTCAGCGAGACATCAGGCGAATTCGCCGGCCAACCAGCGCGGCGTGCGCCATCATAGGTGGCGCGCGCTTCATCCCAATCCGAGGCGCTGATCGTGCGCGCACCATTGACCACAAGCTGCGGCGTGAAGCGGCCGCGTACGCGCAGCGTCTGCGAATAGGAACGTTGGCGTTCGGCGAATTCGGGCTGAGCAAACGTGTCGTGCCAACCGAGATAATCCCAGATGCCGACCGGGAAGGTCAGCGCCAGCACGTCATCCTCGCGCGAGAACATGCCGAGCAAGCGGTTCGCGCGCGGGCACTGGGAGCAGCCCTGGCTGGTGTAGAGCTCGACCACAGTGGCCGCACGGCGGCCTTGGGTCTGGCCGAGCGCAGGGGTTGCGGTCGCCGCCACGGCGATAGCCAGGGCGGCGAGGAACCGGACGATCATGCCCGCGACCATGCAGGCCCCGCCGCTCCGGTTCGAATCAAACCGTTGTGACGGGGCTGTCTAAGCTCAGCCTTTGGCGAGTCCGCGCAGCACATAGTGCAGAATTCCCCCATTTCGGAAGTATTCTACCTCGTTCTCGGTGTCGATCCGGCATTGGACCTCAACGTCGTCGCTCTTACCGCCAGGGCGGGCAATCTTGAGCACGACCTTCTGCCGGGGACCGAGTTCGGCGACGCCAGAAATCGAGACGGTTTCGGCGCCAGTCAGGCCAAGGCCGGCCCAGCTTTGGCCATCCACGAACTGGAGCGGTAATACGCCCATGCCGATCAGGTTCGAGCGGTGAATCCGCTCGAAGCTCTCCGCCACCACTGCGCGGACGCCGAGCAGCGTCGTGCCTTTGGCGGCCCAGTCACGCGATGAACCTGTGCCGTATTCCTTGCCAGCGAAGATGATGAGTTGGCGGCCTTCCTGTTTGTAACGCATGGCGGCGTCATAGATGAACATGCGTTCGCCGGAGGGCTGATGGATCGTAAAGCCGCCTTCGACGACGGAGCCGTCGTCGTTCTTCACCATCTGGTTCTTGATGCGGATGTTCGCGAAGGTGCCGCGCATCATGACTTCGTGGTTGCCGCGGCGTGCGCCGTAGGAGTTGAAGTCAGTCTGCGCGACGCCGTGCTCGGTGAGGTAGGCGCCGGCGGGGCTGGCCTTCTTGATCGAACCCGCGGGGCTGATGTGGTCGGTGGTGATGGAGTCGCCGAACAAGCCCAGCACGCGTGCATCGACGACATCTTTCGGCGGCGTCGGCGTCATGCTCATGCCGACAAAGTAGGGCGGGTTCTGGACGTAAGTGGACTTCGCATCCCATGCATAGGTGCGGCCAGCGGTGATCTTGATGCCTTGCCAGTGTTGGTCGCCAGCGAACACGTTGCCGTAGCGCTCGGCGAACATTTGCGGCGTCACGGCCGTGCGGACCGTCTCTTCGATCTCGGCGTTTGACGGCCAGATATCGCGCAAGAATACGTCTTTCCCGTCCGAGCCTTTGCCGAGCGGTTCTGTCTCGAGGTTCACGTAAACGGAACCTGCAAGCGCATAGGCGACAACGAGCGGCGGCGAGGCCAGATAGTTGGCGCGCACGTCTTGGTTCACGCGGCCCTCGAAGTTGCGGTTGCCCGACAGAACCGAGGCGACCACCAAATCTTGTTCCGCAACGGCGGCGGAAATCGGCGCAGGCAGCGGGCCGGAATTGCCGATGCAGGTGGTGCAGCCGTAGCCGACGAGGTTGAAACCCAGCGCGTCGAGATCGTCGTCGAGGCCGGATTTTTTGAGATAGTCTGTGACGACCTGGCTACCGGGCGCGAGTGACGTTTTCACCCAGGGCTTAACGTTGAGACCCTTCTTGCGGGCGTTGCGGGCGACGAGGCCGGCGGCCAACATAACGCTCGGGTTCGAGGTGTTGGTGCACGAGGTAATAGCGGCGATCACGACGTCGCCGTGGCCGATATCGTGGCTGGCGCCAGCGACTGGCGCGCGCTTCTTCAATTCCGCGCTTTTGCGGAATTCGTCGCTCATCACCTTGGTGAAGCCTTCTGCAAGCGCTCCGAGAACGACGCGGTCTTGCGGCCGCTTCGGGCCGGCGAGCGAGGGGCGCACGTCGGCAAGCGAAAGCTCAAGCGTGTCGGTGAATTCCGGCTCCTCATCGGTGCGCCAGAGGCCTTGCTGTTTGCAGTACGCCTCGACCAGCGCCACGCGGGCCGGATCGCGGCCGGTCGCGGAGAGGTAGGCGATCGTCTTTTCGTCGACCGGGAAGAAACCGCAGGTGGCGCCGTATTCAGGCGCCATGTTGGCGATGGTGGCGCGGTCTTCGACGCTCATGGTCGCGAGACCCGGGCCATAGAATTCGACGAACTTGCCAACGACTCCCTTCTTCCGCAGCATTTGCGTGACGGTGAGCACCAAGTCAGTTGCGGTCGCGCCTTCCTGCAGCTTGCCGGTCAGGCGGAAGCCGATGACTTCCGGGATCAGCATCGAGATCGATTGGCCGAGCATCGCCGCTTCCGCTTCGATGCCGCCGACGCCCCAGCCGAGCACGCCGATGCCGTTGATCATGGTGGTGTGAGAGTCGGTGCCGACGACCGTGTCGGGATAGGCAAAGGTTTCGCCGTCGATCTCGCGCACCCAAACCGATTGGCCGAGATATTCGAGGTTCACCTGGTGGCAGATGCCGGTGCCCGGGGGAACGACGCGGAAGTCCCGGAACGCCTGTTGGCCCCAGCGCAGGAACTGGTAGCGCTCGACGTTGCGTTCGTACTCAAGTTCGACGTTCTGTTTGAATGCGCCGGCGCTGGCGAAGTGATCGACCATGACGGAGTGGTCGATGACGAGGTCGACCGGCACCAGCGGATTGATCTTTTCCGGATTGGCGCCGAGCTTGGCGGCGGCGTCGCGCATGGCGGCAAGGTCAACGACCGCCGGCACGCCGGTGAAATCCTGCATCAGCACGCGCGCGGGGCTGAACGCGATCTCGACTTCGTTCTTGCCGCGGTTCAGGAGCCACGAGGTCATGGCCAGAATGTCGGCCTTCTTCACCGCCACGCCGTCTTCAGTGCGCAGCAAATTTTCAAGCAGCACCTTCAAAGAGATCGGCAGTTTCGAGATGTCGCCGAGGCCGTTGGCGCTCGCTGCTTTGAGATCGAAATATGTGAAGGTCTTGCCGCCCGCGCTAAGCGTCGTGCGGGCGTTAAATGAGTTCAGAGAGGGCATGTTTGTGCATCCGGCTGGAGTAGCGACAGAGATGCAAACGCGTTGGGGAGCGCCCCAAATCCGGTATCAAACCGGGCGCGCGGCAAGGCTTATGTAGCGCCGTTTTGCGAAGGCGCAATTAATCGCTGCGCGTGTTTGCAGCGGCATTTGCGAATGGCTCGCAAATGCCGTGGGCAGAGCTAGCTCTCTGCTGCCGGCGGCGGCTCGGCCTTTCGCCCAAACAAGCGCCCGCCGCGGCTTTTGCGCCAGCGGAGCAAGAGCCAGCCCAGCGGAACAAGCACGACCGCAAACGGGATGAGCGCGGCGATGATGGTGATGATCGCCGCAAACCCGGCGACGATGATGCCGAGGAAGTTCGCGAACGCCTGACGCAGCGGCTCAAGCGTGTTGCTCCCGGCGGCGCGCGGCGACGAGCGGTACGTCAAGGTGAGTTCGGACATTGAGACGCGGGTGCGCATCACCGCGAGCGCCGATTGCACGGCGTCGATCTCGCCCTGAACGCGCGCCAATTCGCGCTCGACTTCCAGCAGGTCAGCCAAGCGGCCGGGGCGTGAGCGCAGCAATTCCTGCAAGCGATCGCGGAGGGCGGTTTGCGCGCGGAGACGCGCTTCGGTGTCGACGATCTGGCGTGTCAGGTCTTCGGAGCTGGTGTTTTCCGAGACGATGCGGCCGCCGGCGTCGTCAGCTTGCTGCGCCATGCCGGCTTTGAAATTGTTGAGCCAGTTCGGCTCGCCGCGGAGAGAGACGTAGCCTTCCATGTAGCTTTGAGGGTCGCCGCTGCGGTTTGAGGTGATGAGCTGGCAGAGGCGCGGGCCGGCGGTTTGGCAGGCCTCGATGTGGCGGTCCATGACGCCGGTGAGCCGGTCGCTTGGGAGTTCCAAGCCGAGCGAATAGCTGTAGGCGAGATAGAGGATCGGCGCCGGCCCGGCGGGTTGGCTGGGGGATGTCGCGGTGTTTTGGTTGTCGGCGTCGACGGGTGCGGGCGGCGCGGCGGGCGCAGCGCTTTCCTCGGCCATTTCGGCGCGGCCCTGAGCCATGTCGGCCATGCCTTCATAAGCGGCGCCCGCCGGCGCCTCGGTCGTCATCTCGGCCTGACCGCAAGCGGTCAACGTCGCAGCGAAGACCAATCCAATCCAGAAACGACGCATGGCCGCACCTCCCTCCGCTCCACCAAGCGCGGCTTGGCGGATCGTGCAACCCTTTCTAGAACCGGGGCCGCATTATGAGCGCTCGCGGACCTTTCCAAGACAAACCATCGCTCCGCGTTGAAGCGCTTGCGCTTTCGCGCGGCGGGCGTGTGCTGTTCGAAGATCTGAGCTTTGCAGCCGCTTCGGGCGCCTATGTCGAAGTGCAAGGCTCCAACGGGTCGGGGAAGACGAGTTTGCTGCGTGCGCTGGCTGGATTGCTGCGGCCGCGTTCTGGCGTGATCGCGATCGAGGGTGTCGATGAGCCGGCCGTGGCGCTGCATTACATTGGGCACGCCAACGCGCTGAAGCGCGAAGCGAAGGTGCGCGAACATCTACACTATTGGGCGGGATTGTTGGGTGGCGCGCCGAGCGAGGATTTCGTTTCGAAGATGCTCGACCTCGGCCGCGTGCTGAAGCTGCCGGTGCGGGTGTTGAGCCAGGGGCAGGCGCGGCGGCTGGCGCTCGCGCGCTTGATCGTGGCGCCGCGGCCGATTTGGCTGCTGGATGAACCTGCGGCGGCCCTCGATGCTTCAGGCAAGGCCGTGCTGAACGAATTGATCGCGTCGCACCGCGCAAGCGGCGGAATTGTCGTGGCGGCTGTGCATGAGCCGCTTGGCGCGCCGCCATCACAAACTCTCCGCGTGTCGCGATGAGCCCCTTCGCCGCAACGTTCCGGCGCGAGCTTGCGTTGCTGTGGGCCGGCGGCGGCGCGTTGGCGCCGCTTGGCTACTTCTTTGGCGCGACCATGCTTGTGCCGCTGGCGATGGGGCCGGACCGCGCGTTGCTGGAGGTAGCCGGGCCGCCGCTGGTTTGGATTGCGGCGGCGCTGGCGATGCTGGCGATGTTGGAGCGGCTGTTTCAGGCGGACCTCGAAGACGGCTCACTTGACCAGATGCTGCTCTCGCCTGCGCCACTTGAATTGATCGTCTTCGCCAAAGGCGCAGCGCTTTGGGTGGCGATTGGATTGCCGTTGGCGATTGCCGGGGCGCCGGTGGCGATCGCGTTGCAGGCCCCGCTGGAGCGTGTGCCACTGATTGTGGCGAGCTTGGCTCTGGGAACGGCGGCATTCGTAGGGGCAGGGCTCATCGGCGCGGCGCTGACGGCGAGCGTGAAGCGCGCTGGTGTATTGCTGGCGCTGATCGTGTTGCCGCTGTTTGCACCGCCGGTGATTTTCGGTGCGTCGGTGGCGTCCGGCGAGGACGTAGGGGCGGCGCTGACGATCCTGACCGCATGCGCGTTGGCGGGGGCGGCGCTGGGCCCGATCGCCGCTGCTGCGGCGCTGAGGCTACAGGCCGAATGACCGCATTGCCTTTGCCCTCGAACCGCGATTGGTAGCGCCCGCGATGTTTGCCTTCCTCGCCAATCCCGCGCGCTTCATGGCGTTCTCGGCTTGGGCCGCGCCGGTGCTGCTGGCTGGCGCGCTCATTCTGTTCGCGGCCGGCATTCCCTGGGCGTTGTTCTATTCGCCGCCGGACTACCAAATGGGTGATACGGCGCGGATCATGTACATCCATGTGCCCGCGGCCTGGTGGTCGATGGGCGTGTTCGCGTTCATGGTCGGCGCCAGTTTCGTCAGCCTTGTGTGGCGCCATGTGCTTGCCGATGTCGCCGCGCGCGCTGCTGCGCCCGTGGGCGCCGTGTTTGCCGCGATCTGCCTCGTCACTGGATCGCTCTGGGGGGCACCCACATGGGGCACGTGGTGGGAGTGGGACGGGCGCATGACGTCGATGCTCGTGCTGTTCGTCACCTATCTCGGCTACATCGCGCTTTGGTCAGCGATTGAAGATGAGGAGCGGGCAGCGCGATTGGCCGCGATCCTCTGCCTGGTGGGTGCGATCAATTTGCCGATCGTCAAATTTTCGGTCGATTGGTGGAGCACGCTGCATCAGCCGGCCAGCATAATGCGGAGCGGCGGCTCGGCTATTCATGCTGAGATGCTTGGCCCACTGCTCACGATGGCGGGCGCCTATCTGCTATTGTTTGGCGCGCTGACGCTGATGAATATGCGCTCCGCCATTTTCCGCCGCCGCGTTGAGAACGCCGAACTGCGCAAGGCGCAATCATGATCGAGGGTGGCTGGGAATTTATCTGGCCCGCTTACGGCGTGGCGCTGGGGTCGCTGACGGTGCTTGCGATCGTCGTCCTCGCGCGTTTGCGAGCTTGGGAGCGCCGTGCGCGTGAATTGGATAAGAAGCTGTGAGGCTGATCGCGTTCGTCCCGCTTGCTGCGCTGTTGGCGCTCGTGGCTGTCAGTATTTTCCTGCTGACCCGCGAAGGCGAACGCAATCGCTTCACCGAAGGAATGGTCGGGCAACATGCGCCCGCCTACGCGCTAGCGCGCCTTGATGGCGAGGCGCCGCCGCTGACTAGCGAAGAGCGGCGGGGGCGCGCGTACGTCATCAATCTCTTTGCGTCCTGGTGCACGCCGTGCCGCGCCGAGCATCCGCAGCTGATGGCGCTGCAGCGTCAGGGCGTCGATGTTGTCGGCATCGCCTACAAAGATCGGCCTGAGGCTTCGGCCGCTTTCCTCGCGGAACTGGGCAATCCGTTTGCCGACATTGGGTTGGACCCCGACGGACGCTTCGGCCTCGAGATCGGCGTCACCGGCGTGCCGGAGACCTTTGTCATCGGCCCAGACGGCGTGATCCGCGCCGCCTACCGGGGCCCTCTCACCGATGAAGCGGTGCGCGACGAAATCTTGCCGGCGTTGCGCTAGCCGCGCTGCTTGCGGCCGCGCGCCTTGCCGTTCGCTTTGGCCTTCTCCGCCGCCTTCTCGCGTGACCGCCGTTTCGCGAGCTTTCTCTGCTCACGCTCCGCTTTTTCCGCGGCTTTGGCCGCAAGATCGTCGGCAAGCTTCGTGAGCTTGGTCAACGTTCCAACCAGGCCGCGTGCCTTGGTGCGCGGCAAGAGATCGAGAATGGCGGCGTCCGCCGCGCGCGCGTGTTGGGCGGTAGCGGAGAGCATCGTTCCGCCAGCTTGACCAAGCAGCACCGAATAGGCGCGGCCGTCCGACGTTGACGGCGTGCGTACGATCCAGCCGCGGGTCTCCATCTTCGCCATCGTGTCGGCGAAGGTCGAGCGATCGACTCCGACGATGCGGCCAAGATCGCTTTGGCTGAGACCGGGCTGTTCGGAGATGGCCGCGAGGATGATGAACTCGCGGAGCTTGATCGTATCGCCGACTAATTGCGTGAAACGTTCGGACGCAAGCTGCTCTGCACGGTGCAGCAGATGGCTGGGCGAGCCCGCCAACCTGAACTGTTCGGATTCGCCAGAATCCTGTGTCGACCGCGCCATTTTGTGCCGCCCCAAACGCGAGCGGAGATTAACGGCGCGATCAGCGCGATCAATCATGCGTTCGAGCATTGTTCGCCATAGAGGCGAAAATCAGCCCGAAATCGGCGCCGTCAGGCGCCCGGCGCCTCGGCGGCGGGCTTTTCCTCTTCGTCGATGTGATGCTTGAGCACGATCGGCGTGTTGGCCGCCGCAAAGAGCAAGAATGCCGGATAGGTGAGGATCGTGCGCAGATTCAGCCAGACATCGAAATTGCCGTTGGCCTCATTGTAGTAATAACGCAGCACCTCGTTCAACAAAGCGACGACCACGTAGAACGCAGCCCACCTGAGCGCGAGAATATTCCAAATCTTGTCCGGCAGGCTGAAGATGTGTCGGAAGAAGAGCTTCCACACGTTCTGTCTGATCGCGAGCGAGAACAGGATCGCAGCCGCGTAAAACAGGAATGTGAACGTGAACTTGATCTGGATGATCGCCGGATCGTGCAGCAGGATTGTGAGGCCGCCGAAGCCGGTTACCAGCACGCCGGTGACGATGAGGATCGGCGGGATCTTGCCGCGCTGAAACTTGCAGTACGCGATCGCCGCCAGCACTGAGACGATGAACACGCCTGTCGCGATGTAGATCGCTTCCGCCTTCGTCGCCTCGATGCGGAAGAGGACATTGTAGGTGACGACGAAGACCAGGATCGGCCCGAGGTCGATCCAGAGTTGGCTGGCGCTGTCGGTAGCCTTTTTCGGCTTGGTTGCGTCGAGGGCGGTCAGGTCTTCGCTCATGGCTCCTGATACGCGGAAACTGGGGCAGCGGACTAGCGGCTTGCGCTGAAGCGGCTTCCCGGGCGAAATCAGGACCTTCGAGGAGGGGATTATGCGGGGAACAATGATTGTGGCGGCGCTGCTGCTGAGCGCCTGCGCCAGTGCGCCAGCGCCTAACGGCGAAGCGACGCCAGCGCTTTCGACGCAGGAAATCCTGGATCAGTCGCCCGCCTCCGATTGGCGGCCGCTGGATCCCGAGAACACGCTCTACATGGAGCTGCCGCAGGGGCGGGTGATCATTGAACTCGCGCCGCGGTTCGCGCCAAACCACGCCGCCAACATCCGCACCCTGACGCGCGCTGGCTTTTTCGACAACAGCGCGATCCTGCGCTCGCAGGACAATTATGTCGTGCAATGGGGCCGGCCCGATGGCGATGACGCATCGCGCGGTTCGGCGGCGGCGACCGTTGCTGGCGAAATCACAGTGCCGTCGAGCAGCGTCGCCTTTTCACGTTTCGTCGATCCGGACACCTATGCCGCGCAAGTCGGCTACAGTGATGGCTTCCCCGTTGCACGCGGCAACGGGCAAACTTGGCTCGTGCATTGCTACGGCATCGTCGGCGTGGGCCGCGGCGAAGGCCTCGATAGCGGCAGCGGTGACTCGCTCTACGCCGTGAATGGCCAGATGACGCGTAACCTCGATCGCAACATCACACTTGTGGGCCGTGTCGTGCAGGGCATGGACATTCTCTCGACGATGAAGCGCGGCACGGGGCCGCTCGGTTTCTACGAAACGGCTGAGGAGCGCACGCCCATTCGCACTGTCCGCTTGGCGGCTGATGTGCCAGCGGCGGAGCGCACCAATCTCGAAACGTTGCGGACCGATAGCGCCACTTGGGCGCAGCTGGTGGATTCACGGCGCACGCGGCGTGACTCGTTCTTTAGCGCGAACCCGGTGAACCGATTGGGCGTGTGCAATATTGCCGTGCCGGTGCGCGCGGTGCGGGCGGGTTAGTTTAGGCCGACAAGCGCGCGGGAGAAGCTTGCAGCGTCGAACGGCTGCAAGTCCTCGGCCTTCTCGCCAACGCCGATGAAGTGGATCGGGATGGCGTGGCGTTGCGCGACCGCCACGAGCACGCCGCCTTTCGCGGTGCCGTCGAGCTTTGTCATCACGAGGCCAGTAATTTCGGTCACCGAGCGGAAATTCTCGACTTGGCTCAGCGCGTTCTGACCAACAGTGGCGTCGAGCACGAGGAGTGTTTCGTGCGGCGCGTCCTCATCGATCTTGCGCATGACGCGGATGATTTTCGCGAGCTCAGCCATCAGTTCGGATTTGTTCTGAAGCCGGCCTGCAGTGTCGATCAGCGCGACGTCGGCGTTTTTTTCCTTGGCGCGCTTCACGGTCTCGAACGCGACACCGGCGGCGTCGGCGCCCTGCGTTGAAGCGACAAAGCTCGCGCCTGAGCGATCGGCCCAAACCTTGAGTTGTTCGATCGCCGCGGCGCGGAAGGTGTCGGCGGCGCCAATGACAACCTTGGCGCCCGCATCAGTCAGGTTCTTTGCGAGCTTGCCGATTGTGGTGGTTTTGCCGGAGCCATTGACCCCGATGACCAGCACGACACGCGGCTTCACGCCGTCGGTGAGATCGAGTGTGGCTTCGCGCGGCTTCAAGATGCGTGCGACTTCACCCGCCAACGCTTCACGCGCTTCCACGCCGCCATTCTCTTTGCTGAAGCGCTGATCGGCGAGGGCGGCGGAAATGCGCGCCGCAGCCGCCGCGCCCATGTCGGAGGCGATAAGCGTTTCTTCGAGTTCGGCGATGTCGTCTGCGTCGAGCTTTTCCTTGGTGAAAACCGAGGTGATGCTTTCGGCGAGTTTGTTGGAGGATTTGCGTAGACCATCGAACAGGCCCTTGGCCTGTTCGGGCTGTTGCGTTTGCCCTGGCTTGTCCTTCTTGCCGAAAAGTCCCCAGATCATGCGGCTGCGCCAATCAAGTGTTGGCCGTCATGGCCGGTGAAGCGCAGGCGTTGGAAGCCTTCACCGCCGCCTTCGAAGTGAACGGGCGTGAAATCGGGCAGACGGGCGAAGCCATCGCGCTCGATGACTCCGGTTTCCTCGCGGCCGATCCACGCGCCGAGGTGGCGTTGCAGTGCAGCTGCGCCGACCTCACGCAGGCGCGCTGCGCGCTCTTTCACGATGCGCCGATCCACTTGCGGCATGCGTGCAGCTGGCGTGCCCTCGCGAGGACTGAACGGGAAGGCGTGGACGTACGCCAAGCCACATTCATCGACGATGGAGATGAGATTGGCAAAGTGCTCGTCCGTTTCAGTCGGAAAGCCGGCGATGAGATCGGCGCCAAGAGCAATCTCGGGGCGCGCCGCCTTGACGCGCTGACAAAGCTCGATCGCTTGCGCGCGCGTATGGCGGCGCTTCATGCGCTTCAGGATCATGTCGTCGCCGTGTTGCAGGGAGAGATGCAGGTAGGGCGCAACACGTCCGTTTTGCGTGACCAGTTCGAACAGTTGATCGTCCATCTCGATTGCATCAAGCGACGAGAGACGGAGCATCGGCAGGTTCGGAACGAGCTTGAGAATGCGCGCGACCAGCGCGCCCAGTGGCGGTTGGCCGGGGAGGTCGGCGCCCCAGGATGTGAGATCAACGCCGGTAAGCACAACTTCCGGCACGCCATTGTCGGCTAAGCGGCGGATTTGTTCGACGATCTCGCCTGCGGGCGATGAGCGCGAGTTTCCGCGCCCATACGGAATGATGCAGAACGTGCAGCGGTGATCGCAGCCGTTTTGCACTTGAACGTAAACGCGCGTGCGTTCGCTGAAGCCGTCGATCAGGTGCGAAGCGGTTTCGCGCACACTCATGATATCGGCGACACTCACGCGCTCTTCGCCGCGCGCGAAACTTTCCGCGCGCATCTTCTCGGCGTTGCCGATAACGCGGCTGACTTCCGGCATCGCGGCAAAGCTCTGCGGATCGATTTGCGCCGCGCAGCCGGTAACGATGATCTCGGCGCCTGGCCGTTCGCGGCGCGCGCGGCGGATGGCTTGCCGCGCCTGGCGCACGGCTTCACCTGTAACCGCGCAAGTGTTGATGATCACCGCGTCGGAAAGCTCGGCCACTGCTGCGAGCGCGCGCATGGCTTCGCTCTCGTAAGCGTTGAGGCGGCAGCCGAGCGTGAGGATCTCGACATCCGCGCGCGGTGGCTTCGTTGGCGCGTTCATGTGGCTTCGGTCAGGTGAGCGTGTGAGAGGCGGAGGTCAAGCACGGCAAAGAAAAAGCCCCGCGAGAGACCGCGGGGCTTTGAATTCTTGCAGCGGAAACAGCTTATTTCGCCGCTTCGCCGCCAGCGTCAGCAGCTTCGCCGACGAAATCTTCTTCGCGGGCGCCGCCAGCACGTTCGCTGATGCGGGCCGACTTCCCGCGGCGATCACGGAGATAGTAGAGCTTCGCGCGGCGAACGGCGCCGCGGCGGACGACTTCGATCGAATCGACTGTCGGCGAGAACAAGGGGAACACGCGCTCGACGCCTTCGCCGAACGAAATCTTGCGGACTGTGAAGTTCGCATTGAGACCCGAGCCGGAGCGGGCGATGCAAATGCCTTCGTAAGCCTGCACGCGTTCACGATCGCCTTCCTTGATCTTCACGTTGACGCGCAGCGTGTCGCCCGGATCGAACGAGGGAACGGTCTTGCCCTTGGTGACGCGGGCGATTTCTTCTTTTTCAAGCGTATCGATCAAGTTCATGGACGCACTCTAGGGGGCCGCGAACGCTCGCGCCCTCCTCCAGAAAACCGGAAAGCGGGGCGTATAAGGGAAGCAGCGGCCCGTGTCGAGGGGGTAAAGGGTTACTCCAGGGGTGCGATCGGTTGGCAGCCGGCCAGGGTCACGATCTCACCGGTGGGCCGCCGGATCCGCAGCATTGGATTGTTGCCCGCCCGGCCGACCTGAAACGCCAGTTCCTGACCGGCGGCGTCGCGGACGCCAATGAAGCCTTCCGCCTCGTTGATGACGGAGAAGCCGCCCAGGCCGCTGTTGAACCAAGTCATGGACAGGGGTGGGAAAAAGTAGGCCGCGCCGGGGGTGCTGGCGATCGGAATGACGTGAAGGCCGCGAAGGCCGCGGACCCGCGAAGCGCTCTCGTCGGTCAACTCGGCCGGCATGGCGGCGTCCAAAGCCAGCATTTCCTGTTCAGCCCCGGCGCAAGCCGCGCGAATGCTCTCGCCGGTGAGCGGGCCTTCGATCGGCCGCCACATCGCGCCTATGGCTTGAGTGGCGCGCGTGAGCTCCGGCGTCGTGGCCGGCGCTTGAGCATCGGCGGGCGAGGCGGCGAGACACAAGAGGGCGATAAGGGCGCGTTTCATGTGTCTTTGCCGTTGCGCTTCAATTCGGGCCGTCTTTGGGCGGTGATCCGTTCGCGCTCGGCCTTGCGCCAGGCTTCGACCTTTGCGTGATCACCGGAGGTGAGCACGTCCGGAATGGTGCGCCCCTCCCACTCGCGCGGGCGCGTGTATTGCGGGTGTTCGAGGAGCCCGTCGCTGCTGAAGCTCTCTTCAACGGTGGAGGCGTCGTTACCGAGTACGCCGGGGATGAGACGCACGCACGCTTCCAGCAGCACCATCGCCGCCGCTTCGCCGCCCGCGAGTACAGCTTCGCCGACAGCTACTTCGTGCATGCCGCGCGCTTCGATGACGCGCTCGTCCAAGCCCTCGAAGCGGCCACAGAAGAGGATGACGCCGGGACCTGCGGCCCACGCCTGAGCCATCGCTTGGCTCAGTTGCTCGCCGCGCGGCGAGAGATAGATGAGCGGGCGGTCGTTGCGATCTATGCTGTCGATCGCAGCCGCCGCCACATCAGCGCGGAGCACCATGCCCGCGCCGCCGCCTGCGGGCGTGTCATCGACATTCTTGTGAGGGCCTCGGCCGAAATCGCGCAACTGCGTCGTTTCCAGCGACCACAACCCATCGCGCAGCGCTTTACCGATAAGCGAAACGCCAAGCACGCCCGGAAACGCTTCCGGGAAGAGGGTGATGATCGAGGCTTTGAACATCGCCTCGCTTCGTAACCCGAAGCGCTACTTCTCGATAGGCTCAGGCGCCGGGGGATCGAGCACGACGCGCTTGGCAGCGAGGTCGACGTGTGGGACGGCCTCCTTCGTGAACGTGATGCGCACGTTCGGGCCACCGTTCGGCGGCTTGTATTCGAGGATGTCGCCAGCGCCGAAATTCCACACCGCGACGATGTCACCGAGCACGGTGCCATCGAGGCTTTCAGCGCGCGAGCCGAGCAGATCGACAACGTAGAACTCGTCCTTCGCCGGCGCCGGAAGATTGGCGCGCGGCACATAGAGCTTCACGCCTTTCATCTTGTCGGCCTGCTCCTTGGATTTGATCTCAGGAGCAACAACAGCCACGCCGTCCTTCAACTCGCGCCAGCTCTTGGGCTTCAGCAGAACTTTGCCGGCTTCGTCATGAAGCGGGCCGTAGGCGATCACGCCTTCCTTTTTCTCAGTGAAGGCGCGCAGGCGCACTTCGCCCTTCACGCCAAAAGCGCCAGCGATGGCGCCGACGAGGATCATGCCCTTCGCTGACGTGCCCTTGCCCTTGAAGGCGGGGACATCTTTCAGATCGCCGATCACTTCAGGCTCGTTCACCGGCTTCGGCGCTGCGAGCGGCTTCGGCGCTGCGCGAACGGGCGTTGCCAACGGCGCGCGCGTGATCGGTTGAGCGCGGCCGGCGGCTACAGCCATGGGCTTAGCTGGAATTGGCTTGGCCAGCGCGGCGGCGACAGGTGCGAGCTTCGGCGGCTTAGGGGCTTTCGGAGCTTTGGGCGCCTTCGGAGGCTTCTCAGGCTTGGGCGGCTTTTCCGCTTTGACCGGGGCTACCTTGGCGGGCTTCGGCTCAGGCGCGGGCTTGGCGGCCTTGGCCGGCTTCTTCGGCTCGGGCGCCGGCTTTGCTGCCTTGGCGGGTTTCGGCGGGGCCGCCGCTTTGGCCTTCGGGTCCGGCCTGGCCGCCTTCGGCGCGACCACCGGTTTAGCGGCGGCCTTCTTTTCGGGCTTGCCCGTTGCCTTTGGCGCGGCCTTGGCGGCCGGCTTCGGCGCCGGCGCCGGCGCCGGCGCCTTCGCCTCAGGCTTGGTGGCTTTCGCCGCGGCCTTTCGGGCCGGGGTGGCGACCTTTGACTTTGGCTCGGGCTTGGCAGGCTTCGCCGCCGCCTTGGTGGGCGGGGCGGTCGCCTTCTTCGGCGCGGGCTCGCCTCGGCGGGGCGCCGGCGCTGCCTTCTTGGCGGCGGCCGGCGGCGCCTTGGCGGCAGCCTTCGGTTTGGTCAGGGCGGACTTCTTCTCGGCCACTTTAAGTTCCTTATGCCTCCGGAGCGGCCTCGGCAGCAGGAGCAGACGCGGCGGCCTCAGCTTCGGCGCGCTCGGTCATCTTCTTGCCGGGCTTGGCTTTATTGGGGTTGTTCTTGGCTTCGCGCTTCATAACGCCCGCCTGGTCAAGGAACCGTGC
>Ga0079224_100005075_pt1 | contig 17224 bp, 15 predicted proteins | sample Stecom2015_FD_80414 | JGI IMG/M metagenome (GOLD analysis project Ga0079224, IMG submission 80414) | Agricultural soil microbial communities from Utah to study Nitrogen management - Steer compost 2015 | ecosystem: Environmental > Terrestrial > Soil > Agricultural land | place: USA: Utah... | reverse complement strand
TGGGCCTGGGGACCAAGTAAACCGCAATCGCGGCGGAGGATCCGATATGCGCATGGAAATCCTGTTATTGCCGTTGTTGGTCGCCGCCACGGCCTTTCCGCAGAGTTCCCTGATAAGGGACTTCTATTATATCCTCTCCCCCCGCGAGGCCGATTCCGGCCAATCCGTGACCTTCGAGGCGCGGGAATACAACGGGTGCCTTTACGGATACGACGTAACCTATGAACTACTGCCTACTCCCATCAGTCCAAGCGCACGTGGGACGTGAACATGATCGCGAAAAGAAGGCCGGAATGCCCGCCTAACCGCCCCGGGCGATAGCCAGGCAGGCCTTCACCTTGTCCAGATCCTTGCGTCCGGGGGAAACCTCGACCTTGCTGTTCAGGTCCACGGCGAAAGGCGCGCAGGCGACGATGGCCTCGGCTAGATTATGCGGCCCCAGGCCTCCGGCCAGAAAAAAAGGCAGGGGCGGAGGATATTGGCGGAGCGGCGCCCAGTCGAAGGCTATGCCGCTGCCTCCGAAGCTCCCGGCCGCGGCGGTATCGATCAGATAATAGGCCAAGGGCGCGGCTCCGGATGGTCCCGCCGCCGCCAGGCCGTCCATCAGCCCTCCCAGATCGGCCAGCCTGTCGTGGGGTACGGCCTTGATGACCGGGATCGGCATGCGGCGCACATAATCCCAATCCTCCGATCCGTGCAATTGGACCGCCTTGATTCCCGTAACGGCAATGATACGGAGCGCTTGCTCTACGGGCGCGTCCACGAAAACCCCCGCCGGGACGGAATGCGTGAGCGACCCGATCATGGCGGCCGCCGCCTCCGGATCCACATAGCGCGGACTTCCGGGGTGGAAATTGAATCCCAGCCAATCCACGCCCATGGCGTCCAGGGCCTGAGCCTCGGCGGGATCGCGGATGCCGCAAACCTTGACCTGGCAGGGTGCGGCGAGTTGATTTGGGGTATTCATGGCAAAGTACCGCCTGGACGCGGGAGCCCCGGGAACCGGGCCTTACGCGGCGTTGAATTTCGCCCCGGGACCGGGGTCGAACAAGCAAAATAGAGATTTATTTCCTAAATTACGATGGGGCTTCCACAGTCATAATTCGGGTCGGCCGGAACTTCCGGGGCCACACCAGCGTAGGGGTTAAGGGATATGAGCGAAATGAAAAAAGTTGTGACCCTTGAAAACGTCGTATTCAGCTATCCTGCCGGAAACAACGCGCTGGACAAGATTTCCGTGGACCTCATGCAAGGCGAAATCGTCGGCCTGGTCGGCGCCAACGGGGCGGGCAAGACGACCCTGATGAAGCTCCTGGCCGGATACATGGACAAAAGCGAGGGCGTCATCCTTTTCAAGGATCGGCCCATCGAGGACTTTTCCAACAAGCGCCTCAACGAATTCGTGAACCTGGTGGAGCAGAATCCCGAAAGCCAGCTCGTGGGCCCCACCGTCGAGGACGAACTGGCCCGGGCCTGCCGCCTGATGGGTTACGAGGGGCGCGTCATCCGCGAGAAGGTGGACTTCGTACTCAAGCTGGTACGCATGAAACAGGCCAAGGAATGGTACCTGGACGAAATGTCCTGCGGCGAGCGGCGCCGTATCGCCCTGGCCCTGGCCCTGATCGCGGATCCTGCGGTACTGCTGCTCGACGAGCCCTTGTCGGACCTGGACCAGGTAGGCGTCCGGGACACGGTTTCCACCCTCAAGGAATTGCGCAACCGCGGCCTTTGCATCGTGGTCTCGTCCCATCGCCTGGAAGACATACTGGAACTGGTCGATCGCGTGGCCGTACTCGGCGAAGGCAGGCTGCTGGCCATCGACGAACCCCAGAAGGTGCTCGCCAACGATGAAATCCTGAAACTCGCCACCATTACGCTGCCGGCCATTCCCCGCCTTTTCATGCGCCTACAGGCCGAAGGGGTATTGGGTTCCAGCACCCTGCCGCTGAACCTGGACCAGGCCGTGAACCGCATCAAGGATGCGGTGGCCCTGAGGCTGGAAGCCACCCAGGCCATGACCGTGAAGGCGGACAAAGCCCCTGCGACCGACGCGGCGGCGGACTCCGACCAGAGCTCGATCGCCACCCAGGAGATGGCGCCCGCCAAGGACACGGAAACCGCCAAGATTATCACTCTTTGATGCCGGCCGGGGTCCGTCGGCGCCGTCCCCGCGGGGGTGGGCCCGGAAGGTGTCGCCCCGGCTTCCACGCGCCTTCCCCACGGACCGATCATGGAATGCCTGTACCTCATCGACGTTTCGGCCCTGGCCTATAGGTCCTTTTTCGCATTCATCAACAATCCCCTGAAGAACTCGCAGGGCCAGGAAACCTCCGCCATTTTCGGATTCGCCTCCCATACCCTCAGGCTGATCCAGGAATGCAAGCCCACCCATATCGCCTTCGTAAAGGACCTGCCCAAGCGCACCTTCCGCCACGATCTGTACAAGGAATACAAGGCCCATCGCAAGCCCATGCCCGACAGCCTGGTCTCCCAGCTCCCCATCATCGATCGCTTCGTCAAGGAATCGGGTCTGAGCACGATCGCCCTCGAGGGCTACGAGGCCGACGACGTGATGGCCACCCTGGCCGTCCAGGCCCGCGCCCGCGGCATGAAGTCGTACATCGTGACCCGGGACAAGGACATGATGCAACTGGTGGACGACTCCGTCTTCCTTTTCGATCTGGGCAAGGCCAAGCAGGATTCCCTGGTGATGGGCGCCAAGGAGGTGAAGGAAAAAATGGGCGTGCCGCCGGAACGCATCATCGATTACCTGTCCCTGGTCGGCGATGCTTCCGACAATGTGCCCGGCGTGGCCAAGATCGGCCCCAAGACGGCCGTGGACCTCATCGAAACCTACGGCAGCCTGGAGCGCATCTACGAGAACGTGGACAGCATTTCCAAGAAAGGTCTGCGCGAGAACCTGAAGAACGATCGCGAAAACGCCTTTCTCTCCCATCAATTGGTCTCCCTGAATTGCGCCCTGGATCTGCCCCTCGGCCTCGACGACCTGCGCTATGACGGAATGAACGCTCCGGCCGTGGCGGACTTCCTGAATGAATGGGAGTTAAAGTCGCTGCTGAAAATCATCCCGGGCCCCCCGGCGAAATCCTCCGCCTCCGGAACTGATGGCGCCGCCCGGCCCGAAGCCTCCTGTATCGATCCTTCCGGAACCGATGGCGATGCGGCCGCTCCCGCCGCGACTCCGGCCGCCGACCTGGATTACCGCCTGGTGGACACACCTGAAGCGCTGGCCTCGCTTCGCGAAACCATGGCCGCCGCGCCCCTCATCGCCGTGGACACGGAAACCACCGACCTGGACAACAAGGTGGCCGGCCTGGTGGGGCTTTGCCTCTCGGTCGCGCCCGAATCGGGCTTCTACCTGCCCGTGGGCCATACCGAAGGGCGCAACCTTTCCCTGGACGCAGTACGCGAAGCCCTCAAGCCCATCCTGGACGATCCGGCCAAGCGCCTGCTTTTCCACAACGCCAAATACGACCTTCCCATCCTGGAGCGCCACGGCTTGCTGCCTTCGGATCTGGAGCGTCCGGGCAAGCTCGCCGACACCATGGTGGCGGCCTATCTGGCCAATCCCGGGGAGCGCCGGCTTTCCCTGGACGATCTGGCCATGCGCCATTTCGGTCATGCCATGATCCCGATCGAGGCCCTTATAGGCAAGGCCACGGGTTCCGGGGCCCGGGGCCGCGGCGCCGCCAACAAGCAGAAGAACTTCGCCGAGGCGCCCATCGCGGACGCCTGCCGATACGGAGCCGAGGACGCCGACATCACCTTCCGCCTATGGAGTGTGTACGAAAAGGATCTGACGGAGAAGGATCTGCTGAAACTGTTCTTCGACATGGAAATGGCGCTGCTGCCCGTGCTGATGGCGATGGAATCCAAGGGCATCACCCTGGACGTCGAGGCCCTGAAATCCCTTTCCACAAGTCTGCAGGATGAAATCGCCCGCCTGGAGAAGGAAATCCACGGCCTGGCCGGCCAGGAATTCAATATCGGCTCGCCGGTGCAGTTGCAGGAAATCCTGTTCGTGAAGCTCGGCCTCAAGGCGGGCAAGAAAACCAAGACCGGATATTCGACCGACGCCGACGTCCTGTCCAAGCTCGAAGGCGAACACCCCATCGTTTCCATGCTGCTGGATCACCGCGAGTCCACCAAGCTGCTGAACACCTATGTGGACGCGCTGCCCTTGATGGTGCATCCCGCGACGGGAAGGGTGCATACCAACTATTCCCAGGTGATCGCCGCCACGGGGCGGCTTTCCAGCATCAATCCCAACCTCCAGAACATCCCCATCCGCACCAAGCTGGGCAAGATGGTGCGCAGGGGCTTCGTGGCCTCGGCTCCGGACAAGGTCCTGCTGTGCGCGGACTATTCCCAGATAGAACTGCGCCTGCTGGCCCATCTGAGCGGGGATCCCGTACTGCGGGAAGCCTACCGCATGAACCTCGACATCCACACCCGCACGGCCGCCATTCTCTACCGCGTGCCCGAGAACGAGGTGACCCAGGAGATGCGCCGCAGCGCCAAGGTCGTGAACTTCGGGGTCCTATACGGAATGGGCGCCCATCGCCTGGCCTCGCAACTGCGCATCCCGCGCGCCGAGGCCTCCCGGTTCATAGAGAACTATTTTTCCACCTTCGCCTCGGTGGAGAATTACATGCGCGAAACCGTGGATAAGGGACGCAGCCTGGGGTATGTGGAAACCATTTCGGGCCGACGGCGCTATCTGCCGGACCTGCTGTCGGACAACCGCATGCTCAAGGAGAACGCCGAGCGCATCGCGGCCAATACCCCCATCCAGGGAAGCGCCGCCGATCTCATCAAGGTCGCCATGATCCGGATCCACCACGAATTGGAAACCCATCCCTGGGATTGCCAGATGCTCCTGCAGGTCCATGATGAACTCGTGTTCGAGGTCTCCGTTTCCGACGCCGATGCGGCCCAGGCCATGATCAAAGCGGAGATGGAGGGGGCCATGCAACTGGATGTGCCCCTGCTGGTGGAGTTCGGGCGCGGACGCAACTGGCTCGAAGCCCACGGATGACCGGACCTCGCTCTCCAGGGGGACGAAGCCTGATATTATCTAATTTTGGCCCCTATAGGAGGGACTTCCCTTGGCGCGCTTGATCATCGGAGTGACCGGAAACATCGCCAGCGGGAAATCCGAAACCGCGAGGATATTGCAGCAGAAAGGCTGCGCCCTGGTGGATGCGGACGCGGTGGGCCACGAACTTTACGGCTATGACCGCGCGCTGGTGCAGCAACTGGCCGCGGAATTCGGGCAGGACGTACTCCTTTCCAACGGCAGCCTGAACCGCAAAAAGCTGGGCAGCCTGGTATTCGGCCGTCCCGAGGCCATGGCGACCCTGAACCGCATCGTACACCCCGCCCTCATCAACGCTATCCGCGAGCGCATCCGCTCCTCGCAGCGGGTCATGAACCGCCTGGTGCTGGACGCGGCCCTCATCATAGAACTGGGATTCGCCAAGGAGGTCGATTACCTGGTGTTCGTTTCGGCTTCGGTGGAGGTGCGCCTGAAAAGGCTGATGGAGCGCAGCGGCCTGACCGAAGAAGAGGCCATGCGCCGCATCGACAGCCAAATGCCCGAGGAGTCCAAGCTCCCGCATGCGGACTTCGTGATCAAAAACGAAACGACGCGGGAATACCTGGTGGATCAGGTGGACGCCCTTTGGGACGAAATCGGCGCCCGGGATTCGAATTCCTGAGGGGCCGCGTCCTTAGGGCGCCGCGCCCCCGCCCCGCATCCAACCGGTACGTCCGGCCCCGAGGAGGTCCCAATGAACAAGAAAATGATCATCCTGGTCACGGTGGGAGCCCTGGGCGGCATGGCCCTGGGGATTTTCCGATCCCCGGAACGCAAGGCGGCCGCCGGGGACGAAGTTTTTCCGCAGGAGAAACTGGAAGGGTACGTGGCCAATACCGTGGTAAAGCTCGTGGACAAGGGCCAGGCCCGGCGTCCCGTGATCGCCCTGGCCGTCACCCCCTACGGCCTCAAGCCGGAGCAGGTATCGCCCACCGGCTACGGCGCCCTCAAGACCTTGCAGGGGCAGTTTCCCGAGGCCGAGTGGATATGCGTTTTCATCGCCGAGGATTCGGCCATGGCGGCGGGATCCAATTGGGTCGGGGTGGCGGAACTCCGCCAGGGGAAAGTGACCCTTACCGGAGGCATGCCCACCCCATCCCAGCTCGACTCCCTGGGCAAGGCGGGCATGCCCACGATCCGGCCCAGCGCCCAGGATCTGAAAGCCGTGGCCGCCGTTTACGAAAGGGCCGGCTCCCTCGCCGCCAATCGCTGGAGGCTTTCCCAAACCCTGCTGGGGGCGGGATCCGGCCGCATAGACCGAACCGGATTCTTCAAATTGGAGGCCGAAACCACGGCCCTGCACGGAGCGGCCAAAGCCATGGGCAAATCGCCCAAGGAAATGCAGGCCCTGCTCCAGAGCGTGACGCGCTACTATTGGCTGAGGGCCGGCGAGCCCTTCTGAAAGCGAACCGGTCCCGCAACCCCTGAGATAACGGCCGCCGACGACGCGGGAGCTTATCCGTGATCGGCGAAGCGCAACTGTTCCGATGTCAATTCCAGGACTTTCCGGACGGTCTGGATAAGGTTGGGCATCGAGAACGGCTTTTGCAGGAAGAACAATTTGTCGTGGCAGATGCCTTTTTCGAAATGCGTGTCCCTGGGATAACCCGACATGAAGATGACCCGCATTTCCTTCCGGACTTTGCAGATGATATCCGCCAGATCCTTACCCGTCATTTTCGGCATCACGATGTCCGTCAGGAGAAGGTGAATCGGGCCCTGATGCCCCTCGCTCGCTTCCAGGGCGGCCTCGCCGCTTTCGGCTTCGAGGACATGGAAACCCTGACCCATGAGCATGAGCTTGATCAGTTTACGGACGGATTCCTCGTCCTCGGCCAGGAGAATGGTCTTCGATTGTCCCATGGACAACAAAGTACATCCCTTTTTTAGAATCCATGTGCTCCGGAGACCGCCCGAAACTATGTTTTGGGGATGGAAAAGGTTGTTTTCATAACCGGAGTGGGATCGGGAATCGGCGCGGCTTTGGCGGAATGGCATCTGAACGAAGGCGACCGCGTTTTCGGAGTCAGCCGCCGGAGCCCGGAAGGCCTGCTGGCGAAGCCGGGTTTCGCATTCGCCTCCTTGGACCTCTCCCGCCTCGACACCATCGCTCCGGCCATCGGGAAGCTGCTGGCCGCGGCCGGGCGGGTGGATACGGTGGTCTTGAACGCGGGGGTTCTGGGGAAAATCGGCGACATGGCCGAAATCCCCCTGGAAACCATGGGCCACGTCATGGACGTGAATCTTTGGGCCAACAAAGCGGTTCTGGACGCCCTCTTCGCGGATAACCGGGAGGTTACCCAGGTCGCCGCGATCTCGTCCGGAGCCGCGGTAGGCGGCGCGCGCGGATGGAACGCCTACGCCATTTCCAAGGCCGCCCTGAACATGATGATCGCGCTGTACGCCGCCGAAAGGCCGGAAACCCATTTCTCGGCGGTGGCCCCCGGGCTCGCCGACACGGCCATGCAGGAGCAAATGCGCGGCCTGCCTCCCGATCCCCGTTTTCCCACCATGGAGCGCCTCAGGCGGGCGGCGGGCACCCGGGACATGCCCAAACCCGAGGCCCTGGCACCACGGCTGGCGAAGGCCATTTCCGGCCTGCGCGGGAGCAAATCCGGTGGCTTCCACGACTTGCGGGACTTGGGATGAGGGAAACCGGGGAAAGACCGGCTCCGGCACCAGGAAAAGGACCGGGCCGGGGCATGGAAATCCACCGCGGAGGAATTATATTTGATCCCCTGGTCGTTTAGCTCAGCTGGTTAGAGTACATCGTTCACATCGATGGGGTCGAAGGTTCAAATCCTTCAACGACCACCAACACCCCTCTCCGTTTCGTCCCCTTCCATTCCGCGACCCTCCGTCCGCGTGACGCGCGTCACCCTCGGTCCCGGCATTCATGTGATCGTGGTCGCAGCGGATCCATGACCGCGGATCTAGTTTCCCCTTAATGAAAAGGAGGATACCATGATCACATTGAAACCTGAAACAACCTCACACGCCGATCGGCGGCTCGCCGCCCTCGAAAGCGTGGACCTGTTTTCCGTGCTCGACCCGGCGGAAGCGCGCCGGCTGGCCGACTCCCTGGTGGAGCGGAATTATCCCGCGGGCTCCGCCGTCGTACATGCCGACGATCCGGCCGGAGGCCATTTCTTCATCGTGGCCGAAGGCGAGGTGGCCGTAGTGCTGGAAACCGCCGAGGGAAAGGAAGCGGTGCTGGCCACTTTGCAGCCGGGCGATTTCTTCGGGGAAATGTCCCTGCTCGACGAAACGCCGCGCGCCGCCACCGCTTTGGCGGTGCAGCCCACCCGCCTCATGTTGCTCCGCCGGGAGGAGTTCCGCCGGCACCTGCGCGACTGCCCGCAAATGTCCTTCGCGCTATTGATCGAAATGAACCGGCGCCTGCGCCACAGCAACCGGCGCGTGATGGGCCTTTCCTGCCGATCCATGCAGGCGCGCGTGGCCGCGGCCCTGATCGGCCTCATGGAGGAGAAAGGGGTGCGCCAGCGCGAGGCGGGCGCCATGCGCGTGCTCATACGCAACCGGCCCACCCAGAGGTTCCTGGCCGAAATGGCGGGCACGACGCGCGAATCCGTATCGCGCACTTTGGCGGCCTGGGGAAGGAAGGGGCTTCTGAAGTCCCGGGGGCGGGATCTTTTCATTTTGGAGGAGGATCAGATCAAGGCGATGGCGGGCTGACCGGCCGGCGGGGAAAGCGGCCGGCCCGCCGCGGGAACCGCGGGCTCCCGGACAGCCTATTCGCAGCGGAACTTGGTGCTGCCGTCGGGTATTTGCTCGGGGTATTTTCCGTCGAAGCAGGCCGCGCAATAATTCTCCGCGCCTCCGGGAGCCACGCTCAGCAGGCCCTTGATGCTCAGGTACTCGAGGCTGTCGGCCCCCAGTAGCTTGCGGGTTTCCTCCTTGGTGAGGTTGCCGGCTATGAGTTCGGTTTTGGACGGGAAGTCCATGCCGTAATAGCAGGGGTTCACCACCGGGGGCGAGCTGATGCGGATATGCACTTCTTTGGCGCCCCCGTCGCGGAGCATCTTGGTGAGGAATTTGAGGGTGGTGCCCCGCACGATGGAATCGTCCACCATCACGACGCGCTTGTTGCGCAGCACGCCGGCGATGGTGTTGAACTTGAGTTTCACCTTCTGATCGCGCACGTTCTGGGACGGATCGATGAAGGTGCGGCCCACATAATGGTTCCGCAAAAGCCCGATGTCGAAAGGGATGCCGGCCTCCTGGGCGTAACCCAGGGCCGCCGTATTGCTGGAGTCCGGAACCGAAATGACCACGTCGGCGGGGGCGGGATGCTCCTTGGCCAGCGCCTTCCCGATTTTCCGGCGGATCTTGTCGCAGCTTTCCTCGAAGATGCGCGAATCCGGACGGGCGAAATAGACGAACTCGAAAACGCAATGGGCGCGGTGCGGTTTGGAGGTGAAGGTCAGGGACTCCAGTCCATTGTCGTCGATGCGGCAAAGCTCGCCGGGCTTGATGTCGCGCACATAGCTGGCGCCCAGGAGATCCAGGGCGCAGGTTTCCGAGGCGACCACCCAGGCCTTGTCCAGGCGGCCCAGGCATAGCGGCCGTATGCCGAAACCGTCCCGCGCCACGAAGATCTCCTTCTGGGTCAGGAAAACCAGACAGAAGGATCCGGTCAGCCGCGTCAGGGTTTCGGCAATGGCCTCGGTAAGGGTGGGCTTTTTGGAGCGGGCTATGAGATGGAGGATGATCTCGGTGTCCGAAGTGCTCTGGAAAATGCTGCCGTCTTCCTCCATCTCCCTGCGGATTTCCGGGGCGTTGACGATGTTCCCGTTATGGGCCACCGCAATCGGCCCGCGCTTGGTGGAAACCACCATGGGCTGGGCGTTGTTGATGTTGGAATTCCCCGTGGTGGAATAGCGCACATGGCCGATGGAGGCGTGGCCGGCCATGGCCTGGATTTCCTTCTCCTCGCGATTCAGTTCGGTGACGAGGCCCATGCGATTGAGGACGCTGATGTTCTCGCCGTTGGAGGTCGCGACGCCGACGCTTTCCTGGCCGCGGTGTTGAAGGGAGTAGAGGCCCATCACCACGCGGCGGGTGACCTCGGGGCCACCGAAAATGCCCATCAGCCCGCATTCTTCCTTGATCCGTTCCACCCTACCGCCTTTTTTTGCGAACCCGAAGGGAGCCCCACCGGGAGATTCGCGAGAGCCCGGAAATATAGGTCCTGGGGAAGCCGCCCAAGGTCAATAAACTAGAAAATGGCCCGGCCCGGACGATAGGGGTGGATCCGCCGCCGGGCCGTCCCTTATACTGTCACCAAAAGGCTCAAACCAGCATGTCCCAAAGCGTTTTTTCGGATGTCGGACGCGTGGTCGCGATCGGCGATTTGCATGGTAATATCTCCGGCTTCCGGGAAATCCTGCGCCGTACCGGCATTACCGACGCCCATGGCGATTGGATGGCCCGGGACACCCACTTGGTGCAGCTCGGCGACATTCTGGGCAGGGGCGGGGAACCGGGAAAGATTTTCCGCCTGCTTCAGAGGCTGGAAGCGCAGTCGCCGGCTTTCGGTTCGCGGGTGCATGTCCTGCTCGGCAACCACGAAGCCATGTCCATGACCGGCCTGCTCCTCTACAACACCATGGAAGAATTCCAGGATATGGCCGCCGAGGATTGGCTGCCGCCGCCTGAGGCGGGCTTCGGGAACCGGTCCGGGACCGGGGATTGGGCCCCTACGCGGGAGTCCAAGCTGGGAAAGCGGCTGGAAATGATGGGCTGCGGCGGATTCCGCGAATCACTGGCGCCCGGAGGCAAGGCTGGGGGATGGCTGGCCGGACACGACTCCGCCGTGTCCATCAACGGATATCTGTTCGTGCACGGCGGGCTCAACCGCGAGCATGGCTGCATGGACCTGGACGCCCTCAACGAGCGGGTGCGGCGGGAGCTGGGGGCGGCATGCGCTCCCGACGCGGGCAAGGACATCATGCTGCGGCGCGACGGGCCCCAATGGAACCGCGAATTCACCTTGCGGCCATCGGCGGCGCGGAAATCCGAATTGCGCGAAGTGCTGGATTACCATGGTTGCAGCCACATGGTGGTGGGCCATACCCCCACATCCTGCATCGATCCCGCCAGGAAAGGCCGGATCGTGTCCATGTACGGCCGCCGCCTCTATTGCATAGACACCGGAATCGGCAAAACCTATGGCGGCAATCTGAGCGCCCTGAGCCTCGAAAAAGGCGAGGCGTCGGCGCTGCATTTCTGAAAAGGACCGCCCCGCTCCGGCGGAGCGGGATCCGAAATCCTCTATACTATATTTCCAACCGGGTTTCCCCGCCGGGACAGCCCTCCGGAGCATGTCCCATGGTAGCGCCCAACAGCGAATTCGAAGATCAGAACCAGAACCACATCAATATCGAGCTGACCGAAGCCGCGGCCGAGGGCATCTATTCCAACCTTGTGCTGGTTTCCCATTCCCCCTCGGAATTCGTCATCGATTTCGCGCGCCTGCTTCCGGGCCCGCCCAAGGGCAAGGTTTACAGCCGCATCATCATGACGCCCATGCACGCGAAATCCCTGATCGCGACCCTGCAGGAGAACCTGTCCCGTTACGAGCGCAACTTCGGCGTAATCGTTCCGCCGGCCGGCCCGGCGGGGATGCGGCCCGGATCGCAGCCTCCCGGCGAATTCGACCTCTAACCCGGAATCATCCATGAAAGTCGTCTGTTTGGACATGGAAGGGGTGCTTACCCCGGAAATCTGGGAACATGTGGCCCGCCGCACCCGCATCCAGGAGCTCAACCTCACCACCCGGGACGTCAAGGACTATCGCGAGCTCATGGAGCGCCGGGTGGAAATCTGCGCCCGGCACGATGTCACTCTGGAAAAGATCCAGGCCTACATCGCCGAGCTGGACGTGTTCGAAGGATCCCGCGACATGCTGGATTGGATCCGCGAGCGCTACCAACTGGTCATCCTTTCGGACACCTTCAACGAATTCGCCGGCCATTTCATGAGGCTGCTGGGCCGGCCCACCCTTCTGTGCCACAACATTTCCTACAACGGTTCCACGGGGCGTCTGGAGTTCCTGCTGCGGCAGGAGAACGCCAAATCCAGGGCCGTGCAGGCCCTGCGCTCCCTCAATCTACGCACATGCGCGGCGGGGGATTCCTACAACGATATCCATATGCTGAAGGATGCGAACGTGGCCACCTTCTTCCGGGCACCCGACAGCATAAAGGCCGAGTTCCCCCAGTTCGCGAATCTCGGGACCTACGACGAACTGAAAGACTTCATCGCCCGTTCTCTTTAGGACGAGCGGCCCGCGGCCGGGCGATCATTGTGCCAGGGTCTCTCAGGGCGGGCCGGCGCCGTCCCGGAGCCTTTGTGACAGCCATTCCCGTATATCCCGCAACTCTTCCGGCAGGATGGTGTGATCCTTGTCGTAGGCCTTGAAGGTCATGTCAATGCCCTGCTTCTTCAGGAAGCCGCATTGGGCCTCGCTCATGGCGAAAGGCAGCAACGGATCCCGGAACCCGTGGGTTACCAGAAAGCTCTGCTCGCGGGCCGATGGAGAGAATGCCTCAGGATACTCGTTCTGGAACGCCAGCCAACCGGAAACCCCGCATATGCCGCCGAGGCGGACATCCGAACGCAAGCCCGCGTCCAGGGCCATCAGGCATCCCTGGCTGAATCCGAAAAGCAGGATGTCGCGGGATGCGACGCCTTGCGCCATCACCTCGGCGACAAGGCCTTTGATCAACTTCCGGCCGCGCAGGATGCCGGGCACCGCGTTTTCCATATGGGCGCCTCCGCCCGTGAAGTCGAACCAGCTGAAGCCGCCGTAATAGTCGTCCGGCGCGTTGACGAGCAGATAGGAAAGACCGTCCAATCCGAGTTGGGACGGCATCCAGGTGAATCCTTGCAGGGAGTCTCCCAGTCCGTGCAGGACGATCAGGACTTTTTCCCGGACGTTCCCGGACCCGGGGAGAGCGGGCTTCCCGGTTCCGGGGGGAGCCGGGATATAGCGATGGTCGAATAGCGCCGAGGTCAGCAAAAACAGGCCTAATCGGCCATGCCCTGGAGACGCGCGATGCGCTGTTCCAGGGGAGGATGGGTGGAGAACAGGGCCATGAAGCCGGAAGGCTTGCCGGAAATCTTGAGCGTCGCAATCGCCGCGGACTGGCGGCCTTCCTCGGCCGGGATATTGACGTTCCGGCCCAAGGCCTGCAAGGCCCGGACCATTTTCTGGCGTCCGGCGATAGCGGCTCCGCCGGCATCGGCCCGGTACTCCCGATAGCGGGAAAAGCCGGCCACCACGATAAAGCCGAGAGGGCTGAGAACAGCCTCCAGCAGCATGACCACGAGCCAATTGGAGTGGCCGCCGCCCTCTCCGTCGCGGGAGCCGCCGCGGGCCAGGGCGAAGGCGATGACACGGGCCAGGAACATCACGAAGGCGTTGATGATGCCTTGCAGCAGGGTCATGGTGACCATGTCCCCGTTGGCGATATGCGCGATCTCATGCCCCACCACGCCCTCGATTTCCTCGCGGTTCATGCGGCGCAGCATGCCGGTGGAAACGGCGACCAGGGCGCGGCTCTTGGTGGGGCCGGTGGCGAAGGCGTTGATTTCGGGACTGTCGTAATAGCCGACCTCGGGCATGGCGGGCAGCTTGGCCTTCTGCGCCATGGTATGCACCATGTCCACCAGGGCGGCGAATTCCCCCGGCTGCTGGGGGTCCACGACCTTTACGCCCATGGACCATTTCGCGACGATGCGGGAAATGCCCAAAGAGATGAACGCTCCGCCCATGCCCCAGGCCAGGCAGAAAATGAACAGATTGGTATAGTCCAGACCGTAGGCGGTGACGTAGCGCCCCACCCCCAGGACATTGAGGATAATCGAGATGGTAATGACCACCAGGATATTAGTGGCGGCGAACAATAGGATTCGTTTGAACATGGGGTAGGCTCCTGAATGGCTAAGAAGGTATTATTTTGCCGGATTTCGGACAATTTTTGCCGGATTTCGGACAATTCGCAAAGACGGTCACCCGCTTCCGTTGCATATCCGACCCGCAATGGGTTCCAAGTTGAAACGCCTCAGATGGTATTCCGCGCGGAATACCGCCTTGACACGCTTTATGGCGGATCCGCACGCATAAACGCAGCTTACATGTTGCGGGGGGCGCGACGCGAATCGCATGAACAAGGTCACTTGGATTTGGTAAAATCATCGTAAATTCTCCTCTCGTACCCTGTTCGATCCAGGAGCGTTTTCGCTTACTTTGAACCGTCACCATTGGAGCGCAGAAATCCCATGCCGGGGTAGCTTGCGAGTTGCGGGACGAATCCGTATCGATTCGCATCCCGCCGGCCGTCCGGAAATCGGAAAGCACCTTGAGCTTCCGGATTTCCGCGGAGCATTGAGATAATAATTGAAACGAAACCGGGGAAAAAAATTGACCAGTAAGTCCGACACCGCCAAAAACTCCTCGCAACGCCTATTCGCGACCCGGTGGGACGAGCAATGGGAACGCCAGTACCAGCATCTTGCGCGTTACCGCGCGAAATACAAGCAATCCTGGCCGTCCACCCTGGAGGAGTTTCCCAAGGGCAACCGCCTGGGACAATGGGCCCACCGCCAGCGCGACCTGCAGGGCCGCAAGAAGCTCTCCCCGGCGCGCGCCAAGCTCCTGAACAAGCTGGGCTTTCCCTGGGAAAAAACCGACGAACGCGAATCCCATTGGGAAGAGCAGTTGAAATATCTCAAGGACTACCGCAAGGCGAATCCGGGCGAATGGCCTTATGCCCGGGAGGAGTTCCCCAAGGGCAACCGGCTGGGGCTGTGGGTCTGGCGCCAGCGGCAGAACTACGCCCGTAAGAAGCTCGCCAAGGACCGCCAGCAGGCCCTGATCAAGCTCGGCTTCCCCCTCGTCCTTCCCGATAGCTGGGAAGGCCACTTCCGCACCCTAAAGGAATACCGCGCCAAGAACCCGAAGCGCTGGCCCAAGGCCCGCGAAGAATTCCCTCCGGGCAACCGCCTGGGTCTTTGGTGCCATTTGCAGAGGTGCGCCTACAAGGCCGAGAAGCTGCTTCCCGAGAGGATATCCAAACTGAACCGCATCGGCTTCCTGTGGAGCGTCAAGAATCTCGGCTGGATGAAGTATTACGGGCAGCTCAAGGACTATAAGAAAAAGCATCCCGGCAAGTGGCCGGCCCTGGAGGCCGCGGCTCTCCAGGACAAGAAGCTGATTTCCTGGTGCAGCGCGCAACGCCACAAGCGCAAGCTCAGGAAACTGGACAAGGAGAAGACCGACCTGCTCAACCGCCTGGGGTTCCGCTGGTAACGCGCGGGCTTCCTCAGAAGCCCGCTTCCAGGCTGAACTGCTGTCCGCCCGCGAGGGGCGCGTCCCCGCCGACTCCGAATTCGAATCCGTAGTTCAGGGAAACGCGGCTCCGGGACAAGGCCTTGTTGCCCAGGCCGTCGGTATCCAGCCCGAATCCCACCGTCATCTTGCGCACCGCTTCGCGGCCGAAAATCTCGTGCAGGCCGGCCCGCAAGGCCAGGACCCCGAACAGGGCCTTCTCCCCGCCCAGGCGGATATGATCCGCCTGATCGGCGCGCATTCCCTTTTGACCGTCCATGAGCAGCAGCAGTCCGGGCGAGGCCCGGTATGAGGCGCCCACTCTGTATTCGGGGGGGAGGATTTCGGCGTAGGTCCGGTTGGTAAGGGTATTCGTATGGCGCAGGAAGCTCACCGCGTCCCTTACGACCAAAGCGGCCGTGATCCTGTCGTTCAGGCGCGCCCGCATGCCCAGGTCCAGGCCCATGCCGAAGGAGTGTCCGGTGGATCGATCGAGCCCGGTCCCGCCCCGGCCCACTTGGGCGAGGTAAACCTTGGCCTGGGAACCGGCGGTTACGTCCTCCCAGGCGGCTCCCCATTTCCCCAGTCCGGAAGCGAGAGCGCCGTGCAAGGTGGTTTCTCCGGCGAGATGATCGCCTTCGTACTGTATCCCCAGCCCCTGGCCCCAGCCCCGGTACAAAGGACTCGCGTAGCCCAGGAATAACGAAGGCGTTCCTCCCGGCAAAGAACGCTTGGCCGCCACCGCGTTCCCGCGATCGGTATCCGCCACGCCGGCCGGATTCATCAGCAGGGCCAGGCCGTTGTCCACGTGAGCTATGCCCGCCCCGCCCATGGCCGCATAGCGCGCTCCCAGGGCCGGCGCCGCGAAGAATCCGCGCAGGAGGGATCGCGGGCCGCTTCCGGGGAGCACGTCGCGGGAAAGAACGCTCCCGTTTCCGTCTTCCTGGAAAAGCTGTCCCTGCGCCCAGGCCAGGCCCAGTCCCGCCAACAGCAGGCCCGAGCCCGCCCAGCGCCATTGCCCGCGGGCATCCGTCGAGTCCCCGGGGTTGAGCCAGGGTATGTCTTTCCAGGGGCCCGGGTCGATCGGGAACGCCGGATCCTCCGCCGCCGATCCGGACCCGGAAGCGAGACGCGCGCCCGCCTCCCGGGAAAAGGAAATGATTCCCGAATCTCCCGGCGATCCCCAGACGCGCAGTCCGCGCCGGACCGACCCCGTTCCGGGATCGGCCAGCACCAGCTTCACCGTCAGGATACCGTCACGCATATGATACTGGGAGGCGAGCACATGGGCGCCGGCGGATTCCCGCGCGGCCTTTTCCAGGCAGCGCCGCGCAAAGCAAGGGGACGACGGGATTCCGCCGGCATGGGGGCGCCCGGCCGACTCTTCCGTGCGGATGCGGAAAACCCCGGACTGCGCCAGTCCGAGTCTGACCCCGGCCGCGGCCCGCCGCAATGCCGGGGAGTCCCCGCGGGGGCCTTTGGGCTCCGCCCAGGGAAGGATCAGCAGCTCGGGTCGTCCGGCGGTCCTTCCCGCCACCGCCTCTGCGGCTTTGAGCGCCTCCTCCCGCTTCCGTCTTTCCCCGTCCCAGTCCTCCTGCACATCGTGGGACTCGATGACGAACCCCCTGTCGTCGTCCGCCGCGCTGCCGGAATCCCCGAAGGCTTCGGGAGCCTCGGATCCTAGGGGCGGCGCCGCGCCCATGAACGCCAGCATCTGCCAAGCCGCGATCGACTGGACGCTCCGGTCCGCC
>Ga0079224_100005074_pt1 | contig 17225 bp, 15 predicted proteins | sample Stecom2015_FD_80414 | JGI IMG/M metagenome (GOLD analysis project Ga0079224, IMG submission 80414) | Agricultural soil microbial communities from Utah to study Nitrogen management - Steer compost 2015 | ecosystem: Environmental > Terrestrial > Soil > Agricultural land | place: USA: Utah... | reverse complement strand
TTTATTTTTCTTCCGATTCCATACATTATTATTAAAAATATTGAGAGATTAGAAAAAATCCAAATAAAAAAATTAAGCCCGAAATGGATTTTTCTTCCATCTATCTTTATATTCCTTGCTACATCTCCACCTCCTAGTTATTATTATACAATGAATGATGGAAACTTACAATGCTACAAATGTAATATGAGCGTAAACCATGACAAGGAAGAAGTTTTAGCAAAACTAAAAGAAAACGGCATTGAGTTCGATTCAATAAAGCCAATTTACCATCCAAGTATAAATGATTCAACAAGTGATATAAAACAATATTTTAAAAAAGAATTAATTATTGAAAAGGATACTTTAAAGAATATTAGTATGACAATAATTCCATTAAAAGAAAATAAAACTATGATTTATTTTAATGGAATGGATGTTTCACAAAATCTTCTAGAAGATAATAAGTTAGAAAAAAAACTAAGAAAATATTATAAGAAACTAATATTTAATGAAATAAAACAAAAGTTAGATAAACGGGTGGATTAAGGAAAATCAGCTTCAACCTATTTGATGCTCCCGGATACGTTACTATGATTTCTGCATACTTTTTTCTCATAAAAAAACGACCGGATTACTCCGGTCGTTTTTGATTATTTTTCGAAAACTTCTCGTACTTTCTTTGCAATGCGTTCTCGTTCTTCGTCGGTTACATTAGAACCTGATGGCAGGCACAGACCGTTTTCAAACAATTCTTCTGAAACTTTTCCACCATAATAAGGCGAATTAGAGAATACTGGTTGTAAATGCATTGGTTTCCACAACGGACGTGATTCAATATTATCTTCCAACAATGCCAATCGCAAATCTTCTCTGGTCTTACCGGTAACGTTGGGATCAATAATAATAGCTGATAACCAATGATTGGAATAATAGTCTGGACCTGGTTCTCTAAAAACAGTTACTCCTTCAATATCAGCAAACAATTCCTGATAAAATTTATTCATTTTGCGACGGGCTTCCACTCTATCCGTTAACACTTCCATTTGTCCGCGACCGATACCCGCACAAATATTACTCATACGGTAATTGTAACCAATGTGCGAGTGTTGGTAATGCGGTGCATTGTCCCGTGCCTGTGTAGAAAGGAATACCGCCTGGTCTTTATCTTCTTGTGAATGACATACCAAAGCACCACCACCTGAAGTGGTAATGATCTTGTTTCCGTTAAACGACAATACGCCAAAACGACCGAACGTTCCGCATGCTTTTCCTTTGTAGGTTGAGCCTAAAGCTTCGGCTGCATCTTCGATTACGGGAATATTATATCTGTTGGCAACCGCCATGACTTCGTCAACTTTAAAAGGCATACCATATAGATGAACAGCAACAATAGCTTTGGGTGTTTTGCCTTTAGCGATGCGGTCTTTAATGGCTTCTTCCAACGCAACCGGACAAATGTTCCAGGTATCGGGTTCTGAATCTACAAATACCGGTGTAGCTCCTTGATACGCAATAGGATTTGCCGAAGCAGAAAACGTCATTGACTGGCAAATTACTTCATCGCCTTGTGAAACGCCACATTCAATCAATGCCAAATGCAACGCAGCGGTTCCTGCAGAAAGCGCAGCTATTTTTACATCGGCTTTTAAAAATTGTTCAATATCTTCCTCAAAACCGTTTACGTTAGGTCCCAGAGGTGCTACCCAGTTGGCATCAAACGCTTCGTGGATGTATTTTAATTCGTTGCCGCCCATGTGTGGGGACGATAACCATATTTTATCGTTCATTTGTCTGTTTTATTTGTTGTTCAAATGTATAAAATTGTTTGAAAAATAATGGAACAGTAATCTATTTAATTTTAATGACCTTACCAGGGTTTCCAACAATCGTAGCTCCATCAGGTATGTCTTTAATAATTACAGTACCGGCACCTATAGTACACCATTTTCCTATTTTAACTCCTTGAATAATACACGCTCCAATCCCTATATGACTACCTTCCCCGACTTCTACATTACCGGCTAAAGCGGCATTGGGTGATATATGTACGAAATCTTCTATGATACAATCATGGTCAATGGAAGCATTGGTATTAATAATACAATGTTTTCCTAATTTACTTTCTGAGTTTATGGAAACACCAGCCATTACAACAGTTCCTTTTCCGATAATTGTACGTTTAGAAATAAATGTTTTGGGATGAATTAAAGTTTTATAATTAAAATATTGATTTTCATCGACAATCTTTTTTCGAATGGCATTATTCCCAATAGAAATAACCATATCTATTTTTTGAATAGGAATTTCATGTATGACTTGGTAATCCAGAATATTGGTTTTAGTTTTATCTAAATCAATAAAAGCAGTTATCGGCTGATTAGTTGATTCTGCAATTTCAGCTATTACTTTTCCGTGTCCACTGGCTCCGTATAAATACATAGAATAGAATAGATTAATTATTTCCATTAAAAGCTTCTGCTGTTGCTTGTCCTTCTTGGCTAATTCCTTCGCTTTTAAAAACTTTTTTAAAGGTCGTAAAAAAAACTTTTAGATCTGTTTTAAAACTTAAATTATCTACATACCAAATGTCCAACTCGAACTTTTTTTGCCATGAAATGGCATTACGCCCATTAACTTGTGCCCAACCTGTAATGCCTGGACGCACTTCATGTCGACGCTTTTGCTCTGCATTGTACAAAGTTAAATATTGTGGCAACAATGGACGCGGTCCTATTAAGCTCATGTCGCCTTTTAATACATTGATTAATTGTGGAATTTCATCTAACGAAGTTTTACGTACAAAAGCACCTATAGGTGTTAAACGTTCGGCATCGGATAATAAATTGCCTTGTACATCTTTTTTATCGTTCATGGTTTTAAATTTGACAATTTTAAAGATGCGTTCATCTTTTCCAGGCCGTGCCTGAAAGAAAAATGGCTTTCCGTTGTTGACAAAATAAAGTCCTATTACAACCAATATAAATATTGGTGAAAGAATGATTAGTCCAATTAAAGCACTACAAAAATCGAAAAAACGTTTGAAGAAACTTTTATACATTATTTAATCTTTTATTTGTTGTTTCAATTGCCTTTACAAATTGCTTTGTTAATAAAGATTTATCATAAACCGTTTCCGCCAAAGTTCGCGAATTTTGTCCCATTTCTATAACAACTTCTGGGTGTTCTTTTAAAAATAGTATTTTATCTACTAATTCTTGTGGCTTATTAGGATTTACATAATAGCCACAATTGTTTTCTTCTACCATTTCTTTTGTCCAACCTGCGGAATTCACAATAATTGGCTTCCCTGCTGAGAGCGAATCGAATAATTTATTTGGAGAATTGGTATACAAAATGGGTAAATCTTTAAAACTTACCGTAGAAACATCGGATAAATTAACGATTTCAGAAACTTCTTTCATCGGAAATTTTCCAAGAAACTTGACATTTGTCAAATCATTTTTATTAACTTCTTCAATTAAATCTTTTTCAGTAGATCCTCCTCCAACGAATAAAAATTCGACATCATCTACTTCTTTCATCAACTTAGCAGATTCAATAATAGTATGCGCTCCGTTCGCTAATCCCAAAGATCCAAAATGTATAACTTTAAATGAGTTAATTTTCAAACCCAATTCGGTCATCATGTTTATGTTTTTTTCTCTTGGCCAAAATTCATCAATTTTAGCCATATTAGGTATCATAGATGCTTTTTCTTTAGGAATATATTTTATCACTCCGTCCTGCATTCCTGGCGAAAGAGCTATCACATGTTGTGCATTTTTATAAATTGTTTTTTCAAACCAACGGGTAGGTTTTACAATAAACGGACTTTTAAATGCTCCCATTTGTATAGGCACCTCGGGCCATAAATCACGAACTTCAAACACATACTGCACTTTTTTGAACCACTTCATGTACAAAGCCGTAATTCCAACAGTCAAAGGTGTTGAGGTAGCAATAACCAAGTCTATATTTTTTTGTTTCCGGGCCTCGGTAATACTTTTCCAAACAAAACCTAAAAATGCTTTTAATCTTGCGGCAATAGACATATCCTGACTGTATGCTTCTTTTAGATAGATGACTTTGATTCCGTCAATGATTACTTCTTTTCTTTTTTCGGTTTGATTAGAACCTGCTGTAATCATCGTTACATTATGACCATTTTTTATCAGTTCTTGTGCAATCCAATAAGAACGTGTTCCTCCCGGTTCTTTTGGCGTTTTGAAATATTGGTGGATATAGAGAATGTTCATTATTTTATTGCTCTTTGTTATATATTTCTTGGTAGATTTGGGCTATATTTTTCCAATTATGATTTTCTATCAGTTTTTGTGTAGGAATAGTATATGAATCATAATTTTTTATTAGCTCTAAAACCTTTTGCTTAATTTCTTCTACTTCACTTGATATAACCTTTTCTCCTATTTTTTCCTCATAAAAACCATCTATTCCCTCATTAGCTGTATATAAAATTGGCAGACCTTGTAACATTGCTTCTACATAAACCAATCCAAAGGTTTCGTGTTTGGAAGGCATTGCAAAAATATGACTATTACTATAAATATCTTTCAATTCATTTTTATCATAAATCTTTCCATAGTATATAAATAAATCGGGGTGTTTATCTACATTATCTAAAATCTCTTTAGTTTGTTTTCCTCCACCTCCAACAATATGAAGCTGACAAACAATTTTATTTTCCTCTGAAATATCAATTATAGCTTTCTGAAGTTCTACTAGTTTTTTTCTTTTAATAAAAGTCCCGACATAAAGAATTTTAAAAGGCGCATTTTCAGTTTTATGAACAAATGATTCAGCGTTTTTTATCCAATATGAATCAACTCCATTAGGAATTATCATCATTTTATTTTCATTAGAATAACCAATGCTCATTTGCTTATCAAAAAACATTTTTTGATACTCTCCTATTAAAATAATTCTTTCAGCATTGTTGAGGATTTTAGAACCAAATTTCCGATGTTGAATAAAATATTTATAATGCACATTTAAATCAGTATTTCTTACAGCAACTATATATGGAATATTATACTTTTGAGATAATAAATAGGCCACTCCTCCATCACTATACCATGTATGAGCGTGAATCATTTTGATTTTAGAAAAATCAACTTTTGATTCAATATCCTTAACTATTTTTTTAATTTTCTTTTTATAAAAAATTCGGTCAGTAGTCTTGTTTAAAATATGCGAATAAATAATCTCTGAACCTTTGGCATTAAGTTCTATTTTGTTTTTACCCACTCTGCTTTCTTCTTTAATAGGATTATAGACAATTTGAGGTAATCCCAAATTATCTAATTCCCCTACTAAATTTTTATAAACCATAGAACCAGAATAATCATTGGTTATATGGAGAAGAAATGACCGTTTCATAATTATTTCTTTAATAAATACTATTTGTTAATATTTCCAAATATGTTAACCCCACATTTTTATTTTCTACTCTTGTCTTATACTTTGAAATATTTGACCTTAATAAAACCTTTTGAACTTGAGTTGATGAAACGTTCTCTTTACTGTATCTCCATTTATGCTTTCCTTGAGCATAAGGAATTAAGTATTTATACATTTTATCAATACTCCCTCCTTTAGAACTCTCATAGTAATACAAATCAACACCTAATTTATTAGACAATTGTACTAAATAATCAAAAGCTGTTATCGTATATCTGACATATTCCCACGGAGTAGCTCTTTTTAGTTCTGCTTCTAATTTACCATCTCTATCTATCTGCTTTTCAATAATATCCTTCCCCTTAGTTTCGAGTATTTTTTTCGCCTCTAATTCATTACCAACAAACAAGTTATAAGTTACAACTTGTGCAGTATAATATACTCCAATATTGTTTTTTGCTTTACTTTCAACCTGAGATGATTTATCATTTTCCATCCAATGAGTGAAATCAGAAAACCAATTTTTAAGTTCTTTAAACTGTTGTTTATCAAAAAGATTAGACTCTTGAGCTAATTGTACTCCTTCGATTAAACGAATAAAAGACATTGCCCCTATCGTAACACTTCCCCCTTCTGATCGACTCCTCCCTTTAATTATTTGGGCATAATTAAAATTTGGATTCATTCTTGTCTCAGAATCTATAAAAAAAACAGCAATCAATCTATTAATCCACTTAACATATTTATCATCTTCTGTATAGAAATAAGCTAGACCGAGTTTATAAACATCCGTACTTATACTTCCCAGCATGTCGCTGTCTGTAATTTCCCTACTCTCCGGGTTTACCTTTCCATCTTTTCTTATATAAGGATTCCCTTCCGGTTTAGTATCATCAGGCCACCAATACGGTGCTATGCTATAGTAATCGTTTTTAGATTGACTAGGTGGAATTTGTTTTTTATATGTTACTGAATATAACTCTTTTTTTTCTAAAATTGCATCTGCTTCTTTTATCAACTCTGACTTCGCTTTATTTAGCTCCTTATTTCCTTCCTGAATTTTCTTTTTATTACACAACAAAACTCGAGGATCTGTCACAAAAGTTTTTGAACTGATGGTAGCACAACTCGAAAAGATAAAAAGAGTTACTATATATAAAAATATTTTTTTCATACTAATTCGTTTTATATAATTCTACATATTTAGGAACAATACTATTCCAAGAATATTGCTCGGCAAATGCCCTTGCATTTTTACTCATAATTTCATAAGATGTATTAGATATCTTAAAATCTAGTAGAATCTGATGTAAGTCTTCGATAAATTTATTTTCATTAAATGTGTCTAATAAAAAACCTTCTTTCCCTTCTTTTATCAATCCATCGATACCTGTTCCTTTACTTGCAATAACTGGTAAACCAGTTGCCATAGCCTCAAAATAAACTCTTCCCAAAGTTTCAGGAAAACTTGGCATAATAAATAAATCATATTCTGAAAATATGGAAGGTAATTCACTATTATTTACAAATCCTTTTAATCTTATCTTATCTTCCAAATTCAATTGTTTTATCAGTTGAACTAAATTCTCTCTTTCTACTCCATCCCCATAGATATCAAAAATAAAATCAGATTGAAGAGTACTTAAACTTTTTATGACTAAATCAATATTTTTCAATTTTAACAATCTTGAAACTGTAATAAGCCGAATTGGCTTATTAACCTCCTTGTCCTCTTTATTGTTATAAAAATATTCATTTACTCCATGGGGTATAAATGTTATTTTCTTATTTACTAATTTTTCTCCATCAGCAATTTGACGTGAACTAATTGCAACTAAAGATTTTGCCCCAACTAAATTAGCCTTCACTTTATTATCTATAATTCTATTTAACCCTCTCAATGTAATCACATACGGAATGTTATATTTTTTACTCAATAAACGCGCAATATACGCTCCTGTGTCTGCATCCTGAGCATGTAAAACTGTTGGATTAAATTCTTTTATTAATTTTTCTATTCTTTTTCTGTGTAAAAAAACGCTTAACCTCGTTAAAACATTTCGAAAAAAAGCTTTCATTGGCAACAGAAAGATAGGAAATAAAAACAGGTTTCTCCCTTTTAACTCAAAAGATTCTTGTTTTTTTAATTCATGATACGATTTCCATTTTAACGAAATTCTAGAAAGAATTTTATTGGCATACGGAAAAGTAAACATGTACTTAAATGAAATATTCTGATGACTGGATTTTATTTCATCTTCAGTAACCAACAAAATATCATTTTCAGTCTTTTTATATTCTATAGCTGAAACTGGAAGAATCCCTGTTATTATCAATACCTTTGCCATATATCCTTAATTTTTGCTATTAACCCCTATATTAACCTTAAGACAATTAGTCATAAAAATCATATTTTGAGCAAGTTATAAGACTGACAAAACCATCAGTATAAATTATATTTTTCATTTTTAGCTTTCTTTTTATTCAACCATAAAAGACCTATCACAATTCCGTTTAACCACCAAAAAGGCATTCCCATATATAATTCGTAAAAGAAATAAAAACCAACAGAAAAAACTAAATAACCTATAGTACTTCCCCAACAAAATAGAAATAAATTAGGATCAACATTTCTGTATTTATACGCTTCTTTTAACAATAAAAAGACAATATAGTAATGCAATATGAAACCTATTATCCCATATCCAAAAAACACATAAGCATAATCAACCTCTAAATATCCATATTCTTTAATTACACTAGGACCAACGCCAAATATGGAAACAAAAAAATCTGAACTAAAAATACTAGAAAAGTATTTCACTTGCAAACCTCTACCTTCCGTTGATAAAGCATCTTCACTTTTCTCAAATCTTGTAAGCAAAAAGTCTATTTGTTCTGGAGCATATTCTTGTAATAAGACAAAAAACAAAGTAAATAATATAGTAATTGAGATGAATATTCTAAAAAAAGATTTCAGACTTCTATCAAATACAACTAATTTTATTAGCAAGACTAAAATATAAGAAACTACCAAAGCCGCAATAGCCGCTCTACTTGCAGCAGTAAGAACATTAACAACTGCTAAAGCGACTCCTAAATATCTAACAATCGGATTTTTTACAACGAAATAAAAAAAATGAAATAATAAAACAGAAATCCCCCCCCAAGTAATAATGGCAGGTGAAACCCCTAAAATCCTATTAAACTGAATAAAATTATATTCTTGAACTCCATCATTATCTAGATAGTAACGCTGAGCAATCTCTCTGGCTCCAAACAAATTAAAAAACTGAAACAACCCAAATAGTAAAGCTGTCAAGAAAACTATAATCATTATATGTTTGAGCGTTTTCCACGATATCCATTCACGATAAATCAAATAAGAAAAGAAAGTGAAAGTAGATATTCGATCCAATATCATTAATATATCTATTGGAAGTCTATAATTTGCCCCCTGCATATAATATGACCCAGAAATATAATTAGATATCAAAGAAGATATTAATATAAAGGAAAATGTTATCAAAAGTTTTCTATAAAGGTCAACCTTTCTTATTTCATTGAATAAAAAAAACACAATAAAAAATGTAATCTTAACGAATACCCAATCTGGCTTTATTGACGTTGTACTTCCTACTTTAAATATAGGAAGCAAGAAAGTAACTATTATTAAAATAGCCAACACCTCTAAAAAGAAAATACGTTTATTTTTTTTGAAAATATACATTTATTTCTCAAAATTACTTAAAAAACATTTGATTTGCCGAGAGTAAAGATAAGATTTGATTTTTTTCTATAGCTCCACCTTCTTTATACAATTTATGACAATCTTCTCTTAGTTTATCATTAACCACAAAATTAATATTTTCCTTAAAATACTTATCTTGAAACAATCTAATATCTTCATTTGAGGAATACCAATAATCTAATGGATTCATATGATTTCGAGTATGTAAAGAAGATTTTTTTGTCCCGATTTTTTGGAAAATCAAAAGTACAACTCTTGAAGCAGGAATTTTTTTACCTTTATATCCTATTAGAATTTCTTTTTTATTTATTTTTTTCTTGGTGCTTTCCCAAACATAGTCTGCAGCTTTAGGATATTTAGTCAATATCCATTTCTTGTACAAATTATGTCCCATTCTCAGCTCAATTGGTATAGAAAGACAAAATTCAAAAAAATCAATATCATAAAACGGAGAAAAAGTTTCCGAGTAATTTTGTGAAGCAACTAAACCATTATTAGCTCCATTTACACCTCTTTGATATATTAGTTTTTGCTCAATATCTTCTACAGAATCAATTTTATTCTCATTTGCTTCCTTATCTAACAAAGTTTTTGAATAAGCTCCGTCTAATTTCTGTAAACCTTCTTTTGACAAAGTTTTGATGAATGTTCCAATAACTACATCTCCTAATTGCCCTGAATGTATGATTCCCAAATTATCGAAATTAATTAATTTTATCATACTATTACCGTGTGCCAATCCATAGTACAGTACATTGCCTCCTGTCATCAAATTGATTTCTTCAAGGTCTTTTAAAAAAACGCCATTATCCAATGCTTTGAAAATCCATTCGTGTTTTAAATCAGAAGCTATTTTTTTTGGAATTGTTTCATCTAAATAGTCACTTTGAGAAAATGTAAAATTAATCTGATTTACATAACCCATATCGTGGGCAACCCATGAAGTCATCCGAGAATCTAACCCTCCGCTCAAAGCAACCAAATGCTTGTAGCCGTATTCTTTATCTTTATCAAATTGTAATTTTATCGCTTCTCTAAATTTCTCATCTATTTTGTCAATAATCTGAGATTCATTCAGATTTGTAGTTTTGGAGGACAGAGGCAACTTATAATACTGTCCAAAAGATATATCGTCTTTTTTTATAGAAATATATGAACCAGCTTCAAGCTTTTTTATTTTCTTACATAAAGTATTATTCCCTAACATATAACCATACGACAAAAGGTTATATGATGCATCTATATCAAGTTGATATTCAATTTTATTTTCTTTGAAATAGGTATATAAATCAGATATATCACTTGATACAAGCAATGATTCATTTTCAAGATAATAATATAGATGTTTTGTTCCTAAATGATCTGTAAAAACGATACATTCCTTTTCCTTCTTATCATATATTAATCCTGAAAAAGCACCTCTGAATTCTTTAAAAAATTGATTGTTTTTCTTATAAAGTGTATATACTAAATCTACCCAAGAATCTTCTTTATATTTTTGTAGAAGTTGTTTCTGATTAAGAACGACTCCTTCTATAACCAGAATTAAATCTTCTTTTTCTATAAACAATTTATCATTCATAAATTTGTTTAAGGTAAAGCGATTTACTTGAAAACAATCTCCTGATATAGTACCAGATACTAGAGATTTTTTTCTTTCTATCTGGAAATTCGGTATATTATAAAAAAAATTAAATCCTGGCATTTTACTTTAGTTTTAAAAATTGTTTGATGTTTATTAAAAAGTAAGCTTTTGAATATTCAATCAATGATGCGTTTATCATTTTCTTTATTAGATAATAATAGCTTGGAATGTATAAAAATATCATACTCAATGACATCATTATAGCAACACCAATAATCCCAAATTGACTACCAATTAATACAAAAAGAGGAGTAACAAAAAGAGTTAATATATTCCAATTAAAATCTAAATAGGTTTTTCCAGTTGCCACTACTAAATTACCAACATTCCCTCCTATTATTCTAAAAATCATATTTATTGTCAATATCTGAACCAAAATAGTAATCTCTGTGAAACTCTCCCCATATAAAACATAAACTATCGGATAGGCTAATAATGCTATTATGAAATAAATAGGTATTGTTATTGAGGCTAAAACATTTGTCATTTTTAAAAAATATTCCTTTAACTTACTATCGTCATTATTAATTTTTGACAAAGCTGGAGCTCCTACACGATTAAGAATTGGAATAATAAAAGTGGCTGGTCTTCTAACTAATTCACGCGCTAAACTATACCCTCCCAAAATATCCGCTGAGAAAAACTTACCAATAATCAGAATATCTAAATCTCTGTTGAAATAATTAACCACTTGCCCTCCGACTTGATACATTCCAATGCTTAGAAACTCTTTGGTTTCCTGATATTTGAAATGGAATAACAAACCATATTTCTTAATTCCAATTATAAAATAACAGAGATTAGAAAACAGAGATTGAAAAATTACCGAGTACACCAATGCAAATACACCGTAACCATACACAGCAAGTACAACAGAAAGCATCAAAGATAATAAAGCACCAACAATATCAATAATACTAATTGTCTTAAACAACAAATGCTTTTGTTCCACGGTTTTATATTGTCTTCCTAAACCTGATAACAATAAATTCAAACCTATTAAAGGAATCAATGTATTTAATATATTTTGGTCATAAAATGACGCTACCACCGGAGTAACTAATAGCAAAATAAGATACATCACAATACTTGCCAACCAGTTAATCCAATACAAACTTGCATATTGTTTTTTAGTAATACCTTGTTTGTGCAATATAGCTGAAGTTAAACCCATATCATTAAACAGCTCCATAAACCCCATAACAAAGGTTACTAATGCCATCAACCCAAAATCAGATTTATCCAGAAAACGAGTCAAAACAGATACCTTTAGTATTGCAACAACAGCTAAAACAACGGTACTTACCGTTGTCCACTTCACTCCTGTTTTTACCTGCTTATCTATTGACATTTATCAACTTATTTACTAATTCTTCGTATTGTGATTGCAAAGCATCTTTACTAAATATCTTATCCAGAATATTACGATTTATCTCTTGTTTTTCCGGCTCTAAAATACTATTTGAATATAAAGAAAATTCCTTGTCAAAGTCAAAAACAATAATTCCTATTCTCTTTAAATATTGATATACTGGATTCTTTTCTGCTAAATATACACGTACTCCCATATACAGCAAAGCTAATATATTCCCCATTGCTTGTTGCCTATAATGATAGAAAACAGCAGTACTACAACCCGATAATAATCTCAAATAATCCTCCCTTTTCATAAAATCCAAAAGAGGTTGAAAATTGTCCCCTAAATATTTTCTACCTTCTTCTAAAACAGTTTTCTTATATTTCTGATTATTTCCATAGCTTAAAGGAACAAATACTTTTTCTTTTAAACCCGTTCTTTTTATTGTATCGAAAACATCTAAATGATTATTTTCCAATGAATTTGAATTACCTACAAGAATATCTTTTGCATCAGAATCTACTCTTAAATCATTTTGTCCTGCTAAGTATTGTTCAATAGAAAAATATCCTATTTCTTGATAGATTAATTTATTAGGATAATAATTTGTGTATAATTCATAATCTTCTCTGATATAAGTACAAAAGAAATTAATTCTTCTTTGAGCTTGTTCATATATCGTATAAAAATCATCGGTTTTATTAAGATACTTATAATAGAAACGTCTTAAATACCTTTTCTTTTTGATAAAATTAATAACCGTAAATTTAGAATCAGTATTTTTTATATATTTCAATGATTTGGGAGCATAAAGTTTATCCATAATTTTTGGCATTCCATACATATCAAACCCCCAAACAAACCAAGCTATTTTGATTTTTTGATTTAATTCTATTAGTAGTTTTGCAAAAGTATAATTTAATCCGTGTATGACAACAGCAACCACATCATCAGCAATATTTTCTTTTGTAAAAAAATCTGATTCTCCAAAGATTACATTTTCCTTTTTCGTATTACAATGTTTTCTTTTATCATTATTACCTAATACAAAAAAGACATTGTCATTGAAAATATTTTCAAAATTTTCAATGACATTATCTGTAACTTTCTCATCTGGTATTAAATGCAGAATTTTACCCATTGACAATGCTATCTATAATACATTCAACATCTTGATTTGTTAATTCATAGTACATAGGTAATCTTACCAAGCAATTAGAATAATAGTCAGATATTAATAATTCTCTTCCATCGTGTTTATCATTATAAAAAGGACTTTTGTGCAAACTTAAATAATGAAAAACAGCAGAAATATTATTTCGTTTTAACCTGTTTATCAGCTCTGTTCTTTGTTCCACATCTTTACAAACCAAATAGAACATATGAGCATTATTGGTCGCAAAATCTGGAACACAAGGAATTCTTAAATCGTTAGCAATAGCCCATTCTTTTAAACCATCATAATATTGTTCCCAAATAGATATTCTTTTTTTCTGAATATCCTCAATATTTTCTAATTGAGCCCACAAGAAAGCCGCAATAGTTTCTGAAGGTAAAAAAGAAGAACCTATATCTACCCAACCATATTTATCCACTTCTCCTCTAAAAAAGGCAGACCTGTTTGTTCCTTTTTCCCAAATGATTTCGGCTCGGGCAGAAAACCTTGTATCGTTAATTGCTAATAAACCACCTTCTCCTGAAATTATATTTTTTGTTTCGTGAAAAGAGAAAGCTGATAAATGACCAATACTCCCTAATGCTTTTTTTGTACCATCAGAAAAAGTAAAGTAACTATCAATAGCTTGTGCCGCATCTTCAATAACCAACAAGTCATATTTATTAGCTATATTCATTATCTTTTCCATATCACAAGCAACTCCTGCATAATGTACAGGTACGATAGCTTTTGTTTTAGTTGTAATCAGATTTTCGATACTATCTTCATCTATACCCGGGTGGTCTTTTCTGCTATCTGCAAAAATGATTTTAGCTCCTCTTAATACAAAAGCATTGGAAGTAGAAACAAACGTATAGGAAGGCATAATAACCTCATCACCAGGTTGAATATTTGCTAATATAGCAGCCATTTCCAAAGCATCTGTACAAGAAGTCGTAAGCAAACATTTTTTAAAGCCATATTTATCTTCAAAAAACTCCTGACATTTTTTGGTAAACTTTCCATTACCTGACAACTTCCCTATATAGACAGCATCATACATATAATGTGTCTCTTTTCCTGTTAAATAAGGTTTATTAAATGGTATCATTTATAGTAAATTAGCTTGAATAATGATATATATATTTTATTTCTTCAATTTTATTGAATCCCATTTTTAAATGAAAGTTCAAAGATTCTGAATTTTGAAAAGATAATGGACTTTTTATAATTTCCACATTACTTTCATTTGCCCAATATCCAAAGGATTGTGACCATAGTTTTCTTCCTATTCCTTGTCTTTTATAATTAGAATTAACACCCGTCAAGGTAAAAAAACCTATTTTATTAATTATATCTGTTTTTATTATATGCAGACCTGTTATAACTCCTGACTCTCTTTCTAAAAATAATCCATCAGAAAAAGATCTATTAAGTGTATTATCAACCCATTTGCGATAAAGTGCCTTTGTTTTATTATATCCTATCAAACTTTCATTGTAAAACCTTGAAACCACTGCGGTTTCTTCTGCTATTTCATAACTTTCGAATATTTCCTTTTGTGTTAAGTGATTTTTTAAATCGTACTGTAAGCCTTTATAACTACTACTATTAAATTTCATTGACATTGTAGGTTGTATATCAACTAATTTTAAATCTGAGTTCAAAGTTTTATCCCATGGGAGCATCTTATCTAGCTTAAAAACATAAACAAGATTAAAATTATTTTTTTTTACTTCTTTTTTAAAGATTATAGGATCAAAATCTTTTTCATCATTAATTATTAACCTACCGATCTTGATACCAAAAAAATCACTATCCCATTCAAGATATTCTATTTTACTTTCCATTATTTCAAAAGTTTCTTCATATACTCCCCATAACTACTTTTGCCATTTTTTTCGGCAATTTCTAAGAGTTGTTCTTGATTAATAAACTTCATTCTATAGGCAATCTCCTCCAAACAAGCAATTTTTAAACTTGTTCGTTTTTCGACTGCTTTTACAAATTCTGTTGCTTCAGTTAAAGATTCGTGCGTTCCGGTATCTAACCAAGCATAGCCTCGACTCATCGTCTGTAATTTCAATTTATCTTTTTCCAAATAAGCCTGATTTACTGAAGTAATTTCCAGCTCTCCTCTATGGGACGGTTTTACCTGTTTAGCAATATTTATCACAGAATTCGGATAAAAATACAATCCCACTACTGCATAATTAGATTTCGGTTCTTTGGGTTTTTCTTCAATACTCAAAACATTTCCTTCTTCATCAAACTCTGCTACTCCATAACGTTCAGGATCTTCGACATAATAACCAAACACAACTGCTTTACCTTCCTGTTCGACCGTTTCGACAGAATCTTTCAAGAGCTTTTGTAATCCTGCTCCGTAAAAAATATTATCTCCCAAAACCAAACAAACATCATCATCTCCGATAAATTCTTCTCCAATAATAAAGGCTTGTGCCAAACCGTCAGGACTTGGTTGTTCTGCATAGCTTAATTTAAGTCCTAACTGACTACCATCTCCAAAAAGACGTTCAAAATTAGGTAAGTCGTGAGGAGTCGAAATAATCAATATTTCTCTAATTCCTGCCAACATCAAAACCGACAACGGATAATAAATCATTGGTTTATCATAAATTGGCAATAACTGTTTTGATACTGCTAAAGTCAACGGGTGTAATCTTGTTCCCGAACCTCCTGCTAAAATAATTCCTTTCATAATCTACTTATACTGTTCACTATAATATTTCTGATAATCTCCCGAAGTTACGTTATCCAACCACTCTTGATTTGCCAAAAACCAATCAATAGTTTTTGACAATCCCTGCTCAAAAGTCACAGACGGACTCCAACCTAATTCTTTATTGATTTTAGCCGCATCAATCGCATAACGCAAATCGTGTCCGGGACGGTCTTTGACAAATGTTATCAACTTTTCGCTTGTTCCTTTTTCTCGTCCGAGTTTTTCGTCCATTTGTTTGCATAGCTCTTTGACCAAATCAATATTTTGCCATTCATTAAAACCTCCAACATTATAGGCTTCATTGTTTTTTCCTTTGTGAAAAACCAAATCAATCGCTTTAGCGTGGTCAATTACAAACAGCCAATCACGAGTATATTTTCCGTCCCCATAAATAGGTAATGGCTTATTATTAATAATATTATGAATACACAAAGGAATTAGTTTTTCAGGAAAATGATTAGGTCCGTAATTGTTAGAACAATTTGTCAAAACAATTGGCAAACCATACGTATCAGCATAAGCACGTACAAAATGGTCAGAAGATGCTTTCGATGCAGAATAAGGCGAATGAGGGTCATAAGCTGTTTCTTCTGTAAAAAAACCTGTTTCTCCTAAAGTTCCGTAAACCTCATCAGTAGATACGTGATGAAAACGTTTCCCCTCATAATTGTCTTTCCAAATATGTTTAGAGGCATTCAGTAAATTTACAGTTCCAATAACATTTGTCATTACAAAATCCAAAGGATTGGATATAGAACGGTCGACGTGTGATTCTGCTGCCAAATGAATAACTCCATCAGGTCTATATTCTTCAAAAATCTTAAATATATGTTTGGCATCTGTAATATCTGCTTTAACAAATTGATAATTTGGTTTGTTTTGAATGTCTTTCAGGTTCTCCAAATTTCCTGCATAAGTCAGAACATCTAAGTTTATTATCTGATATTCAGGGTATTTCAAAACAAACTCTCTAACAACGTGAGAACCAATAAAACCTGCTCCTCCTGTAATAATGATTGTTTTTTCCATTTTCTATAATCTCCCATCAACCAAACTTTTATCTAAACATGCTTTGATGTCAAATACCACCGCTTGATCGTTTTTTAGTTTATTCATATCTAAAGTTAAAAACTCGTTATGTGCTACGGCTACTATGATAGCATCGTATTT
>Ga0079224_100005073_pt1 | contig 17225 bp, 12 predicted proteins | sample Stecom2015_FD_80414 | JGI IMG/M metagenome (GOLD analysis project Ga0079224, IMG submission 80414) | Agricultural soil microbial communities from Utah to study Nitrogen management - Steer compost 2015 | ecosystem: Environmental > Terrestrial > Soil > Agricultural land | place: USA: Utah... | reverse complement strand
GCTCTTCCACCTCCCCGAGGTGCGCGAGCAGGTCGGCGAGGGTGACGTTGGAGCGCGCCGTGAGCCGACGCACGGCAGCGTGAAGATCGTCATCGGACAGAGATCTCAATGAGGATTCCATGACATCCTTATACACCCTAGATTTCCATGCCCTGAGGATGCGCGCTGTCGAGCTCGCGGCCACGCTGACGCTTCGCGAGTCGAATTGCTCACGAAGAGGCGCTACAGCCGCCGCTGGGCGGGCAAGCAGCGCTCTTCGGACAGCGGCGCCGATCCAGCGGGAACTTTGGCAGCGGATCGTGTCAAGCTCAATCGACCTCGATCGACCTCAACCGACCTCGATCGACCTCAATCGACCTCGATCGACCTGGATGGGTGAAGACTTGAAGCGGTCTCCTGTTCGCTGACGTCCCAGTATGGTTTCAGCCCGCCGCACGTGCTCCTTCGGATCACCCGTCGTTCGAACCACCGGACGACGATTGAGCCCGTCGCCATCCTGTTCCACTTCACCCTGCTCGGCCCCGCGCGAGACACGACGGCTCCGGGGACGATCCACGCCCTGTTGGATCGCAGGCGCGTCCGCGGGTTCGTCCCCGGGCAGCGGCTCGCTCACGACCAAGCTTCAGCATGTTCGCGCCGATCTCGTAGGAGCGAGCGCCGAAGCGGAGCGCGCGGTCGCAGGCGAGCTCCGTCCGCTCCGCCCCGTACTTCTCTCCGATGCGCTGCAGCCCGCGCGCCGAGCGCCAGCCGTGCTCCCGGACTGGGTTCGCCGCTCACTCCGCAGCCACGTCTTTGCACGTCGTGCGCTCGATCCGGCGCACGTGAAAGCTCGGGCTGGCCCAGTGTTCGGCGACTGCCCTGGCCGGGGCAGGCAGGAGCTGAAAGGATCGGGAATATGCGACGACGCACCCGACTTCTGTGCAACTTGCCCTGGCGTGGCAGACAAGGGCATCCGATCAGGAGCGTCCTCCCTGGCAGAGGTTCGGGGATTGGAAGGCTTGGATCGGCTCTGGAGGTGCTGCGATCTCGGCGGCGCTAGCCAGAGCAATGAGCCCGTGAGGCAAAGCGCCTCGGTCACGACGGCAGCTGATAGCTTCGGTTGGATCATTTCGTTCCGTCCGCCTTGGCCAACGGACTCTCGAGCGTGACCGCTACATCGCGGAACCGACCGTTCTCCACGGTCGCAACCAATGGCCCACGGACCACCCACCTTTCAGACACGCGGATCGATTCGAGACCGACCGAGGGCACGGCGGAGCCGGTGCAGGCTCGGTGCTCGTGGTTGGCGGGGCTACATATCGTCGGCGGCTGCGTCGGATCAAAGACCAAATGAGCGTCCAGGAGCACCGTCACGCCGTTCGCTAGGCGCTGGGCGTCCGCGACGCTCAAAGCCTCAAAGCCGTCCAAGGTGTGACGAACGGTTTGGAAGAACGAAGCGCGGTCGAACTCGCTGCCCGCCAGCGGCTCGGGATGTTTGCGCCGTAGTGACGGACCTTTCCGTCCGATCCGAACAACACCCCCGATTTCGTCGATCGAAGCTGCGTAGCGGGCGAGGTTCGGGGAATCGCGAGACACACCGAACTCGTCGTAACGTTCGTCGAATCTTCGGGTCTGCGGATCCCAAATGAGAAGCTTCCCCAGCCCACCGTACCCACGAAAAAAGGAGCCGATGGTTGCCTCCAGCACGCTCACCGTTTCGTCACGATGGCGCACGACCCACACGAACGCGCCGTCGTCGAGCCGCGCTAGCTCCACCTGACCAGCTGGGGGCAAGCGGGCAGAGCCAAGGCGCTCGCTCGGGACCGGCAGCTCGGGTTCCTCGGGCAGTGGATCAGGTTCCTCTCGTCCCAGGGGATGAGCAAGCCAGAAGCCCCGCTCCGAGCCATCCGGCAGCTCGTAGATGAAACCGCGCTTAGGGAGACCGACCCGGGCGATCGCCAGCAGCCGCACCACGTCACGTAGGTCGTCTTTACCGAACCACGCGCAGCTGCTTGGACCGAGTAGCCGAGGCTGTAGGCGGCCGTCAGCGCTGAGCTTCAGATGCGCAGGCTCCTGTAGAGGGTTACAGTTGCTCCCGCGGTTTTGGACCGAGAAGGCGAACACGACGTAGCGGCTGAAATCGACGTCCCGAGTTTCGGTCCAGTTCACCCGATCAGCCAACGCACAGAGACTGGCCGAGTCCTCCGCAACCGCTGCGTCGAACTTCGGATCATATTCTCTGAGACCGGAGACGCCTAGCAGGTGGAACCCATTGGGTTCGCGCGTCGTCAGTACTCGGCCATCCGTCGCGTCGGAGGGCGGCAGCCGAGGGCCGCCCTCATTCAATGTCTGCGAACGGCAAGAGCTCGGATCGACGAGTCCGCCCGGGACGTTGCTGCTACCGCCTCCGCAAGCCACGACCAGCAACGACAGCGCCACCGCGGGTGGACGGCCCCACCACCCCTTGCGGCGCGACCGGCGCGGGCCGAGTAGGCCGCTCCTCACGGAGGTCAACATGGATCGCAGTTTACCGATGCAGCTGCGCGCCGGCGAGAATCGCCCCCCTCGCTTGACCTCACGGGACGAAGGGGTACTTGAGGAGGGCGCCGAGCTCCGAGAAGCGCTCCTCATCGTCACCCCCCCGCCACCCGAAGCGGGCGTGGAAACACGTAGATCAAAGCGATCATGGGGCGTACCACGACCCCGTAGCTGGAACCGCGCTCTCCGGTCTCGACCATGAAGCCGCCGTCCACGCCGAGAAGAAGGAACCCAACTTCCGGTCCGACGCTCAGCCGAACCCTGTCAGCCCCGGAGTCGTAGACCGCGTCCAGGTAGGCGCCCGCCCACAGCAGCTCCTTGATCGCGCCCACGCTGACCTCCCCGCCTGCGATCCAATCGGTTCTGCCTGCCTGGTTGCTGACCCCGAAGTTTGCGCCAGCGCTCAGCCACTTCATCCGGCTGTCTAAATCAGCGGCGGCGACGCCGCTCGAGCACATGGCGGCGGAGAAGGACGCCACGGCGACGGCCCGCAAGGCGACGCGTTCCTGGAGGTGCTTGAGCATGGTGCCGCCAGACGTCCGGACACATCCGCGCTAGCTCCCGTCCGCCTCCTTGCCGCCGACCGGCGCGCACCGCCTCGGAGCAGCGCGTAGCCGCAGGCTGGATTTTCTGTTTGGTTGCAGCGCAGAGCGCAGGTCCGCGGCCACGGCCAAAACCTCCGTCGCTAATTCCTCGAGCTCCGTTTGAACGGTGGCACTTGGAAGCTCGAGATCCAGCTTCGTCACGGCTTTTGGCGATCGCCGCGCTGTCGTGTTTGTCCTGTTCGAGCTCGGGTGACGAGGTCGGCAATTGTCGCGCGGTTCTTCGCGCACGGCGGGTGGTGTTGGGAAGGCGTCACTCGCGATGGCTGTGACTCGGTGGGCGGCGTCTTTCACCACGACGTCGTGCCCGGCGCTCGGCTTCGGGTGTCCAGGCGCCGCACAGTTCGAGCTGCCAGAGGTGGGCGTGGAGCGCTGCCAGGCGTCGAACGATCATCTGGCAGGGTGTGGGATCGACGCCCAGCGCGACTCGCGCCCCACCCGCGGCAGTGAGCCTGAAGCCGCCGCGTGCTCGGGGGCCTGCGCACCGAAGCCCTGGGTGAGGACCCGCTCGGCGACCCGCGGCGCTAGCAGCGACGGCCCGACCGCGGCGTGACCGCTCGGCGGGACTTGTGGTACTCCGGCCGCCGCTGAGCCGCTCCGGCTGTTTCCCCTAGACAAAATTCCGCTGTCCGCGGAGGGCCCCTGTGGGCAAGCGGGGGGCACAATCTGTGGATACATTCAGGACATCTTGTTCAGGGGCTCCGAAAGTTCAGTGCTCCTGCCGGGTTACGCGAGCCTCTCGAGAAAGCCCATCAGGTAGGGCTTTTTTGTTGTCTGAGCCCAACTGGTTGGGGTACAAGGTCCCTTCCACTGAAGATGCATTTACCTGTTCGGCAGTCCAGTAGGCCCATGTGGGCGAAGGTCGACAGGCCGGATACCTGAACCTATCTTCAGGCATCCAAGACTAAACGGAATCAGCGCTTATCGCCCAGGTCGGGCGACCGGGTTACGCGGAAGCGCGACCTGGAGTCGAGCTCTGCACGGAGGCGTGCGGAGCGAAACGGGAGACGTGCGTCTCCAGGCGGACGGGTGCCGCCCGGGGACGCTTTGGGGCTTGCGAGCCCAATTTCGAGGAGGTCGAGAGCGATGGCACAGTCGACGTTCGTGGGTCAGGACAATGTGGTGAAGGGTGCCGAGGAGCGACGAACCGGCCAGGAAGCCTCCAAGGCTCGCCGGTCGGGGGGCGGCAAGAAACGCAAGGGTCTGGTCATCGAGCGGCGGTTCACCAGCGCCGACAGCGACGGCTTCGACAATACGGTCTGGGAGCGCCGCCAGAGCGTCATCACCAACCCGGACGGCTCGGTCGTCTTCAAGATGGAGGGCGCGGAGATCCCGGCGGGCTGGTCGCAGCTCGCGACCGACATCGTCGTCTCCAAGTACTTCCGCAAAGCCGGGCTGCACGGCGACAAGGCGCAGGGTGAGACCAGCGTGCGCCAGGTCGTCTACCGCGTCGCGCACACCATCCGGGTCGCCGGGGAACAGTTCGGAGGCTACTTCGCGACGAAGAAAGACGCCGACGCCTTCGAGGCGGATCTCACCTGGCTGCTGACCAACCAGTACGGGGCGTTCAACTCCCCCGTCTGGTTCAACTGCGGGCTCTATCACCAGTACGGCATCGAGGGCTCAGGGGGCAACTGGGCCTGGGATCCCCAAACGGACGCCGTGGTCGAAACGGCGAACGCCTACTCGCGCCCGCAGTGCTCGGCCTGCTTCATTCAGAAGGTCGACGACGACCTGATGAGCATCTACGATCTCGTCAAGCACGAGGCTCGGCTCTTCAAGTACGGCTCGGGCACGGGCAGCAACTTCAGCGCCATCCGCGGCAAGCAAGAGAAGCTCTCCGGCGGCGGCACGTCGAGCGGCCTCATGAGCTTCCTCGAGGTGTTCGACCGAGCGGCGGGCGCGACCAAGAGCGGCGGCACCACCCGGCGCGCCGCGAAGATGGTCTGCCTCGACATGGATCACCCAGAGATCGCTGACTTCGTGCAGTGGAAGGTGCGCGAGGAGAAGAAGGCGCAGGCGCTGATCGCCGCCGGCTACGACAGCGATTTCAACGGGGAGGCGTACCGCACCATCAGCGGGCAGAACTCCAACAACTCCGTGCGCGTCACCGACGACTTCATGAAGGCGGCGCTGAGCGGCGGCAAATGGCAGACCCGCTCCCGCACCACCGGTGAGGTCGTCGAGACCTACGACGCCGAGGAGCTCTGGAACACCGTCGCCGCGGCCGCCTGGGGCTGCGCCGATCCGGGCGTGCAGTACGACACCACCATCAACCGCTGGCACACCTGCCCGAACAGCGGGAAGATCAACGCCTCCAATCCTTGCTCGGAGTACATGTTCCTCGATGACTCCGCCTGCAACCTGGCCTCGTTGAACCTGACCAAGTTTTTGAAGGACGACGGCAGCTTCGATTTGGAGGGCTACCGCCACGCGGTCGACCTGTTCTTCGTCGCGCAGGAGATCTTGGTCGACCTGTCGAGCTACCCGACCCAGAACATCGCGAAGAACTCGCACGACTACCGCCCGCTCGGGCTCGGCTACGCCAACCTCGGCACGCTCCTGATGCTGCAGGGGATCCCGTACGATTCGGACAAGGGACGCGCCGTGGCCGGCGCGTTGACGGCGATCTTGTGCGGGCGCGCCTATGCGACCAGCGCGCGCATGGCGGCCAGCAAGGCGCCCTTCCCCGGCTATGCCAAAAACCGCGAACCGATGCTGCGCGTGATGCGCATGCACCAGGAGGCGGCCTACCAGATCAACCGCGACGAGTGCCCCGAAGCGCTGTGGCGCGCCGCCTGCGAGGACTGGGACCAGGCGGTCGAGCTGGGTGAGCAGCACGGCTACCGCAATGCCCAGGCGACGGTGCTGGCGCCGACCGGCACCATCGGGCTCTTGATGGACTGCGACACGACCGGCATCGAACCCGACTTCGCGCTGGTGAAGTTCAAGAAGCTGGCCGGCGGCGGCTACTTCAAGATCGTCAATCAGTCGGTGCCCGGCGCGCTGCGCAAGCTCGGCTACTCCGAGGTGCAGATCCGCGAGATCGTCGCCTACGTCTCCGGCACGAACACGCTGCTCGGCGCTCCCCACGTCAACCGGGCGTCGCTCAAGACGCGCGGGCTTCTGGACGAGGAGCTCGCCAAGATCGAAACCGCCCTCCCCGGCGTCTTCGACCTGAACCTGGCGTTCGCGCCGTGGGTGGTCGGTCGCGAGACGTACGAGCGACTCGGCATCGACGCCAGCAAGCTCGCCCAGCCCGGGTTCTCGCTGCTCAAGCACCTCAAGTTCTCCGACCAGGAGATCGAAGAGGCCAACGACGTCATCATCGGCCGCATGACGATCGAGGGAGCGCCGTACCTGAGCGAGGAACACTACGCGGTGTTCGACTGCGCCAATCGCTGCGGCCGCACCGGCCAGCGCTACCTCGCCCCGATGGCGCACGTCCGCATGATGGCCGCGGCGCAGCCCTTCTTGTCGGGGGCCATCAGCAAGACCGTGAACCTGCCGAACGACGCCAGCGTCGAAGAGGTGCGGCAGATCTACGAAGAAGGTTGGAAGCTCGGGCTCAAGGCGGTGGCCTTGTACCGCGACGGCTGCAAGGCCTCGCAGCCGCTGTCGACCAGCAGCAAGAAGGACGCGAAAGAGGCGGAGGTCGAGGCGCCCGCGCGGGGTCCGGCCGAGACCATCCGCGCCGCCGCCCAGGACCTGCTGCGGCCGGTCGGCGTGCGCGTGCGGCTGCCGAAGAAGCGGCACGGCTTCACTCAAGAGGCGTATGTCGGCGGGCACAAGGTCTTCTTGCGCACCGGCGAATACGACGACGGCTCGCTGGGCGAGATCTTCATCGACATGCACAAGGAAGGCGCGGCCTTCCGCTCGCTGATGAACTGCTTCGCCATGGCGGTCTCGGTCGGCTTGCAGTACGGCGTGCCGCTCGAGACCTACGTGGAGCAGTTCACCTTCACCCGCTTCGAGCCGCACGGCGTGGTGACGGGGCACCCCAACATCAAGTTCGCGACCTCGATCGTCGACTACATCTTCCGCGTGCTGGGGGTCGAGTACCTGCAGCGCTACGACTTCGCTCAGGTCAAGCCGGCGGAGGCGCCCACGCCCATCGAAGATCCGACGCGGCCGAACCTGGTGGAGAGCGCGGCGCCGGCTCCGGAGCTGCCGCCCGCCCCCGTGGAGGCACAAGGCAGCGCGCTGGACGCCCAGCTCGAGGAGATGATGGGGGACGCGCCGGTCTGCGACGGCTGCGGGCACATCACCGTCCGCAACGGCGCCTGCTACAAGTGCCTGAACTGCGGCAACTCGATGGGTTGCAGCTGAAGCGCGCCCGAGCGGGCGGCACCGGAGCCTGGCGGTCGAAAGGCCGCCGGGCCGCGCCTGCGATTCGGCCGAAATCTGCAGGGACACCCGCTCGCCCTGAACCGGCTCGGACCTGCCTCGAACGCCGGCGATTGTGCATTTTCGCCGAGGTCTAGTAAAACCACGTTGGTGGGCACGGCAGAGGCCGCTTTCGCCCCCCCGGAGACAACGACACCCCGCGGGCATGCCGTGCCCGCTCGGAGGACCGCGCCAATGACCAACACCCCGAAGTTCCCCCTGCTTTCACCGGTTCTGCTCGGCCTCACGCTGGCCGTCGGCGCGTCACTGTCCGGCTGTGAGAAGGACGAGGCCCCGCCGCCCCTGCCCACCGCAGCCCCCCAGACGACTGCCAGCGCCCCGCCCGCTCAGCTCGTGATCGAAGAAGAGACCATCGATGCCGGGGAGCCGGACGCTGCGCCCAAGCGCACCGGCGGCGGCGCGCCCGCTGCCAGCCTCGCCAAGTGCTGCCAGGCGCTGCAGCAGAACGCCGCCAGCGCGCCTCCCCCGAACAACACGTACATGCTGCAGGCCGCCGCGGTCTGCAACGCGTTCGTGCAGCAGGGCAAGGACAAGAACAGCATCTTCGCCGCCGTGCAGGCCGCGCTGAAGAGCGCGCCGATTCCCGTCGCCTGCCGCTGAGCTCAAACCCGGTGCTCGAAGCCGGGCGCGAGGCGCACGGCGCGCCCCGATTCGGCTTCGAGCACGACGCCGCTGCCCGCCTCGACGCGGCCGAGCCGCCGCGCTGATTTCGGCCGGCGCTGCGGGGGCCCGGCGGCCAGCAGCGCGTAGTCTTCCCCGCCCTGCAGCGCGAGCCGACGAGCGGGCTGCCCGAGCTCCCGCGCGGCAGCCAAGAGCGCGGGTGACAACAGCCGATCGAGCGCCGCGGCCTCGATGACGAGGCGGCAGCCGCTCGCCGCGGCCACCTGCGCCGCGTCGCCGGCCAGTCCGTCGCTCACGTCGATGGCGGCGTGCGCGCGCCCGACCAGCGCTGCTCCCGGGCGGAGCAGCGCGCTGGGGCGGCGCCAGGCTTGCACGCACGCGCGCGCCCCGGCGCCCTTCGGGCGAGCGTCGCGCTCGAGCAGCAACAGCCCCGCCCGCGCCAGGCCGACCTCGCCGACGAGCCAGAGCTCGTCCCCCGGGCGCGCCCCGGAGCGGCAGAGCGGGCGCCGGGCGTGCCCGAGGGCGCTGGTGGTGATGCTGAGCTCGCCGCCGCTCGAGATGTTGCCGCCGACCACCGGACAGCGCGAGCGCGCGGCGGCCTCGGCCTGTCCGCGGCCGAGCGCCGCGAGCGCCGCGGCGCCAAACCCCTTCGGCAGGACGAGGCTCGACAGCGCGGCCAGGGGACGGGCGCCCATCGCCGCCAGATCGGACACGGCCGCTTGAAACGCGCGGTAGCCGACGTCCTCCCAAGCGAGCCAGCCGCGGCGAAAGTGGACGTTCTCGACCGCCACGTCCGTCGTCCACACGAGCTTGGCGGGCGGCCGGCGCAGGATCGCCGCGTCGTCCCCGATGCCGAGCGCCACGCCCGGCGCGGCGCGCCCGGTGTCGAGCAAGCCGGCGAGCAGCTCGATGGCGCGTCGCTCGCCGAGGCCGCGCGGGCGCCTCTTCGGCGCGTGCGGAAGGTCGCGGCGGCCCGACACGCGCGCGCTTATACCATGCTGGCTCGACGGCAGGGGATCGTGACCACGAAGACGGCGCCGCTCGGCGCGTTGTCATCGATGCGCACGGTGCCGCCGTGGCCGTCCACCAGCCGCCGCACGATCGACAGGCCGAGGCCGGTGCCACCCTGCTCGCGCGTGGAGCTCGAGTCGACCTGGTAGAAGGCGTCGAACACCCGCTCGCGCTCGGCCTCGGGGATGCCGATCCCGGTGTCGGCGACGCGGAGCTCGATCGCGGTGCGGCGGGTCGGAAAGAGCGCCAGGCCCGTCGTGTCGACGCCGTTCGCCTCCATCGCCACCACCTGCGCGGACAGCAGGATGCGCCCACCCGCCGGGGTGAACTTCAAGGCGTTCTCCGTCAGGTTCAAGATCACCTGCCGCAGGCGCTCCTTGTCCGCCCACAACATCGGCAACCCCGCTTCGATCTGAGCGGCGAGCCGCACGTTGCGCTTGCGCGCCGCGGGCGTGAGCGTCTGCACCACGTCCTCGATGACCTCGTCCACGGCGGTGTCCGCCTTGCGGAGCGACATGGTGCCGCTCTCGAGCTTGGACAGGTCGAGCAGGCTCTTGATCAGGTGCAGGAGCTGCTCGCCTTTTTCGTGGATGGTCTTGACGAAATCGAGCTGCTCCGCCGTCAGCTCCCCGGCGATGTTCTCGATCAACATCTCGCTGTAGCCGATGATCGACGTCAACGGTGTCCGGAGCTCGTGGGAGACGGTGGCCAGAAAGTTGCTTTTGAGCCGGTCGAGCTCTTTCAAGCGATCGAACGCCTGCTGCAAGCTGTAGTTCTTCTCTTGCAGCTGCCGGTAGTTTTCGTGCGCGCTCGCCAGGTGCATGCTGCTCGTCAAGAGCGCCTTGTGCCCGCTGAACAGGATCAAATCGAGCGTCTTGGCCAGGTGTTCCCCGATGTGCCGCACGTGCTCGGCGCCGACGTGCGGCAGAGCCCCGAAGAGCGGCTCGAGCTCGGCGCCCCGGAGCCCGGGATCGGCGTCCAGCAGCGCCGCCGACAGCCTGGGCGACGCGGCGTCGACGAACGGCCCGAGCACGATCCGCCCGAGCTCGCGCCCGTCGTAGAACAGCGGCGCCACCCGATAGCGCGCCCCGGTGACGCAAGGCTCGACGAGCCCGTCGGCCTCGAGCGGGAGCGTCTTCAGCCGGCGCGCCAGCTCCTGCAGCACGGCCCGCACCTTGGGGGAGCGATCGAGCGCGCGGTACAGCTCGAGGTCGGTCGCGGCGTGGGCCAGCAAGGCGCCGTCGGCGTCGAAGACGCGCAGCGGCAGCCCAAACAGGCGCGCGGAGCCTTCGACGAGCTCCTGCAGGCCCGCGCGATCGACCAGCTCCTCGAGCGAAAAGCCTTCGCTTCGAAACAGCTCGCGTCCCTGCTCGGCGGGCATCGACATCAGCAGGCAGCCTCCGGGCGCAGCACCTCCAGGGCGCCGCCGACCGCCGCCGCGAGCAGGGAGCTGACCGGCTCGGTGCTGCCGAGCTGCGCCGCCACCTGCCCGAGGAACGCCGGCGGATCGAAGCCGAACTTGCGGTTCAGATCGTGCTCGGCGTCGAGGGCGCTCCAGGTGAGGTGCAGCAGGCCGAGGAAGCTCTCGACGACCCCGAGGCCGCGGGTGGCGATCGCGAGGTAGACCGGCTCACGCCCCTGGGCGGCGAGCGCGGCGATTTCACCGTCGCTGCGGATGTCCGGCAGATCCCGCTTGTTGAACTGGATGATGAGCGGCATTTGCCCGAGCGTGATGCCCGACTCCTTCAGATTGTTCTTCAGGTCCATGAAGGAGTCGGCGTTGTTCTGCGTCTCGGCGACCTGGGAGTCGGCGACGAACGCGATGCCGTCAGCGCCTTGCACCACCAGGCGCCGGGTGGAGGCGTGGATCACCTGACCGGGCACGGTGAACACCTTGATGCGCACCGCCAGGCCATTTTTGCTGCGAAAGGTCATCGGCAGCAGGTCGAAGAACAACGTGCGGTCGTCGCGGGTCGCCAGCGTCATCAGGCGACCGCTCGCTCCCGGCTGAGCCACCCGGTGCAGCGCCTGCAAGTTGCTGGTCTTGCCGCTCAACGCCGGACCGTAATAGACGAGCTTGATGGTCAGCTCGCGCGCCGAGAAATCAAGCTGCAACGTGAACTCCCTTCCGTGCGGTCATGTGTTCGCGCGCGCGAGTGACGCGGTGCTCTTCCAGGCCTTGCCGCGGGCACGCCGATCACGACTTTAGCACCGTTGTCCTCGGGTCCTTGCAAGGATCGAAGACCCGAGTCACGCGAGCCAGGATCTCGAACCGGCCGTCACCGGCGCTCGCATCGACCGGCACCTTCTGCGATAGTCTCCCGAAAACTCGGACCTTTCGAAATGAGCACCCTCGGCGAAGTCTTGGTGGTGGTTTGGCTCGGTACGACAAGCTCCCACTTGCACTTTCAGCCGCACCTGCAGGCGTGGGCGAGCGCGCGCGGCGTGACGCTGCGCGCCCCCGCGTCCGTTCCGATCCCGGCGGTGGGCTACGACGCCGAGCTCGTCGATCACGTCGAGCGGCAGTTCGAGCAGGCGCGCGTGGCCGCTGCCGCCGGGGATCTCGCCGCCGTCGAGGGGCGCTTGGCGGAGGCGCGGGAGCTGTTGCTCGGCGCGCCGGAGCTGCCGCAGGCCGGCTGGCTTCTGGCGGAAGCCTTCAACCTCGAGGCAGAGCTCTTGCCGAGCCCCGGCGACGCGTGGGAGCGGGCCCGCGCGCTCGCGGGTCCGCGGGCACGTCCCTACGAGAGCGCCGATCTGCTCGACGACGCGCCGGCGCGGGAGCTCTCGCTCGCCGTCGGCGGCCTGCATCCGGGGGACGTCTTGATCTGGGACGGGGAGCCGCAGGGCCCGGCGGTCACGACGACGGCCGGGCTGCACCACGTCCGCGTGCTCAGGGGCGCGGGCGTCGTCCACAGCGCCTTCGTCTCGGTAGCTGCCGGCGACGCGCGCGTCGATCTGCCCGTCCCGCCCCCGGCGGCGTGCAGTAAGGAGGACCTGGGGCGGCCGCGGCTCGCTGCGCGTCAGGTCGTGCCCCAGGCCTCGGTGCGCTGCCCCGAGTGGGTCGCGGCGGCGCCCGGCGCGGGCGGCAACCTGCTGGTCGCCCGCTGCCAGGCGGCGCGCTGCGGCCCGCTGAGCTCCTTCAACCGCTTCGTCTCGAGCGCGCCGAGCGCGCCGCTCCCGCCGGCCGCCGACGACGGCTGGCCCGCGTGGGCGAGCTACGCGGTCCTCGGCGCCGCCGGCATCGCCATCGGCTCGGTCGTCCTCTGGCAAGCGGGCGTCTTCGACGGCCCCCAGCAGCCCGAGCCCGTCTGGCGCTATCGGCCGCCGGAGTGATCCGACCCAGTTCACCCGGGGGGTTCACCCCCAGCGCTTGCGCGCGTCGTCGATCGCCTCTTTTACGCGCTCGCGGGACGGGCCGCCCAGCACCTTGCGGCGCTCGACCGCCTGCGCCGGATCCAGCGCCGCCGAGACGTCACCGCTCCCCAGCGTGGGGTGCGCTGCCGCCAACACGTCCTTGGGCAGTCCCCCAAGTTGAACCCCGCGCTGCTCCGCCTCCCGGACCAACCCGCCAACGATGTGGTGCGCGTCGCGGAACGGCACGCCCGCCTGCACCAGGTAGTCCGCCAGATCGGTCGCGCAGACGTGCCCCGCGTCCAGCGCGCGGCGCAGCCGCTCGGCGTTGAAGTGCGCCGTCGCGACCGCCCCGGTGAGCGCCCGCAAGCCGAGCAGCGCCGACTCGAAGGCGTCGAAGATCGGCCGTTTGTCCTCCTGCAAGTCGCGCCCATAGCCGAAGCACAAGCTCTTCTCGAGCGTCAGCAGGGTCGTCACCGAGCCGATGAGCCGCGCGGCCTTGCCGCGGACCAGCTCGGCCACGTCCGGGTTCTTCTTCTGCGGCATCATCGAAGAGCTGGTGCTGAAGGCATCGCTCAGCGTCATGAAGCCGAACTCCTGGCTCGACCACAGCACGATTTCTTCGCCGATGCGCGACAGGTGCACGCCCAAGATCGCGAGCGCCGCCGACAGCTCCATCAGAAAATCGCGGCTCGCCGTCGCGTCCAGAGAGTTCCGGGTCGGGCGAGAAAACCCGAGCGTCTCGGCCACGAACTGGCGGTCGAGCGGGAAGCCCGTCCCCGCCACGGCGCCGGCGCCGAGCGGGCACTCGTCCAGGCGCGCGAGCGCGTCGGCGAGCCGCCCGCGATCGCGGACCAGCATCTCCTGCCAGGCCATCAGGTGGTGCGACAGCCGGCTCGGCTGGGCCCGCTGCAAGTGGGTGTAGGCCGGCATCAGCACGTCCAGGTGCCGCTCGGCAGCGTCGAGCAGCACCCGGCCGAAGTCGTCGAGCGCGCCGATCGTCTCCTCGGCCTTCGCGCGCACCCAGAGCCTGAGATCGGTGGCGACCTGATCGTTGCGCGAGCGCCCGGTGTGCAGCTTGCCGCCCACCGGCCCGCAGATCTCGACCAGCCGCGCCTCGATGTTCATGTGCACGTCTTCTCGAGACGCCTGCCACTCGAACCCTCCCCGTTCGATCTCGTCGGCCACCTGCTCGAGCCCCGCCACGATCTGCTCGAGCTCGGCGGCGGTCAGCACCCCGGCCCGCTCGAGGCCACGGGCGTGGGCCAGCGAGCCTCGGATGTCTTCACGCCACAGCTCGCTGTCGATGTGGACGCTCGTGTTCAGCTGCTCCATGGCAGCGTCGATCGACTGCGGCAGCCGGCCGCCCCGTGCAACGGTCATCCGCTCCTCCGACTCGAAGCTCCAAGCCGCGTGAGCGCGGCATCGAGGGCGCCCGCTTCGATGCGCTCGAGGCGAGCCAAAAAACGCCGGTAGTCCCGCGCCGGCGCCTGTCCGGGCGGGGCGCGCAGCGAAAAATCCGTGATGCGCGTGGTGGCGAAGCGCAGGCAGCAGAGCGCCGCCTCGGTGCGCATCGCCGCGAGCTCACGCGGGTCGAGCGCGCGCCGGCTCGCGTAGCCGGAGAGCAACCCGTCGACCAGCTCGACCCGAAAATCATCGGCGAAGCACCACGAGAGCACGCACACCATCAGGTCGTACGCAAACGGGCCGAAGGAGGCGCTCTCGAAGTCGATGAGCGCGGCCAGCTCGCGCCCGTTCCAGAGCACGTTGTCCCGAAAGAGGTCGCCGTGGATGATGCCCCGCGGCAGCTCGGGATCGCGCAGCGGGGCGTAGTGATCCAGCCGCCCGCGGATGTGCTCGGCGGCGCGGGCGAGCTCCGCGTTCCCGCTCTCGACGATGCGGTCGAGCCGATCGTAGAGATCCGGCAAGCGGAAGCGCCCTTCCGAGAGCGGGGTGAGGCGCGGTGTCTGCGCGTGCACGGTCGCGAGCGCCTCGCCGAGCGCGCGGGTGTCGGCGGGGCTCACCGAGGCCTGGCAGCGCATGGCGCCGGCCACGAACTCGAACAAGGCGACGGGCTTGCCGGCGTGCTCGACGATGTCGACGCCCCCGAGCGGCGCCAACGGCGGCACCACCGGCACGCCACCGGCCGCGAGCTCGCGGAGCAGACGCGCCTCGCTCGCGGCGCCAGTGCGGCCCTGCTCCTCGTAGATGCGGAGAAAGTAGCGCCGCCCTTCGGCGCTCTCGAGCTCGAAGTTGGAGTTGACCGAGCCGCCTGGATGCGACCGCAGCGACGCCAGGGAGAGGCCGTAGGCGGACGCCAGTCGTCGCGCATCTGGAGTGGAAAGCGGCGTGAGCTCGGCCATTTACGGCGCGCATCATGCCCGAAGACGCTCCGATCGCAAGACCGGGCGCGCACGCGCGGGGCCCCGTCTTGGCTGCTCGGCCGGCTCGGCTTCTGCCCCGAGCCGAGGCTTGCCTCCAATAGAACGCGCTCGTAGCGGCACAAACTCGGCGCTATCCTTGTTTTCGTAGCGAGGCCTCTCGCACACGAATGAAAGAAATCTACGGAAACACGACCGGGCTGCCGCCGAGCGCGCTCAAGGCACTGGAGCGGATCTATCGGCGGCGGGTCCCGAACGACAAAATTGCCACCCCGGAGCTGATCCGCTCGCTCGCCGACGCCTCGGTCGAGACCAAGCGCCAGGTCGGCGCGCTGGTGCATCGCTCGGGTGACGTCGACACGGTGATCGTCGGCAGCGCCACGGGCCTGATGCTGCCGGACATCGGCCGCCTGCGCGCGGCGCAGGGCCGCTTTCGGGCGCTGCGCCTGGTGCACACGCACCTGTTCGGTGAGCCGCTGACGGAGGACGATCTCACCGATCTGACCCGGCTGCGGCTGGATCTGGTGGCCGCGATCTTAATCACTCCGGAAGGTGATCCACGCTCCTGGACCTGGGCGTACAACGTCCCGGTCTACGACGAGCAGCCGCGCCGCCCGTACGAGGTGGTGGGACCGGTCCCCCACGGACAACCGGGGCCGCACTTCGGCGAGCTCATCGAGTCGCTCGAAGCGGAGTTCGCGCGCCAGGCGCGCACGCGCCCCGTCGCGCGGGACGGCCGGGCGCTGCTCTTGCACGTCGGCGAAAGGAAGCGCTCGGCCTCCTCGCGCGGCCAGGCGCGGCTCGACGAGCTGGAGAGCCTGGCGCGCACCGCAGGCGTCGAGGTCGTCGATCGCGTCCTGCAGCTGCGAGACCGGGTCGATCCGAAGTTCGTGCTCGGCCGCGGGAAGCTCGAGCAGGTGGTGATGCGCGCCATCGAGCTGGACGTCGAGACGCTGATCTTCGACCAGGATCTGACGCCGGCCCAGGTGAGCGGGATCGCCGCCCACACGGATCTGAAGGTCATCGACCGTTCCCAGCTGATCTTGGACATCTTCGCGCAGCGCGCCGAGACCCGCGACGGCAAGCTCCAGGTGGAGCTGGCGCAGCTGAAGTACGCGCTGCCACGGCTGGGCAGCCGCGACGACGCCCTGAGCCGGCTCACCGGCGGCATCGGCGGGCGGGGTCCCGGCGAGACCAAGCTCGAAATTGGCCGGCGCCGCGCGCGCGAGCGGGTCCACCGGCTCGAGAAGGAGCTCACGACGCTGGCCCGGCAGCGGGCGGAGCGGCGGCGGCGCCGGGCGCGCAGCGCGGTGCCGGTGATCGCGATCGTGGGCTACACCAACGCGGGCAAGAGCACGTTGCTCAACACCCTCACGGACGCCGGCGTGCTGGCGGAGAACAAGCTGTTTGCCACGCTGGATACCCGCGCGCGGCAGCTGCGGTTGCTCGACGGCAGCGAGGCCGTGCTCACCGACACCGTGGGGTTCATCCGAGACATGCCCAAGGATCTGTTCGCCGCCTTCCGGGCGACCTTCGAAGAGGCCGCCGACGCCGATCTGCTGCTCGAGGTGGTGGACGCCTCCGATCCGCAGCTGAGCGAGCACCAGGCGACCACCCACGGCCTGCTCCGCGAGCTCGAGCTCGACACGCTGCCGCGCCTCACGGTGTACAACAAGGTCGACTTGCTGCCGGCCGCCGAGCGGACGGCGCTGGAGAGGGAGCCCAACGCCGTGACCATCTGCGCGCTGCGCAAGGACACCACTCGCCGGCTGCTCAAGCACATGGCGGAGCTGCTCGGCGCCGGCAACGGTGCTCAGCCCGCGCCGGAGCCGTTCGCCCCAGGCGACGGCGCCCTGCTGGCGACCTGATCGCCCGCCGCCCGACCCACGGGGCAGCACCGCGGCGGGGTTGAACCGCTGATGCACGTTGCCACGGTCCGGGCGCGCCGCGCCTCGGCGATTTCTGGCGGTTTTTGGGCAGCTCGACCGGCGACGCGGGGGTGGCACCGGCGTTGCACCGGGGTGCGCCAGCTCACGCGACGAGAAGTCTTTGCCGCGAGGTGCCGGCATGAGAACGCTTTTGATTTGTCATCACGATGCGCCGCTCGACCGGGTCGTCTTGGCGCGCTGGCTTGCTGCGACCAGCGAGCTTGCGGGCCTCTTGGTGATTCAGGAGCCGCCCGGGCGCCTGCACCGCCGCGTCAAACGTGAGATCCAGCGCGTGGGACCCTTGCGTTTCCTCGACGTGATGGCGTTCCGGGTCTATCAGCGCGTGCACTTGGCGGAGCGCGACGGGCGCTGGGAGGCCGAGCAGGTCGAGCGCCTGAGCCGTGTCT
>Ga0079224_100005071_pt1 | contig 17226 bp, 18 predicted proteins | sample Stecom2015_FD_80414 | JGI IMG/M metagenome (GOLD analysis project Ga0079224, IMG submission 80414) | Agricultural soil microbial communities from Utah to study Nitrogen management - Steer compost 2015 | ecosystem: Environmental > Terrestrial > Soil > Agricultural land | place: USA: Utah... | reverse complement strand
TTTGCGGCCTCGCTGTCACAGCCGAGTATCTCCAGGCCGGTGGCCAGATTGTTCCAGCCGGCCTGGAAGTCCGGAAATTCATTGACCAGTTGCTGAAACTGCCTGATAGCCGCGTCCCGCTGGTTCATCGCCCATTGGGTATTGGCCAGTCCGAAGCGTGCGGTCGGCTGGTCCGGCCATTTTTGCATGGCGCTCTGATAGGCGCGGCTGGCGCTTTGAAGACGGCCGGTCTGCTCTAGGTCACTAGCGGCCCGCAGATAGGGCAGGGGAGCCGCGGTCGCTGGTAACTCTCCTGGGGGAAGCATGACTCTCGCCCAGTAATCTGCACGGCTCCAGCTGCGCATGAACGCTGCGAAGGGTTCGCGCTGGGCCTCGTTCAGTCCGCTGTGGACGATCATTTCCCGGGCGTTCAGGTCGTAGCCGATCACCACTGCATAGTGCCACATCGGATACCAGTTGAACGCCAGGTTCTGCATCACCAGCACCGGGTTTCCGGCATCCAGTTCGGTGAGCAGCGCTGCCAGATCCTTTTCCAGCGGATAGACCAGCAGGTCACGCTCGCGCGCCGCCGAAATCATCTCCACCTGCAGGGTACCCTTGCGCTCCGGCAGATATATCCGGTCCTTCAGCAGCTCGGGGGTGGCAGGGATATCCTGATGATTAAGCATCATGGCCAGGGAGGCCGGACCACACTGGTAGGCATCCTGGGGATGAAAGGGGACACCCTCGACAAGCTGGAAAGCCGGCAGGTGAGCCAGGTCGGTGGCACTGGGGAGGGTGGGAGCGCGCCCTGCGCAGCCCGCCAGCAATGCCAGCAGGCCGAGCAGGGCGATCAGTCGGGAAAGAACCACTGATCAGCGGTTGATGCAGTTCACGAAGCGGAAGATGTTGGTGGCGCAGAGCATGTCAGTGATGATGAAGATCACCAGAAACAGCACGATCACGCCAACAACCCCGGCGGCTGCGGGTGCTTCATCCAGCTGGGCGTTGAAGTGCGCCAGCTCTTCAGCGGTGAGGCTGTTGATGCGCTGCTCAACCTGCTCGGGAGAGACCCCCATGCTGGCCAGCTTGTCCTGCACGGCTTCGTCGTCCAGCATCGCCTTGAGCTGGTCGCGGTCAACGCTGAGTTGTTCCTGGGCAATCACTTCATGAGTGGCGGTCATGGCAGCCTGGGAGGCCTGGGCATGCAGGCTCACCATGCTGGTGAACATGAACAGCGCAGCCATGAAGAGGGACAGGTAGCGTCTGACGGTGGATGTTTGGTTCATGGGAGGCTCCTGGTTGAATCCGAGGTTGGTGTTGTTGTCCAGCTACAACGTTGACACCGCTGTGACCGCTCGGGTTCCGGTCGGGTTCCCTGTTTACCAGCCGAGGCGGTCTCGCAGCTGGTAATACCAGGCTCCCAGCGCTGTCAGCGGGACCCGCAACAGCCGTCCACCGGGGAAGGGGTAGTGGGGGAGCGCAGCGAAAGCATCGAAGCGCTCCGCCTGGCCGCGGATGGCCTCGGCCAGCACCCTGCCGGCGACATGTGTGAAGGTAACCCCGTGACCGCTGCACCCCTGGGAGTAGTAGATGTTGCTGCCGAGGCGTCCGAGCTGCGGCAGACGGGACAATGTCAGGAGGAAGTTGCCAGTCCAGGCGTAGTCGATCTGCACCTCGCGCAGCTGGGGGAAGGTACGCACCAGGTTGGGCCGGATGAGTGCCTCGATATCGGCCGGGTCGCGGGCGCCATAGACCACGCCGCCGCCGAAGATCAGTCGCTTGTCCGCAGACAGACGATAGTAATCCAGCAGGTAGTTGCAGTCTTCGACGCAGTAATCCTGCGGCAGCAGCGAATGAGCCAGTTCCTCGCCCAGCGGCGCGGTGGCGACCACCTGGGTTCCGCAGGGCATGGATCTGGCCGCCAGCGGCGGCAGCAGGTCACCAAGGTAGGCATTGCCGGCCACCACCACGAACCTGGCCCTCACCTGGCCCTGTTCCGTGCGAACCACTGGGTGTTCTCCCTGTTCCACCTGCAGCACGGCTGACTGCTCATGGATCACGCCGCCCAGCGACTCCACCGCATCGGCCTCGCCCAGTACCAGGTTCAGCGGATGGATGTGCCCGCTGCCCCGGTCAAGCATGCCTCCGGCATACAGCTCGGTGTTCACCACCCCACGCATGGCGTCGGTATCCAGCAGCTCCAGCTGGTGGTAGCCATAACGCTCCCACAGCTTTTTCTGTTGCTCCAGTTGTGCCAGCTGCTTAGCGGTTACCGCAGCAAAGACACCGCCATCCTTCAGGTCGCAGCGGATGCCATAGCGCTGTATCCGCTCGCGGATGATACGCCCCCCTTCGAATGCCATCTCACCGAGCAGCCGTGCCTGCTCCGGCCCGACCTGTTTCTCGACCACGTCCAGGTCCCGGCTGTAACTGTTGACCATCTGGCCACCGTTGCGACCGGAAGCTCCGAATCCCACCTTTGCTGCTTCCAGCACGGTGACACGGTAGCCCTGTTCAAGCAGAAACAGCGCGGCCGAGATGCCGGTATAGCCGGCGCCGATCACGCACACGTCGGTTTCAACGGCACCCTGCAGGGGCGGTCGGTCCGGCGCCGGATTGGCCGAGGCGGCGTAATAGGACGGTGGATAGGGTGTACGGCTCATGCGGCGCACCTCGGATATTTATTTTTCCTGTATCTGGATGCTACCCGCAGCGATATTGCAGCGCCAGTGTCGGCAAGGGGGGAGATTCAGGTTGGCGTTCCGGTGCCCGGCAGCGCCCGGGTGAGCAATATGCACAGCATGGAAACGCCGAGCATGATTGCAATGAGGTGGAACGCATCATTGTAGGCCATGATCTGCGCCTGCTGGCGCACCTGGCTGTCGAGCAGACGCAGGGCTGCTTCGCTGTTGCCCAGCTGGTCGGTCAGCAGTGCCAGCCGCTCCCGGGCGGCAGGGTTGCCGATGCTGACGTAGCCGCGGAGGATGTCGAAGTAATGGGCAGCACGGCTGTCGAGAATGGTCGCCAGCACGGCAATGCCGATCGCCCCGCCCAGATTGCGCAGGATGTTGTACAGGCTGGAAGCCGAACCGGCCTGGGACGGCGGAATCATCGCCGTGGCAATGATCGACAGCGGCACCAGCACCAGCGGCTGGCCCATGGCGCGGAGGATCTGGATGGCGATGAACTGGTCGCCGGCAAAATCCGGATTCAGCGAGCCGCTCAGAAAGCTGCCAGAGGCGAACAGCAGAAAGCCGGTGGCGCAGATCAGACGTGCCGGAAGATAGCGCATCAGCAACGGCACCAGAGGAATGAGCACCAGCTGTGGCAGGCCGAGCCACATGATCACCTGACCGATCTGCAGGGCGTTGTAGCCCTGAATCTGCGCCAGATAGACCGGCAGCACGAACACGGTGCCGTAGAGCCCGACCCCCAACCCGATATTGGCCAGACTGCCGAGCAGGAAGTTGCGCTGCTTGAGCAGGCGCAGGTTGACCAGGTGATTGTCCCGGGACAGCTGCAGGATGACAAAGCACACCAGGCTGATCAGGGCGACGGCACCCAGGGTGGCTATGTAGGCGGACTCCAGCCAGTCCTCGCGCTGCCCCTCCTCAAGAAAAACCTGCAGGCAGCCCAGCCCCAGGGCCATGGTCAGGATCCCGGCGTAATCCCCCTTGCCGAGCAGCTCCCATCGCGGCGGGCTCCTGTCCAGGCCATACATCAGGCCCCAGGTCATCAGCACACCGGGGATGACGTTGATGTAGAAGATCCATTCCCAGCCGAAGCTCTCGGTCAGCCAGCCGCCGATGGTGGGGCCGATGGACGGTGCGAAGGTGGCGGTGATGGCAAACAGTGCCATGCCCTTTGGTCGAACCTCCAGAGGCAGCTTGGTCAGTACCAGTGAGAAGGCGAAGGGAATCAGTGCTCCGCCGGCCAGCCCCTGCAACACGCGGAAGACGATCATGCTCTGCAGGCTCCAGGCCATCGAGCAGAGCAGCGAAGCGACCACGAAGATCACCGAGATGCTCACGGCAAAGCGCCGTGGCGACAGCACCATTGCCAGCCAGGCGGCCAGCGGGATGATGACGATCTCGGCTACCAGGTACGAGGTGGAGATCCAGGAGCCCTCCTCGATGGTGGCCGACAGGGCGCCCTGTATGTCCTTGAGTGAAGAGTTGATGATCTGGATATCGAGGATCGCCATGAAGGCGCCAAGAATGGCGCTGAGAATCGCGATCCAGTCCCGACGCGTCGGCGGCGGGATGTAGCCTGGGGCGTGGCTGTCAGTCACCCAGGTCGACCCTTACCCTGACCGACATCCCCGGTCGCACCAGCTGGCTGAGCGGGTGATCATTGGCGATCGCGATCTTGATCGGTATCCGCTGCACCACCTTGGTGAAATTGCCGGTGGCATTGTCCGGCGGCAGCAGGCTGAACTGGGCACCGGAAGCCGGGAACAGGCTGTCGATGTGGCCCTGTACCGGCTGGTCATCAAAGGCATCAAACTCCAGGGTCACCGCCTGGCCTCGGCGCATGCGCTTTATCTGGGTTTCCTTGAAGTTGGCCTGCACCCACAGGTCACGGGCCGGCACGATCGCCAGCAGGTGATCGCCGGGCTGCACGTTCTGGCCGATGCGCACGCTGCGCTGGCCAACCCGGCCGGGTACCGGAGCGTTTATCCGGGTACGGGACAGATCGATCTCGGCGCTCTGGACCTCGCTCTGCGCCGCCTGCACCAGCGCGGAAAGCCGGTCGATATCCGCGGTCAGGGTGTCCTTGCTGAGTACCTGCGTCTGCAGTTCGGCGCTGGCGCCGCGCACATGGGCCCTGGCCACTTCCAGCTGCGCCCGGAAATTGCTCAGCTGCTCTTCAGAGGCGTAGCCGGACTGGCGCAGGGGGGTGATGCGCCGGATATCCAGCTCGATACGCTTCTGTTCAGCCCGGCGGGCATCCACCGCTGCCCGGGCCGCTTCGATCATGCTGTCGTGGCGGGCCAGCATGGCCCTGGCCTGGGCCAGCTCTGCCTGTCGGGTAGCCAGATTGGCCCGGGCCTTCGCCAGTGCGGTGGTGAAGTCGCGGTCATCAAGGCGTACCAGCAGGTCACCGGCGTCGACTGTCTGGTTGTCGGTCACCAGAACCTCCACCACCTGTGCTGCAAGCTGGCTGCTTACCCGGGTGATGTCGCCCTGCACATAGGCGTTGTCGGTGGTCTGGTAGTGGCGTCCGATCAGCCACCAATGAGCGAACAGCGCCGCGGCAGCGAGGACCACGATCAGCAGGAAGAGGGACAGACGTGTGCGAACCCGGTTGGGCATTGATGCAGTTCCTTGTTCTTATGTGATTCTGGAAACTGCAATCACTCTATCACTGTTCCCCTGGCGACCAATGGCGCTAGAATCCGGAAACTTTGTTGCATGACAGGAACAGTGTGATGGGACTGGATGATGCCCTCATTTTCACCCGGGTGGTGGAGTGCCACAGCTTTACCAGCGCAGCCCAGCTGCTGGGAATGCAGAAATCCACCGTCAGCCGCCGTATCGTTCAGCTGGAGGAACGGCTCGGGGTTCGACTGCTCAACCGCACCACGCGCAAGCTGCGTCTGACCGAGGTGGGCGAGGCCTACTACGAACGCTGCCGGCAGATAATGCTGGAGTTTGCCGAGGCCGAAGAGGCCATCATGCAGCTGCAGAGCGAGCCCACCGGTCTGTTGCGCATCACCTCCACCATCGAGTTCGGTCAGCTGTTTCTCGGCGGCGTGGTCGGTGATTTCATGCGTCGCTATCCTTCGCTGCAGGTGGAGGTGGAACTCACTACCAGGGCGGTCGATCCGGTGCAGGAGGGCATAGATATCGCCATCCAGCTCGGCCGGCCGCAGGACTCAAGCCTGGTTGCAAGACCCATGCTGCTGAGCCCGCGGCAGCTGTTTGCCAGTCCTGCCTACCTGCGCGAGCACGGTGTGCCCCGCCGTCCGGACGACCTGGTGAAGCATCGGTGCATCCAGACCCTGAATGACACCGGCCGCAGATGGTATTTCGAGAAGCCGGCGACCAGTGTATCGGTGAGCCCGGCGCTTACGGTGAACAACATCACGTTTGCCCGGGAGGCGGCATTGGCCGGGGCCGGCATCATCAATGTGCCGTCGTTCATTGCCGAGGCCCATGTGGAGGAGGGCACCCTATGCCGGGTGCTGGAAGACTGCGTGCTGCCGTCCACCGAACTCTACGCCCTGTACCCCTCCCGGCGCTTCCAGGTGATGAAGGTCAAGGCGTTCATCGACTACATGATCGAGCAGCTGCATCTGCGCCTCAAGGACGGGGTGGAGCCGGAGGATGATCCGCTGGTAAAATTGCCCTCAACCTGAGTTGTCCATCCGGCCCTGCGGGGCCGCCGTTACGAGATATTCCATGACCGTCCGTACCCGTATTGCCCCGTCCCCGACGGGTGATCCCCACGTTGGCACCGCCTATATCGCCCTGTTCAACCAATGCTTTGCCCGCCAGCACGGCGGCAAGTTCGTCCTGCGTATCGAGGACACCGACCAGGTGCGCTCCAGTGCCGAATCGGAAAAGCAGATCCTCGACTCGCTGCGCTGGTTGGGGCTGGACTGGGACGAAGGCCCGGACGTGGGTGGTCCGCATGGTCCCTATCGGCAGAGCGAACGCAGTGATATCTACCGCGCGCACAGCGAGCAGCTGATCAGCAAAGGCCACGCCTTCCGCTGCTTCTGCACCTCCGAGCGCCTGGACCAGCTGCGCGCCGAGCAGATGGCCAACAAGCAGACCCCGGGCTACGACGGCCTGTGCCTGAGCCTGTCGGAAGACGAAGTGAGCAAGCGGGTAGCCGCCGGCGAGCCCCACGTGGTGCGCATGAAGGTGCCCGAGCATGGTGTCTGCGTGGTCAATGACATGCTGCGCGGGGAAATCGAGATTCCCTGGGAACAGGTGGACATGCAGGTGCTGATGAAGGCCGACGGCCTGCCCACCTACCACCTGGCCAACGTGGTGGACGATCACCTGATGCAGATCACCCATGTGCTGCGTGGTGAGGAGTGGATCAACTCCGCGCCCAAGCATATCCTGCTGTATCGCTATTTCGGCTGGGACATGCCGCAGCTGTGCCACATGCCGCTGCTGCGTAACCCGGACAAGAGCAAGCTGTCCAAGCGCAAAAACCCGACCAGCATCATCTTCTACCAGCGCATGGGCTATCTGCCCCAGGCGCTGCTCAACTATCTGGGCCGCATGGGCTGGTCCATGCCCGATGAGCGGGAGAAGTTCTCGCTGGACGAGATGGTCGAGCACTTCGACATCCTGCGCGTGTCGCTCGGCGGGCCCATCTTCGATGTGGAAAAGCTTGCCTGGCTGAACGGTCAGTGGATCCGCGACCTGTCGGAGCAGGAGTTTGTCGACGCGGTGCAGAAGTGGGCGTTCAACAGTGACTATCTGCGACCGATCGTGCCGCTGGCCCAGAGCCGGGTGGAGACCTTCAGCGAGTTGGTACCGCTGGCGGGCTTCTTCCTCACGGGCAAGGTGGATGTCACCGCCGAACAGTTCGTCCACAAGAAGCTTTCCCAGGACGATGTGCGCAAGGTCATGCAGCTGCTGCTGTGGAGGCTGGAAGCGCTGCGCCAGTGGGACAAGGACGGCATTACCGCCCAGATCCAACAGGTGGCCGAGCTCATGGAGCTGAAACTGCGTGACCTCATGCCGCTGCTGTTCGTTGCCATTACCGGCCAGGCCAGTTCGGTTTCGGTGCTCGACGCCATGGCCCATCTGGGGCCTGATCTGACCCGCTTCCGGCTGCGTCAGGCGCTGGAGCTGCTGAGCGGTGCGTCGAAGAAGGAAGTGAAGGCCTGGGAGAAGCTGGTTTAATACCGGGCCGGCCATAAGTCGCTGTTTTAGTGAATTTATTTGTTGACAGGCCGGCGCCATAGCCCTAATATGCGCCCCGTCCAGAACGACGGGGCTATAGCTCAGCTGGGAGAGCGCCTGCATGGCATGCAGGAGGTCTGCGGTTCGATCCCGCATAGCTCCACCAATTTTTTGGTCATCGCCTGTCGATGACCTGTTTTACACTAGCCGTTATGCTGCAGAGCATATCTGGTGATGAAGCGAGACCAGCAATCGTTTCGAGAAGGGTTTGCGTCCCCTTCGTCTAGTGGCCTAGGACACCGCCCTTTCACGGCGGTAACAGGGGTTCGAGTCCCCTAGGGGACGCCATCTTTACCGACACTCCGGTGTCGCGGTCGCAAGACCACGGGGCTATAGCTCAGCTGGGAGAGCGCCTGCATGGCATGCAGGAGGTCTGCGGTTCGATCCCGCATAGCTCCACCATTTCAAAGCGCCGACACCTGTTGTCGGCGCTTTTTTTTTGCCTGCGCGAAAGCGCCCAGTCGGCACCACGCATCAGCCGGCCGGAACCGTACTGGCCTGGCGGCCTCCAACGATGTATCTGTCGCCTAGCAGTCTGTCATCGCCATGCCAAGTTACGCCAATCACGGATCGGCGCGTCCCGATTCGGACATGACCCTGTTCGGTTCGCCCAAGGACCGCCTGGAATTCTATCGTCGGGAAATCCATCACGAGATCAACAATCTGTCCGGCAGAACCAACACCTACCTGACCGGCCAGTCCTTTCTGGTGATCGCCTTCGCCTCCTGCATGGCCAACCTCAATCCGGATTGGGGACCCATCTTCACTCTGGTGATGCCGGTGCTGCTGGCCATGTTCGGAGCCTTCAGTTCGCTCAGCGCCTGGCCGGGCATCAAGGCTTCATGCGATATCGTCGAGCACTGGCAGCACAAGCAGATCCAGTTGTTCAAATGCGAGCCGGCAATAGGCCCGGCATATGATGACGCGCCGCTGTTCTCTTCCTGGGAGTCAACCTACGACGGTCAGGACAAGGCGCTTAAATTCTACAAGCGCTCACCCTGGCTGCTGGCAGGTTTCTGGGTGATCCTGGGAGGGGTGGCGCTGGTGATCCAGTTGCTGTGAAAGGAGGCTCGCATGAATCGGTATACCGGTGGTTGCCTCTGTGAACCGGTATCTGCTTGGAAGTCATATCAGCATGGCAGACATCTGCATCATGCCCTTCGTGCGCCAGTTCGCCCATGTGGATCAGGACGTGTTCTACAGCTTGCCCTATCCACATCTGCAGCAGTGGCTGAGGGAGTGGCTGGCGCATCCGCTTTTTCAGCAGGTCATGGTCAAATTTCCGCCCTGGCGGGTGATGAGCTCGTGGTGTTCCCGTAGCATCATGAGTGTGGCGCGAGTAGTTCATTGAACTCCAGCACATTCAGGTCCGGGTCGCGGATAAAGCAGACGTTGCGGCGGCCATGCCCCATGGTCACCGGGCCTTCGCTGATGGCTATGTTCTCGCGCGCCAGCCACTCCACCAGTTCATCCATGCTGTCGACGATAAAGGCCGCATGGGTGTAACCGGGCCGCTTGACCGGGACGTCCAGCAGCACGTTGCCGTCGCTCGCCGCCTCGCCGTTATGGATCAGGTGGATACGCAGGCCGGTCGGGTGCACCAGCCCGCAGGCACGGACTGCCGGAGCATATTCCTCGGGATCGCGGACGAAGCCGAGCCTGGCGTAGAACGCTTCCGCTGTTGCCAGATCCGTGACGCGGATGCCGATATGGTCGAGACGTAAGTTGTCGAAGTTCATACAGATCGCTCCTGATAAAGTGGGGGTCAGGCAGCCAGCCCGGCACGGGTACGCTGGAAGGGAATGAAGCCGGGCAGCTCTTCGATCTGCCGCAGCCAGGCGAGGACGCGCGGATAGCCGGACAGGTCCACGTTGCCCTCGGGGGCCCGGGCGACGTAGCTGTACAGCGCCACGTCCGCGATGGTGGGTTGCTCTGTGCTCGCCAGCCAGCGCTGACCCGCCAGTGTCTGCTCCATCACCGCGAGTGTCGCGTGGGCGCGGCCGATGACCTCCTCTGCATTGAGCGGAGCACCGAACACCGTAATGAGTCGCGCGGCGCAGACACCGTAGGCTATCTTGCCAGCGGCTACCGACAGCCATCGCTGCACCTGTGCCTCTTCCGCGGGCTCGGTCGGCAGCCAGTGGGACGGCCCCACTTTGCGCGCTATATAGACGAGGATGGCCAGCGAGTCGGCAACCATGATGCCGTCATCATCCAGGACGGGTACTTCCCCGAATGCATTTATGGCGAGAAACGGCGGTTGCTTGTGCTCGCCGCCGGGCAGGTCTATCTCAACCAGTTCGTGGGGCACATCCGCGAGCGAAAGAAAAAGGGCTGCGCGATGCGCGTGCCCGGACAGGGCGTAGTGGTAGAGCTTCATGAGGCGATCTCCGCATTGACGATGCAGCCATTCTGTCTCTTTGCAAAAGGTGAGAGAATCTGCCGTATTCGCATTTCTCTATTGCGGATACCGATATCAATACAGCGGAATCAGGACGATGGACAGACTGCGAACGCTGCGGACCTTCATCAGCGTGGCCGAACACGCAAGCTTTGCCGAAGCTGGGCGGCGGCTCAATCTGTCGCCAACCACCGTCTCGCGTACGATCGCCGCGCTTGAAGCGAGCCTTGGCGTGCAGTTGCTACGGCGCACCACGCGCAGCGTGCGGCTGACAAACGAAGGGGCGCTGTTTCTCGAACGGTGCCGCGCCGGGATCGCCGAGATTGATCAGGCGTTCGATATCGTCCGCGGGCAGCGGTCGGCGCCCAATGGTGTACTGACGGTGACGGCCCCGGTCATGTTTGGCCGCCTGCATATCCAGCCGGTCATCGTCGAACTGCTGAGGCAGCATCCTCAGCTGCAGATCCGGTTGCTGCTGCTTGACCGGGTGGTAAGTCTGGTGGAAGAGGGGGTGGATGTCGCTGTGCGCATTGCCGATCTGCCGGATAGTTCGCTGCACATGTTGCGAGTCGGGGAGGTCAGGCGTGTGTTCGCGGCCAGTCCCGCCTACCTTGCAGCGCACGGCCGACCGGCTTCCCTGTCCGATCTCCGTCAGCATGGGCTGATCTGGATCGAGGATGAGGCTGGGCCTCATCGCGGTTGGGGGCTGGATGAGGTCCACCGTTCTGGTCGCCCTGCGAGATTCACGGGCAACAATATGGAAGCAGCCGTTTCGGCCGCGGTATCCGGCCTGGGTGTGATTCGGACAATGTCCTACCAGGTCGCCGAGGAACTCGCCGCGGGTCGGCTTGAGCTGGTACTGACCGACGATGCCGCACCGGCCCTGCCGATCTCGCTGCTCTTTCATGGCGGTCGCAGGAGTCATCCCAATGTGCGGGCCTTCATCGAAGCCGTGAAACTGCACCTGCAGGAGCCTCTCGCCGGCAACTGAAGCAGCCTACCCCCTCAGGCCAGCTTCACGTTCATGGTGATCTGCGCGGTGAACACTGTATTGCCTTCGGTATCGGTGACCTGAACCGGCACCACCTTGTCGCCCTCGCTGCTCCAGTCGATTCCGTCCGCGCTTGCCACTGCCGTCAGATCGGTTTTCGCCTTGGCGAGATATTCCACCGTCATGCCCCTGGGGATCCAGCGCGCGCCCTCCGGGATGGCGACGTTGGTCATCATGCCTGCCGCGAGCTCGGCGGCGTTGCACATGGCGATGGCGTGGACGGTGCCGAGATGATTGGTGACCTCTTTTGCGAAGGGCAGATTCACTGTGCATCCTTCCGCGCTCAGCTCCGAGATCAATGGATTGATGGTGCTGAAATAGGGCGCCATTTGGCAGGCCATCTTGCTGAACATCTCCGGCCCGGCGGATTGGAACATCTTCAGAACCTGATTCATGATTGACTCTTGGGATTTTCAGAATAATATTCGGTAAAAGAATATTATTCTGAAACGGCGAGAGGCGTCAACGCTTCACCGCATCAGGCGAGGCGAGTACCATTCCTCCCTCACCAGCAGAGATGAACCGATGGATCTTCTAGACCGCAGCTATCCCAGTCGACGGGCTGAGTTGAAGCGCAGCATCCTGCGAGCAGCGCTTGATTGCTTCAACACTCAGGGTATCGAGGCGACGACCATCGAGATGATCCGCCTTGCCTGCGATACCAGTGTCGGTGCGATTTACCACCATTTCACCAACAAGGAAGGGCTGGTGGCGGCCCTTTTCTTCGCCGCCATGGAAGACCAGAGCGCGTTGCGCCTGGAATACCTTGAGGCGGCGAAGACAGCTAGGGATGGGGTAAATGCCCTGGTCTTCAGTTATATCGACTGGGTTGCAAATCAGCCGGACTGGGCCCGCTACCAGTTCAGCGCCCGCGCTGTGGTAGCCAACGGGCCTCACAAGGAAGAGTTGAGGGAAAGAAACAGGGTCCGCAATCAGCAGCTGCAACAGTATTTTGCGCAGCTGGGCGTAGGGGAGGGGATGGCAGGCCTGCCGCCTGAACTGGTTCCTTCCCTCATCATTGGCTCCTCGGAAAGTTATTGCAGGGCTTGGCTATCCGGAAGAGTGCAGCAGAACCCGACGGCGTATCGGGAACTGCTGGCTGATGCGGCCTGGCGGTCGCTCGGTGCGGGGTGATCAGGGGCGCCCCGATCACTCCACCAGACAATCTACAAAATACCTCACACTCCCATCCTCCTGCGTCATCGGCCTGAGCCCATGGATATCGCTCTCGAATCCGGGGAACTGCTGGTCCTGATCCAGCGCGATGCGCAGGTAGTCGGTGATCGCGCTGCTGTCCTGGGGGAAGCGTTCGCCGGGCATGATGAGCGGGATACCGGGCGGGTAGGGCACCAGCATGACGGCGCTGATGCGGCCAGCCAGTTGGTCGACCGGGACCATTTCCACCTGGCCGCGCACCATCTGCGTCCAGGCGTCGGCGGGGCGGATGACGATGTCGGGCAGCTCGGTGTACATCTGCCGCAATACACGCACCATGCCCTGAGTCTTGTAGAAGCGGTGCAGGTCCTGACAGAGATCGCGCAGGCCCATGCCGGGGTAATGGCCGCTGCGGGCGATGGTCGGCAGGGTGAGTTCCAGAGGGGCGTTGCTGTCATAGAGGCGCTTGAACTCCTGCAGCTCGGAGACCAGGGTGCTCCATTTGCCCTTGGTGATGCCCAGTGAGAACAGGATCAGGAAGGAATACAGCCCGGTTTTCTCCACCACCAGCCCGCGCTCGGCGAGGAAGCGGGTAACGATGGCAGCGGGGATGCCGGTGCGGCCCAGGCGGCCGTGTTCTTCCACGCCGGGGGTCAGCAGAGTGACCTTGATCGGGTCAAGCAGGGCGTAGTCCTCGGCCATCTCGCCGAAGCCGTGCCATTGGGCGTGGTTATCCAGCGTCCAGTCGCTGGCATCCAGTTCGGTCGCATCCAGTGCCTGCTCCGGCTCCCACAGATCAAACCACCATTCATCCTCGTCTAGGCGCTCGGCGGTCTGGTGCATGGCCAGGCGGAAGGACAGCGCCTCATCCAGGGTTTCCTGCACCAGGGAGCGGCCGGGTTCGCCGGCCATCATGCCGGTGGCCACGTCGATGGAGGCAATGATGCCGTAATGCGGTGAGGTCGAGGTGTGCATCATGAAGGCTTCGTTGAAGCGCTCCACATCCAGCTGCTGCTCAAGGCTGTTCTCGGCGAGGATGATCGACGCCTGCGACAGTGCAGCCAGTACCTTGTGTGGCGACTGGGTGGCAAACACCAGCGGATGCCGGGCGCGCTCGAAGCCGCGTTTGCTGCCCATGCCATGACGGCCGGCGTAGAACTCGTGGAAGGCGGCATAGCCATACCAGGCTTCGTCGAAGTGCAGGATGTCCACTGCGTCTTCCAGCTCGTCCTTGATCAGCTCGGCGTTGTAGCACAGGCCGTCGTAGGTGGAGTTGGTCAGCACGGCGAGACGGATGCGCGGAGTGCGGCCCTGCAGCAGGGGGTGTTCGGCCAGGCGCTGGCGCAGGTTCTGGGGTGAGAAGGAATCCAGGCTGATCGGCCCGATGATGCCGTAGTCGTTGCGCGAGCCGGTCAGGTACACCGGGATGGCGCCGGTCATAGTGATGGCGTGCAGGATGGACTTGTGGCAGTTGCGGTCCACCAGCACCACATCGTCCCGGGTAACGAAGGCATGCCAGATGATCTTGTTGGCGGTGGAGGTGCCGTTGACGACATAGAAGCTGTGGTCGGCGCCGAAGGTGCGCGCGGTGTTGGCCTCGGCTTCGGCGATGGGGCCGTTGTGATCGAGCAGCGAGCCAAGACCGGGCACGGACACCGACAGATCGGAGCGCAGGGTGTTTTCCCCGAAGAAGTCGTGGAAGGCCCGACCCACCGGACTCTTGCGAAAGGCCACCCCGCCGCCGTGCCCGGGGGAGTGCCAGGAGTAACTGGCGCGGCCGGTGTAGGTGAGCAGCGCCTTGAAAAACGGCGGCAGCACCTGGGACAGGTAATCGCGAGCCGTGCGGGCGATCTGTCCGGCGATGAAGGGCATGGTGTCTTCGAACAGATAGATGATGCCGCGCAGCTGGTGCAGGTCACGCAGGCTGCTGAGCAGCTGGGTATCCAGCTGCTGCGTTGTACTCAGAGCCATGATCGGCAGCTCGGGGGAGCGCGAATGGGCTGCGGCAAACAGGTCGCGTACCGGCTCCATTCCGGCGGCCAGGTCGTTGTCGGGAGTGAACAGGATGCAGGACAGGCCCCGGTGCGCCTCGGCCACCAGCCGGCCTTCATCGAGCGAGGTGGTCGCCAGGACTTCGAAGCCTTCGTGCTTCAGCGCCCTGAACAGCTCGGCCAGTTGCTGGCCGGCGACGTTGGTGCGGTTGATATCCGAATTGATGACCAGAATGGGGAAATGCAGATGCTTGAACATGCCAGCTCCTGTGGCGGCTACAGCTGTTCAGTGTCGTGCCGCCAGGCCGTTCTGGCAAGTTGGCAATCCGATGGCAGAGCGGTTTCCGGGCCCGGGCAGTGTTATGCTGCATCCCTTTGAAAATCCGGACGAACGCCTGAGCGGGAGACAATCTGTGAACTGGGATCTGCAGAACCCCTTTATCGAGAACGTGCAGGTGCAGCCTGAGGACATCGACGAGCTGGGGCACGCCAATAACGCGGTGTATGTGCAATGGCTGGAGCGCTGCGCCTGGCAGCACTCCAAGTCACTGGGGCTGGGCCTGCCCGAATACCAGCAGCTCAACCGGGCCATGGTGGTGATGCGGCACGAAATCGATTATCTGGCGGCCGCCTATGAGGGCGAGGAGCTGCAGATGGCCACCTGGATCGTCAGCTGGGACAGCAAGCTGAGGATGACCCGGCGCTTCCAGCTGGTGCGGCCGGCGGACGGGGTAACATTATTGCGGGCCGCCACTACCTTTGCCTGTGTGGAGCTGAGCAGTGGTCGGCCGCGGCGGATGCCGGTGGAGTTTATCGAGGGATATGGCCGAGCGATCGTGGACTCGTCCGAATAGACCGCCCCGCATCGTTATCCGGTGAGCTTCAGCGGTACTCGCACAGGTAGGCGGTGTCCTGCTCGACCTGTAGCTGGAAGCGGCTGTCCGCCGGAACGGTGAACCGGCTGCCCGGGCCAAACTCCTCCCAGGTTTCGCTGGCGGGCAGCTTCACGGTCAGTTTGCCGCTGATCACGTGCATGATTTCCAGCTGGCTGGTGCCGAACTCGTACTCGCCCGGCGCCATGACGCCCACGGTGGCGGCCCCTTCGGGCTGGTCAAAGGCAATGGAGGCGACCTTGCCGTCAAAGTACTGATTGGTCTTGAACATATTCTGGCTCCGGGCGGTGGGGGTTGCGAAACCGCGCAATGATGCCTGCTATGATTCCACCCATGCAACAACATTAAACATGCGGATTCGGGGAGATGCTGATGGCAAGCGTGGCCTTTGTTGGACTGGGCGTGATGGGATATCCGATGGCGGGGCATCTGGCCCGTGCCGGTCATGAGGTGACGGTATACAACCGTACCGCGGAAAAGGCAGCACAGTGGGTCGCCGAGCACGGCGGCCGCGCCTGCGCCACCCCGGCGGAAGCGGCGTTGGATCAGGATTTCATTCTGGTGTGCGTGGGCAATGATCAGGATCTGATGGAAGTCATCAGCGGACCGGAAGGGGTGCTGGCCGGGGCGCGCAGCGGGGCGGTCATCGTCGACCATACCACCGCGTCCGCCGATGTGGCACGCCGTATCGCCCAGCTGGCGCAGCAGCAGGGTGTCGGCTTTCTGGATGCGCCGGTATCCGGCGGCCAGGCGGGTGCCGAGCATGGGCAGTTGACCATAATGGTGGGGGGCGAGGAGGCAGTGTTCGACCTGGCCCGCCCGGTGATCAACAGCTACGCACGGATGACTCGGCTGATGGGTCCGGTGGGCAATGGTCAGCTGACCAAGATGGTGAACCAGATATGCATCGCCGGGCTGGTTCAGGGGTTGGCGGAGGCGCTGCATTTTGCCCAGCGTGCCGGGCTGGATGCCGAGTCCGCCATGTCGGTCATCAGCAAGGGGGCGGCCCAGTCCTGGCAGCTGGAGAACCGCCACAAGACCATGCTCGCGGGGGAGTTCGATTTCGGCTTTGCGGTGGACTGGATGCGCAAGGACCTGGCCATCGTGCTGGACGAGGCGCGCAACAATGGTGCCCAGTTGCCGGTGACTGCGCTGGTCGACCAGTTCTATGCCGACGTTCAGCAGATGGGCGGCGGACGCTGGGATACCTCCAGCCTGATTGCCAGGCTCAATCGCGGGAAATAGAATACGCGCGCCAGAAAAGCGTGGCCCGCACCGGGGCCGCGCGGGCGTCAGCGAGGTTTTCCGCTCCAATGCAGTGTCGTGAAGGTTGTGGCGCCTGTTGCGTGGCGCCTTCCATAAGTTCTCCCATTCCCGGAATGCCCTATGGCAAGCCAGCCGGCGTTGCCTGCATTCATCTGACCGCCGAGCGGCGCTGTGCAATCTTCGGATTGCCGGAGCGGCCGCAGGTATGCGCGGCGTTCATGGCGGACGAGCAGGTGTGTGGCAGCAGCACCGAAGAGGCGCTGCAGATTTTGGGTTGGTGGGAGCAGGCCACGGCCTGATGAGGGTGGTGGGGCGCAGGCGAGGGCATGAACCTTGCCCGCGGGTCCGTCGTAGGAGCCCCGACCTCCGGGCGATGGGGTGATGCCGACGCGCCATCGCGAATGACAGGCAACAAAAAAACCGCCGAGGCGGTTTTTTTGTTGGGCGGATTACTTGTTCGGGTAATCGCGCTGGGTGTAACCGGTGTACAGCTGGCGTGGCCGGCCGATCTTGTACGGCTGGCTGATCATCTCGTTCCAGTGTGCGAACCAGCCCG
>Ga0079224_100005069_pt1 | contig 17227 bp, 15 predicted proteins | sample Stecom2015_FD_80414 | JGI IMG/M metagenome (GOLD analysis project Ga0079224, IMG submission 80414) | Agricultural soil microbial communities from Utah to study Nitrogen management - Steer compost 2015 | ecosystem: Environmental > Terrestrial > Soil > Agricultural land | place: USA: Utah... | reverse complement strand
TCGGCGACGCTCGAGGTCGACGGCAAGGACTACGAGGCGCACTTCTCGCTCGAGAAGAGCGGCACGCAGGCCGTGTTCTTCGACGACTGGCGCATCACCGACGGGCCCGTGCAGGACGTCGCGCTCGGCGACGTGTCGCAGAGCCCCGCCGTGAACGGCGCCGAGGTCGACCTCAGCGCCCACGCGCCCACGAGCGAGAGCGGGTTCGTCGACCCCGTCGTGCTGCCCGTCCTGCCCGGCACCTACACGTTCCAGGCGCCCGAGGGCGACGGCGTGCTCACGTACGGCGACGACGTGTCGGTCACGGTGCTGCCGGGCCAGAGCGGATCCGACGGCTCGGAGGAGCTGCCGGCGTTCGAGGCGACGTGGACCGACGAGGCGCAGCAGCAGGCGATCGACCTCGTGCAGGAGCGCATCGACCTGTGCATGACGAGCGACCGCTTCCAGCCGAGCGACTGCAGCAACTCGCTCGGCATCTACGAGCCGAGCTACGCCGTCACGGGCATCACGCGCTCGTGGGAGGAGGAGCCGACGCTCACCTTCATCGACGACGAGACGACCGAGGGCCCGATCGTCCGCGTCGAGGGTGGCGTCATGCTCGTCGACTACCAGTACCGGTTCGACGACGAGGACGACTGGGAGGACGAGCAGGATCGCGAATCGTCACCGTTCGGCGGCGGCTGGTTCAGCTCGAGCACCGACGTGCCCGCGTCGGTCGACGACAGCGGCGAGGTCACGGTCGACCTGTCGGAGTTCTGATTTGATCGGGGGATCGCCGACACGGCGGTCCCCCGATCGCTCGCTCTGAGCTCCGCACTTACCATGGGGCGCATGCCGATCGGGGGACGAAGCAGGAAGGCGACGGCCGTCGCGACGATCGTGATCCTCGCCGTCGTGGGGCTTCTCACGTGGGCAGCGTGGCCGTTCTGGCCGGTCGTGGGCGACTGGCTCACGGGCATCTTCTTCGGCTTCTTCGACTGGCTGCGATCGCTCACGCCCGCATAGCACGCGGATCCGGCGCGCCCGCGCGTCGCGGCACGCGGCGAGGCGCACGGATGGCCGGGTCGCGTCACGTTATCCTCTGGCGGGAGGGGAGAGGCCCCGTCCGTGAGGAGTGCGTGCCATGAGTGACGCCCAGGGTTCGAGGAACGACGGCGACGAGCCCGTCGAGGAGCAGGCCGGCGCCGCTCCGGAGTCCGACGCGACGGTCGGCCCCGACGCCGCAGCGCCGGGCGATCCCGCCGCCGTGCAGCCCGCGGGCGACCCGACTGACGACGACCCCGCCGAGGAGGAGCCCGACTACGAGGCGCTCGCCGCGGAGCTCGATCGCCTCGAGGCCGAGACGGCCGCAGCGGCGCCCGTCGCACCCGGCGCGCGCGAGCCCGAGCCGACCGACACGGCGGATCCGTGGTTCGAGCCCGCCCAGACCCAGACCTTCACGGCGAGCGACGCCGAGGCCGAGCAGGCGGCCGGCGAGACGCGCGTGATCGACGAGCCCGCCTCGGTCACGGCGAGCGAGCCGACCGCGCCCGCGCCGTCGCCCGGCCCGATCTTCGTGCAGGCGCCCGAGCCTCCCCGCAAGCGCGGCAACCGCGGCGCGGCCGGCCTCATCGGCCTGCCCGCGGCCGTTGTGTTCGGTCTGCTGTTCGCGGGTGTGTCGTACCTGTGGCAGGTGTTCATCCAGGCCACGACCGGCGCGGGCGTGCTCGAGCCCGTGGCGTTCGCGTCCGAGGTGCTGGCGCAGCCGCCGTTCTGGTTCACGGTCGTCGCATTCTGGCTCGCGTTCTGGCTGCTCGGCGTCTTCGTCAACCGCGCCCGCTGGTGGGCATGGACGGTGCTCGGCCTCATCGTTGCGCTGCTCACCTACGTCGGCCACCTCGGCGGCGTCTTCCTCGACGCGCCGTTCTGGAACCTCACGGCCGCCGAGGGCACGCAGCTGCTCGTCAACTCGGTCTTCACGCCGATGGCGCTCGTGTCGGTGATCCTCTCGCGCGAGGTCACGATCTGGTTCGGCGCCTGGGTCTCGCGCCGCGGCCAGCGCATCACGAAGCTCAACGCCGAGGAGCGCGAGGAGTACGACCGCCTCATGGCCGACGGGCCGAAGGCGCCCGACAACGCCTGATCGCGCACCGCGCGGGGAGGGGATCCGGTTCGTCCGGGTCCCCTCTCGCCGTCAGGGCGCGGCACAATGGTGGGTATGACGAGCCGAGAGCAGCTGCCCGACGCCGCGCTCACCGCCTTCGCGAGCGTCGGCTATCTGGCCCTGCTTGTCGCGGGCCTCGGCCTGGCGAGCCTCGTGACCGACTCCGACGTCATCGAGACGCAGGGCGTCGGCGTCGTGCCCGCGTACGTCGCGGCAGGCGTCGCGATCGTCGCCTTCGCGCTCTTCGTGCTGGGATCCGTCGCGCGCGACCGCCCCAGCTACGTCTCGGCCGTCGGCGCCGCGCTCGTCGCGGCCGTCGCGCACCTGCTGACGCTCGCGGTCGCGTCGCTCCTCGGATCCGGCGACCTCGGGGTCGCGATCGGCGTCGTCGGCGAGGTGCTGATCGGGTGGGTGACGCCCGTCGTTGCACTCGCCGCGCTCGTCGCCGCGTGGGCCGCGATCGCGGTGCGCCGCACGAAGGCCTCGCGCCCCCGCTGGCCGTGGGAACACGACGAGGAGTGAGGCGGCGTCAGTCGGCCGCGTCGGCCTTCGCGAACGACTCCTCCATCGCCTCGAGGTCGACCCGCTCGCTCTCGACAGTCTTGCGGCCCCGGTAGACGTCGACGTCGATCTCGTTCGTCGGCTTCGCGACGAGCATGGCGAGGATCGTGTCGCCGTTGACGTTGAGGAACGTGCGGAAGATGCCCGTGAACCAGTCGACCGCGATGAGCAGCCCGACCGCTTCGATCGGCAGCGCGAGCGACGTGGCGAGGAACATCGCGACGACGCCATCGAGTCGAAGATGTTCGTCGACACGAAGTCGAGGATCGTCTGCTGCCATCCCGGCGCCGCGCCCGCCGAGTCCTGCAGGCCCTCGAGCTCCGACGGATCCGCCTCGAATCGCAGCCCGGCACCCGGCTGCAGCACGATGCCGAGCAGCGCCGAGACGACCGAGAGGCCCAGGATCCACGCGAACGTGCGCGCCATGAGCGAACCCGTGCCGCGCCCCGCGACGCCGCCCGTCGCGACGATGACCGACGACATGACGAGCGGCAGGATCGACATCTGGATGAGCCGGATGAACATGTCGCCCACGAACTTCAGGTGTTCGGCCCATTCGCCGAGCCCGAGTCGCCACCCCGTTTCGCCCCCGCCATGGCGACGTGCCGGCGTTCATATCGCGCAAACGACCCGATCCGAGGTGGTGGAAGGGTCATTTGCGCGATATGAACGAGCGTGTCCTCGCGATGGGCGGGGTGTCTACGACGAGTCGCGGGGGTCGAACGGGGCGTCGAGCGAGCTCGTGAGCTCGGCGAGGAGCGCATCGATCTGCGGCTCGACGAACTCGCTCACGGCGGCGCGGATCCGGTCGCGGTGATGGGCGAGGATTGCGCACACCTCGCGGCCGATGAGGTTCGCGTGCTCGTCGGCGAGGGCGACCTCGCGGCGCAGCGCCTGCTTCGCTTCCTCGGACAGGGGCGGCGGGGGAGGCGTCTCGCGCGCGGCCTCCTCCTCGAAGCCCGCGATCGTGAAGAGGAAGGGCGCGCCGGGATCCGGTTCGGGGTCGAGCGGCAGGCCTTCGAACTCGGGCTCGAGGTGCTCGCGCGGGCGGTAGCTGCGGGCGGTGTTGCGCGCGGCCTGGGCGTCGAGCTCGGCCTTGAGCAGCGGCAGGTTCTGCTCTGTGTACTCGGAGACGCGCTGATCGATGATCGTCTTGAGGCGTGTCGACAGCCCGTGCTGCACGCCGTGCGGCGTGTCGTCATGGATCCCCGCGGCGCGGAGGAGCGGCGAGCGGTAGCAGCGGGCGCAGGGCGAGCGGCGGCCGCGGTGGGTCGCGGGCTCCCATTTCGGCAGCCAGCGCAGCCAGGCGTCCACCGCCTGGCTGACCCGCGTGTCGAGCGACCGCTCCATACTACTCAGGGTAGTGATCCATCGGCGTTTGCGGGGTGCGTGTCGCAGACGTATGATGGATCAGTGTGCTTGTGCGCGCTTTCGCGTGCGCCCGTGTGCACAGGGTTCCGGTCTGCGAACAGGCCCACCCCCACGGCATACCCATCGCAATGCAACCGGCGTTCGTCGCTGCAGATGGGTCGACGTGAAAAATCACGCCTTGCTGTCACCGTGCAGCACTGATTCAAGGAGAAACGTGCCAACTATTCAGCAGTTGGTTCGCAAGGGGCGCAAGTCGAAGGTCGCCACGACCAAGGCTCCCGCGCTGAAGGCGAACCCGCAGCAGGCGGGTGTCTGCACCCGTGTGTACACCACCACGCCCAAGAAGCCGAACTCGGCGATGCGCAAGGTCGCTCGTGTGAAGCTCCGCAACGGCACTGAGGTCACGGCCTACATCCCCGGTGAGGGCCACAACCTGCAGGAGCACTCGCTGGTGCTGGTCCGCGGCGGTCGTGTGAAGGACCTCCCCGGTGTGCGCTACCGCATCGTGCGCGGCGCCCTCGACACCCAGGCCGTCAAGAACCGTAAGCAGGCGCGCAGCCTCTACGGCGCGAAGAAGGGTTGAGTTAGATGCCTCGTAAGGGTCCGGCCCCCAAGCGCCCCGTCGTCAACGACCCGGTTTACGGCGCCCCGATCGTCACGCAGCTCGTCAACAAGATCCTCGTCGACGGCAAGAAGTCGATCGCTGAGCGCATCGTGTACGGCGCCCTCGCGGGCGTCGAGGCGAAGACCGACGGCGACGCCGTCGCGACGCTCAAGAAGGCGCTCGACAACGTGCGCCCGACGCTCGAGGTCCGCAGCCGTCGTGTCGGCGGCTCGACGTACCAGGTTCCGGTCGAGGTCAAGCCTCACCGCGCCAACACGCTCGCCCTCCGCTGGCTCGTGAGCTACGCGAAGGGTCGCCGCGAGAAGACGATGACCGAGCGTCTCATGAACGAGATCCTCGACGCGTCGAACGGTCTCGGCGCCGCTGTGAAGCGCCGCGAGGACACGCACAAGATGGCCGAGTCGAACCGGGCCTTCGCGCACTACCGCTGGTAAGACCACAGCGCCACACGTCGGCCCCGGATCGCTCCCCGGGGCGCTCCGGGGCCGACGTGCCCGTTTCTCCCCGTTTCTCACGTAAGGAATCTCCAAGTGGCACAAGACGTGCTCACCGACCTCAAGAAGGTCCGCAACATCGGCATCATGGCGCACATCGATGCCGGTAAGACCACCACGACCGAGCGCATCCTGTTCTACACGGGCGTCAACCACAAGATCGGTGAGACGCACGACGGCGGTGCGACGACCGACTGGATGGAGCAGGAGCAGGAGCGTGGCATCACGATCACCTCCGCTGCTGTGACCAGCTTCTGGAACGGCACCCAGATCAACATCATCGACACCCCCGGCCACGTCGACTTCACGGTCGAGGTCGAGCGCTCGCTTCGTGTGCTCGACGGCGCGGTCGCCGTGTTCGACGGCAAGGAGGGCGTGGAGCCCCAGTCCGAGACGGTGTGGCGCCAGGCCGACAAGTACAACGTGCCCCGCATCTGCTTCGTCAACAAGATGGACAAGCTGGGCGCCGACTTCTACTTCACGGTCGACACGATCATCAACCGCCTGAAGGCGAAGCCGATCGTCATGCAGCTGCCGATCGGCGCCGAGAACGACTTCATCGGCGTCGTCGACCTCATCAGCATGAAGGCCCTCGTGTGGCCGGGCGACGCCAAGGGCGACGTGACCATGGGCGCTCAGTACGAGACCCGTGAGATCCCCGAGGACCTCCAGGCCAAGGCTGAGGAGTACCGCCAGCAGCTGGTCGAGGCCGCTGCTGAGGCCGACGACGAGCTTCTCGAGAAGTTCTTCGGCGGCGAAGAGCTGACGGACGACGAGATCAAGGCGGGCATCCGCAAGCTCACGATCGCGGGCGAGGCGTTCCCCGTGTTCTGCGGCTCGGCGTTCAAGAACCGCGGCGTGCAGCCCATGCTCGACGCGGTCGTCGACTTCCTGCCGGCCCCCATCGACGTGCCCGCCATCGAGGCGCACGACCCGAAGGACGAGTCGGTCATCATCGAGCGTCACGCCGATGCGAACGAGCCCTTCGCGGCACTCGCGTTCAAGGTCGTCTCGCACCCCTTCTTCGGTCGCCTGACCTACATCCGCGTCTACTCGGGTCACCTCGACTCGGGCGCGCAGATCGTCAACTCGACGAAGGGCAAGAAGGAGCGCATCGGGAAGATCTTCCAGATGCACGCCAACAAGGAGAACCCGGTCGACGCCGTCACCGCGGGCCACATCTACGCCGTCATCGGCCTCAAGGACACGACCACGGGCGACACGCTGTGCGACCCGAACAACCAGGTCGTGCTCGAGTCGATGACGTTCCCCGAGCCCGTCATCGAGGTCGCGATCGAGCCGAAGACGAAGGCCGACCAGGAGAAGCTGGGCATCGCGATCCAGAAGCTCGCCGAAGAGGACCCGACGTTCCGCGTCGAGAACAACCCCGAGACCGGTCAGACGACCGTCAAGGGCATGGGCGAGCTGCACCTCGACATCCTCGTCGACCGCATGAAGCGCGAGTTCAAGGTCGAGGCGAACGTCGGCAAGCCGCAGGTGGCGTACCGCGAGACGATCCGCAAGGCCGTCGAGCGTCACGACTACACGCACAAGAAGCAGACGGGTGGATCGGGTCAGTTCGCGAAGATCCAGTTCCGCATTGAGCCGATGGACGTCGAGGGCGACAAGATCTACGAGTTCGCCAACGAGGTCACGGGTGGCCGCGTTCCGCGCGAGTACATCCCCTCGGTCGACGCCGGTTTCCAGGACGCGATGAACGTCGGCGTGCTTGCGGGCTACCCGATGGTCGGCGTCAAGGCGACCCTCGTCGACGGTGCGGCGCACGACGTCGACTCGTCGGAGATGGCGTTCAAGATCGCCGGTTCGATGGGCTTCAAGGAGGCCGTGCAGAAGGCCAGCCCGGCCCTGCTCGAGCCGCTCATGATCGTCGAGGTCCGCACGCCCGAGGAGTACATGGGCGACGTCATCGGCGACCTCAACTCGCGTCGTGGCCAGGTGCAGTCGATGGAGGACGCGGCGGGCGTCAAGGTCGTCCGCGCGCTCGTTCCGCTGTCGAGCATGTTCGGCTACATCGGCGACCTCCGGTCGAAGACCTCGGGCCGCGCTGTCTACTCGATGGAGTTCGACAGCTACGCTGAGGTGCCCAAGGCCGTCGCCGACGAGATCATCCAGAAGGGCAAGGGCGAGTAATCCACTCGCTGCCCTGATGGCTCTGGGGTGGGGTCGGCGCAGGCCGGCCCCACCCACGGACACACAACTTCACACAGACTGTCTCTACTAGACTGAAACAAACCCCGGAGAGAGCCGGTCGCAATCCAGCGCCCGGTGCTTCTCCCTGAGCGTCCTGAGGAGGACCCAGTGGCTAAGGCCAAGTTCGAGCGCACCAAGCCGCACGTCAACATCGGAACGATCGGTCACGTTGACCACGGTAAGACCACCCTGACCGCCGCCATCTCGAAGGTGCTGGCGGACAAGTACCCGTCTGACGTCAACGTCGTCCGCGACTTCGGCTCGATCGACTCGGCTCCCGAGGAGCGCGACCGCGGCATCACGATCAACGTGTCCCACGTTGAGTACGAGACGCCCAAGCGCCACTACGCACACGTTGACGCCCCCGGCCACGCCGACTACGTCAAGAACATGATCACCGGTGCCGCTCAGATGGACGGCGCGATCCTCGTGGTCGCCGCGACCGACGGTCCCATGGCGCAGACGCGTGAGCACGTCCTGCTCGCCAAGCAGGTCGGCGTTCCCTACCTGCTCGTCGCGCTGAACAAGTGCGACATGGTCGACGACGAGGAGATCCTGGAGCTCGTCGAGCTCGAGGTTCGCGAGCTCCTCTCGTCGCAGGGCTTCGACGGCGACAACGCTCCGGTTGTCCGCGTGTCGGGCTACCAGGCGCTCCAGGGCGACGAGAAGTGGACGCAGTCGATCGTCGACCTCATGGAGGCCGCCGACGAGTCGATCCCCGAGCCCACGCGTGACAAGGACAAGCCGTTCCTCATGCCGATCGAGGACGTCTTCACGATCACCGGTCGCGGTACGGTCGTCACGGGTCGCGCCGAGCGCGGCACGCTCGCGCTCAACTCCGAGGTCGAGATCGTCGGCATCCGCCCGACGCAGAAGACCACGGTCACGGGTATCGAGATGTTCCACAAGCAGCTCGACGAGGCGTGGGCGGGCGAGAACGCCGGCCTCCTGCTTCGTGGTCTGAAGCGTGAGGACGTCGAGCGCGGCCAGGTCGTGGCGAAGCCCGGCTCGGTCACGCCGCACACCAACTTCACGGGCACGGCGTACATCCTCTCGAAGGACGAGGGTGGCCGTCACAACCCCTTCTACACGAACTACCGCCCGCAGTTCTACTTCCGCACGACGGACGTGACCGGCGTCATCACGCTGCCCGAGGGCACCGAGATGGTCATGCCGGGCGACACCACCGACATGACGGTCGAGCTCATCCAGCCGATCGCCATGGAGGAGGGCCTCGGCTTCGCCATCCGTGAGGGTGGCCGCACGGTCGGCGCCGGCACGGTGACGGGCATCATCAAGTAAGACCCTTTTCGGTCCTGCTGAACAGGCGGGCGGATCCCTCGGGATCCGCCCGCTTTTTCGTGTGCGGACGGCCGCATTCAGGGGCTGCACCGCTCAGAGCGCTTACCCTCGCCGTATGACGTACGCAGACGAGGATCGCAAGCCCGGCCGCAGCCGCATGCGCGTCGGCCTGGCCACGGTGCTGTTCATCATCTACCTGGCGTTCGTCATGTGGGTGACGATGTCGCCGAGCCTCGACGGGATCGGGGTCGACACGGTGGCGGATCGCGTGCTGCGCGTGCTCTATCGGCTCGGCATGCCTGAGTCGTTCGGGTACATGGAGCTCGAGTTCGTCGCGAACATCGGCATGTTCATTCCGCTCGGCTTCCTGCTCGGCCTGGCGCTGCCCGGCTGGGGCTGGTGGCTCGCGCTCATCCTGCTGCCCGCGTACTCGGCCGGCATCGAGTGGGTGCAGGGGGAGTACCTCGGCGACCGCGTGAGCGACGTGCGCGACATCGTGTCGAACTCGCTCGGTGCGTGGATCGGCACGTTCATGGCGGCGACGCTGCGCGGCATGGTGCACGCGCGCGACCGCAAGGTGCTCGAGCGTGCCCGCTGGGAGGAGCAGCACCGCAGGCGCCGTGCGCCCCGCCGGGCCGCGGATCCCGCCGCCACGGCCGTGCTCGACGACCTCGGTGTGCCCCACGACCGCACGCCCACGGCCCCCACGCGCCAGCTCCCGTTCTGACCGCGCAGGGTCGCCAAAAAACCCGGGTGTGGCTCCGCCACACCCGGGTTTTTGGCGACCCTGGCTAGTGTCTTACTCGCAGCCGGAGACGGTGCCCGTCGTGGGGTTGACCATCGGCGTCGACCAGAGGGCCGCGGGGCCGAACTCGCCCTCGCCCGAGAACGACGCGTTCACGGTGGCCTGCTCGGTCGGGGCGAGGTAGGTCTCGACGTAGGCCACGGGGCGGCCGAGGTCGTCGATGTCCTGGTTCTTGATCTCGACCTGGCGGCCCTCGATCGTCACCTCGTCGAGCGTCGTTCCCGCGGGGCCGTAGACGTACACCGCGGTGCGGAACTGGCTGGATCCCCACGTGCCGCTCTTGACGTAGTCGGGCAGCATGTCGGCCGCCGCCTGGTCGATGTCGAGGTGCAGCGTCGTGGCGACGTCGAACGTGGCGCCGCTGTCGGTGCACTGCTGCGCGACGTCGATGTTGGAGCGCATGTAGTAGTCGATCTTCGACGCCGACTCGTCGCGGAAGTACACGCCGACCGTGCTGTTCTCGTCGTTCGACGTCGGCAGGATGCCCGAGACGCGCTCGGCAGCGATGAACTCCTGCGTCTCCTCGTCGAAGCTGTGGAACAGGATCGAGCCCTGGTCGATGCCGCGCTGCAGCGAGCGCACCATCGTGAGCATGTCGAAGTCGGCCGAGGCGACCTTGTCGAACATCTGCACCGCGACGCCCGCGAAGAACTGGTCGACGATCTCGGGGTTCTCGTACGCGTTCCAGCGCGAGTAGACCTCGCTGAGCAGCAGGCTCACGGCGTTGCCGCTGTCGATCGTGTCGCCCGTCTCCTCGATGTTGATCGGGCCCGTCGCCTCGAGGATGAAGCTCAGCGCGATGGGGTCGATCGCGACGACGCCGTCGATCTGCTGGTCGCCGATGTCGCGGTTCCAGAACGCCGTCGTGAGCTCGGCCATCGTCGGGAAGTCGGGGCGGCTCGGCGTTGTGTTGACGTGCGTGCGGAGGTAATCGCCGTACAGCTGCATCGCGCTGTCGTCGACGTCCACGTCCACGGCCTGGCCCTCGGTGAAGTTGCCGGATCCGGCCTGCGCCGCGATCTCGAGCCTTCCCTTGTCGACGTGCACGAGGGTCTGCGACGCGGCGGATCCGCCGAGGCCGACCGACTCGGCGTTGTTCATGAACACGAGCAGGTAGTTCTTCTCGCCGTCTGCTCCGAGGAGGCTCGGTGCGACGCCGAGCGCCGGGGCTGCCGTCTGCATGACGCCGTCGACCATGTCGACGCCGCTGCGCACGGGGCCGATGAGCGAGTTCGACGCGGCGACCTTCTCGATGCCCTCTGCGAGCGACTCGACGCGCGGCTGCACGTCGTCGAGGATCGGCAGCAGGCGCTCGAGGATCGGCGTCTCGCTGTCGGAGTTCATCTCCTCGAGCGCGGGCACCGCGAGGTCGTTGGCCGCGACGTCGATCGACTCGGCCGCGAGGCGCACGCCCTTGAGGTTCGTGCCCGCCCACGGGATGAACTCGGCGACGCGCCACACGGGATCCCACCGCACGCTCGCGGCCGACCCGGCGTACTCGCCGAGCACGGGCAGCGACGCCTGCAGGCTGTCGGGATCCTCCTGCACGTGCGTCACGACGCGCTGGGCGGCCTCGAGGTCGCCCTTCACCATGAGCGCGCGGATGCCGAGCCAGATGCCGCACACGATCAGCACGATGATCGCGATGATGATCGTGCGCTTCGTGTGCTTCTTCGTCCAGCGGCGACCGGATCCGTCGCCGGCGGCTGTGTCGCCGCCCGTCGCGCCCGCGCCGCCGGATCCGCCTGCCGCGCCCGCTGCGGGCTCGGCGGGGGCCGCCTGCGCCGTGGCGACGGGCGTGCCGAGCGCGGGCGTCGGCGCGTCGTCGGCGGCGGGCGTGCGCGCCTCCGGGATCGTGGTCGTGCGGGCGTCGTCCGACGCGGCGGGGATCGCCTGCGTGCGGTCGTCGTCGGGCGCGGAGCGGGCCGCGGCCGCCTCCGCGGCGTCGAGGCGATCGCGCATCTCGCGCAGCTGCTTGCGGGTGAGCCCCTCGAAGGGGTCGTTCTGATCTGTCACTGGATTTCCTCGATGAACACGGGGGAGCTGCCGACCGTGACGGAGACCGAGCCGCCTTCGGGCTCGATGCGCTCGGTGGATCCCCACATCGTCGTGACCTCGACGGGGCCCGACGCCTCGATCGTCGCCTGACGCTCGCCGTCGATCGACCACGCGGCGTGGATCATGTCGTCGCCCTCGCCGAACGACGCCGTCTTGACGCCGTCGCCGGCGTCGACGCCGTCGGCCTGCGGGCGGCCCTCGAGCAGGTCGATGAGCAGCGCCTGCGCGAAGGCCGCGGGCTTCGGCGGCTGCGCCGCGACGCCGGATCGGCGCTGCTCGAACATGCCGAAGTTGCCCTCGTGGTTGTTGGGGTCGGTGCTGTCGTCGGTGAGGTCGTACCAGAAGTACTTCTGCACGCCGTAGTCGGGCGACGTGAGCTCGGCGCGCAGCAGGCGCTCGGCCTGCATCTCGCGCGAGACCTGCTGGCCGAGCTCGGCGCCCGTGGTCCACCCGAACTCGGTGATCCAGATCGGGAGGATCGATCCGCCGATGCTCTGCATGTGGTCGTTGGCCTCGCCCACGACGCTCGAGAGGCTCTCGGGGGTGTCGTAGATGTACTTGTTGTACGGGTGGAAGCTCATGACGTCGGAGTTCTCGATGGCGCCCGTGGCCCACAGGCCGTCGAACCAGGCGCCGTCGTAGTTGGCCGTCGAGCCGACCACGATGGGCAGCTCGGGGTCGACCTCGGCGACGTACTTCTCGGTCGACTGGATGAGCGGGCGGTAGCACTCGGGCGCCGAGCCGCACGATCCGTTCTGGAAGCGGTCGTGGTTGAACTCGTTGAACACCTCGAGGCCCGCGACGTCGAACGTGCGCGCGATCGCGGCGGCGTAGCGGCCGAAGGCGTCGACGGCCTCGGGCGAGGCGGGGGTGTTGCCGCCGTCGTACAGCGGGTTGCCGTAGTTGACGATGCCGAGCAGGTCGATGCCGTGCGACGAGAACTTGCCGAACTCGGTCGTGTAGTGCGACGAGAAGCTGTACTGCCCGGGCGTCGTCTCGTTCTGCTCCCACAGCACGTCGTTGCGCGCGAGGCCGAAGCCGACCGAGCGGATCGCGTCGGCCGCGTCGACGTACCAGTCCTGATCCACGTGCGTCGCGACGCCGAAGCGGTCGTCGGCGGCGATGTTCGTGCCCTGGAAATCGACGACGCCGAACGGGGTCGAGACCTGCTGGCCCGCCGAGTCGGTGACCGAGAACGTGTAGTAGCCCTGCGTGACGCCCTCGAGCGGGATGCGGGCGAAGCCCTCCGAGACGGTCTCGGTGCCCTCGGCGACCGTGTCGCCGCCCGAGGTCGTGACGCTCCACGACGCGTCGCCGTCGGGCAGCGAGACCGCCATGGCCGCGCCCTTCTCGCGCAGGATCAGCGACTGGTTGAGGATGCCCCAGTCGCCCGTGACCTGCTCGAACGATGCGTTCGGCACGACGTTGTCGCCGCCGGACGCGGGCGTGAGCGTGAGGTCGTCGACGCCGAGCGCCGTCACGGATCCGTTAATGCGCACCTGCACGGTCGCGACGTCGGATCCCTCAGGCGCCGTGAACTCGCCCGTCACTTCGCTCCACGCGCCGTTCAGCTCGCCGAAGGGCACCGACGTGTCGCCCACGACGATCTCGCCGTCGACCTCGTGCAGCTGCGTCGTGCCCTGGCGCAGCTGCGCCGACACGTCGTAGCGCTCGCCCGGCGTCACAGGCACCTCGACCGTGAGTGCCGCTGCCGGCTCCTTCACGCGCGGGGCGTCGATGTAGGCCGACATGCGGCCCGACGCGGCGTCGCCGATCTGCGGCTTGATGTCGGCGACCTGGCCCGAGTCGGCGCCCGTCCAGCCGTCGAAGACGGCGTGCATCGGCGTCGACGTCGGAATCTCGGCCGCCTCGGGGGTCGGCGTGGGCGTCGGCGTCGGCGTGACCGTCGCGGTCGGCGTCGCGGTGGGCGACTCCACAACCGGCTCGGGGTCGTCGCCCGCGAAGATGGCGGCGTAGGCGATGCCTCCGCCCACGAGCAGGACGGCGACGGCGCCGGCCACGATGAACAGCGTGTTTCGACCGCGTCGAGTGAGAGCCACGATTCGTCATTCCCTCCGGTGGCGAACGGTTTTCATCTTCCCATGAGGGGCTGACATTCCTCGTACCGAGCGGCGTCGGACCTGACGAATAGGATGAGGGGCATGCCGAAAACGACAGGTCAGGCCGTGACAATCGACGCGGTCGTGCCCGTCTACGGCGGCTGGCAGCACGTCGAGCCGTGCCTCACGGCCCTCGCGACGCAGACGCATCCGGTCAACGTGATCATCGTCGACGACTGCGGGCCCGACGACACGGCCGACCGCGTCGCGGCCGCGTTCCCCGAGCTCACGCTGCTGCGCAACGAGACGAACCGCGGTTTCGCCGCGACGTGCAACAGGGGCATCCGGCACGGATCCGCCGACGTCGTCGTGCTCGTCAACAGCGACGTGATCGCCGCGCCGACGCTCATGGCCGACATCGCGGCCGCGTTCGCGGACGCGGGCGACGACGTCGCGAGCGTGAGCCCGCTCCTCACGACGCCCGACGGCCGCGTCGACTCGCAGGGCATCACGGCCGACGCGACGTGCGCGGGCTTCGTGCGCTTCCACGGCGCCGACCTGTCGCGCGCCGACGCGCAGGATCCGCCCGTGCTCGGCCCGTACGGCGCCGTCGCCGCGTATCGCCGGCGCGCGCTCGACGAGGTGGGTGTGCTCGACGAGGGCATCTTCATGTACGGCGAGGAGCTCGACCTCGCGCTGCGCCTGCGCGCGGGCGGATATGACACGGTCGCGCTCGATCGCCCGGGCGGCGTGCACATCGGGGGCGCGTCGGCGGGGGAGGGCAGCCCGCGCCAGATCCGCCTCGCGGGCTTCGGCCGCGGCTACCTCCTGCGCGCCTGGGGCGTCCTGCGCACGCGCCACGCCATGCGCGCGCTCGCGATCGAGGCGCTCGTGTGCCTCAGGCGCCTCGTGCTGCAGCGCGACGCATCGGCGCTCGTCGGCCGCGTGCAGGGCTGGCGCGCCGCGCGCGGCGTCGAGCGGCCGCAGATCCCTGCCCGCGGCATCGATCGCTCGATCGGTCTCGTGCAGTCGGTGCGCATGCGACAGGCCGGCTACTGGGCCCGCTGACATGTCTTTCACGCGGCGCCTGCTGAGCTTCTCGACGATTCCGGCCTTCTCGGCCCTCATCCCGTTCCTCATTCTCCCCGTGCTCGCGCGCGCCGCCGGCAGCGAGGCGTGGGTCGCGATCGCCGTCGGGCAATCGGTCGGCGGATTCCTCGCGCTCGCGGTCGGCCTCGGGCTGAACGTGCAGGGCCCCACGCTCGTCGCGCTCGCCGCGCCTGAGGATCGCGCCGACCTCTTCGCCCGCGGCACCCGCGCCCGGCTCGCGCTCGTCGTCCCGGCGCTCGTCGCAGGGGCCGTCGTCGCGTGGACCCTCGCGCCCGCGGGCTTCGGCGCAGACGCTGCGCTCATGGCCGCCGCGATCACGCTCGGCGGCCTCACCTCGAGCTGGTACCTCATCGGCCTCGGCACGCCGCTGCCGCTCATCGGGTTCGAGCTGCTGCCGCGCGCCGTCGCGACCGCCGGGGGCGCCGTCATCGTCGTCGCGGGCGGCGCCGTGGCCTGGTACCCGATCCTGCTCATCGCGGCGATTGTCGGCGGCGTGGGCGGCTACGCCCTGCGCGTCGTGCGGCCGCGCGAGCTCGTGACGGGCTGGGGCGAGTCGCTGCGATTCGCGCGCCGCCAGCTGTCTGCCGCCGCGACCGAGACCGTCAGCGGCGCGTACACGGCGCTCGCGGTGTCGCTCGTGACGGCGGGCGCCTCGACGGCACAGGCGGGCACGTACGTCTCGGGCGACAAGCTGTGGCGCATGGGCCAGACGGTCGTCGGCGCCCAGGGCAACGCGCTGCAGGGGTGGGTCGTCGAGGACGACCGCGCCCACTTCGGCGCGCGCGTGCGCCGTGCGCTCGTGCTGCACGCGGCCCTCGGCGCGGTCGGCTTCGCCCTGTTCGCGCTCGCGGGGCCGTGGCTCACGGCGCTCGCGTTCGGATCCGGCGTCGCGATCGACCGCCCGACCGCCGTGCTGTTCGGGGTCGCGACGTTCTGCCTGTCGATGTCGACCGCGACGGGGCGCCACGTGCTCATCGCGTGGGGGCGGCCCAAGCAGGTGTTCGCGAGCGTCGTCGCGGGCGCAGCTGTGGGGATCCCGACGACGCTCATCCTGTCGGCGCAGCTCGGCGCGGTCGGCGGTGCGACGGGCCTCGCGGCCGCCGAGGCGAGCGTGCTGCTCGTGCAGATCGCCATGATCGCCGCCATTCGCAAGGGGGTCCGCGCATGATGCGCACGCTCGTGGTCGTGCTCAACTGGAACGGCCTGGACGACACGCTCGCCTGCCTCGACGCGCTCGAGCGCCAGACGCACGACGCGTTCGACGTGCTCGTGATCGACAACGGATCCGCGGGCGACGACGCCGCGCGCCTGCGCGAGCGGATCGGCCACGCCGCGCTCGGTGTGACGCCGCACGCCGGTCGGCGCGAGTTCGCCCTGCACGAGGAGCCCGAGAACCTCGGCTTCGCGGGCGGCGTGAACGTCGGCATCGGCCACGCGCTCGACACGGGGTACGAAGCCGTCGCGCTGCTGAACAACGACGCGGTGCCGGATCCGACCTGGCTCGCCGCGCTCGATGCGGCGCTCGAGCGCACGGGCGCGTCGATCGCGACGGGTCTCATGCTGCGCGCGAGCGACGATCCCATCCTCAACGGCACGATCGACACGGCGGGCGACGCGATGAGCACGTGGGGCATGCCGTTCCCGAGCGCGCGCGGCCTCGACGCCGCGGCGGCGCCCGAGGCGGGACCCGTGTTCTCGGCGTCGGGTGGCGCATCGCTGTTCCGGCGCGAGCTGTTCGTCGACATCGGGCTGTTCGACGACGTGTTCTTCGCCTACTTCGAGGACATCGACGTGGGGTTCCGTGCGCGCCTTCGCGGCCACGCGATCGTCGCCGATCCCGCCGCCGTGGTGCACCACAAGATCGGGGCGTCGAGCGCGCGGATCCCCGGCTTCACCGTGCGACAGAACTTCCAGAACCTGCTCGTGCTGCTGACGAAGAACGTGCCGCGGGGCCTCCGCCGCGTGATCCTGCCCCGCTTCGCGCTGCTCTACGCGATGATGCTCGCGAAGGCGACCGTCACGGGATCCGCCCGCCCCGCGTGGACGGGCGCCCTCCGCGGCGCGCGCCTCGCGCTCGGCCACGGCCTGCGCGAGCGGCGGCGGATCCAGGGATCCCGCTCGGCCCCCACCCCCGACATCGCCGCGATGCTCACGCACGACCTCCCGCCCGAGCAGCACGGCATGCGCAAGCTGCTGCGGGTGTTCGGGCGGCGGTAGGGCGGTTCAGGTCGCACTTTCGAGGGGGCGCGACTGGAAACGGCGTAGGGCCGCTCCCGTCACACTTCCGGCCCCACATACCGCCATATGGGGCAGAACGCGCGACCCGAAGGGCCCTACCGCGCCGGCCGGGCGCCGTCGGCGCCCGTCTCGCCGTGGATGAACACGGCGGCGACCTCGTCGTCGAACACGGCGCGCTCGTGGGTGATGCGCTCGCGGTAGTCGGCCTGGGCGGCGAGGGCGGCCGCGGGATCCGCGAGCACGCCGTCG